>Ga0209568_1000721_pt1 | contig 11837 bp, 9 predicted proteins | sample WorMetOlspDAHAB2_FD_187406 | JGI IMG/M metagenome (GOLD analysis project Ga0209568, IMG submission 187406) | Marine gutless worms symbiont microbial communities from Max Planck institute for Marine Microbiology, Germany - Olavius sp. DAHAB.2... ...
GTCGTATTTTCCTGAGTTGAACCCTAGTACTGGCACCTGAGTACACCAGTCTTGGATTTTTTGCTGCTGTTTCTTTGGCAGCCCTAGCAGTTTACATCCGCTGATAGCAAAAAGTGAAAAAAATGGGGGGTACAGTAGTCGAAAGAAATTTGTTAGGGGCGCTCGGCGAGGGTCCCTGGGCTCTCTTGTTTTTTCATAGCACGAAGTGCTAGCCCCGCGTGCGCAAGCGCTGGCTATCGTAAAAAAAAGTAAAAGTCTAAGAAAGCCAGCAAATGTGGGCGATAGAAGATTCCCCCCGGCCCAAAGGCAGCTTACCGAGGGGGGTGGTATCATTTTACCTCCGGCTATACTACTATTACCATGGCAATACACCACGCGAAATACCACGCATAACAACGCCATGGCAAGCACTCCACAGAGCTGTGCTACTTGTGATCCTGATACTGCAGTGACAGACATGCATAGACCAGAGTGATGTTAACTGAACCTGGTCTGGGTGTCTCACAGCTGCTGCAGCTGACGCAAATCCCTGCATCAAACTATGGTACATCTGGAATGCCTCCGACAGTTTCGTGTTCACGTCAATCAGGCTGGCGTGCTGCCTACACACAACACAAAACACAAACAAACTTACTAACCACCGGTAGTACCAGTATGCTAAGGCAACATGAAAGTTCACTTACATAGCATCGCAAGTCACATATGCCGCCTCATCGGCTCGGTATGTCACGGACTTTGGCCTGCAGCCATACAGCCACACGTGGCCCTAGTCTGCCGTTTTAATGAGATCCACCCTGTAATCCATGTAAATGCATGGACTACTACTTATTAGCTGATCATGGAGGGATGGAAGGCTAAGTTGGCCTAGTTGGCTGACCTACAGTGGACAGTTTACCCACAAAGTGGTCTCCTGTCAACCAATGTTTGGCCAGCTGGACTTGTGACTGAAACATAATGGAAAGGGAATTTCTGCAGCTGTTCCACTCCCATGTAGCAACCGTGAAGCGTCATTCACAAAACGTGTTACTATCTCCATGCAATAAAAACAGGCACCGTCAAAAAGCCAGCGGTGCACTGCGAATGGGAATGTAACAGCAGGTTGAGCTGACCACTGCACACAGTTTGTTTCGCTTCAAACAGCGAGACAGAACGCGACAGTATGCAAAACAAAGAAAAGGACTTAAAACAAGCGGGTGACGTGGTGAACTCAGAGTCACAACAGTCAGTGTTGCTATTAACAGGCAAAGAATGTCTAAACGTTGTTAAGCTCTCTGTTATGTACGTGACTCCCGCCATGTTAAAAATTTGTTGTTGTTATTATTGCTAATATTACTATTGTTGCTATTCACAGTAGCAGTATTAATACCACCCACGTAGTAGTGTCAGCGATACCTGTCAATCGACTCAAGCTCTTGGTCGATAAGTGGACACATTAACCGACATTGCTCTGTTGCACACACAACAAGTAGTCTTCAAAAATTCACAAATAACACTGATTCAGACACAACGAAGTTAATCGTCCAAAGCAGAATAGCAACGTAGAGAACAGGACGAAGGTGGAAGCGTTCTGGTGGTACGGCACTGGCTTACACGAGTCGATACTACATGCACTAGTGACAATAACGAATACGTTTGGAGTTCGACTATTTTTATTATTTGGGATTGCTACAAAAGGCACAACGCATCTTCTGCCGTCTGTCTAATAGCTGCTTCTGGCTGAGAAAGACAAGACGTTTGAAATCAGTTAAATTCATTAGCATTTTATTTGCCATAAAAACACAGAAAAACAGAAATGCAAAAACAGCAAGCAACAGACAGCAGCAAACAACAAGGCAGCATCTGCAGTTATAGGACTAGATGTACTCACAAAATAAAGTAGATAAAAGCATAATATCGGTGACAATTTGGAAAAGCGAAAGATCAAGGTCGCAATATCGCACGATGGCTTTGGTTCATTGTCACGAACAATAACTTTTGTCGTACATGTACAGCACTGTTCGTTGGTAATTTATCTGGCAGATACAGTGAATGGCAGCCACAAGGTGACAGCAAAAACTGTTGCGCACTGGCTAGAAACGTTTCTCGAAGACGCTTGTCCAATCTTAACCTGCATCCCTGTGACATTCACGGTTGCCACTTACCAAACAGTAAAAATTCCGTTATTTCTTTGGAAAAAAGTTCGCTCAACTTTTCCATCTAAACGTCGGCTGCAGAAACGAAAAAAGGCAAAATAATCAAATTATCAAGTAGTGGGAAACAATAAGTTTACCACAACAAACAAACCCAACCAGTGACTTTCCAGACTTCCTGCTATCTTCCCGATCATCTCCGAATTTCCCAACTTATCTGGGTTTTTCGCATTTTACAGAAAAAGCAGCAACACTTTCGCCCACAGAAGGGCACGATACTCGAACAATCCACCGACCTTCAAGAGTCTGCAGCTCTGGCGCGTCGAGGTCGCTTGTGGGGTCGGCATTCTGTATCATCTGCAGCGCTTCGTCTATCTTCTCCTGTTGTGCAAGCAACATGCACAACAATGACCCTCAGCACCATCTACTTCAAAGTCGGCAGTATCGCTTGAATTACAGGTAGGGGAGGGGAGGGGCACCCGAAGTGGCCTGACCCTCTTATTTCTGTGGCAGCCCCCCTTAGATTCTGAAAATTGGATAAAATGGGGGACTTGGTTTGACCCAACTGCTGTTTTTTAATCCCTTCTGTGATGAAATATCGGTCCTTCATTAATAACATTTACTGACTAATAGCACGTCTACATTGCCGGCTGGTGGGTAGAAGCTACGCCCAATACAGCAACATATTGCCCTAGCCCTTTTGGTGTCTCTGATGCCTCTATCCACTTTGGCCCCTTTGTTATTATTCTGTAATTTGATCATTTGCAGTGGGTACCAACAGGCATTAAGAAAATAAGTAAGTAAGTAAGTAAGTAAGTAAGTAAGTAAGTAAGTAACAGGGTTTCCAAAGTGCAGTTAAAGGAAGCAGTCAGATTGTGCTGTGGTCCCACAGTGGCCCAAAACTGAAACGTCTTCAGTGACTGTCTGAAACGACAAGTTCGGATGTCTGAGCACACAGACTACTATTCATCAAGTTTCACTGAATGTACGTTTTCATCGTAGCAGTGTTTGAGTGAGTGAGTACTTAACACTCCACTCGACAAAGTTAGGCCATTTCGGCGACAAATTCATTAACAAACTCATTAATGGTGTGATTAATCTGTGCCGCAAAAAACACTGACAACTCAATATCTAAAAAGAATAGTGCTGCAGATTAATCACAATTAAAATAATTAATCGTTCAGCAGCACAATCAACTGTTGACAGCATGTTCCTCACATGCAATTTCATTACATATTCGTGACCTGCAACTGACTGATCGGCACTGGCTTCACCATTATTTTGTTGCATATTTTGGAATTTTTACTGGTTTAATTCTAACTTAACATGCAACATGTACGACTGTTAAGTGTGCTTGTCAAAGATAAACTAAATAAATTACTTATTTAATTAAACAGTATAAAGGCAAGTAAACAAGAGAAAGCCGACGGAACGTCACCTCGCTGACTTCGAGGACTTCGACGGAAGGCGACTCGACGATCTGGACTTCGACTTCTTCGTTGAAATGAACTGACTTGCGAGACTTTGCTGCCACGCCAACCACACAAACGCACGCAAATACAACGTTTCGGTCGAAATTGTGCGACACATACGGAAACGCGCACAAATAACGTGTTTCGATTGAAATTGCACGGAAGAACTACAGAATATCTAGCAACATATTGACACAGGTCTAAAGGTAACTGGACAATTCGCCGACAAGAAGAACTCGCTGTCAGTCAAGTCACGGACTGGTCAACTCGAATATGCTAAAAATAACTTACAAGTTAATAATCACTCTAGACATAATGTTTAAAACTTCACGCTGTCAACCATGAATTGACCAGTGAGTTATCTGTCAGTCGACTGACTGCGAGTTGGTTTGTCAATGAATTGTCTGGTATGACATATAAAAAGTATGATAACTGTCTGGTATGACATATAAAAAGTATGATAATTGTCTGGTATGACATATAAAAAGTATGATAAAAGCAGAAACATAAACCAGAATGAAACGAACACTTTTTTGAAAAAAGTGAGTCACATGGAATTATGTTGGAAAGGGCATAAGCAGATGGCATGTGCAGAGAGACTGCTTTGACATTCAATCACTCAATGCCAAACAGCATTTTCAAATGCACGGCACAACAGTTTGCGATTTCTGTTTCAGATTTTGATTAGTTTCGTGTTGAAAGCGGTAACAGATGTAGCCGTGACGAAGAAAACTCACGAATTTCGGGTTCAATTTCGACCGTGAGGTCGGCGGTGACAAAGTTGGCTGGAAACAAGCCTTCGCCTCGCCACGACGAACCTTTCCACCAGTTGCGATCACTACATACGACAAAAAAACAACCTCCATTTTTGTATCTCGGTGAAATACAAGCCGATTTTAATAACTTTTGGCATACAGCATCCTATGAAAATTTGACAACAGAAGGTTTCAAAGTTGCCCGCCTCATCTGTACACTGTGGCGGCAGCACTACCTGGAAAAGTATGGAAAAAGTCGCTTTCCAACAATGCTCTACAGCAGCTTTGAGTAAACAGCTGGTCAGGCAATCATTTCAATAACATGGTTTTAAAATCGGTTTTATTCAGCGGTAACCAAAATATATGGATGCAATTACTGTAAATATGTATTACTGTCGGAAAATTTCACCACAGCACTTTGCACCATGCAACCTGCTAATTCATACAGTCTATTCAGTGATAGCAAATCTGGCTTCAAATCACGTTTAGAGACGATCCTTTTCAACAACTGTTTCCATACCTCAACACTGCCTCTGAAGCTCTGCTGATGGTGCTATGTAAATCTCATTACTATTATTATTTGGGTATGTAACTGCAGGTCGAGCGTCACACTGGCCAGGCACCACAGACTTTGCATTTTTCATGGACTCAAAGGCCTGCATGAAGAAGATGAGCACTCAGCCTACAGTCCCACTGAATAGGACCATGACATCGTCACATTCAATGCACAGTTTCACACAAACACTGTGCACCTCCATCAACACAAAAAGCACGTTGAATCATACCTATCATCAAGTACTTGCAGAATTTCTCCTGCTTTGAACGTCAACTCATTGTCTTCGGCAGCTTCAAAGTCATACAGTGCACGAACCTACGACAAACGAAAATAACATTCCGTACTTTAACCGTTATTCGCTTCAAAGCACAACGTCACAACTGTGACTGTCTGTTCGTATTGAACGAGAGAAATTTTCACCTCACGCCTTTTACAACAAATTAGCATTCGAATAAATCAATAAATCATTGACTTTTTATAGTTGGCCTGAGTAATAAAGACCATTTGAAGGTGCGCTGAAGTGCTATCAGCAGAACGATCGCTGGAACCGAGAAAAGTATTCAGTTGATGCCGGAATGATTCGATGGATGATGCTGAGACGACATTGCCAGGCAGTGCATTCCACATCTTGGCAGACGACGGCAAACGAAAAGGTTCATCTATCGATACTGACAGTTTAAAAGTATAACTATAATTAATATAATCGCCTGAATTAACTACTCTTGTTCATGCTCCATGTACAGTATGCATTCTTGCGGTGCTAATAACGCCAATGAATGTCATGTACAAATGCGCAGTTTTCCAAAAAATATTCGGACGAACTCGTTCTCACCTTTCGCTGTTCGTGCTGTTGTGACGAAGTGTTAGAGCTGCTCGAAACGGAAGGATACAGCGAAGACTTTGTCTGTTTGCCCGATTCTTCCAGCGACAATGCAATCGCTGCAACAGCAGCACAGCATTTGCAGTATTTCGACTGCAACCAAGATGACCACTACTGAACGTAACTCAGGACACGTTTCAACTCAAACGGCAGTTTAAGTCAACACTCTTTGATGCTCCAGTCTACACTTACACGTCCGCAAACAGCCAGAAATTCAACGAAATGATTCTGTAAAACTAACGACTGTTGGTCTGTTTCATTAATTTAAACCAACAGCATGTTTGAAACGAGCTACCATTGTCTAGTTTCAACGTCTTGTCATTGGCAAAGTGATCAAGAAAAGACTGAAAACTTAAAAACTGTTCAAACAGTATCTGTGACGTTGTCACTAAATCTTGGCACATGTTACGTTGCAGATCACGTTAAACAGTGCTCTGAGTAATAATAATAATAATATTCATAACAGAATGGTAATCACTACCAGTCCTGAGATATATGTGAGACATATGTGAAAAAGTGAATCGAACCTTTAGCTAAATCGTCATCATCTGCTACACTTGCAGTGTTGACCATCTGCAATCAATCAACATGACAACTGACAATGCTGCTGGCAGGTCAATCAAACTGTCTTGTAATTGACTACAGATATTCTTTGTCTTTTCTCAATCTACCAATCAATCAATATATTATTGTGCATCAAAACAGTTGACCAGACGGCTGGGCAAGTTAGTCTGCCACATGTGGCAAGTAACTGAAAGCAGACAGCAAAATCAAACATAAACGCCGATGAGCAAAGAAATTAGCCATGAGATCAGTCCGACAGACAGTCATAGTCTATGATGGAGCAGGTGGAAAATAAGATTTTCTGAAAAGGTAAGTTTTGAGCTCAGAGTGAAAAAGTGAAAACGTGATGGAAGGTGACAGCAGTGTGTAGCAACTTAAACCGGCATGTTCCAATGAAGGTCGTTGAGAGGGGGATGAGTAATTCGGATGAGGAATTCTCCTAGAATTACAGTTACCTTATATTCCAACCTCAATACCTTTTGACTAAATCCATAGCACATCGGTACTTTCACCTTTTTTACGTTAAAACAGCAGTTGCACATAGAAATGAAATACTGAAAAGAACCAGTTTTCAAAATCAATTAAAAGTCCTATTTAAATTAATTCACTTAAACCTAAATAAATGAGACAAAAGCATCTTAAATCTTTACTGCAATCTTTCTCTGAGAAAGACACACATGTGCAAAACAATGCATATGAGATTATCACTCGACACAGTGAACGAACATGCAAACAAATAAGACAATATTTTAGAATTTAAAATTATGCGATGAAAATAGCGTACAGTTTCGTCGACGGGAAAAGTGTGACCCTCATTGTGTAAGCTTGTGTACAATGCAGGCATGATACTACACAGATCATATAACAGAACAGACTACAGAAAGCACAGCACTATGCGATATCAACAGGCGATATCGGATTAAAGCCACACAGCATGGCAACCAAACTGTGGTGACAGCAATACTGTTGATGGCATAGCTCAGTCGTTGGTATGTCGGTTAGTTTGTCTTTGTTGGTCTTTGGTCAGCAGACTTTCCCTGATCTGCGCCCGATCTATGGTTGACAGACTTTGTGAATAAACTGCCCGCTACAGGTCAGCCAACTAAACCAACTCAGCCTTCCATCCCTCTAGGATCATTAAATGACATGGATTACGGAGGTGGACAAACTAGCAATGTAACATATGTGCTCATTAGAATGCATATTTATAATCAGACCTACTCTATCATGCTGTACGATATAATTACGCATAACATAATGGTTATACTCTACAAATTCAAACTGTTGAATGTCATGGCTCTAAGTTTAAGCAAGTTAATGGCTATGCCATAGAATAAAAGAAAAACATAAACAACATAGATACGGCACATATGCAGTCTCTTGTAGTAAAGTGTTCTCTAAAATACATGTCATAAAAATCGCATTGGTCCACCATACCTGAGCGCCAGATCAGTTTTGAACTCGTTTTCGGCCCATTTCCGAATCAAATGCTTCAGTCTTAGAATGACTTTCGTATGTGTCTACACAAAATTTGTATTATTTTATGGCGCAAAATATACAAATAATAATCGGCAAGTAAATAACCAAAGAAAAATGCACTTAGGGCCTATGGCCTATGTTTGACATGTTGCCAATGCAAATGCCATAATCTACACTCTAGAACATGCATCTGGTTGTTCTCACAACAGCTAGCATTACTCGTAAAGATTTTGACTTAGAAGACTGGACATAAGTTACTGCATTTTACGATTTAACTTGCTGACTCTCACAAAATCGTATCAGCAATGAACTACACAGTCTATAATATAAAGACACTATACTTGACAGCAGTGCAGAGGAGGCCATACGTCATGTAGTCCGTGCAAAAAAAAACAAGTGACTGCACACATTCCATTCACTGATAGTGAATCCGGCTTCATTTCACGTTTACAAACGTTTCTTTTTAACAACCGTTTCTATTCCGACTAACTGACTCTCCGCCAGCACCTCTGCAGCTTTGTATATAGCGCTATATAAATTACATTATTATTATTATTACTAATACATGTATGATATGTAAAAGCTTCTGACACAAAACAACATGTGAAGAAGCTATGATATCTACATCAAAATGATGATGACGATGAAAAATTCCGAGTGCAGACAAAACGAAAAAATGTGTGTACTTTGCCGTTGCTGATGAGCGTGCGACACTCGGCAGCGAAATCCCGTGTTGCCATTTCCAGGCGGAAAACGTGACCACCGTACACAGCACACACGTCCATCAACTACACACAGCAAACAAATCCGCGATATCAGCCACACAACTTAGTTACTCAGAAGGAATATTTCTATAGTGCATATGTGCAGAAAAAGTCACGGAGGGCCATCACGCTAAAGTTAAGTTTAAAGTATTTTCAGAAAGTGCTCAAAACGTCTGCATCTACAATGATTTATTAATGCACTTTAAAACCAAAATGTAGCAGGACTAAAACAAAAAGTGAGTAGAAAAAACTGAAAAAAGCTAATATGTAACATATCGTCAAGAACGCTGCCAATGTTTGTAGCCTTTCTTCAGGTTTTTAAATGCCAGCAGATCCAAAGACCTACACGGATAATATGAATACAAGTGACATGACAAAAACCAATTTTTTTGTTATAGTAGGAAAGGTGACAGCATTCAATATGGAAAATCATGTCACCTTTCCTACTATAACAAAAAATTGTATTTCATTTTTGTTACCACTTCATTCAAGGCATACTTAAAAAGGATCACCAGGATAATATTTTACGAGAAGGAGCTCCCGAGACCCCTACCCCCTTGTGGCCCGGCCAAAGCATTTTCAAAAGCAATTTTCTTGCTGTAACATGAGCAGTACATATCATATTCTTGCTACTGATCTCGACGTCAAATACAATTTGAATGCAAACTACTGCAATAACAATAAAGTCTGTTTACCGTCAACGCTTGCAGAGCAACATGTGGATCTTTGTGATTCACTCGTTTGACGATCGATCGGAGGCAATCCTGTGCACTTCAGTCCAACATATCAAACACAGAGCATTAACTGACATCATCAGCTTCAAATCTCGCACACTTGGGACCTCAAGAGAGCCGGCATTGTCAAACAACCACTGCATGCAGTCATTGAGGACGTTTTTCGCGGCAGCTGCACTAAAGCAAACTGTGAACTCCACTCGCCCTTCTCACCCCGCATCCCTTTAACTGCACTATGTAAACACTCTTTCATACTTACTTTTATAATAGAATATTCACTGCTAACAATTCTTTGAAGTTTCTGCCAAGAAAATAGATGCAGTATCCCAAAAAAAATACAAAACATTCACATGCAAACACTGCCAGACAACGCTGCAGTACAAGAGATAATGAACGTAGATTAGAATTATAAAGTACTATCATCAACAGCAGAATAATGTGAACAGCTTAAGTTAAAACACCATTATCAAGAATCTCATTGGGAAATGTGGAACTGTAAGTAATGACCACATAAGCGATAACCTGACAAGTTGCTGACAAACCACCTCGAGGTCAGTCATGTTGCAGACTTGTCAACTCATGGTGCGGACGATTCAGACCAATCAATTTTTAAAAATTTAATTTAGACCAGTCATTTACTTCAAATTTTCCATCAAACATTTTGGCAGTAGAATACACTGCGACTTGGTTTCTCGGCAAATCGTACAAATGATAATAAAAGATGAGAAATATTTACGAGCTCGGAGACTGTTTTGCTCGCTCACAAACTTCCCTCATGAGCGAAAAGTCTTCCTTTGCGTTGAGTTCACTCGTCGCTCGATCTAGCCATACCACAACTATGCAAATAAACAATATACCAAGTAACAGGAAAGTACATGAAATGCCAAAATTGAGATATGTAGAGTCCCATACTGGTGCACCCGACCAACCTAATGATAACCTCAAACGTAGATAACACAAAACGAAGAAACAAACATAACTTCATTACAATAGATTAAATGTGTACAGATACTAAAATTGTGCAAATTTATGCCTCAGTGCCAAATCTGCGTTTTGCCGAGGGCCTGATATTCACTCTAATGCGTACTATATTCAGTCTTGCAAACGATTGTTCGTGAACTCTTTGTCTCCAACGTCTTACGACTGGGGTGGGTCCAAATATGCAGACACGCCCCTCGTCGCGCCCATCCATAGAGTTTTGCTCATAGTCGTTAGACGTTGGACACTAACTTGTCAATAACGGTGGGCTTACAGTTTTACAGTCTGGACAAACATTTCCGATACATTTCTCATGGTTCTGAGCATACAGAGATTCATGTCATCATCAGCATAAAGCAACAAGTACATAGTTTTAAAAGTCTACACATGAAAAGCTATACGTGAAACGCTATTGTTTGTAGGCTAGGTAGGCCTATACAAAACGCATAAAACACAAGACACAACAAGCTAAACAAACATTCAAAAACTGGTAAAAAAATACGCCAGATGAAATGCTTCAGCTGGCAAGATCTTTTACAGTAAAGTTGTAATTGTTACACATAGAATCCATGAAACTATAGCTAAGGTAACGTCAAAGTCTTGTCCAGGAGAAACACGAAGGCCTATACAGGGTGTCCCCCAAAACTGGCACACTTTTTGTACGCCTTAACTGCATCAAATATTGACCGATTTACAAACTCATTTCACTCTCTGAATCTGGATAAAAAAATTTTAATAATACTGTCACCAAAGATCCCACCATACCTCAAGTGTGTCGCTACATGCACTACCTTGTGAAAAGTCAGTGTCTTAACAGCAACAGTTAAAAACAAGATGACTTCAATAACAACACATTCTAAGAAATTAACAACAGGAAACAACGTGTTTATTCTCAGTTATTATCTGAAGTAACTGTGGCATCCTGCAGCTTTTACATCACATGTTCAATGTGTCCGCCTTGCTGCTGGACGACGCACTCTTAAAATGTGGCGTTACAGATGTGTTAGTTCACATCCAACATCTAACGACTGAATTGATAAAGTTGATGTTGGACGCGAAGTAACTTAACTATTTAGATTTTGGACGCCAATTAAGCTGACCAATTTTGTTGTAAGACGTTGGACATTATACTTTCTTGACTTATTCAGTCGCCAGAGGTTCGACACGAACTAAGTTGACCTATTTAGTCGAGAGACGTTGGACGCGAACTATCTTGACCAATTGAGTTACGAACTAACTTAACTATAATTCAGTCGTTAAACATTGGACTAATTCAGTCGCTAAAGTTTGGACGCGAATTAAGGTGACAAATTCAGTCTAAAGATGTTGGACGTCAACTTTCTTCAGTAATTCAGTCGTTAGACATTGGACGACGACTATCTTTACTAATTCAGTCGCTAGACATTGGACACGGACTAAGTTAACTGTTATGATATCGTGATTACTTGTATATTGTCTGATATTGATTGTGTATGTTTGATATGTATGATCTGTATGATATTGTACGATATTGATTATTATTATTA
>Ga0209568_1000723_pt1 | contig 11817 bp, 9 predicted proteins | sample WorMetOlspDAHAB2_FD_187406 | JGI IMG/M metagenome (GOLD analysis project Ga0209568, IMG submission 187406) | Marine gutless worms symbiont microbial communities from Max Planck institute for Marine Microbiology, Germany - Olavius sp. DAHAB.2... ...
CACGGTCATCTTCTTCGCAACAAACCAACTCCATATACATTTGAAAACCGTAAATACGTTTTAGCGTATACTACGTGTTTGCACAAAATATGAAAACAGTAGGAAACAATACTTTCACATATGTAGGTAATATTCTCCTAAACGTAATATTTTTAACTAACTCGCTGATATCATTCTTTTATACTAAACTATAGCCCCGATAAAAGCAAATCATTCAACCGGTGTGTTTTTTTCGTCGACAAAAGCAACACCAATATTGCACGCAGCGCTGACGCATGATCGACATTACTCGAGGCGTGGTGGTGCAGCGCACGCGTTCGCTGTAGCGTCCCACGCCGTGTTGTAAAACGCTGCCACAACGCCCAAAACATCCGTGCTCACGGACAGCCGGTTAGTGAGCTGACTGACCTAGTCGATAATGGCAGCGTACCGCCGCGTGCGTTGTCGCTGGTGGTCCGACGTTATCTGGATTCACTAGCACTATCACTAGCACGTGTTCCGTTATCGACGCAAGCTGAAAAGTTGGTAGTACAGCCTGCGGTTGTGGCCTACCATTGCTGCAGCTGCTGGAACGTGTAAGTTGCGTCGGTTTAATACCGGGCGGGCAGTTAAACTCGGTCGTACAGCAGTGACACTGTGACAGAGTCCGGAGTAGGCGTAGTGGGACGGTACTGCCGCGAGGGCGAACATGGCGACCGTCATTGAGTCGCAGGCCGTCGACGACTGGGTGGAAACTGGGAAAGATGATGACGACGACGACGACGCCGAACCTCCGCTACCGCCTCCGCCGCTGCCGCCGCGAGCGCCTGTTGGCGGTCGGGAACCGTCACCGCCGCTGGTCCCGCCGCCCGAGCCCCTCTCACCGACCGGTACTTCGTCGACCGCCGTCAGATCGCAGGCGCCGCCGGCGCCGCGCAACCTCAAACAACGATATCGCGTCGCCGACCTCGACCTAAAGTCCACTCTCGGTAACTAACGTTTAGTTAATATACGCTTAGTTATTCGGGTCAGCGAACGACATGCAATCTTGAAAAGTTGTGTTTAAATATATTCCATTAAGCTGTTCATTGACATCACCAGAGATTAAGTTTTCCGACAAAGTTGCTTTTGATTGGAGAAGGACAAAATATTTATACAATACGCTTTATTGGAGTATGGCAGCCAAAGGCTGGATTAAATATAGGCCCTAGTACAATAGATATAGGCCTAATAGAGCACATATAAAAGGCAGTTCAAGAAACGTCATACAGATTACTGATAAAAATGCAACGCATAGTAATTTACAGTATAAGCAAAACAGTTATGTGTGCAATAAAATGGCCTAAATGTAGTCATTATGTACAGAGAAGTCATACGGCCTGGTAATGTGCAATGCGAAAATCTAAAACAAAAAATCATTCACAGGTGGTGTATTGTGACCGGACGAGAGCAAATGAGTTGGTAGGTGTGCTTAAGTTTACGACGTCGCTGCACACTTTTCGTGCAAGATGGCGATTGCAACTACGTTAGATATAGTAACTTCACCCCCATATATACGTTCGTTTACCAGGAACCGGCACGTTCGGTCGCGTCATTCTTGTCCGGCATCGAGAGACCAAGGAATATCTGGCGTTGAAGGTGCTTCCGATTGCCGAGGTGATTCGTCTGAAGCAGGTGGAACACGTTCACAACGAGAAAGACATTCTGCTGATGGTTCGACATCCGTTCATCGTTAACTTGTAAGTTGCAATATTTTTATCTGTTTTGTGTTGATTTTGTATTATTTCATTCTTTTCCTTATTAAAACCATGTTTACGTTGTTAAGCGACTCCTCCGTCGGTACCTATAAAATGCATATTGATCGATTGACTTGTTGTTACCGTTGTTGTTGTTGTTGGCTGTCGGGGAATAACCGATCACTGGGCCACAACGAGCTGAGGCCTTCAGTAGGCGCAGTGTTCAACCCATAATTACAGGATGGCCCCCAAAAACTAAGCCACTATAACTAATCATCATTAAATCGTATTAAAAGCCGCCATTATGGCTAGATTTTTCATCAATTTCGACTGGAAAATGAGAAAAAGGATATGATAAGTCTGTATTAAATATTCTATGTGTGACCTAATTTGTGATGTCATCACTTGCTGTGTTTGAACCTGCGATATGGGTAAAATCAATGAATCGGATAAAATCATGTTTGAAAACCAGAAAAAAGAGAGAAAATATGGAAATAAAAGATATTTTTACATAAACCCCATCTAAAAGATCGTTTAGACATAGAATTCACAGCTTGTTAACGGCGAGCTGATGCCAGAGAGAGCGCTGACATCATTTACCGTATCTGACGCATATCGCTAGTTTGCGAGTCAGGCATAGTTATTGAGGTCAGAAAGTAGGTCACGCATAGAATATCTAATACCAACGAATAATATTATAGTGTTTGATTCATACTTTAATTTGACGAATAAATTTAATATCATTGATAGGCTTTAATACGATTTAATACGATTTTTTGACCATTTAGTAGTGGCTTACTTTTTTGGAACCACCTTGTATACTGCCGGTTTGTGTGTCGACACAACTTCGCACAAGTAAGTAAGTAACATTTTATTGTGATCCAGTTTCTGCTAGTTCGCCAGAACCTCATTGTTTATTTACGTTTTATTGGGACTTGGCAATCTATTTTCCGATGCAAACTCGTCAAGGTGACGCCCATGCAGCAGCGATAAAGCTGTACGCAAGACTTCGGAGCAACGTCGTATTTTCAGCCTACAGTTATAACTGTTGACTGGGCAGTGGTGCTGTCGGGCATTCGTGAACATGACCGACTAGGGAGTGTGGGCCGCAATAGTAGGCATATAGCGGTGAGAATCGACCGACGAAATTTGCCTGTTACGTTTGCAAGGCGTTCCATTGTGTATTGTGTGTTCGCTCAAGGCCGAAACTGCACACGGTATCGAGCATTATACGCCCTTTTGTAATTGTGCTGACACTTGGCAGCCTGCCGTCGCGGTAGCTGTTTGCTACCTGTTACGACGATCTCTCACGCTAACGCCCCGGTCACGATGTTTTCCTCACTTAAATCTTATTTTATTTGATTCAACGCCTTTTATTTATTTTTCAACAGTAAGCACTTAGCTTATTAGCACTTCAATAATCAATATGATGATGGCTGTTTCTGCTTTTTAGTTATCAGGGCAATGCCATCTATACCTCCACTCTGCGATGAACGTTTCGGGGCACCAAATTTTGATTTTTTTTTGTGTTACTCCCCGGAAACGAGTCTGATTTTGCGTCTGACACCCCCAAGGAGTGCTGACACCTCAGGTTGGGAACCCCTGCATTAGAAGCTCTGGAGTGCTACCGGGCATTTTGTGGCCATAATTTACGTGGGGTCACAGTGACGTCATTTTTCATACAATAGAAAATGCCGCCATGTTGGAGGTATTATTACAGCATTGTTATGTCTTAAACGTGTGTGCGCTTGCAACATATTAGTCGAAATGCGTGGTCTGCAAATAACCTTGGCGTAAGACTTGTCAGATTTTCGCATTAAACTCGTTTTTATTCACGTAAAGTATACCTCCAACATGGCAGCGTGTTATGACGTCACTGTGTCTCATGTGTAGGCCTACTCCGCTAGGCGTTGCTAGTATCCATATCGAGCAGAATGGCTTATGGAGTGTGGAGGACCAATGGGGTAGGGTTACCGACGTGGTACTACAGTACGAAGTTCACAGGGAAGCTGTGGGCCCTCCCCTCCCCTCCGGGGAGGTCATAAATCATAATAATGATCAATATAGTGTACCAAACATCAGTTTGAGCCAAAAGTCCCATGTGTCACATACTGTAAGCATAGGCGAAAGCGGGCGAAACTCTGCTCACAATAATTATGGAAGCTGCATGCGGGTCTCTGAAAATGAAATGACCAGTGAATTCGATGGCTGAAGTGTTTTTTTTCACGTGGTCTTACTATGGGTCGTTTATTCGTGGGACGACAGTGACGTCATTCGAAACTAGTCACCACCGCCATGTTGGTGGTATAGAATGTTGCAACAGTGCATGTGACGCCTTATATTTGCGCTTGCTGGCAAACTGTCGTATGTGCAATATTACATCAGTTGAAATACACGGTCTGCGAATAAACTCCTTTTCCGATTTCCGCATTTTAACTCCTTCAGCCGTGGATATTTATAACTCGGTTATTTATGTACAATCTATAGGCGTTGACAATCGCACTTTTCGGAGACGAGGGCGTTTTCTGTGTGTGTGGTCCCGCAATTTGGAACTCTCTGCCGTTAGATGTGCGCACCATCGACTCGTCTTCCGACGATCACTCAAAGCACATTATTTCGCAAAGCTTTTAACATTATCCCTGCGTAAATGTTGTTTTATTTATCGTTTTATTACTTTTGACCCTTCACCTGACGTTGTAATGCATGTTGTTGTAATCTGTAAAACAGGCACCATAAATTTTTGTAATGATAATAATAATGAAGTTACCTCCGCATGGCGGCGTGGTTTTATGTTCAGTTCTATGAGGGCACAGCACCTCGTGTATTGTGGGTGGTGCAGCCGTGCAGGGTTTTTTTAGCGTGCATGTCTACACAATGAGCAGTTCAAAGGGCCACGGATGGGCTCTAATAAGTAATTAAAACATAAAGAATTGAAACTAGTGTCAAATTCAGATAGGTCAACAGAAGATAGATGCGTTTTAAAACTGTTTACAGAAAGTTAGGCAACAACATTACTAGGTAAAGGGCTTCATGCATTGGTGACGCGATACCAGAAATAGAGCTATATTGAGTTGACGACATGATGTGTTGTACAGACTGTGCACTGAGCACAACACCCGATATCTGTACATGTTGTTCGAGTACGTCGGAGGCGGTGAACTCTTCACCTACTTGCGAAACTCAGGCCGCTTCGACGCCTCGACGTCCATGTTCTACGCGGCAGAAATCACGCTTGTCCTAGACTACCTCCACTCGTTGGCCGTCGTCTACCGCGACCTCAAGCCCGAGAACCTCCTGCTGGATCGGGAAGGACATCTCAAAATCTGCGATTTTGGCTTCGCCAAAAAACTCACGGACAGGTGGGCAGATGGGCATTGACGAATTTTGTTTTCGAAAGTTTCCTATTTTTTGTTGTGAAAGTTTTTCTTTAAATTGAAGGCCCAGTTTTTAGAGTTTCATCGAAATATTGTAGAACATAGTGCGATTTTCGTAACTGTTGTGTCTGAGTTTTTTGTTTTGCTATCTTGTGTAAGTTCGTTCTTTTTCCATTTTTTTCTTGCCAGCAATTCTTTATGAATAAAAGTTGTGGATGTTTATTTTTTATTTCGTAGGAATTGCTCATCGTAAGTGATAAACTGTGAATCATTCGACGTTTATGTCAAATTATCAGTTTTGAGATACCAGTCTCATTGAAACGTATCTGAAAACTCTTAAGCAAGCGAGGCAGTGTTTAACAAGTCGTTAAATTTTTCAGCGACACTTATCGAAACTCTTGATGAATTTTCACTAAGCAATATAGTTTCGTGAAATTTTCCCATCTGTACTGACGCCGCTTGTCTTGAGCCATATTCAGAGCGCCTCATCTGTCGACCATGTGGCGTAGCAAGGGAGGTGCGGGGGTGCACCACTTGCTAGCGCGGCAAACGGGCGAAATTTGTATTGAAAATTCACATAATGATGACACTGAGCGAGTCTTAGTTACAGTGACTGCGCGATGAGCAGACAGTTGATCGAGTTGAATACATGTATCCGCGATTCCGCACATTAGCGTGCGGGTATTCAAGTCATGCTCTGATAGACTGATAGGCCTACTTGAAAGATAACTGCATAACGCAATTATCTTTCCAGTAGGCCTATACCCGCACGCTACTGTGCGGATATTTGCATTTAAAAACAAATCCATTGTACCAACATAGCCTGCTATTGTGCTAACTGCTAACTAGGATACTAATGTTACCGTTGCCATTACACGAGACTTATATGCTTTAAACAGCTCTCCAGTTTCCAAAACCTACGGTCCCAAAACCTCGGGCGGCCAAAGGTCCTGCTGATCCACCGCTGTCGACTCGACTCGATTCAACTGACCAGTAGCAGCTCACTTCGTTTGGGAATTTTCGGTTGTCTCCATTTCGTGTATAGGCGTTTTGGAAATATAGTAACCACTGTTACCGCAGAGTATGGATTTCACATGTGAGTAATGTAAGGAGAGTGAAGTTAGTGAGTAGTGATCATATTTTGGTACATGAGGTGCAGTGACTCACTTATCTGAGCATAGGACCATGCCGCCATGTTGGTGGTATACTTCTTTCAAACAGATGAGCTAAATCTGAAAATTCTTATTCTAAGATTATTCACAGTTCCTGTATTTCGATTGGTTTATAATTCCATCCCACATACGCTGCAAGAAGCATATGTAGTTTACTTACGTTACAGTGCTACATCACCGTATACCTCCAATATGGCGGCGGTAACTATTGTACACTGAGTGACGTCACAGGCTGTCGCCTCGTGCTTAGGGTTTTCTGCTTGTTCTGTAGGACTTGGACGTTGTGCGGAACGCCGGAATATTTAGCACCGGAAATCATCCAGAGCAGAGGCTACAGCAAAGCCATTGACTGGTGGTCACTGGGTATCTTCGTCTTCGAGATGCTTGTCGGGTCAGTGTCAGCTTAAGAATATATAGCCTACTCTTTTCAGTTAGGATAGTTAAGACTTTCAACAGTTTGCCAGCCCTATTGATCAGTGCTTATAATGTCAACACGTTCAAGGACAGATTAGATAGGTTTTGGACCAACAAAAATTGATTTATTTTGCATTTCCTGTTGCCACATTACGGACATGGAAATCACTATGCGCTATATAAATTTACCATTTACTTACCAGTTACTTTGTACTCATTTCTTGCAGACAACAGCTGAAATAATAGGTCTACCTGTTCAACTGCACGCCTAGTTACCGAATCAAGACGGCGAGACCACGTCACACCAGTGCTGTGCCAGCTGTATAGGTTATACCAGTCCACCGAACAGTCCAGTTCAAGGTTGTCTCGTCCGTGAGCACTGTCAGGACTAGCACCAAAGTATCTTGTCAAACAATTTGGTAGCTGCCTGCTTCCTTCCAGTTTTAACTTCCACACCGGACATTCATCCATTCTCAGCAGCTTGTTGTGGGCGGCATAGATGGACGTCCGACACCACGCACACGCACAACGCTTTCGGCAACAGAGGGTTTGCTGCGGCTGGAACACGTCTGCGAAACTGTCTCCCACAGGCTCTGCGAGCACAGGACGTCTGCTATAGGGAGTTCAAACACCTACTGAAAACATTTTTATTTCATTAGACCGCGGCGCTAAATGACTTTTTCGTGCGCCTTTGAAATCGTCTTACTAACTCCAGCTTTCGTTACCGCTACTGAATTGCTCAGTTGTTCTCCATAGCTATTGCCGTGATTGTAGTGTCCTGTCCTTGCGTAATTTTCCCGACAGTGTTAATTTAATTGATATATTTGTAATAATAATAATAATAATAATAATGCCAGTGCATTGAAACATTCCAAAGTGTCTGTCAACCTCAAGCTGAGATTTCAGTCATCTGGAAGAAGAAGAAGACTTATTTATATTTTTTTAGTCGGCCTACTTTCACTGTTATAATTTTTCGTTTTTTTTCGTTCAGGTATCCTCCGTTTTTCGACGATCAGCCGTTTGCCATATATGAAAAAATACTCGCCGGAAAAATCGACTGGCCAAGACATATAGATCCAGTTGCTAGGTATTTTACTTTTCGCTTTTTAATGTGGTTTTAATTCGTGTGCATTTTGCATGTCTTTATAGGTAGCTTCATGTGATTCATATACAACTGTGCGTTTTGTCAGATGGTTAAGTTCAACTGTATTTATAGTAACTCAACATTTATGTACTACCAAACTATATTCTACCGTGGAAATGTGCTTTTGTATTGAAATAAAAGTTAATACTATTAAAAATACTGTAAAGCAGTATCTCTGACATCATAGGTTTCATACACAATTTGTGTACGTTCATAGGGATCTAATCAAGAAGTTGCTGGTACAGGACCGAACAAAAAGACTCGGCAATATGAAGGTATGAATACACTATTGTTCATCTCAGTTCCTCCTTTTTTCGTTGAAAGCAAGTAAGTAAAATGTTATATTTTCGGCATATTGTGAACAACAGTCACCTGGCAGAGATAAAGATCGTTTGCTTATTCGCAAGTGTCTGCGTAAGCGTTATCGTCATTTTCTGCATTGCTCCATATCTGGACGTTTTTGCTATACTTACACTTCCATATTTTTGCAGTTTTGCCCATATCTGCACATTTGCACTTAATTAGCAAGACGTTTCTTCCGCGATTTCGTTTGACGTTGACGTAGATATTATATTTATGCTACTTTTTAAGGGATAAAAATGCAGATAAAATAAGTGACACTCTGTGGATTTGTGCAACATGTAGAACGGCGCCGAAGACGTGAAAAGTCACCGATGGTTTCGCAGCATCAACTGGGACGACGTTTATGCAAGAAAAATTCAGGTAGCGTGAATGTTATCGCTTTTGTTTACATTGCCTGCGTATACCTTGGCGTTGGGAGTCAAGTGCTCGTTAACATCACATTCAACGTGATCACATTACATATTAACCTACATTCAGACATTCAGCGCCCCACATACGCCATATCTTGTAGTGAAGAAGGAACCCTTTGAGTTTGTTTATACTGTTAATGATGCAACGTAAGATAATATAATGTAACATAAATGCGCACGACGAGCGGAGGTAAGAGGCCTTTGTCCTCGTATTGTGCGTAAAAATGTTTTTAGTACAACACGTTTAGTGGCGTAGCAGGACTTTTGGCCGCCCGGGCGGTGGGCAAATTTTCCGTCCTTCGTCTTAGGCTTTTGAAGCTGGAGAGTTATTTAAAACATATAATTCTCCCGTAATGTCAATACTAACACTAGTATTCTAGTTAGCAAGCAGTTAGCACAATAGTAGGCTATGTTGGTACAATGGATTTTTTAGTTGCAAATATTCCGCACAGTAGCGTGCGGGTATAGGCTTACTTGAGAAATAATTGCATTGTGCAATTATCTTTCAAGTAGGTCTATCAGCCTATCACAGCATGACTTGAATACCGGCACACTAGTGTGCGGAATCGCGGAGACGTGTATTCAACTCAATCAACTCCTCGCGCAGTCCCTGCAACTCGGACTCGCTCAGTGTCGTAATTAGAATTTTCACGTGATTTTTAAATACAAGTTTCGCCCGTTTGCCGCCCATAGCAAGTGCCGCCTGGTGAGGCCCGCACCGCCCTCACTCCCCTCGCTACGCCACTGAACACGTTCTTAGCGGAATCCAAGATAATCCACATCAGACCGGGTTGTAATTTATATTTGGAGCATGTCGGGTGAGCGTTAACCGTCCGGATATGTTTATAGCTGAGATAGTGGGCTGCGTTTAAAGCAGTGATCAGATCGTCCAACCCAACTCAAACTCAACTCGACTGAGAGCGGCGAACTTCAAAGAGTTGAGTTCAGTTGAGAAATTCTGAACATTTTCAGAACCAGTCGAGTTGAGTTGGGCGTTCTGATCAAGCCTTAAGTTTGCTGCTCGTCCGGCAGTCCAACTCGCTGTCGGAGCAATAACCACTTCCGAGTGACACGTGATCGATTTCGCTGGTGCGTATTCGTGTGTCACAGGCTCCGATAATTCCGCTGATTCTTCACGACGGCGACACGCGCAACTTCGACATTTATCCGGAAGTGAATCTGCAGTCGCTGGCGCCAAGTCCCGACAACGACGTCGCTCTGTTTCGCGATTTCTGACTGTACATGCCACGCCCGTCTCTTCCAATATACATAACTCACGGGGTGCCGGTGACGCCATTTTGTCGACTGTAGTTACCGCCGACATGTTGGAGGTCCACAGTGTTGCAGCAGTGTGACGGTTGTTATCGTCGAAACTCGTATACTAAATGCACAACTGTAATAAGCTTTAATACGAAATGTGCCTATGAGAAACGCTAAGAAATAGGTAGGGTAAAGAACAGTTTTTTGACCCCAAAAACATGATTGTTTTTACATGCCAAGAACAGCGAAAAAACCCATTTTCCACTAAAGAGTGAAAGGTACCGAATTAATATTAGCACTAACAACGGTTGTAAACAGACGTTTGCAAGCCGGGTGGCTTGTATGGAATTTACCGGTCGAAATATGCGGTCCGCGAATAACCTTGGCGTAAGAATTTCAGATTTCCGCATATTCACTCACTTTTTGTTCGCATCAAAAAGTACTTCCAACATGGCGGCGTGTTTTTATGCTCGGTTTAATGACGCCATTTTACATGACATCATGTATCCACAGGCCCAAATTACAAAACATATTAAGATTTTCCTTGTAAGTTGATCTTACGTTTGTACTCAAGTTTGACATGACTTTTATGTAAGCAAAATTCCTATCAGTCAGATAAATCCACACCATAAAGACGCATTTCTTACGTGAAAACAACATATAACGAGACTGCCACGACAAAAATTACTCTACTGTTGTAGTAGTATTACAGATAACAACTTTTCCTGACGTGGATTTATCTAAAGTTCCTCCTAACTCCACAGAGGCCTACATGCAGTATCCTAAGTTTCTCCCGAGTTTTTTTCTCTTCAGATTCTTTGTGAACCGGGCACCAGGTGAGCAGTATGACGCCAATCTCATAAGTCTTACGAAGCCGTTTTGCTTTCACGCGACGTCGCGCACGATTTTATATACTCTCGTGCTGGCATATATTTTCTTGGTTGCGTTTATTCTTACTTGGCAGTTGATTTCGTTATCAACGTGATTTTTTTTCTAGAGAAAACGCACCCTACATTCCTACTGATTTCCTCCTCAAACAGGGTGTAACATAATCATCATGTTTCTATTGCGTTTAGTGATTACTTGGCCAGTAGGCTACGTAAAACGTAGTATAGTCATACACGCACTTGAGACATTGCATTTTACGTCAGTTTTGTCCGTCCATTTGAATCGTCCCTGTGCAACTCCTTTGTGCACGTGTAATACACAAAAGTAGTTGTTAAACCCGTACAAGTAACGCTGTATCCAGTCGTATTATACATTGTACGCCGTTAAGCGTAATTAGCATTATTATAATAGACTCACGCAGCCGGCGCCGCTAGCCGAATTCGCCGCCGTATTTTGTCAGCCAAAGACTCGCCGAAAAATGTTCGGTTATTCGAATAATTACTATTAGTAGCTTGCTGCTTTGAAATTGCCGTGAATGAGAGGCGACTGAAAACGCGAGACCTGACATCGCGAGACTGGACAACGCGGCACCATGTCGCAAGGGTGGACATCGCGAGTCTTGTTTCAGTGTTCGAGTAGATGCTCACTACAAGTTTGTTTGATGCAGGGAGTATTATATGAGCTGCTCATCGGTTTTATGTTTGTAAGTTCTGTTTCTGTATTACTTATTCCTACGTGCGGCAGACTAAGTTGGCCAGCTCTCTTGTCTCTTGTTTGGGCGGAATATAAAATGGTGATTGATTGTGTGATTGACTGATAGATCAATTTCTAAAAGTTTTCTTTGTCATCACTGCGTCGTCGGGGATCACCGATAGGCTACAGATCAACGAGATGGGATTAAGTTGGCCAGCTCTGAGCTCTCTGGACAACGTTTGGGCGCACTATAAAATAGTGATTAATTGTGTGATTGACTGATAGATCAATTTCTAAAAGTTTTCTTTGTCATCATTGCGTCGTCTTGTATACTGTCTACGTGTTCTATGTCCGCACGGCACCAGTGCGAAGCCAGCACGTGGC
>Ga0209568_1000724_pt1 | contig 11813 bp, 9 predicted proteins | sample WorMetOlspDAHAB2_FD_187406 | JGI IMG/M metagenome (GOLD analysis project Ga0209568, IMG submission 187406) | Marine gutless worms symbiont microbial communities from Max Planck institute for Marine Microbiology, Germany - Olavius sp. DAHAB.2... ...
ATAAGCATTATTCAAATGTATTTGTGCATGTTATGTATCCATAGACATATTACATTAAATCTAACATGTAAACAAGGAGTGACACACCCACAATCATAAAGCCAACGTTTAATCATGATTAAACTGGAAAATCAAAAGCTCATAACATCACAATTTAACTATTACCATAATATAAAAGAATTGAACATAATTCATTTGTACCATACCGAACAATAATAAGACTTGCATCATTACACAAATGCTCATAAATTATTCACATATCTATGGCTGCATAAATTAGCAAATCGATCCATAAAGTAAACTCACACGTGCAGCAGGACTGCCAGCTGCGACCAAATCAAAAAGCCGTGATGGTGTTTTTGTCGCCGTTTCAGTAACATGGCTGCTAGCAACAGTTCTTGGAGGAGCTGAAGTGTCTGAGCTGTTGTCTACACCAGCACCAAGATTAACTAACTGATGCGAAACCGTGTGTAATGATCGTCCTGAAGTTGTGGAAGTTTGGTCTGCAAGCACAGTCTCATCGTTAATCGTCACAGAACTGTCCATATCAGTTCGTTTAGTTGTATCACATGACGAATGTGTGTGTCTATTGTGGGCCTTTGATGAAGACTTGTCAGCTTTCTCCGTTTCAATCTTCTGAGATCTAAAAATATCCATAAACGAATGTTCTCTCAACAGTGAAGCCATCACAGCTTGGCAAACACAATACAGGACCTTCTACTGCAGTATTGGCAGCATCATAAGTAGGTTATCTCTGGTGGTTTCATACGTGCTGGAAGGCAAGTTGAACGAATATTCTTCCATCATGAAGGCTGATGAAGGCAGGGCTCTGAACTACTTGGCACTTACCGAGCGGACATTAATTGCTATTTCGTTACTTATGACTAACTCACTCAAGCAAGGCCCCAGCACTTGGCAGTCTACTTACTACAATCTAACTGTAATCAGCTTTTCATACCACTTAATGCTATATTACCTAGCATTTAGATTTACCTGAAAATCTTCCATTACCTTATTTTTAGCATCCTACCACAGTCTACACTAGACCTGTTGATTTTCATGACAAGCAGAATCAATGCAACGCAATCAAAACAGACTTATGCCACACTGAAATACAAAGATGAAGTACAGACGAACGCTACAACTTTGCATTGTTGGTCTTGTGCATCTGACGTTGTGGCTGGAGTCGAGTGGTGCCAGGCGTAGACAGCTGCTGGGAGTTGCTACACTGTGACGAAGGCAGCAGATCGACAGCTAGTGTTGCAAGCACAAAGTTTGCTTCAAATGTTGCATCGCCATCAATTGAAAATATAATCGGTCTGTGCGAACAAACACACCCGTTACAATATCTTACACTGCTGAAAATGGCAACAATCATTTATGGGCACTTTTTCCACCATCTTTCCACCCGTGTTGTCTAGCCCTCAACAGATGCCCTTTCCATCACAATTCTACCAATTCATCGTTGCTTGCAAACAGCCAAGGAAAAATATACACCACGGCTTGGACAATATCAGCATGCGAAATGCAGACACAAACATAACTGAAACAAAAAAGTACTTTCTCTAAAACTATTCACATGTAGTTGTGAAAGTGAAAATTCAACAGTAAAAAATACCCTGGCTATAGTTGTACTTTACATTTTTTATCGATACCAATATCACTGTCGACTTACTTGCCAGCAGATTCAAAGTATACAGACAATGGCAAATTGGATGACTCTGAAAACGACAGTGCAGCCTACAGTCAACAATAATACAACACAAACTACGAATATCAACCTCCTTGTGGCCATTTTCAAGATAACCCAGGTGGGTAAGCACCAGAAACCAAGTATGGCTTCCAACAAAAAAGACAAATGAGTTGACGGCAGTGATGTCATTCCAGTCAAGTTGTCAATAAAGCTACAGTGAAGATGCACGCAAGTCATATATCTGTCAAAATTATCTACAAGCCTGGTGACACACTTGCCACCCATCAGTGTCAAAGCACTGATTTACGTATTTTTAACAAAGTGAATAAGTGCCCCTGCCCGAAAGAAATATACTGTTGCTTATATCAGACCACGTTCGAAAAGCAGCATGTCCACCCCAAAACTGTGGTTAGGGTTTAAGTGACTCTGAGTCCATTTAGGACTTCCAGGAATGGCATTTTCCTGACGAAAATTAACTAAAATGGTCCATAAAATCAGCCTATGTCATTACAAAATGAACAGCAGCATACAGTTGAACAACCATGCCTGAAGAACAGTAATCTGCAGTAAGCTTACTGACATCTTTTCTTAAATCACTACAATATCTGTCTGTAAAAGTGTAATTTATCTTTTTGACATTCATGGCAGATTACTTGAAATGAAAAGGTAAAAGATGTAGAAGTAAAGATACTGCAATAACAAATAAGAGAAATACACAGCAAGCAAAGCACACAGCACTGTAACTCAAGAATGGCACAATTTCTGTTAAAAATCTGGAGAAACAACGAGCAAACAAAACCACAGAGCAGACAAACCCGGAATTCTTTGAGGCAAAACGTGACTTCAGCATCAACGCCAACGTTGTAACTGTCAAATTCGTCCGAACTGAGACTCAACTCGGTGCGAATGGCTTTCATTGGGTCTGACACAAACAGCCAATGTCGGCAATGTCCTACTACAATATGGAACTACAATTACAACAGTTTACATGGCATTTCTGAAACTGACTGATCATATTCAATTACATAAATTTATACTGCACTACACTTGAGTAAAGGACCATAGACAGCGTTATGTTACAAGTACTACAAGAAGGATGTCTGGCAGTATGGTAATCAAAATTGTGGTTGGATATTCACTGTCAGTTACTAAATAAAATTTAGCTTCACAAATATAGCTTCTCGTACACTGACAAACACATGTGATGCATTTGTTAACCCTTTCATGCAGGTCTACAGCAGTGACACTGGTCATCAAATAACTGTCAGACTAGCACTGCAAGAAAGTGTATCCAAATTAATAAGCAAATGTTTCAACTGACGATATAACACTGCACCTGGTTCATCATCAACATAGTTCTTTACTGTCAACTTGAGTGGAGTTGCAATCAAACTGATCTCCTCCTGTCCGCTTTGAAAATTTGCGACTGCATCACAGAACAGCCTGAACAGATCATTACAGCACACTCACAACTACTTGCAAAGTATCAATATTTATATTATAAGCAACCGACTGTAGCGATTCAAATTCAATGATCAACAGCCTGTCAAAATCACTACTGCCAATGAATTTGTATGACAATGACCATCAAAACATGTCCAATTACTTGCAACAACATTACAAAGTGTAATGATAAACAAAAAAATCCAGGCTAGCACAAGAATAACAGTCTCGTTACAAAATCACAAATCATAAATTAGTATTGTTAATAGTCTCGTGTGATCATGTTATCAAAATGCAAGTGACAAGCAAATGACAAAAAAATAATGTCTAACAATAAAAAATGCATGAAAATGGCATTTCTTTCTAATATCGTAATAATATCAAAACACAAAATTCATTCCAACGGTACATTGCACAGAACCTGAACAACTGTCTCGCTATACTAGACAACAATTTCCATTTTACTGTCTGTATATGCATGTAGCACAATGACCACTACCTCGTCTGTGCAGTGAAGACATTTGGACAGAGATTTTTTGTGAAAACTGCTTGCACGGCATCACACTCAATAAACAGAAGTCGATGTGTTTTCACAATTCCTTCAAAAAACAAACAACCGAATTTAGTGACAAATCACCAGACACATCTGATACACATTTGCAGCAAAATATGTCACAATTTGAAAAATTTGCTATTTTTGTATCATCAGTCATCTGTTGGCAACTGATTTAGTCGAGTCTTGTCGAGACTTAGATTGACCGTCTTTATTAAGTTAGTGTTTTGGACTGATATGTATTCTATGTTATGGGTTGAAAAACACGATGTTGCTAGCATTATTATAGGCTTTCTAAATCTAATTGTGTAACAAAGGTTATGGGCCCAGTGATGCTGAGATTGCTGTTTTGCTGGCAAATTGTGCGACAGTTCTTCCTTGTGTGAAATTGCTGTTTGCCCGCAGTGGGACTGCTGTAATGTTGTTTGGTTGTGAGTATCCGCGTGTTTATTTCCCGGAATGGAGTCTTCCAAGGTTAGCCTGCGCCCAGATAAGTTTACTGGGAAGGATTGGTCTCTTTGGAAGGAGCAAATGCAGGCAGTATTTATGTTGGAGTACCGTAAAATCTCGACGATAAGCCGCATGATTTTAACCTGAATTTGGTGACTGAAGTTGGGATGTGGCTTATCTATAAGGCAAACTCTACTACAAATATTTCCAGTCCGTAAAACCGCAACACTGAACTAGCAAAATGCAATTTCGGGCAGTCAGTGGTTTAGGCTAGTGATGTTTCGATTGTTAAATAAATCAGCTATTTGGCACCTGTGTCAATGCGTTAACAACTGATTATGAAATTCGTCGAAATGGCCCTTCACCGGCGCTGTACTTCAGTCCGCTTCTCGATCCAACACCCGCGTACCCTGGGCCGACCATCGCGGGCGGGCGTGAGACGCCCGCACGCGATGGTCGGCCCGGGGTACACGGGCGGTTGGTCGGTCGGTCAGTCGGTGGTATCAAATTTCTTACGCTATTCAGGTGCGCAGGTTCACTTGGGCGACGCGCATTCCAAGCAGTGGGCAGCGCTAAATGCGTCATGTCTCAGCATACCTTGTTAACGCACTTGACAACATCCACGAAGTACACCTGCGGCTTATCTACGAGTGCGGCTTATAGTCGAGATTTTACGGTACATTGCATGAAAGTGACAACACGATGAATATTTGACGATAAAGTTATTGCACTTCAAAAATATAAGCCAGTTGGACATCTCGGTGACCTATATAGGTCAACCTGACCTAATAAATGACAACGTCCAAAAAAACTTGACTTGAATTCGACTACATTGTATCACTGGCTTAAACCAGTGACATCACGGGAAATACTGCACAATGCACATCTAAATCCCACTAATGTAACATTTTGCTTTGGCTTCTGGGGACTTTTTCTCCCAGACCTGTCCTCTACCTGTTTTGCCCCACCCCTGAAAATTTTTGGATCTGCCACTGGATTCCAGGGAAGGCACAGCCACAGCCCATCATGAGGGGCCTTCCCCTAGATTTTTTAGGCTAGAACTGCCACTGCACATAGACAAATCTTAGTCTCACAGTACCTATATGAAATATTAGATATATTAAATATGCGCAAAAACTGAATAATTCAAAACATTGTGGACTAAAACAATTTTCTTTATTAATTCATGGCCTGCAGGGCCTCGCACGTCGTAAGGGTGGCACCGGTTTGTATTCAGTGTTGACTTCGAGCAAATAAATCTTCGTACAATTTTTTAAAGTTCTGCTGTAGAAACTTTAGAATTTTATAGGAGCAGGGTTGGGACAGCATTTTTGTACATGCACAAATAAAATTTTTTTGAAGATGTAATGGGGCTGAACCCCATACCTCCCCTCTGGGTATGCCTGTGCCAGTAGTAGAGGCAATTTGTACAATATTTCACAGTACAGTATAACGTTAAGACCCCACAGACTTTGCATACTATTGTTTTTTGGAAGCAAACTGAATCATACTTATGTACACCTGTACATGCACACAGAAATGTCAATCTGGCTTATTGATGAACGTCAGTTCATTCTGTCTAAATATTACATATTCTTCATTTCAAAATCACAACTAGGGTTGCCAGCTGGCATTTCAAAATGCCAAATAAATCGAATCTAGCATTTTGAAAGTCATCAAGCAGTGGGAATTTTGGTTTGGCAATATCTCCTTACTTAGGCAGTATAATTTTCGATTTGGAAGTAACCATAACACTGGAATTAGTCATCCCGGTTCCATTCATTGCCACCATCATCATCATCATGCTTGTTTAATACATTTTGCCAGATTCTATTTACACAGCCTTAACATTCCCGTAGGTTACCATAGCATGTGATGGGAGTGATAATGCATAGGATAGTGTAGGGAAAACTTTGAGAAAAAGACATTACAAGCCAGGTTTACAAAATCTTTGGCGCACAGAAATATGGCATTTTTGAGAGCGGTTTGGCAGTAAAATACGTTATGTTTCGCAGTGAGTATGGAAAATCAGTTGCAACCTCCACAGAACGGTCCTGTGGATTTTACAAGTGTGTAAATTTTATCGTCAAACATCTTATTTCATATGAATTGTCAGTTTCATGTGACTTAATTAAACATAAATGTTCATTTTAAACCATTCTTTCTTCAACCTTGAATTCAGCTGTAATTCCCAGGATTTCATCACATGCATGCACACCTGGCTGCAGCCTCTTCCTATACTGCATCAATGAAACGGATCCTGGACTTTAATGGAGCTGAAGGCCATGGGTGACAGAGGTAATGGAAATGTGATCATGCCATTAAGTTTCCCAACCAAACTGGGATACAGACTGTCAGACATCGACATAAACTGCTGTTCCTCCATGCATTCTTACAGGCCAGAGAGCTTTCCAGCAGCTCAAGCAACTGTCAACAACAAGAGTTGTACATAGTATGACATAGTCATAAGATGCCGGCACACTGATGGAAGAACCCCAGTGCAGACTAGGTTAGCTAACTGGTGAGTTTTCATATGTCATATGAAAGCTATTATGCGCTGGCTTAACGGTGGAGATAATGGAAACTGTGCATCTTGAACCTACAAATGATCACTAATTTGCAACAAACTTGTAATATCAATAGTTAAAAACTACGATAAGCCACGTTAACAGATTTACAAATTAAAAAAGGAAAATTCTGCTAAAATTTGGCTGATGACTGGGCTACTGGTAATACTTATTCAAAAACTGCTACAATTTTGCTTGGAGGTTGAAAATGCACAATTCTACACTAAGCCAAAGCACTGCTAGGACAAATTAGCACAATAAGATTATCAGTACTAACAGAACAACAGCTGCAGCAAAAGCTACCTGTGGAGAGAACTCAGATGTTGTTGAAGTGTCAGCATCCTGTTGCTGATCTGGCAGACCAGTGCGTATCACAATAGACTGCCCTGGCTGTTTGCCTTGCATCTGCAATGTGATGGCCTGGATCTGTGATGGAGTCAGCTGGATCTGCCATTACACAACCAACTTGCCGACTATCATGTGCTGTCTTATTATGCAAGTTCAGAACCAATGCCAAAAAACCCACAACAGTTGCACAAATCACATATTACGAACAAGATCTACAACCATAAACCACAAATACAAATCAAATGACCTTGATAATTACAAAAGTGAGAAATTGCCTTTTGCATTTTCCCAGTGTTGTTAGCAACTTTTCCAGTGCACGCACAGAGGCAACACTAATGATAATACCTCACAAATAAAGGAGACATAAAATGACTGCAAAAGCCACATAATTATCAACTCTTGATGTACTTATGTTTATATTATTAGCAAACAAAAAAATATGAATAGCTGATGAGTAACCGGTATATTTTGCATGTCTCCACTGGCATTAAGGACCTGCGTGTAAACTTGTAATGTCTGTTGCGACTGCTGCTGGTCAGTTTGTGATGTCTGTTGAGTCACTGGCTGCTGCTGCTGCTGCAGAGTCTGAGGCAGTGTTATGGCACTGGATGCCTGTGACACCTGCTATTCACAAATCAATTAGTCAACTAATGACGTAAGACAAGGCGTGGCAGTTCTGTCGACACCAGTTACTACGGCCATACTGGAAGTATATTAATTTGTTGCATTAACCCACAAACTCACGTATGCTCCCAAACTGCAGTGCTGAACCACTCGTAACACAATCTACATATCACCTTACATAAGTATATTCAGGTTTCCACATCTTGACTCATGAAGTATACCTCCAAAATGGTGGCATGCTCAGCCAGATCAGTGACGCCACTGAGTTGTTTGTATAGCTACGTAATTACTGTAGTTATTAAGTTAGCAGTTTAAAATCCAGCACCTGAGTTTGAATCATATCACCCATCTCCATTCCACAATGATTTCTGCCAAGCGACTGTGTAGCATGCCAGATGTCCATTTAAATTTGAGACAGGTGTTAATACACCCCAATTTGAGTAACTATGCACCTATGTAACTGTTTTCACTGTCACTTTCCAGTCCACTGGTAATACCAGTGTGACCAATGCTGCTACCACTATGCCTGCGGCTGCTGGTTTGGAATAGTGGTAACAGTGTTGGTCACATCAACAAAGTTAGACAACATCAAGCCCAGTTAGTACTTGGATAGGTGACTACCTTTGGCAGATACACCATCCTGGTATTTTCCATGTAGTTCAGGTCCACTCAGCCTGGCCATCCCTCTGTGGGTAGGTGCAATGAGTACAGGTGACGGTTTTGGCCTCCACTGTTGTGAAAGAAACAGCGAGTTCTGCATAACAGTGGGCCCGTTACCAGGACTGATGGCATACTGGCTTACTATATGCTAGCTTAACTCGGTCTAGCCCTCGCCGGCTCAAAGGTGAAAAGGGATGAGCTCCCTCACGGTCTATGTCTAAATTGTCTTCCCTTCTTCTTTTTGCAGTGAATGCCACAGTGCCAAAAATCTCTGTGAAAACGGTACAATTTAATCACATGTTAATCCTGTCTCACAACTAACAGTGTCAGAGCACCGAAAAAGGAACCATTACATTTGGCAACATACAAGGTTGGTCAGGCATACACTGCAACACAGCACTGTGATACTTATTAACAATTATTAATTTACTTAACTTTATATCATAATGGCAACAGCAACAAAACATACACGACTGTCAATATAGGAAATGAAAAGATAACAAACAACATACCTGGGGAGATACGATGTCGGCTAGTTGTACAGGCTGCTGTATCACAGAAGGAGCTACACAGAGGCACACACAAAATACATAACAACTGAACAGTATATTATGCAAGTGCAACTGATTTTCTCAAATACGCCAAGAAAGAAGAGAGTCAAGGTTGATGAGAACACCAGATGGTGTTCTGGTGTCCCACTACTACTACTTGTGTTTGGGAACCAGGTGGATCAAAAAATTACCCCAAATAGTTTTCACTTTTTTTCTTTTATATCTGTCTAATGACGTCGGTCGTAATGCACAGTTATTCTCGACCTAAAAAGCACGTACTCTAAAAGAGTTTTATTATAATTATATTAATGCAACTGACTAGCAAGGACAGTCTGTTGAGGAACTTGAAGGAAATACTGCATCTGATCAGCAGCTGCCGGACGAGAAGATCCCTCTTCCTAGCCACACGCACAACGCTCATATCGTCACCACAATAGCACATTAAAACTGAAGGACAGCTCAAAGTAATGGGCAGTCAGTTACAAGACAACAAGTAATTGTGTATGCAGACATATGACAAAATCAGAGCATTATTTACGTATGGTTATTATTATGAATGTTATTACAATGTGCTTATTACTATAATAAATGTAAATAAACTTCACCGTTTAAAACAGTCCGGGGAGCAAACTCCCCTGAAGGAAGCACAATAAAATTTAGCATGCTAGATGATGTCCACGACATTGTCACATATGCCAATTTTGGTGCAGGGGTTTTAGCGAGGCAAGGGGTCGAATTCTGGCCTTTTTTGCATTGACTTGCAGTCGCTATTACATGTCAACAGTGGTACTGAATGGTTTCCTGGTAGTATTGATGCACTACACCAAGCAGACGGTGATGCTATTGTATAGTACAATGATTATAATTATAATAATAACTGTGATCACTACTGTGATTGCAATTATTATTATTACTGATTACACTGTTGTGAAACAATGCAGGTGAGTGTCATCATTGAGCACAATGTCTGTTTTAGTTTTGCCACAGTATACTAGTGAAATAATCACACATCTCCTGGACACCATCATTATCATATTTCTTTCACATCATTATCATCATTTCACAGTGAAAGCAGTCAATTTTGCGGTTAACAGCTAACAAGTAATGAAGATGCATACTTGTTATCTGAAGAAGGTCAGTGATATCAGTGTATAGTAATGATGGTTTATAGGAAATGTGTGATTCTTTAACAATGGAAGAACTGCAGCAAAACTAACACAGCATGCTCACTGATGGGTCATGTAACAAGGGGAAAATAATGCTTCACTAATATGGACATAATGATACCAGTCACTTCACAGTCAGATGAAACCATGCACATTTGGCAGCACTAAATTCCTGAGGAAGACCTGCATTTTTGTACAACTCGTATATAAAATGTTTTTGCTAGGTTAACAATAATCTGTAGGTATGCTGCATGTAATGTGGTTAGTGGCATGCCTATACAGAGACAACACTGACGCACTTACTCTCTTAGCAGGGCGGACCTCCTCACGTGGTACGATGTCAATCAGAAAATCAAACTGATCATACTTGCTAATAGCCATTGCTATGTCATTCCGCTGAAACACAAATGGCACAGTATAGCAGTCTTTAGTTATGATCTGGTACACTATACTAACAGACATTGAACAGAGCCCTCTTGACCATCAACAGCAATAATAATGATAATAACAATGACAACAAACATGTCATCATTGCCTGCCTTCTCCTTCCAATGGGCATCATTTAGTCATTACATTGCTAGATTGAGGATGAGCGATTGAGCCTGGATTACCGAAACCCACTTATCACTCGCCTTAAGCAGTGTACAAATAGTCCCCAAATGGGGGACATTAGGTAACTTGCTGGCAGAATGTCTGCAATGAAGAAAAACTACAACACAAAACCTGAAGTGTGCGTCTCTTATTGTCTTCAGCATGTATCCATGCGCGTAGCGTCAATTCTGTGATGAAGATTTCTGCAGCCTTTGCAAACAGCACTGGTGCCTCTGCACTGATCATCTGACAACACAGACCAAACGCTTGCAGTCACTTACACTGATGACACTTGGCATTCATAAACCAACATAATTTATTTACTCAATGCATGTTAGCCTGTCCCTCCAAGTTATTCAATCAAACAATGAAACAAAAAGATTAACACAGTGTCATCGTTCACAAGCAAACCACAGGAATGCCTCTGAATCTCTGCAAATGGTAGTTCATAAGATCCATAAATTCCATACTGAGAAATTTTGATGCTTTGGGTTTTTCACATATTGCATCAATGCTTCACAGAATAGCAATCAGAAAGACTGGATGCAAACAGTTTAACATCCCAACGAAACAGCTCAAGTCATCTTAAAAGTAGTCTTCACAGGCAATCACTCACACAACTCATACAACTCAACAAACCCAAACACCAACTAAACAGACCACAGCAAAGATAATTTGGTTCTGCCACCTCCTATCACACTTGGCCAGAAAATGACATGAGCTTAGGTATTCAACAGCTCTGAGCATGGACTCAATATGTCACGAATAACTTTTAGAGAAGCACAAATTCCACTGTCATCCAGGGGCCCATTTTACAAAGAATCTAAAGTTTCTCCTAAGTTTCTCGTAAGTTAATTTTCAAACGTCGACTTACGAATTCGTAATGTTGTAAGTCACAAGTTCATCATAAAGTTCCACAACTTGCATATCAACGCTTGGAAGATGCGGAATGCGACCTATGGACTTAAATTATGAGTCTGCCAATTGACCATCACTCTCAAATAGAATGAATAATGGCTAGTTGCGATGGAAATGTTTTGTAAACGAAATGACATAATTCTTGACATTGATCGTTGTCCTCACCCCTGTGACTGCTAGGGTTACTATCAGTAAGTAATCTACACCAGGGCATATTCTAAGTAATATTTGGACTGCTCAATATCGCCC
>Ga0209568_1000725_pt1 | contig 11806 bp, 4 predicted proteins | sample WorMetOlspDAHAB2_FD_187406 | JGI IMG/M metagenome (GOLD analysis project Ga0209568, IMG submission 187406) | Marine gutless worms symbiont microbial communities from Max Planck institute for Marine Microbiology, Germany - Olavius sp. DAHAB.2... ...
CAGTTACGTGACTGCATAGTGATGTTGTGTGCTGGTGTCAGGCTGAGTTAGAATCATTGAACAGTGCTGCTGACAGCATCAACAAACTGGAAAATGAATTACAGGTTGGTGCAGAGACATGGCAAGAGTGTTGCTAGAACAGCAAAGCTGGAGTAACAGTTTCAGTAATAGTGAGTAAGTACCATCTCTGGATGGAAAAAGGCAGTCGGATCATCATGATGTATGCATTTTGAGCAACATGTTGTTGTTCCTATTGTTGCTGTTAATATTATATAAATGCATTTGAGGTGGTTTTGTACAGGTGCAGGTAAATTGTTATCACTTTGTATTGTTTACAATGTGAAAAGTTAGTGATATGCTGAATAAGTTGTATAAATTGTATTGCATTTCAAAATAGTAGCAGTTATTACTTTAAAATTTTTATCTGTATCACAAAAAAATGGTTCAGTTGCTGTTTTGGTGATCTTGAAATTTTGCGGTAATTATCGTATATGTAATTGTGTGAATGTGGAACAAACAGAGAGCCAAGGAAAAGTTTCGTCACGTAAAGGCAGAATCAACTCGCCGTTTGAATGTTGTGTACAAGAAGATTGGCAAAAAGTGGGTGCTGAAAGCTCGGCCTTACTACGATCTTCTGCGGCAGTCGCAAAAGGTAATACGTCTTTTCTCAATTGTTGAGTAATCTGAGATTAGTTTACTGAAAAAGTAGTCTGACATTTAGATTTGGGATGAGACTTTTGATCTGTGTATAATAGTGTATGAATGAAAATTTATTGGTACTCAAGGTGACTGAATCTACACTTCAGCAGCAAAGCTTTCATCATAGCAGGACTGCCACTATGGAAAAATGTGCTTCCAGACCTCAGACTGCCAGACTTGTCATGCAGCCAATTCATACTGCCACTGAAGACGTTTTTCGGGGCAGTGAGACCACAGCGTGATGTGAACTGTGTCTAAAAATACCCATACCTATATTCTTACGTAGTTACTTATGTAATCATAATATTAATGATAATAATAATAGGAGGATAATATTTATTGTACTATCATTGTTTGAGAGTTCACTTGGGTCATTTTAATGAAATGGGCCAGCAAGTCGTCGGCCAAATTATGCAGTTGACCTTCGAGTCCAGTTGTAGACCAGACATTCATTCACCCATAGCCATTTGTATTATTACTCAGCCATGAGGCTGATACTCATTTCCCTGTCCCACTGAGTGTGGAAGGCTGAGTCGACCTAGGCACTGTAGTAAGTATGCAGTCAGTGCTCATAGCTGTTTGGTTTTTGTGAAGAAAAAAACAATTGTGTGCAGGGTGGTTCTGTCCTGGGACCCCTCACCCTGTGGTCAGATATGCTAACCACTAGACCAGCGTGAACTACTTACTGATTGAGCTTGCTTGTTCTGGTAGGCACAGATCGAGGCCCAGAAGTCGGCAGCAAAGTTTCAGCATGCAAACGGATTATACCGAGCTGCCAAGGAAACGGTTGCTTTAGCTGAAGAGAGGCTTCTGAACAGCGATGATGGTGGCAAGATAGTGTTGGATGCTGCATGGCAGGACATGCTGAACCACGCCACTGCCAAGGTACGGAACGTCGTTGTTTGGTGCAAGTACAGACTGACATTGGTAATTTATACTGTTGTGAAATAACTGTCTGTCAGAGTTGCCACAGCCCTGCGGACAAATTTGAGGCACTATGGTAAGGGATGGTTTAAATCTAGTAATATCGAATGGGACAGACAGCAGAAATTTCAATCACCCATAATACTAGTACAGTGTTATTATTGTGTTTTAAGTTGAGTATGTTGCCAATGCTGTCTTTGGTAGCCGAGATAATTTTTTGACATACCAGCCACACGGACATCTCCCGAGTGTGATGTTCCTACTTGTGAAATTTGCAAGTTTGATTTGACAGTTGAGCATATCTTATGTGAAAATAGTTTCGATATGAAAATAAATCGTTGATTGGAAACCACCTTTACAACCTCTCAGCTTCTATTTCATAGTTTTAATACTTTTTTCTTTCTTATTAATGTTAGGAGTAATTTTTAACTTTTGGCACTAGCAGTGTCAGTGAAAAGCTTTCATCATTGGTTCTTCTTCAGTCTGGAACTCCACTCAGCAGCTCATTCCGACACATGGTAAAGACCGAACTATTCAACTTCACATACAGTGAACAGTCTGACTAGTCTTCCGTCGTACACCACTGCATCTCCAATTTGTTCACAGCATGTTGGTGGCATTATAGAAATGAATTATATTTGTATTTTACAAACTGATTTATAAAGCGCCATAATGTTGTAACTTCAGAGGCACCGTTTCTTCCCAGAGATGGCCGAAACCATCTCCAGTACTTATTGCACCTACCCACAGAGGGATGGCCAGGCTGAGTGTGCCCGAGTTTCCTGGATAAATTCCGAGATGGTAGGCCCGCCAAAGGTCGTCACCAATCCCAGTACTAACCTGGCTTGACGTAGCATAACTTCGTTAATGTGACGAACGCTGTTACTGCTACGCCAAACCAGCTAGAATTTGTTTGATTAAATTATAACTTTTTATAGCATGCTATCTCCTAATTGTAGTACAAGTTCTACTAAATGCCAACCAAACTCTCATGAGGCTTGGTTAACGGATGGTGGACAGTTGACGTGTGTATGTCAGATAATGGAGACGGAGAAGGAGAAGACGTTGTGTGAAGCGGAACATCAGACAAAGGCTGCCGAGTACACGTCCATACAGCAACGACTTGCTTACTTACTGAACGACATTCCTCGAACTATCAACAGAGCCAAGTACCAAGCCTTGTTTGTTTGCCATACACTCTGTCCCCCAAAAACGTTGCCACCTTTCTGTTCTGAATGAGTTGGTCAAAAATCATTGTCACATGTAATACTTTGTGGTACACAGCATCTCAGAAAATTGACATCGGGTGATTGCAGTGCTGCCTACCTCACCAGTACACTGTGGTGGCGCTGCCTTTAAAAGTCCGAAAAAGTTTTCCAACAGTTTTCCCACATATTAACAGCAAGTTTGAGTAAACAGATCGATTTTCAAACATTTCAGTAACATTGTTAGGAAACCCCGTTTTATAATTGGATGCACACATATGTAACGTGTTGCTGTGACCAAAACTTGTAAGAATTGGTAGATTTTTGACCAACATATTATGAAGGTGGAAAGGTTGATGCTTTTTATGGAGGAGGGGCATGTTTATCACGAACAATTTGTGTGTTGTATTTTTCTGGTACTGGTATACTGTCAATCATACGTGGTGAAACTGTTGTTCAGAGAAGCTGATCTTGTTGATCCCGTTTGTATTTGCATAATGTGCAAGAATACAGTTGGTCATGTGTAGGAAGAGTCGGTGTTTTTGCTTGTGTGTCTGTTGCATGCTCCACATGAATGTAAGAGTGGCTGGCAGCTAGTCACTCCGTCAGTTAACATCTGAATGGCACTGAAATGACCTTTAATGTGGTGTCAAGAAACCACTTGCTAACCCCGTTGGCTGCTGTCCCAATGTGTTATTGTGTCCCAGTTAGTGTGACTACTTTAGCACTGGTACTTAGACTGGTTTTTTTCAGATCTGTTGTCTGTATAACCTAGTGTGTATCAGCAAAATGGCTGACCTTGCCACCAGTATACAGTGGTGCCGGAACGAATTTGAAAGTGAGGGCCACCGGTCCGGAGCAAAAGTTGAGGGGCACCGATTTTGCGCCGGAAAAAAAATTTTTTGGTCGTGCCCCTCCTTTTTTTGGCTCTAAAAGTACTATTAGTCATTTTGGTGAGCGCTTTTGTGATGGTAAGTACAGTTTGGTCAGTTTCTTATTTGCTGTTCTTCTACTCACGGTGCCCCTCCGTGCCCAGCCATTTGTAAAAGTGGGGGGCACGTGCCGCCATGCCTTATGGAGTCGGCGCCACTCCCAGTATAGCACCCAGTCCTCAGCGGAAGCGACCACCTAGCAGTCAACCCAGAAGAACCTGGCTGTTTCACAATCAAATGCTCTGGTGTCTGTCCGTCAGTTCTGTGAACAGACGTCATCAGAAAAGGTTACGGAGCGGCGCAACGTCCGTACCAGAGTACTCCTTGGTGACGACGAAGACTTATGATGAAAGTGAGCAAAAAGTTGTCGGAAAGTAATAAAAATGGCACACGATGTTATAGTGGCTCCATTGCAGCTCGAGACATTTTTATCTGGTGCTTGACTGAGGAACGGTAGTTCAGCACTACCGGATGCTGAGGCCACACTGTTGGTTCGTTTGCTGTGTTTCAGACCATTCTACGAGATGAAGGAAAAACTGGAGCTTCGTTTACATGTGAGTCTGTTAACAATCTGTCCCAGTCTCACTTATTGTATGCTGTGTTGCAATTTTTGCTGCGTTTTACATTCAAAGGTTATGGTCATAGCAGTTTTGAATCTGGCAGCGAAACTGTTTGATTAATGACAATTTGTTTATTGCAGTATTTGTGTGGTTGTGGATATATGACATAGTGTGGGTTTTTTTTCCCGTTTAATCTGCGGCATCATTATGGTGGTCGTGGCACTCCTGTTTAATTTTGGATTTTTATGTAGGATATCTGTAGTTACTTCACGTGTGCACATAAATTTGGATACATGCATAAATTAGGAAATAAGTCCATTGTGTGATTAACGCCATGAGATGCTTGGGACTATAGAATAAACCCACCTTGTTTCCTGAGCGATGAGAGTTTAACACCCCACCTGAAGCAGTTTAGATTATTTTGGAGGTGCTCCTCGTTTCCTGATGGAGGCAACAGAGTCGGGGAATCTTGTGTTGTTTGGGTTTATTGTAGTGTTATGTATCAATTTTTTTCTGTGCTCTCTTTGTCTTTTCTAACTTCTCCAGGTGAATGATGCCAAACTGTGCTCTCGAAGTCCTCATCCACCACCCCCTTCTCAGTGCGCCCTGATTCTCTACAGACTATGGCGCCTTATAAATTTATTACTTACTTACTTACTTACTAAAATTCCAACGATCCGTTGTTTGGTTGCTGTGCGTCAGGCCGAGAGGCAGAACGCCGAGGACGTGCAGCTGGCGTTGATCTGCAGCAAGCAGAAGTATCGGATGTCACTGATCAGCCTGGAGGCAATCTCGGACGAGGTGCACACGCAGCGTCGACTCAGGCAGCAGCGTCTGGAACTGCCATTCAGGACACCGGGCGTCGGAGCGGAACACGAGCTGGAAGATGAGCTGGCCGATATGCCGTCAGCCACGCTTGGTCTGTCTGAAGCATCTTTTGTATGTTCTTGTTGGAGGAAAATGACTAACATTCTACTAACAGTAACACTAGCATCGTGTGAGTGTAGATTGGTGGGCTGGTAAATAAAAGCTAAATCCTGCCAAAGCCCCAGTGGTTCTGTGCAGTGGTGCTCAGCTCTGTTTTGAGGAATGTTAAGCTAAAGGTCTCCCAAATGCATTGCTGTCTCCCATAACCTTATGTCACATTTTCATCTGGTCAGTTCTATCATTACAGGTTGATGACCGACGTTAGTGTGCGACCAACTTATTCGGGGTTCCTGCATGAAATTATTTTTTTTTTGTAAATTTCACCGAGTTCAGTTTATGTGTGTAGCATCTCGCCATGGAATTTTCTGCCACCACAGAAATGCACACCATAGGCGTATAAATCAGTCATTTCAGCAAAACACTTAACTTCTGGAGGCTGATCTAATCTTTTGACATTAGTGTTGCTTAATGTTGTTTTGTTTGTTGGTTATTTGTCCACTCGCACACTCACAATTACTTACTTTATTTGCTTACACATCTAGTATATTTATTTCTCAGCCTGTTGTTATGCATGTTGATCAGTATCTGTCGACCAAGTGCTAAAAACTTCTATTGTAGCTATAATTGTAATAGGGATTGAATTCTGGTCAATCTTGCAGTAATAACTGGAAGAAATGTTGTCTAGTTTTGTGATATTCGTTAATAGTGTGAATCTTGGCTGACCGTCGTTTTGGACACTGAACTTGTGATTGTCCTCGCCATCTGTGCTTTGTGTGTGTGTGTCATTGGCTGTTGTCGTGATGTGCAGATTTCATGTCGGAGACCGGAAGTCAGGTATCATGGGACGACTTCTCCGACAGTCGCTGCGTGAGTCCAGCCCTCAGCTGCGACTTCGACATCAACGACACGTCGTGGGCGGACACGTCCATGTCACCCGGGTCGGACGTCACGTCACCAGAACCTCCTTCAAGTGCATCCATCTGGGCTCGGTTCGGCAGCGGCATATCACGCTTTACGGCGGACCTTGGCAAGACGGCGTCATCTCCACCGGTGCCCGTTCCGTCCATCCAGGTCTCCGGTGCTGCTGTTCCACTCGTGGTTCCACCACGAGACAACGTCATCGAGGGCGCCGAGTCCGACACGAGGTCAGATCCGAGCGAGTCCGGGTCATGGTCGACAACCGGACTGGCGCAGTCGTTCCGAAAGTTGTCTCAAGGTCTGACGCAGTCGATGAATGCGAAGGCTTTCTCGGCGGAGTCTTCCGACCGCAGCTGGTTGGGCAGCAAACTAATAGTGAGGTCGCATTCGTCGAACATGCTGGACGACGACAAGTCAGACGACGAAGGCGGATCGCAGCGAGGCGTCAGTCCGTCGAGTTCCATGACATCTGTGCTCAACCACTCCGCCACCGCGCCATTTACACCGGTGCCAAGCTTATCTAAGTCATCCGAGGCTGCGGACATTGCCAGAAACGACGAGGCACCGGAGAACCTCACCCCAAGTCCGGCGCGACTCGCATCAAAACCGCCACTTCCGCTGCGTCAGCGCTCCGGGACGTTGTCCCCTCGAGACGTTTCTTTGCGGCCGCGGCCTACCCATCGTCGGTCACAGTCTCTCCAGAATTTCACTCCAGCTAGCAGTTTAACTGCAGCGGCCACGCCAGAACCGGCTGTGACGACCGAGAAGCAACCAGTGCCATCCACGGAAACTGCACAGAACGCGCGCGAGATATTCGTTTAGAGCCGCTCCCCAAGGCTGCAGTCACAAGTATGATGCAACAGTTATGAAGATACTATAAGGATAAGGTACGACTCATAGGATGGTGCTGATCCTTGGCCAGACAAAAGTTGAAGCTGCAGGGACATTGACAGTGGGACCACTGCTTCAGATGGTGTGTGGCACCTTCCAGCTTCCAAATTATACCGCTTGGTAGGTGAGAGAGGCATCTGTAGGAGTGGCTTGCCCGAGGCCGCACTTAGCAGCACAGTGGGTGAGAACCAAACTCCGGACCTGCTGATCACTAATTTACCACTTATAACCACTATTTTCTCAAGCTGCACCGGAACATTCTGACTAATTTTAACATAATTCTGGTAAATATTCCAACTTAATAAAATCGTACTTTGAAACTTATCTGATTAGGTGTCCGTTAGTCCTGCAATGCTTACATCAAGTGAAGGCATTGTGCCCCATTTACCTATTTTGTTCAATCGCAGTCATAATCTGCTATATTCACATAGAATTATTGTTGCAAGCGTCACTCATAATACTGATTGTACCATACCTTGCCCACATGTAGCAGCTGTTATGGAGTTTACTGCTGGTTATGGTTAAAAAAAACTAGTTGCACTACTGTATTTGTGTTCCCATTAGGCAATTCTGTTGTCGACTATTAGTGACATGTCACAATTGTAAATGACTGTTTTGTATTATGTTTGAATTCCTGTAGAGTAGATTCTATGCATAAACGTTTTCTCGTGTGTCATGTGAGAACAGTTTTCCAAAACCTGATAATGTGTTTGAGCCAAACCCGTCAATTGAAATGCTGTCCTCCCAGCTTGTTGATTAGCAAATTGTCCGAGTACAGTTTTAGGGATCTTGTAATAGTTGTTACTTGTGTAGTTAACGGGTATTTGTACAGCTTGGTTTGACTATTCCTGAATTATCACCGCCACGGTCTCACCCATGTCGTGACAATTAGAGAACTGTGCCTCGCACTGTTCTGCGGGGAACAGTCAGTCAGTCAAGCAAACTAATTTCGATGTCAGCAGCATGTCGCAGTAGAATTGTAACCTTTTAATTGTCATAGTATTTGTGTAATACAGAATATTACTGAGTTTTCTGGTTTCAAGGTACTTTGCAGACATGCCTTGATGAATGATGATGATGGTAAAATTTCCCCTTAAAACAGATGTAACGTAACAACGTTCCCAACGTGTAGCATATTTAGTGTTCACATTAATTTCAGTTGTTCACTACAACATACTTTTTCAAGGCATGGTGTAGCCTATTTTGTGCTGAAAGTGCCGATAAGTCCCAATAATTTAGTCATCTGTTCTATTGCTGCCGTATTTTGATATGTAAACCTTTGATTGTTAATTGCTTAAGATGCTTTTTACGAGGCCGTCCATTGTAATACTCGGTTCTCTATAGCTGTCTGTATGTCGTATGTCACATGTACACTTTTACAGATTAGATCACTGCCGCATAGGCAGATGTGACTTAAGTAGGCAAATGATTGTGTTATCAAGTGAATTGGTATTAAGTATACTTCAGTTTATGGCAGTGCGACAGCATGAAAACATCAAAAATCTAATAAACTGGTATATTACACAGAACTTTTGTCATGCAAATATCGGTATACAATATAATCAGGTGTGCAAGATTTTTTGGTAGTCAGCTTTTGATATTAAATGAAAATGTTGCTGTTTCCCCTTAAATGACACTGCCCTTGTTGATCCCAGATCGAGATGATCAGATCTTAAAACACTTGACACCATATTTATTCGCTGTAATTGAGGACCTCGTATTCGGCGAACATATTGGCAATGCGTCATTTTTTTCCAGCTTCCACGTTGGTTTTACAAGTGTTTGTTGTCGCCGAACCAAACGTTTGTTTTAGTTTTTTTGCTGTTGCAAACTTGTCGCCATTGAGCTGCTGAAGTTTTGAGGAAAGCAGAGTTCAAATTTCATCTGTGATTTTGTCACAGATTGAACACAGAAGACCTATTTCACATATTTATGCGATATACTGTAGATGTATTGTATTAAATAATTCATGCTGAAATAATACAGCATAAAAGGTATTATTAGTTTGTTTACGTTGTTGGTGCTAGACAGAAACTGGCTGTTAACTTTTTACAGTTTTTTTTTTCTACAGTAATTCATGTTGTGTCAAAAATTCCGACTACCAACGCCCACATGCTGCCCAGTGTCAACGCATCGTAAACAAACTGCTGCCTTTAACATTATGTTAATTCCAGCAAAGAACCAGAGGTCGTTTCGTAAAACAGGAACAATGTGAACGCTGGCGAGCCAAGCGGAAATTGGTGTCTGGGTCCAGGCACCGAGGACGCTTCTACAGAGTCCGGCGGTATCACCCGTGGAAAAATTTTGAGATTATATGTAAAAAATCCTGCTATCTAGTGCATTTTGGCTGGAAAATGGTTCGCAGTTCCGTCCATAATGCGCTCTTAAACACTGTAACAGTGCGAACGCCGTTCCCGTGCGTTCCGGCATCTTTTCAACAATGGAACGGCGTTCGCATGCGTTCTTCCTCGAAATGACCCCTGCAAAGAACATTCAGTATAATAAATATGTGGTTACATATGTTTGCATAAATTATGAAGTAGGTCTGTCTGCCAGTTATGCTGTTGTGTGAACTGTTTGCAGTAAACTTATGCGTTCAAGTATAGTCGGCAACATTGTAACGATGCTTTAGTTAGTTTGTATTTGTTTTTCACGTTTTGCTGTCGTTGATTGCGTTGCTTGTGCGCACGTTGTTGTGACGCACCGGCTTATAAATGCGTGCGCGCGCGCGCGTATATGTGTAACCTCAGCTGAATGCATGCTGCGTATTCTTACCGTCATTGATACAATATTGTATTTTTACTGTATTGCTCAAAAGTGCGCATTCCTAGTCACTGGGTGTATGGATCAGAACCATAGAAATGTGGAATAGTGGAGGGGAGGGGGCAACTTGAGCAACACGTTGGTGTGACAGGTCCTACTTAAAGTTGTGGGGTGTCTGAAAATCCCGCATAATTTTTTTGGCGTGAAACGAGATTTATTTTGCATCGTCCGAAGTGGAATTTTGAAATTTTCACTAGCTGTAGAGATTGGGATTAGTAGAATCACTTTGCTGTTGTTGTTATAAAAACTTTTATTTCGAATAGTTCACCACTGATTTAATTCATTGCATTCCACTAGTTTACTGGGCTATCATTTATGGATAAAGTTTAATTACATATATGTATGTCTATAAGTAAAGTAGACATTATGTATGTGCGTTGCTGCAGTGTGTACCAATTGTACTTTCTTTTTTGTTATCCGAGTGATCATTTTCTGTTTTTCGCCGTTTGCTCTTTGCCACACTTTGTCGGTACAAAATATCACTAAATTTCATCTTTTATACAAGCTCAGACTTTGAAGTGCACCCTTAGACCGCAAAAGCCCACTAGAACTGGTCGTAGTATTGTCACAAAACGTGTTTGCATTTCAAAGCAAAGTGTTTTTTGAATCTGAGATACCCTTTACGTAGACCACTATTAAGTTTCGCACTGACGTCACCCTTTTGACTAAATTATTGTCCTATAACTCTTTAAGCCTCCTTGTGCTGAAAATGCCAATAATTCCCAAATAATCATCAATAAATTACTGTAAAACAAGAGTCAACGTAATTACAGTTCAAAATAGCGATAAACCATAAACAGCACAACGTTGGATGATCATATTAACGTGGCAGTCATTGCTTATATCTGGAGTGATAAATGATTTGAGTTTTCCTTTGTATGTTTGTATGTTTGTAAGTTTTGAAGTTTGTTGTTACTAACTACTAAGTTGACACTTTGACTGGTTATTTGATGGCAATAAACATCATGGCTGTAGTAAATGTTCTACAGCGTCTGCTTTATTGTACTTGTTCCTGAATAATAATAATAAATAATAATAATAATAATAGCGTAACAATCCCATTGATAATATAGGGCCTAATGCAGAGCTTCAGAGACACTGGACAAAAGATGGGCATGTGATGTGGTTCGCATCCAGACTATCGAAATTCACCACTGAATTATCGAAAAGTTGAAACTTGAGGCAAAATAAATTTTGACAATTAAGCGTGTATTTCACACGGGCAATGGATTTGATTTCTACTTCAATTTCAACGTGAATTTCAATATTTAGCCAGCAGATTAATTTATAGCCTATATACAGTGGATTTAGATATTTAGGCGGACTGCAGCTATTGATGTCGTTCAGAACTTTAATTATAGCCGGTAACTTAGAAGATGAATTTGCATACGCTCGTTGGTTAGCTCTATGGACATATTTAGGCCTACTGTCAACACAGCAATTAATACGGGGCCTACATATTTGACATTCTGCTGTTTACCGAGACGTGGATTCCGTCTGACGCTCCGGACGCCGCCAAGCTCGACATTGCGCCATCAGGCTACACTGTCGTCCACCGTCACCGCGCAGCGTCTACCGAGCGCCGTGGTGGCGGTCTTGTCGTCATCTACCGCGACTCCTTCAGGGCAACACCGGTCGACGTCGGCGACTACAGCGAGTTCGAGTCACTCGCTCTGAGGGTCGTCGGTCATCGTTCTGCGTCTTTCGTCGTCGTCTGCGTCTATCGGCCGCCGGGCACTGTCACATACGACTTGTTGGACCGACTCGCCACGCTTGACTTCAGGTTCATCGTTGCCGGTGACTTCAACGCGACTGGCGACTCGAACGGCCTGGACAGTCGCACTGCTGACGTCATCATACGGCACGCTCTGTGCCAGCATGTCAGATCTCCGACGCACCGTGACGACAACGTGCTGGACTTAGTCAT
>Ga0209568_1000726_pt1 | contig 11797 bp, 3 predicted proteins | sample WorMetOlspDAHAB2_FD_187406 | JGI IMG/M metagenome (GOLD analysis project Ga0209568, IMG submission 187406) | Marine gutless worms symbiont microbial communities from Max Planck institute for Marine Microbiology, Germany - Olavius sp. DAHAB.2... ...
TGTTACAGAAGTCTTGTTTTAATTGTTGCTATTAAGACACCGACATTTCACAAGTAGCGAACATTTGAGGTATGGTGGGATCTTTAGTAATAGTATTATTACACATTTCTTCTGATTCTGACTGAGAAAAAAGTTTGAATTTGTCAATATTTGATGAAGTCACAAGAGGTACAAAATGTGCCAAATTTTTGGACCACCCTGTACAGCCACTGTCAGTTCGGTTCGGTTATGTTCGGCATTCTGTGAAAGGAGGAACGACTGAATATTTCATTAGCCTTCGCGCAGGACAATACGAGAGTATACCTACCGTACACTTGATACAGGTTGTAATCGCCTATCATTACGACTTCTACTACCCGTTGGAAACAGGAAAACAGTCCACAGATCTTTCCTGTTTACGCACATCGTTGAAGACTGCCCGATGACAATGTTGCCACTAGCTGAAGATAGTGGTGCTGTCTGGATCGACCCGCAAGGCATATGATACAGAACGACTTCTACACTACCACAAAGATGTACTCGGTAAACCTATGAAACCGAAGAAGAAGATTTTACGCATCGACCGTGAGGTCTGTCGCAAGGGAGCTCATTCCCTTTGACTTTTTAGGCGGTGTCGCGAACACCGGCGAAGTTTAGACCCGATTAAGCTAGCATACAATAAGCTAGTGTATGCCAGCAGTCCTGGTAACGCGACCCCTACGCAAAGCTCACCGTTTCTTTTCTAGCGTTGGCTGAAACCATCGCCCGTTACACCTACCCACGGAGGGATGGCCAGGCTGAGTGGGCATTATTGGTCTGTATGAATACCGGGAGAGTAAACCCGCCAACGGCCAAAGGTCACCAGTGTCAGTACGAACCGGGCTTGACATAACGGCAGCGTAATCGTTTGATGTTACCAACGCCGTTATCAGTACGCCAACCCAGCTACACAATAGCGGGCCTAAACCACAGTATGCACTAGAACAAGGGGTCTAAGTTCGAAGTCGCCGCCTTTATTTAATCGCACATAAACCTATTTGTATTTAGTATTTTTATTCACTTTAATCCTGATTTTTCTCTCATTTGAACCTTGCGAATTTATTCACAATAACACTGACGTCATTCTACACTATTCACTCTCGCCATGTTGGAGGTATACCACGTTGCATCGGTGTAACGTCGTACACTTGCGTACATGTTTGCAAACTGGTGTGTGTGGAATCATACACGAGCAAAAATATAGGCCTCCGGTCTGTCGGTTTTTGAATAACGTCGGCATAAGAATTTTATATGCTAACCTATTCTCTGTAACAGTTAAATATACGTACAACATGGCGGCGTGGTTTTATGCTTAGCTCAATTACATCTCTTCACCTTGCGTTATTGTATTGTGTAAATGTTTTTATGGGTACATGCAAAATGCTCATTACTTTATTCTTGTGTTTGGATGTGTGGGTGGTGGGATGGGTGGTATTTCACCATTTTCAGCTAGGTTTTGTTTCACCATTTTCATGTTTTTCTGTATTAATGTAAGAGTATTAACAATGTTGGCGGCCAGCATAGATGGCTTTTTGCTTTTCTGGCAGCCTGCTACGAGCTAACTTTAATATTGTGTTTTCTTGTTTTATATTATTATTGTTCGTGGCAAATAAATTTCTTCTTCTTGTTGTGTGTAACTACGTGTCGGTAAATAAAAGTGAGTGAGTGAGTGAGTGAGTAGAGGTTAACGCCCCACCCGACACAATATAGGTCATTTCGAAGGCGGACGGTAATCAAAAGTAGGCCTATTTATTGCGAAGATGAAAAGAGTCAACGAAACACGAAAGCCTACATATTCATTTAAGAACTTTTACGTTCGCAGTCAAATAGACCTGCATGTTGAATGTTTTTTTTCGTGTTCGTTTGTATACTTCGATTTACATAGCGCACAGACATTGCTGCCTGTGCTGCACTGTCCTGCAAATGTCATTCCTTCGAAGTAACCTTCGTATCGTGTTTGCTAACGAACAGCAGAAAAATATTCAGAACCTTTCGGGTATAGCTAATATCCGGCAGTATACGGACAGTGGGTGTGTGCGATCAATATGCAATTTCCTGAGCGGCGCAGTTACCTGCAAAATTCAGTTTAGCACCGCATGTGCAAAAAGATGCCTTGTTTCGGATTCCCCATAGATTGAGACGGCATATGAACACCCATTGGTAGCACGCACGCATGCAAACTATACACATTGCGGTGCAATGACATGATTGAAGTCAGCATAAAACCACGCCGCCATGTTGGAGGTATACTTAGTAACGAACAGACAGTGAATAATTGAAATTCTGAAATGGGAAAATTCTTACGCCGAAGTTATATGCAGACAGTGTATAATTCCGCACAAAGCAAGTGTAGGTGAGTTTAGTGTTTTAAACGGAGGAAAGCGAGTTTTGAAGAAATATAAATAGACTCGATATATAACAGGTAGAAAATTGAAGGCCACCAGAATACGTCGGAGAAAGAAAAATAACTAAAGTAAATAGACAATTTTTGTATAGCGCATAGCCGTAATACATCTAATTGCTCGATACGTTTTGCCTAATAGTGTTCAATTAAAAACGTCTTAAACTGGCGCATAAAACTGTTAAGTCCAAGAGCCGGATCAAGCAGATAATATGTCAAAAATTTCCATACCGACGAGGCTGCGACACTGAAAGAACTCCAGCTGGACAGTTTGTGGCATGGCACAATCAGTTCTTTTTGGCAGACAGATCGCTGATGACTCCCGAGAAGCTACATCGCCAACTGATGTACTGTACACAATAATCGAAAAGATAGCGGGCAGCGGTGTTATGCAAGGAGCGATGAACTATTACACTTTGTTTGCATGGTCACTCTGTCGGGCACATCACATCGGAACTCTTCTTCTGCTGAAGATGACGATGAGGGCCCATATCGTGTAGGCAGGTGCGGACTTGACGTCTGGATCGTGACATCTACTCACTCTCTGGCTGCCGGCAACTGTCGCAGCCTATACACAGTCGCCGACTCAAAGGGACATCTCGTTGTTTGGGCCGCGTCGATGAGATGTTAATGAACCTGTGTCGTGCCGGGGCAGCCAGCTGCGCGACCTGTTCCACCTCACAGCACATCACGCTATCAGCTCAGCAGCGCGTGAGGCAATTGTCGAAGCATTTGTGCTGCTGTATAGAGTCGACCTGCGATCAGGAAAGCAGGGCCATCCGAAGGCACCCCGGGCGACGCAAAATGCGTCACGGAAATCCTCGGGAGGGACAAATATAAAGAAGTTGGGGGTGGCAAAATTTACCTTGTTTGTTTCAAGGGAAAATAAGCGCATTAAATGACAGAATTTTCCCGGCGGTGATACGCCGGGAGCCGTGTTAAAAAAGGGGGGGGGACAGTTTAGAGAGGAGAGGAGGAAAAGGAAAGGAGGATGTTGTGTCATGTCTGTCGGGGGTATGGACGCCCCTGGAGGAAAAACAGATTTATTCATTATGAACACAAAATACAAATCACTTAAAATGTCCATGGCAGGATAACGGAAAAGGTAAAGCCAATAAATACGTTGGGTGACGGTGACGTTATTATATATTCCATTATTATTTTTTCCCGTTAATTTTTGTGTAATGTACAAAATGTGCGTGTTATAGTAGGCCTATGTCAGGTGTAGACGGACTCGTTTTATTTTGCGTTATCAAGGGCATTTGTCAGTGCCACTTGTTGAGGCTTGCAGACTTGAGACTTGTATAATTGTCATTGTGCATATAAATTTTAGCAAAATAAATTTTATTTCATTTTATTTTATTTCGTCAAGCAATAAAAACGTGTAAATTTAAATAAAAGAAGGAAAAGATAGTAACACACACAGGTGCACTTATAGCTGTCACTCCAAAACTAAATTTAAAATGACTAGAAAAGTTTACGTATTTAACAGTATATTTAAAACTAACAATTGAGTTAAAGCGACTTAAAGTCGACAGTGTTAGGCGAAGAATTCCAAGCATTAACTACAATGGTAAACGCCGCCATGTTTGATGTATACTACGTTACAACAGTGTAACCTCATGAACTTATATTTGCGAACTAATTTGTCGAAATTCACGGTCTGGAAATAACTTTGGCAAAAGAATTTTCAGATTTCCGCCCGTTAACCATGTTTTTCTTCCTACATGTATATACCTACAATATGGCCGCGTGGTGTGATAATGGCGTCAATTACGTCACTGCACCTCGCGTATTAGAAAAATCGGAGTAGGAGAAAAGGAAGGACACTAACAGCTAAAAGAAATTGCGAAAACGGAAACGGAATATGATTAAAAAGACGAAGACAAATAACAGAACAAAAGGAGCGAAAAAGCGGGGGGAAACGAAACGAAAAATGTCAACAAGAAGGGGTCCGACTATATCCGAATGATTGAACTGTTGCTTGAAATATAAGTGATTGTGTAGTGGTATTTTTATTTGAATAATTTTAATAATAAACCTCTAGCTTCTATCATATACAGGGTGGCCCACACAACTGACACACTTTGTTATGTACGCCTTAACTTCATCAAATTTTGACCGATTTTAAAACTTATTTCACTATCTGCATCAGGAGAACATTTGTAGTAAAACTGTCACTAAAGATTTCACCATACCTCAAATGTGAATATCAATGTCTTAAAAAGCAACAGTTACAAACAGGACTTCTGTAACAACACATTTTATTTAAGAAATTAACCATCGGAAACAACGGGTTTATTGTCTTAGTTATTGTCTAAAGTGCACTTAACTGTCGCATCTTGTTCATCTTGTCAATGTGTCCATCTTGTTGCTGGATGACGCACTTTTAAACTGTGTTGTTATAGAAGTTGTCTTGTTTTCAGTTGTCGCTGTTAAGACAGTGATATTTCACAACGTAGTGTAGCGACACACTTGAGGTCTGATGGGATCTTTGGTGACAGTATTATTGCAAATGTTCGCCTGATTCAGAGATTCAAATAAGTTTGAATATCGGTAAATATTTGATGAAGTTAAGTCGTATGAAGTTAAGGCGTACAAAAAGTGTGCCAGTTTTTTGAGCCACTCTGTATCTGTGTTTGAGTTAGTTCGTCCACGTTGAAAGAGTACGTTACAGTGGTTGATAATCATAACGTTATACAAATTTCGATCAATATTTTATCGGCTGTGAACGGTCGTTAAAGATGCCCGCACAGTTGAAACATAAGCTGAAAGCTGAAATAAAACTGAAATATAACAGAAATAGAGCAGGTTTATTTCAACCGAAACAGGAATGAATCGTTTTAGCTGTTTTTGCCAATCACAGTCTGTATCTGCTGTTTGCGCGCCAAGCCGTAATCAGCGGATACCGACTGTGGCAGAAACTGCTAAAACGCTTTACAGATGTTTTAAGTTTTGTTTCGCCTGAAGTAAAACTGTGTATTTCTGTTTTATTTCAGTTATATTTCAGTTGTGCGGACAGCTTTATTCGGCCCATTATTATAGACATGCCGAATTGACTGCGTTGCATATGCGATCGAAAAATCAGAACGATGAATCAGATACCTTCCACAACTGTTGCCACTAGACATAAATCTTGAGTCGAAACGGGTGCGGCGTAATTACAGTCATTATAAACCTTTTCGTGACAAGCTGATAAAACATTGACGAACCTCTCCCACGCGGCTCGACGCTTTGTGAATAGGTTCGCATATCTCTCGTGCAATGTAATGAAATATGTTTTCATACGTTGCCAAGCCGCCCGCACGGCGAATGTAATTCATCAGCATGCAAGACACGCACGTTTGAAGGGGACGCACTTCGCAGACACTATCGCGTTTCTTTTAAAGATAATATTAATTGACTTCTTGGATCATTTTTCGCTAGGATATTCGGTTCTGTGATTATTTGTGCCTGCGTAATTATTACGGATATTGGTTGATTTGTGTTTGTGCAGTTTGTCTGCACGATTTTTTTCATAATAAATAAATAAATAGGAACACAGCGTGCAGATTTATTATGTTTCTGATATGTTTATCACGTACGATGATTGAAGGGTAGTATTAGTAGTATTCCGAGATTATGTTCGCGTTATAAAACACGTTTTAAACCGTTTTTGGATTTTTAGCTGTTACATTTTAACCCAAAACGTGTTGGAATTGAACATGTCGAGCTTTGATACACCACCAGCCAACAACCGATTTCACTTTATCTTTCAACGCAGGAACTGTATTAATAAAACAGTTTGTTAAGTATTTGTATGTTTTTTTTGCGTCGTTTTTAGCCCGTGTTCTGCTTTTTGTGTATGTGCCCGCTATTTTTTTCGGTCATGTGGGTCGTCTTCTTTTCAGTTTTATAATTTTGTTTCTTGCCTGTTTTCAGGCCGGTCGTAATCGATATTGTCCTGACATGACCTTTTCCGTAAGTGGTTTGTGTACCTGTATTAGCCTACCTGTCGTGTGCGTGCATGGGCGCGCAGGCAAATGAATAAATAACTAAAATCAGTTTACACTCAATGTACACTAAATTGGTTTCGTTTCATTGTTTTGTGACGTATGTTCTGTTTCGTTGCGAGCTCTGAAGCTGTTCAATAAGCCCACCTGGTTTTTCGACCTAGTGCCGTTAGAGGCGACTACATCACGGTAGCTTAATCTACATTGTTGTATGCTTAATTGTTTGTGCTAACTGAGTTATCTATCAGTATCAGTCAAGCGATTTGCTGTCAAGAGCTTATCTGTGTCCCAAAATGTGTTGGATGGGGGGGGGGCGTTAATCTCTGCTCTGTAAGTCTGATGCATGCGTTTATTGCTTTTAACTTTATTATGCGAGGCCCGTACAGTATGCTATATTTAAAATTTCATATTGAGTTTTAAGTGTCCGGCCTGAACAAGTCGGATCAACCATCACAACAATCACTGATAAGCCTTTCTGTGTCTGTGAGCTGATATACAGTAGTTAAATCCAAGATGAAACTGGATTAAGAAGCATAAAGCATTCACTTTTTACTTAATGTGTTGTTTATTTCGCCGCTTGTAACTGCAGCATACAATTTAATGAGACACACACTCCTTCTACAGCGAAACAACGCCAAAAAAACTAGAGCTGAGAACGATTAAATTTTAATCGTGTTAATCGCTGCGATAAAAAAAATTAATCACGCGTTAATGCGTCATTACCACATAAGTGGGCAAGGCTGTGACGATCCAGTTATGCCTATCACGGACCCTTTCCCGTACACATTACTGCATAGCAATCAGCAACCTGAAAAGTGTTATTCCGTCTGTGCGCGCACGGGAATAAGGTCGTATTGAAGGTCACAGGCGGTGTATTTGCGAATTCCGTGGTATTATTATTATTATTTCAGTATCAGCGTTGATTTTCTAACGTCGTTAACTTTTTTTAATTCGCGATTAATTGTTTAACGCTCTAACGCGCTAATTAACACGTTAATTCTAAAGCGCTAAAATACATGAAGCTCACACAATAATAAAGAAAGTTGAAATGCATCTGCACGAAAAACGCAATAAGAGAGAAATTTAAACTGTGAAAATAAAAACGAAAACGAACCTAAACCTAATTTTAAAATGTTCGCAAGACGATTTAGGTTTTTAGTAGCAATAAATGTAAGTAAATGTCGATTTGTATAGCGCGATTCCGTATCTGACGCATAGGCCCTATCGCTAGTTTGCGGGTCAGGCGTAGTTATTGAGGTCAAAAAGTAGGTCACACATAGAATATCTAATGCCAACGAATAATGTTATAGTGCTTGAGTCACACGTTAATTTGACGAATAAATCTAATCTCACTGGCAGGCTTTAATACGATTTAATACGATTTTTGATCATTTGGTAGTGGCTTACGTTTTTGGGCCACTTTGTACATATGTGATAAAATAACGTTGAAAGTCACAAAAAAGAAAAATTATGGAAATCAAAGAAACTCTAATTTACATTACTTTTCATCTAAAACATGGTTTACGAATGGAGAGCTGATTCCAGAGGGAGCGCTGACATCATATATCGTATGTGACGCAGGTCGGGCATAGTTAGTGACGTCACGTTCTTTTGATAATGCCAAGAAGTCCTTTTACCGGAGCTTTACTGCAATCTTTGACAAAATAGGTAGGAGAGCATCTGAAAACGTCGTTATGCAATTAATCAAATCTAAATGTGTGCCCGTACTACTGTATGCTGTCGACGCTTGTCCGACTAATCGCACCCTCGAACGTTCACTTCAGTTTCAATTAACAAGAATAATGATGAAAATTTTTAAAACCAACTCCAAAGAAATTCTAAACAACTGTCAACTATAATTCGGCCTTCAACCCATATTTGATGCGATTAAAAAACGGAAAATCAACTTTTTGAACAAAATTTCCACCACTTGCAACGCACTGTGTAAACTATATGTATCGACTGCTTCGTCTGAAATGATAACCCTGTGTTCAGCTACATAACGTCCTAGTACACGGCTGTCATGTGATTATTGGATATAATGCTTTTGCTTAGTTAAGTTATATGTCATGTTGTTTTTTTGACAAGCAGAATGCTGATTGATTATGTAATTTGACGAATAAATCTAATCTTTTTGGCAGGAGTTTTGATAATTTGATAGTGGTGTACTATTTGTATCGTACTTCATACAAATTTGTATGCTTCACACATCTTTCCCATGTCGTTATCGTCGCCTGTCAATCAATCTGTGTTGGCTGTACGCTGTATGGCTGTGCGCACATATACCTACGTGAGCAGGAGCTCATTGGTGAACGTTTGCATAGCCTACATCTGCAGATTGCACGACAGACGAACCGAGCTAAAGCATTCCTGACTGTTCGTTATCCTCATACAGCTGCTATTGAATAATGTACTCAAGATTCGCTTATTCTTCTGTTCGGGGTTCATTTGCAGCGGCGAACTGGGTCCTCCGGGGATCCTGACTGACTGGCACTTGCCAGGTGGGCCGGTTGGTCCTCCGGCCAGGTTGGCCGCTATGTCGAATGTTGAAGGAAGGAGTGGAATGAAGGAGGGGGCCCATGGGCCCTTAGCTAGGGAGGGAGGCCTTTTCTCGGATAAATTATTTGCAGAGGCCCCGAGTTTCTAGTTACGCCACTGCTGATGGAGCCGGTCTGCCCAATTAGTTATGGCCGGTTTCAAAAGCCATGATAACCACATACACCGTACTTAACAAAATAATTTGATTAGTTAGTTAGTACGAGCGTCATTCTCTAAAGCGCGCAATAACAAGCAAAATAAGCCTTCAGCCTATTACTCGAAAATTCTATAGAGATGGTGCAGAAGTGGCGTGAAGTGGTAGACTGTTCCACATGCGTGAAGCAGCAATAGGAAGGGCATTTTAAAAGGAAGTTTCACAGTTGCACTTGTAAACCCTGCTTCATTTTCCCTTCCGCCGAATGTTCAGTGCTGCATATAGAACTGAACATCATGTGTGTGTGTGACAATGACAACCGAAAGTAATGCAAACTGTGCAACAATATTGTATCGTATGAATTGTCTGTACACGCAGGACATGTGACTATATTTAGTTGAATGTTCACTATTGCGTGCTGTTTAGTAATAGGGTTAGGGTTCGGAACAGATTTAGTGTCTGGTTGGTAAGTTATTATGCACTTTTCGTATTTGTAGTACTTTCGGTTGTCATTGTCACACTGCCTTTCCACAGGTTAATCGAAATATTATAATCAATCATACACGGTACACCGTAAACGACGATGGAATAAAAGTCGCGTGCCGAGAAGCAAATACAAAAAGGTCACGCGTCAGATATAACTGGGGCGCAGAGACGCCATTAAAACTGAACACACACTGCAAGACTACGTCGCCATATCGCAGAGGAACTGAATGAAAATAAAAAATTGGCGCATCTGCAGAAAAGAATCGCCTTCTTTATGGCTACAGCTGAAGCGTAGTGAGCGAATAGAGTTAAGCGTAACTACGGCGACGAGCATCGAACGAATAACTATGAAACATTTATTCCGACATCGTGATTATGAGGTTCGGTTTATAGTCATTAGGCATATTGTCGCCGTCCGTCGCAGGGCTATGGCTCATCCGTATTAGCCTCGTTTTCCGTTGACAGATGTAGCGCCACGTAACGCGTCGACGCCATGAATGTCAAGTCCATATATCGACCGGTGTATGGTAACAGGATGCGTCCAGCCCGTGCAGGGAATTTTTTTTACATATAAGGTAAGATTCACTCGTAGAATGACACAACCACTCCTCAGCGGAGTTGTGCATCAAAAAACGGGACGACGGCGTTCTGCCTAGACCGCAGCCCAAACCCACGCTCACGGACTTTGGCCTGCAGTCATACAGCCAAACGTAGCTTTAATCCGTCGTTTTAATTGTCTCCACCACCATAGTCCATGTAATTACAAAGATTACTACTCATTTACTGACCCTAGAGGGATGGAAGGCTAAGTTGGCTGACCAATATCGGACAGTTTACCCAAGTAGTTGTCACCTGTCACCATAGATCGGGCGCAGGGTATGGAAAGTCCGCCGGTCAAAGACCAACATCAAAAAATGAGCTACACCGCCAACAGTAGATATCGTGAAACTGCGATATTGGTCACAAAGCCGTGAAATTCTCTCCTAGACCGTCCTTCGGATGGAATTTCGTGTAAAAATTTCTTCGGCTTCCCCACGATGTCTCTTCTTAGTACAGCTTAAGTTGGGACTCAAAAAGACGCTGGTTTCCTGCGAACTGGTGCCGTGTGGAGCGTCTGTCTATAGCGTTGACGTTCAGACAATATTCAAGTGGTAAGCAGGTGACGGTTGATGAATAGTGGCTGTGCTGAGTGTAGCGTGTGACAAAGCCAGATCGTGCGTGACAATAAAATGCAGGACCAGAAATGACGGATCCAAGTATACGTGGGGTGTCTACGACGTCATTCTTTCCGTAATGCTTCGGTTTTCAACTGCAGAGCGAACTTCTCGGAAAACGGTTCGCGAGATTTGTGTCCAAACGCAATATGTCATGACACACGAGTAGATATATAACGTTGTTATTGTATGATATACTCCATGTGTAGCCTGTACTTGCTCTCTTAGCATTATTGTACCTTTTTCCTTGCTTGTATTACGCTTGTACATGCATATAGCAATGTAAGGATTAATATAATACTGTAGTTACCGCCGCCACGCTAGAAATGTACTTTGCTGCGTCGGTGTAACGTCGTAAACTTGCATATGCTTGCTTGTGTTGAATTATAGTCTAGTCAAAATATATTGTCTGTGAATAACCACAGCATAAAAATTTTATACGTTTCAACCCATTCTTTGTTTTAGTTAAGTATACCTCCAATATGGCGGCGTGGTTTTATGCTCAGCTCAATGACGTCACTTCAACTATCGTATAGTTGTGGAATAGAGACTGACTATACTGTATACCTAAACTGCGATTACGTTGGCAATTTTACCTACGTTGTGTGTACTATCCATAGCAGAACGAGTATTCAGTGACTGACTGCTTGTGTGGGAAATTAAAGACACGATGTCATCACCCTTTTATTAGGTTACGCAAAAAGCAGCAGAAGTAAATAAGCCTACATTTAAAATATACACATGAAAATCTAGCCTAATTTAAAACCCCAATCAAGCAGTCGTTCAATATAGCGTGCGTTGTTGTAGATTATATGGTAGACAGCTACGGGAGCATGTCTCCCTTTATATTTCAATTGGAGAAACAATATATGTTCAGTCCCCCCAACTTCTGATTGTGAATAAGTGGGTCTTCTTCAGATGTGCATTGCTTTTTGTAAAATTTGAACGCTCAGCCTTAGTGTGTTCTATAGCTGTATCTAGTAGATTATTAAAT
>Ga0209568_1000727_pt1 | contig 11794 bp, 10 predicted proteins | sample WorMetOlspDAHAB2_FD_187406 | JGI IMG/M metagenome (GOLD analysis project Ga0209568, IMG submission 187406) | Marine gutless worms symbiont microbial communities from Max Planck institute for Marine Microbiology, Germany - Olavius sp. DAHAB.2... ...
AATATAAAGTTTATATATTCACGACACATATGTCCAACGCCAAATTTAACACAACGCGCTAGCTTCATTGCTATGGCAGTGTGACAATTACAACCTGAATTAGCACAAATACGTGTGCATAACAACTTACCAACCAGACACTTAATCTAATCCTAACTCTAATCCTAACCCTAAATATACTACTAAACAGCACGCAGTAGTGAACATTATCTAAATATAGTCACACCTACATGAAATTCATACGAGACATGTTGTGTGCTACTTTATATTGTAATTGTCACACTGCCCACTCCGATAATCCGGTAGATGTCGCGATAAGCCATTGCGGTTAAACATAGTTCACACTGCGCTGTCGTCCCACAGTCCAAATAAAAAAACGTTTTTAGCGACTGTCTGACTCGCGACCGACTATGACAAGTTTGGCTGTCTGAAACCCGGCAGCAGAATTTTTCGCCCGAGTCATGGTCCTACAGCGCAAAAAAACTCGTGTCACCGAAGTCAGTGCGCGTCCAACTAACGAGAAGCGTGCGCGGGTGTTAGCCGAGCGCAGTCTTCTGGGGCTGCGCTCGTGTTGTACAGTGTATGCAGTACACCAGTAATGTGCCATTTGTCATCATTTTTGTAAAAGCGGTGACGTAGTTTATATTTACTGGTCTCTGTTATGTCGCTGATACGCTATGCGCAGTGTTATTTGCGTTTCATTTTGTTTTATTTTGTTGTGTCGTGTCTCTACCCAGATGACGAATACATGAGGTTGTCAATTTTCTAATTCTGCATTATAGGCTATAATTAACAAACCTACGAAAGTTATATTCCTCGTGCCTTTGGACAAAACACGTACACAATCACAGTTGCTGTCATTAACAATAAATAATCCATGTGTGGCTACGATTTTATGACTATAACTTAGATAATGTGTTGCTGTAAACAAAACGTTCAACTGTATCCTCGTTAATTTCAAGCGTTCTGTAGCTGATAGAAATCGTATGTCGAGCTTCATACCGATAATTTATGCTTTTCGCTGCTGTAACAATTCGACGAATTACATTGCGACGCTATGTACAGCCGTCATCGCCGAATGGAAATAAAGTGCATCGTAGTGGAAGCGCTAAGCGGCCTTGCCAGCCTACGGCGATCATGAATCACGTATGAAATACTGCTTATTGCCACGCCTTTAGTCGGCCGATGGCAATGAGCCTGAAGCCAGAGATGAACTAATCGCCTTTCTGACGGCGCAATCTGTCCACTCGCCGCGGGCAGATTACATCACGTCATTCATATCGCAAGCGGGCGGGCGAAATAGCGGACCCATTACCGACCCGCCGCCCTTTTTTGTCTAACTGGTCTCCTCGGCATACTCGCACAAAGGCGTTTTTGTGGGTTGAATGATGGCTACATGATGTAACAACAATTCCGAACATGCGTGGGTGCCATTGCGATTCGCAATCAATTATGACGACGAAGTGCGCCGTTAATCAGTTGAATAGTGCATACTCCATCTGTTACCGAGACTCTGCTTAAGACTCAGCCGCGAGTTCTTACGCGAAGCAGCTATTCCGCTGTCAATGACATGTGTTGTGCACTGATGACTTTGTACGATGTCTTGCTGCAGCACAAAACCATTTACGTCGTCCATTTTGTCGTTTTGTTTTTTTTCGCCGACAGCAAACAAAACTCTGATGCAATCTTCTCTAATGGACTGCCCCATAACTCTGATAGGCCAAATTCCACTAACATCTCCAATGCGACCTACAGTAAACTAGACTGGCGGCGAATTTAATCTTTGCTCACTCAATCACTCACTCGTAGCAGACTAACATGTATAACTTATCACTCTGGCGTATCAAACAAACACCGGATTTAAAAATCGCCATTTTCGCTTTCATGTTTCCAACATATTCGTCAGAGAAGCACACAATGTCAGGCAACATTTTCTGGAAGTATACAGGTTGGCCCCAAAAAGTAAAACAAGTTGTTATAATTATACGCGTATCAAGAATCATTATTAAATCGTATTAAAACCGCCAGTGAGGCTAGATTTTTAATCAATTTTGAGTATAAAATGAGCACAAGAATAATATAGGTTTGTACTAAATATTTAGTGTGACCTAATTTGTGACGTCATCTTTTGCTGTGTTCGAAACTGCAATATGGGTAAAATCAATGTATATGAAATCAGAAAAAAAGAGAAAGGTGGAAAACAATGACATTTTTACATGAAATTCCATCTAAAAGATAGTTTAGGAATGAAATTCACTGCTTGCTAAGTCGAGCTGATGTCAGAGGAAGCGCTGACGTCATTTGCTGTATGTGACGCATATCGCTGCTTTGCGGGTCGGGCAGTGTTACTGAAGTCACAAAGTAGGTCACGCATATTATATTTAATGCCAATGGATAATATTATAATACTTGATCGACACTTACTTTGACAAATAAATGTAATCTCATTGGCAGGCTTTAATAACGATTTTTTTGATAATTTTGTAGAGTTTTACTTTTTTGACCACCGTGTAGGTCACCGAGTTTTGATCTGCGCGACGGCATACCACGACGACTTGAAGATATAGCACATAGTTGTGACTCCGGAAGGAGCGGCGTCCACTTGAATGCAGTCTCCAGTCTCCACACGCAATAGCCTACTTCACTGACTACTTCGGCAGCAGGTACTGTATCAAATAGTTTACCAAATAGAATTCATTACAAATGGCTGAAGTGTATGCTCGATTCAAAAATAGGCTAACTGGTTCTTAAATAAGGCATTGGGTTAGATTTAGGAATGGCTATCCTACAATAGAAGAAAACTCCGCTTTTCCCGGTAGAACTCAACTCAGCTTTCCATCCCTTCGGGGTTGGTAAATTAATAGTAATCCATATAATTACATGGATTACGGAAGTGGAGACCATTAAACGGCAAACCAGGGCTGCGTATGGCTGTTTGGTCGCAAGTCAAAGTCCCGTTGCCGCGGGCTTAACCTACGACCTATAGCTTGTACGCCCACTCCGTTTGTGACACAAGAGCGCCGCTGCGGCTGCAGTTGCCACTTGTGACGCTCTTAGTGTTATGCCTTTGCCTTTTACCTGGTCGACCGAGACAGACGTGGCTGAGAACAGTGGAGAAGGACATCCAGCCCTTCAGTCTTGTTCTGACATCTGCCATACAGGAGGCTTCATCAGAACAGCTCATCATGGTGCGTATTCGTGAAAAAAAGGCTACGTCGACTACAGGCCCAGGGTTATGATGATCCTATACCACAGTGTGGAATTTCTGGACAACGTGGACGCGGCGCCAGCTGCAGCTTCGCCAGTCTCAGACTTTGCGACTTACGAAAAATCGGTCGGTTGGTAAAGAACTACCCCTGCTGAGCTTTTTATGCAAACTTCGCGGTTTCTGTGGCTAACGATTCGAAAGTTATCATATAGGCTTACAATACTTGTGTACATAATGTGGTTATTTCTTTATTGATGTGCGTTTGTCGCATCATAAATAAAGGTTACTAACGTCTACATTTGTTTTCTGGAACACCCTGTAGCATAAACTCTCTCTTATTTGACGCAATATTCCAAGTTTTACAGAAGACGCGATACCGCATATGTCTTCGATTTGACTGATGTCACTGTATTGCTGTGTTCACTGTTCAGCGCAACATTTTGCAACAATTCTATCTCTGAATCTGTTAAATCAACTCACAACAGCAGTAGCCTAGAGCATTTAATCTTCAATAGAAACTAAAACTTCATATTATTTAAAATATTAGAATAATAAGCTAATGACTCTTATGTTAATTATTATGACCATAATATGTATATTCTAACATGACATCAGGCGATCGGATTGTGTGGTCTATAACTGCTAATATCTATGTTCGATAATGTTCCCATAGTAGGGTTATACTGTTATTAATATATTAAATGTTATTAATGTATTAAACAGAAGTCATTAGTGATAACTGTTTCTGTGGCACTTGATTCAGTCCGTAAAATTCTGTTCTATGCGCGTCTGTCTTTCCACTCCACGGCATTTTAAAGGAATTTTTAGAACCGCAAACCTGCTTCCATCCGCTGAACGCTTTGTGCTGCATTTTATGGCTGAAAATTATGCTTATGCTGACACAAAATCGACATTTTATTTGCACAATTTGTTTTTTCAACGTCGCAAATCCATTCAGTACTGCACAGCTGGTATAGAACGGCACACTAAAGTAGTGGTTACATGAGTAAAGCTTGCGTAAACCTGCACTCTGCAGCGGCAATCCAATCAGCCATAGTCTGCGCCACACGCAACGCGTCAGCATTATACGTGGCCGGCGTCACGCTACACACCTCGCGCTAAGCTTCAGCAATCGAATTTTACCTTTAGATAGATGATCCTCTTTCGTTGGAGTTGTCGCGACCGTGTATACTCGCGTCGCTGTATGCCGTTGTTGTTCAACTTGTTGTTTCACTCATTTGAGCTGTCACGTTATTTGTTCGGTAGCGTTATGTAGCCAGAAGCGGCCATTATAAGGCACTTCAACTGATAAACTTTTATTTACAACAAGTATATACAAATGTACAAGGTTCGGACATGACGCCTCGCAATCCGGTCCGTCCGCCGACGTCCGTCACTTTCTGCGATCCTTCTTCCATCCCCCGCCCAACCGCCAATGCCGTTCCAGACCCACGCTATGCGCTGTGCGCTATGCGCCAGGTGAGCGGGGCCACGCTATAACTAATTGGCAATGTATCTCACAGGAGGTAGACGCAATTTTACGGTAACAAGAATGAAAAAATTTCAGTACATTGTGTTCCGAATATAAGGTGTAGACCGCCGGGTTGGAATGTAGAGAGAGAGCGCCAAAAAACTGACTGAACTGTTGTCAATAATTTTTAACCAGTCAACCCAAATGCTTTCCGTCGTTTTACATACAATTTCTAGACATACCTGCCAGATTTCCGTTTTACATATATCGGCACCTGTCACCTGTATTTTTTGTAACTCATCGGCATTTTAAAGGCGTGAAAACATCCGCAAAAGTGCTGAGACGGCTGAAGTTGTGTTCAGCGATTGTGGATTATTCGACTGTAAACCTCGCCGATCGTGTTTAGTAACGCGCTGCGGGCGAACGCACAACCGAACGATTTAAGTGGCCCGACAATACTCCGATTATTTTGTCGTTTGTCACTCCGCCCATCCATATTGTCCAGTATTGCGGCAACCGTCTAGCCCGTCTGCACACTACTGGTTTCTTAATGACTTGTCTCCGTTTCCTGTGGTGCCCAGGATTGGTGACATAAGCCCGCCTCGTTTTTCGACCGAGTGTCGTATAAAACGACTAAATCAGGGTATAGTGTTTTGTTTGGGTAATTGGGTTTGCTGCGTCATATTTTGTTATGTACCTTTTCATGCACTTTTTGTTTTCGAATTCCTCTGTCTCTCAGCTTTCTTGAATTAAGCATTTTTCAACCAGCAATATTTTCAAATTACAAACTACTAACTAGAATAAAACATGCTTTACAAAGTTTTAAAGGCACGATCAGCCTATTTGTTCCGAAAGTGCCGTTAATCTCAACTAACTGACTAACTGACTTTGCATACGGCAGTATTTAGGGGAAGGAGTGCTATGGGTGTTTCAGCACCAGGAACCGCAGTTTTAGGGCTCTGTGATTACAGGAAGTGTTAAGTTATTGTTACATACAATTTGAGAAATGACCAATATATACGATTAAAAAGCAAAGTAAACTTCATTGGTTTATTAATTTTAATCGTCCGACCAAAAAAATAACAAGCGTATTCATCACAAAAAGTTAGCGTGAGTGAGTAGAGTTTAACGTTCCACAACTCGACACAGATTTGCCATTTCGGGGGGATAAATATACTGCAATAGCAAACTGTGTTGTGAACCCATCGCGGAGGGGCGGAGCCCCGATTTTGGGTACAGCGATAGCCTAACCAAGCAATTAATGCAATGAAGCGGGTTCGGCAGAGGAAGATCCAGGAATTTTCCGAAAGAAGGTCGGGCCTATGGGATCTGTGAGTGTGGGACGTGCCTGTTTCAGCAGTATTCAGTGCACTGAACGCACTAGAGGCACTGTACAATTATACACTATATAATGACAATGATATTTGATATCGGGGTCAAGAAGCTGAAGCGAAAATGTTTAATAAGTGAAAATTTTAACGTTTTCCTGTAAAATGTTAGCAATTAGTGGAAATCGGTAAAGCTGGTACAGTATTTTTGTGCATGGATAACAATTCGAGACAAAATGAAGATGCAATGAAGGGGGTGGGTTGAACCCCCTACCCCTCTTCTTCTAGGTACTCTAGTGGGTACAGCACCGGGCCATACTCGTCTTAACGTGTCCTTGCTTTTGCGTGTTACTCCGTCTCGAGATTTGCCTCTGCTCGTAAAAACTGTCTCAGATACTTCAGCGAACCGATCAGACAGCGTATTACAGACGGGCCCATAAACTGGCGACTCAAGCGCCTCAGTTATAATGACGTTAACGACGATTGCCTGGAGCGTATGGAGTGCATGTCATAGATTGCTCGGATAACAGTATCAATTTTCCGCACACTGACGCATATGTTCAGCGAATGCCACAGTCAGCAGGCCACTTTATTGCTGTAATTTGTCGAACCATCGAAACAACGAAATTAAACGATAATTTTAATAATAATAACAATTATTATTATTATTATTATTATTATTATTATTATCATTAGTTGTAGTAGCGGCCGTAATACGTATTAGTATTATTTGCATGATCATCGCAACATGAGTACGGGAATAACAAAGAAGTTGTGCTGTATAAATAATAATAATAATAAAGCAGATGACTATTATTAATAAGTAATTATTCTTTGTCATACGGGTTACAAAACTTGTGGAAAATTGTTTCATTGCAATTAATGCTTATGATAACTCTTGATTAGCTCAGACTGTACTCGTGTGGTCGAAGGGAGAGTTACAGTGACAACGGGAAGTTAGATAAACACGTGCACAACCACTAGCCAACCACATACTAAATCTAATCCTAACCGTAAATCTAACAGTAACCCTACTACTAAACAGCATGCATTAGTAATCATTCAGCCAAATTTAGTCGCATGTCCTATGTATCCAGAGAAGTTCATACGAAACAATATTGTTGCACCGTTTTTTTTACAACTTTCTGTTGTCATTTTCACTCACTCGTGCTCGCACAATGCAGATCCGAGCATAAAACGTTAACACGGCCGTGAAAAAAGTCACCGACTCCGGCGACACTGAAGTTGAGCTTCAGCATGAACGCCTATAAGGTGCTCTAACTAGCTGGCGCGTGGCTTCGGCGTCGGTTACTGCAGCTGGCGATGATGACGATGACGATAGTCGGGATGCAGTTTGCAGTAATTGCTGCAGTGGCTGCTGTCAACAGTGATACCGTACATCAGCCGGACGCATGGCGTCGTCCGGCAGAGATGGTCCAGTCGCCAGTTAGCGTCAGTCATCTTTATACTGCACATAAAAAGGTAATGGGGGCCAGTGTGTTGCACCGCTGAGCTATATACGGCTGTGCGCTGGTGTCACAATGTGTGCGTGTTCTGTTCACTTCTCGGCTGTCGATGCCACACAGTAATACTGTTTGGTGGCAGGGTATAAGTGGATGTGATGACTTTCTCTAGTTACACGGCAGTTCTGCTTGTGATAGTCAAACCCACGACCTGAGTGTCAAGCTCCGTCTAAGAGACGGACGAACAAGAGACATGAATCTTTGTCCGACCGTCCGTCCCTCTTTTGGATGGATTTTGACACCAACGAACGAACGGACCGACGCCGGGAAAAGAATTTTGTGCATTTTAGCTTTAAAATGTGACATATGGTGGCAATAATTTTAATGATTTTCCTGATAATCAACTGACCAAATTTTGTGTATATTGGTTGACCCCGGATTTTTATCCCTTTCCTTAAATTTACATGTACATGAAGCATCGCGGTTCGTTCCCCTATAGGATGGACGTCCCTGACAGACACAACGGACAAAGAGACAAACGAATGAAAGAACGGACCGACAGACTGACGGACGGACGGAAGAACAGACGCGTCTCTTCGTCCGTCCGTTCGTTCGTTTGTGTCATAGATGGAGTTTGCAACTGAGTGCGACGCCATACACTTTGCGCCAGCTTGTCACCCGTGTGCATATTTCGCTGTACATAACCGCAGCGTTAACGATTAACAAGTGAGCTAAATTATATCATCATTCACCCGCACATTTTATACATGTTAATAGCATCGACCAACTCACTTGAACCAAATACGTAAGCAGTTTGTTACGTTAAATCTGCTCTCGTACGTATGTCATCTATCTCTTTCGTTGATGCCTTTGACTCGAAAACAAAATGACTTTGAACGCCAGGTGGCGTTATCAAAAAGTCAAAGATCAAGGTTTAAAAACTCGAACTAGTCGACTTCTTTGTGTGCAACAATAAATAATAATTTAAATCGAACGGTCCGTGACAATTGCAACCTAAAGTAACACAAATACGTGTGCATAACAACTTACCAACCAGACACTAAATCTAATCATAACCCAAATCCTAACCCTAACCCTACTACTACTACACAGCACGCACTAGTGAACATTCATCTAATTATAGTCGCATGTCCTACGTATCCAGATAAATTCATACGAGACATGTTGTTGCACCGTTTGTACTATTTAATAGGTTGTAATTGTCACACTGCCATAATCGAATCGAACGTCGTCGTTAAACGAAACTCGTTTCCGAATTGCCCAGCTCTATCGGGGGACACAGCGCGTCGGGTGCGTCAGTCGGTGCCGACTGGCTAACGAGTTCATTAGCGAATATAGTTTATTGGCTATCGGCACAATAGTGTGTCGTCTGTATTCGCCGGCCGAGGACAGCTTTTACGTCGGCACCCACTCCTCGCATAACAGTTAACAACGGTTAAACTTAACAAGGATGAACGACACAACTTTACGTAATCGTGGTACTGGAGTTACCTTCTATAGCTGCATTGCATTGTGACCACAGATCCCGCGGTGTATAGCATGTCGTGTGGGACGAAGCATAAAAATTACCCAAACTAAACCTGGTGGAATATTCGTGTAGACAGTTCGGGTTGGCGGAAGCGAAAACCGCTTTGCACCGGAGAATATTTTATGTACATCGGCGTCGACAATGTCGAGACTGTCAAGTACCGGGTACATATTACAGGGTGCGGCAAAGAAGTATCTCCCTAAGGTTTTTTTTTGCAATTTTCTCAGCCAATCGTTCGGAATTTCAGAGTGAAATTTTACCGACATATTTACTAACCTTCGAAAAGTCATAACTTATTTACACAAAAGTTGTTTCACATGCAGCATACTGCAGCGAATTTACAGCAGGAAAATGCAAAATGAGTACGGACCACTTCAGTCGTGACAGTGTATCATTGCGGCATGGTAATGGGAACGCCCAAACCAAGGCAGGATTGACAACGCAGTCAGACTGCAACTTCTTCGCTTCTGTGTGACCGAGAAAAGCGGTAATTTTGAACAGTTACTATAGAAGAAGTCCTACAAAAAAAACTTGTGCTGCGTGTCATTAACAGCTTTTGTAATTACTTTTGATTTGTATAAGGTCACGTGTGACTTTCATTGTAGTAGGCCAAAATTATAGTTATTTAAGTTTTTTCGTGGAATTGAGTCTTAATCGAAAAATTGAATAAAAGAGAAAAGATGGGAATCAAATGTCGAAGAAATTACACGAATTGTCATCTAAATTTAGGACGGTATGGGAGTGGATTTCGTATATTGCTAAGGCATACTGGCTGAAAAGGGAGCACTGGCATCAATTACACTTGGTGACCCATATTTTATCATGGGTCATGCACTGTAATTTAAAACATAATTTAGGTCAAATACAGAAAATATTATAACAATTTCTAATATTATAATGCTCATCTGACACTTTTTTCTCTTGACGAAATAATAGAATCGCATTGGCAGGTTTTAATACGATTTAATACGAATTATTGATAAATCGATAGCGATGCTTACTTTTTTGGGCCATCGTATACGCGTCAGCTGAGGATGTGTGTGTGTGTGTGTGTGTGTTTTATTACGCCTGCTGCAGTCGCTTTTAACTAAACCGACGATGAGCACATCATAGGCCAAATAAACATCGGAACAGAGGCGTTACGGTTTCGCTCAGATTATGTGAAACACGCATGGCTGCAGCTCGTACGATCTGTTACTGCATTTGAAGATGCAATACTGCTACGACTCTTACGACACAGCTGGGACCTTCTTGTCGCTTTATTTTGTTTTTATTACAAGGCTTATGTAGTCTTCCATCCATTTAAAGCGGCATAAGAGTAGACAACTAATGGGCCGTATAAGTACTGTGGAAATACAAGGTGATTAATAAAAAGTACACCCTTCTGTGGCACTAATTTTGCAAAAATGTTGACCAAACTTGATAACATTATTTTTAAATCTTTAGCATATCTACAGATGTGTATCTCCGAATAAATTTTCACAGAGTGTCCCTTTAGACGGTCCTGTAAACTGACAAATTTGAGCGTACCCATTTTCGAAATACTGCCACTATGTTTTTGTGTTTTCCGGACAGTCTGGATGTTTTTTTTTGTAGTCGTGTTGCTGTTTCGCGTTGCAAAAGTTTCTGCTAAGTCGCTGCTAAAAGAACGTTTTAACGCTGGCATTATTGCTGCATTAGCGCGCTGTCGTCACATAGTAGTTCAGTTTCCGGTCCGGTCAAAGAACCAAAAGTCGGAAAACATGCACAGCAATTAGCAACTTTTGGCGTTTTTCTCAACCTTTTCCCCTTTTGTGAATTTGAACGGACCGCATACTGAATTCCAGTGTGCTCTACAAAGCTTATACGCCGCAATGATATCACGGAAAAAAACCCGATAGGCATTATAGCCTATGAGTGACAGGTGCCGTGAGGCAACATTGTCGTTTGAGGCTTTCAGCAACACAATGCAAAATCACGTAAAGATATTCAGGTAATTGACCGGTGGATCACTTAGATCAAGTCATGGATTGTGCTGATTAACTAAAAGAACATCAGCAAATTTTCGGTCTGATTCAGTTGCGTTTTAGAACAGGTTGAGAAAACTCAACAACGCACCACATGATTCGGCTTGGCGGGAATAAGTCGGTGACTCATTTCGGATGGTAAGATATACGATAATTATATTTTACGAAGTTAGAAAATTGCTACACAACTTAGGTTACTGTGCAAATTAGTTTGGAATGGTTTTCTGTTTTCTAATTGTTTCAATAAAAATCAGTAATTTTTTGAAGTTTAAACGCATTCCATTTAATGACTGTTATACTAACCGTCTCTGGCACATAAGTTTAACTTCAACTGAGTGTCTATGAAATCAAATACCGTACGTAGCAACATATTAGCCATGGTATATAGTTTTTGTGTGTGTTTTATGTTATATGCTGCTTCGGTGAAATAATAATACGCTAATAATAATAATAATAATAATAATAATACCAATCAAATGACTAGTTGGTCTGACAGTGTCAGAAGGCACGATATAGCTTTATTGCGCTAAAACAAAACTGCGGTTAAATCCCATCTACTATCAGCCCTCTGGGAGCGTTGAGGGTGTCCTTCAGACTTCGCTGCATCTGGAGCTCTCTCTAGACACCTTCTGGTCTACAATGGGTTAACGCTTACTCCGATCAGCGATTGTCCAACTCTTGACAGAGTCTTGACAGATCAAACGACGCGCGTCAGAAAATTCCGCGTTTTCGGCCTCGTGGCGCCACGATCGACTGACCTCCCCCACCC
>Ga0209568_1000728_pt1 | contig 11786 bp, 6 predicted proteins | sample WorMetOlspDAHAB2_FD_187406 | JGI IMG/M metagenome (GOLD analysis project Ga0209568, IMG submission 187406) | Marine gutless worms symbiont microbial communities from Max Planck institute for Marine Microbiology, Germany - Olavius sp. DAHAB.2... ...
GGCGCACGTCAGTGAGCTGACATCCCGCTGCTACAGCTGTCTACGTCGCATCAAGAGCTGCCGACGCGCACTCACCCGGACCACTGCAGCGACGGTAGTCAAGAGCCTGGGTGTCACAAGGCTTGACTACTGCAACGGCCTTCTGGCAGGCTGCACCAAACAGACGCTTGACAAGCTGCAACGGGTATTGAACTGTTCTGAGAGAGTTATATTCTGGGCTACAGTCGCCAACACGTTACTCCGCTACTCCGCGATCATCTGCACTGGCTACGGGCAAGGGAACGCATCTCGTTCAAACTATGTGTACAAGGCAATACACAGCCTTGCACCATGTTATCTGAACGAGATGTGCACTCCAGTGTCCACTGTTCCCTACCTTTCCGCTCTCCGTTCCGCCACTCATGGTGATTTAATCGTACCCAGAACAAGGCTACAACTCGGCTACCGGGCATTCTGTGTGGCTGGTCCGGTCGCCTGGAACATTCGTTCGGTACCTACATTATCAACGTTCAAAGTGATGCTCAAGACACATCTGTTTTCTCGATCCTACTTCAGTGACTAACTGTTTTCCAGAGTACGAGCAGCGAACATTGTGCGGCGCCCTTATAGTAACTCTAGCCATGTTACTGCGCCTTATAAATTGTCGTTTATTATTATTATTATTAAATTAGTTCACGTCCTTGACGCACAGTAGCAGTGGGACTATAATTATTGCAACGGCGTATTTTATTGCGCATGACGTAATTAGCCTGTAGAAATAGGCCTACAGATGTAGAACGTTTACTGTCAATTGCGACTGAAGAAGTTAACGCCACTAAAATTTCAACGTTGCCACCGTAATGATGTTAGCGTACACGAGTGACCACCGCCTTCGCGAACAGATGCATCGAGACGTCGGGTCGACGACGGTCGTTTCGTCACGCATTGTCGCGACTCGAGACCGCGTGAGACGTGCTTTGTCGGTTGCGTCGTGCTGAGTGCTGACTATGGTTGCCACACAACCGCGAAGCGCCACACGAAATGTCCGTTTCTCAGCAAAATTGTCTGCGACTGCAGAAACTAAATCTGTTGCTATATGACGAAGCGTCTGCTATACAGTATACAAGACTGGACCGATTTCAGTAGCTTCTTCGGTTCACCAGTCAGACATACGTGTTAAGTAGGCCTTTGTTACACAGTTACAGCTATTCCCCCATTGACTCGCCTGTGTTATCACCTGCAAACTGTTTCTTAGAATTATGAGGCAATGCCTCGACTGCACACAGCTAGACTATAACATTTAGAACGCCTAATAATCGGCCGACGCGTGAATTCCATTAACACGTCGCAACAAGTATTCCTCTGCATCTGTATTCCATACATCAGTCCTATCGCACACTAGACGGTTCGCACCACTGACGAAACGCGATTAAATATTTATCGCTCGACGTTCCCGCTATATTCAAAATGTCAGCTAACTATAGCCTAACTTTATTTTAGTAGGCCTATTATTAGGGTAATTTATGTTGACTTAAATCATCGATAATTTTCTAGGATTAATATCTCAATATGCTACATCCTGTCCTTTTGTAGCTTATCACTGTCTCTGTGCAGCATTCAAGCAAAAGTGCACTGTTCTGGTTTTGGTTGCATTTGTGATTTATATAATGTTATACTTGCCCTTTCAAATAACAAATGTTCAATTACTGGTCAGCATTGATTGGCATCTGTCATCTTATACTAACTCTATTGGGAACAATAGGCTACGGCTTTGACAAACGTTGCATCAACATAAATAATATGCCATAAATGGATTTCAGATTCAAAAACTGGGGCGATCTCCGTGGAAACGTACAATGGATTGAACTGTAATAGCTTGCATAGTCATGGCCCGTGACAAGTACGAGCACTCATCGAGTGAAAACGATCGAGACACGCTATAGCTGCGACTGCATGTTCTCAATAATTACGTCAATGCGCGACAATAGTGCACGCATTAGCTGATGACTATAATCACGCGAAGAATGTGCACTCATTCTGCGCTCTTGTTATAGATTTCATTAGACGATGTTTGTGTACACGACTGCATGCAGTTGCCAATAGTAATTAGCCAACCTGCTTATAATTTTTCAAAATTTTGCTGTGTGAGAAAATTGTTAACTGGCCTGTCAAATAATTATGCTACTACTAATACAAATGTTGATAGCTTCACTTAACATGCGCTTAAACGATATTCATTCACTGTGCTGTACTTTCCATACTCTTGTGTTTTTGTAGCTTTTTGTGTTGCACTTCTCCCCTTGTATAACTTACCTATCAGTTTCTCAAGCTACCATATGTCATCTGCATAAAATAAAAATAACATGAATTTTATACAGCTGTTTAAAAAGGTGTACTTAAATCAGTAAAAATCGGCGTCAGCCATTTTTTCGAAAACAAGTGTAGGGTACAGCGATAAGCAGCCGTAGAACCTGTATTTGCGACAGCACGACGTCAGACAGCAAGTTTCTGTTCTGCAGACCAGCTACAAAGTCGTCGCTCCACTTAATCTCGCTTGCTACCAGCTGGCGTTTCCAACGCAAAACTTTCTTCTGATGTGTGTCCATCTCTTGCTCTGTTATTATTTTGTATTGTCCGATTCTGTACATTGCGTCATAATAACACAACGAAGTAAATGAAGCAACAAAAGCCTGCTAATTCGTCTATCCCCAACTTGGACTTTCCCTAAAATGTCAAGACAATATATACAACCGATAAAGAACGACCGGTAACGTTAGCTGTCCTTACGTGTGCTTTATGCTTTTAAATGAAGTTATCGTGCCGAGTGCTTGACAGACAAAATAATTCTTTCACTTATCTCAAGTGATCTTTGGTTAATGCTTATTGTTGGCGGCGTATAGCTGAGTGGTTACAATGTCGGTCTTTGGCCCGTGGACTTTTCCTACTATCCGCCTGATCTATAATGACAGGTGACCAATTTTGTGTGTAAACTCTCCGCCATGTGTCAGCCAACTCAGCCTTCCATCTTTCCGGGGTCGGCGAATGAATAGTAATCCATGCATTTTACATGGATTACGGAGGTGGATACTATTAAACAGCAGATATAACGTCCAAAGTCTGTGACCACAGCCTTGGCCTGCGGCCTAGACTGTAAGCCGGCCCTGTCTGTGACGACAGCGCCGCTGAGGCGGCAATTATGGCGCTATATAAGTGAGCCTTACCTTTACCTTTGTTACCTTTACAACAACACTGCACACACATATAATATATGCCGTTATTCTGGTTAAACTTATGTACAGCAGCGTTGTCAGAATGTTTTGTAGTCATTTTAAAACGCAATGTAAGTTTCAGCAGTCCTTGAAATCGGTTACGACTTACGACAGTTTTAAAATATAGCAGGACGTCTTGTTCAGAGGTAAGCGCATGTAGCTAATATTGCGTGCTCTATTTCCACAGTGCTGTCTTTAAAACATACATATACAGGGTGGTCCAAAAAGGAAGCCACTGCCGAATGGTCAATAAAATGGTAGGCCTAGGCCAGGCCTATTAAATAATATTAAAGCCTACCAATTAGATCAGATGTTTTCTTTAAACTAAAGTGTCAGACAAGCAACATACTATTATCACTCGGTATTAAATACTCTACAATTGACCTAATTTGTGACGCAAACTTGCGATATAAATATTAAAGTAAATGATGTCAGCGCTTCCTGTGACATCAGTTCGCTCTAGCAAGCTGTTGTTTCGATTCCCAAATTACATTTGAGATGGAAATTCATCTTCCTCTTTGATTTCTATTTTCTCTTCTTCTGGTTTTCAGTTATAATTTTATTATACACTAATTTTCACCAGCTTCAATCACAGTAACTGAGGACGTCACAAATAAAGTCACGCGTGAAATATGCAACAGCAACTGAAAATATTGTATTGCTTCTTTTATACTCAGCGGGGATCCATGAAAAAAACCCCACTCCTGTTTTTCTAATTTTATCCAAACGATAGGTAAAACTGTTAATGCTCTGCGCATCAACCACCCGCCGATCCAGCCGGTTCCAACGATTAATCGCCCTTCTTGACAAGTACTTACTTCATGCATGTTACACTTTCTCTTAAACAACAGAGTTTTTAATTGATCGTTTGCGCCGTTGCAGACATTAGACACAGACAAGTCGCCTAGCCCAAAACGAATACTACAAATCACTGTTGCAAACCGACCTGCTAATAGGCTCGTCAATCTCAGACTGCAGTTGCCACTAGTAATGATCGCAGTCATTCATTCTATGCATCGGTCATTCAGTACAGCGTAACCGTTGCGAGGCGTCGTTAATTTAATTATAGGAATAGTTTTTACCTGGCAATGCATACGCACATTACACTGCGTCTCGAAAAAAATCCAGCTAACTTTGATGCGCTCTAGCTCTGAGTTGTATGGACAAATGTATTTAAATATAAATGTCAATGGAGAGCATCAACATGGTATATCACGAACAATACGCATATTCATATGCCACTGAACCATCAATTTTTCTAACGTTATATGTTTGCTTCTACATGGAAGCTAGACCTATTGGAATTACACAATAACTTTAATACATGTTTTCCACAATAGGTATACATACACGATGGCCCAATTAAAAACCATCTGTGAAGCTAGATATTTTTCATAAAGTTTAAATGTAAAGAAGCATAGGAATATTATAAATTGGTATTAAATATTCTATGTCTGATATATAGTTTGTGACGTCATCAAGCTGCGATATGGGTAAAATTAGCGTGTGCGATAAAATTGTGATTGGAAATTTGAAAAAGAGAAAACATGGAATCAAAGCAATTTTAGCATAAAAAAACTTTGGTAATGAATGCAGATTAATAAGGCGAGATGAATCTCAGCCGATGCCAGAGGGAGCATATATATCATTTGCCATGTGACGGATTAACCTATCGCTGCTTTGCGGGTCAGGCATAGTTATTGACGTCACAAACAAGGTCACGCATAGAACCTTTAATACGAGTGAACAATATTATAGTGCTAGAGTAATAGTGTTCATACTTGAATCTGTCGAAGAAACTTAATCTCATTTGCGGGCTTTAATGATATTTAATACAATTTTTAAAAATTCGGTAATGGTTTACTTTTTGAGCTCCCTATAGCTGATAGCTGTAAAGTCGGCTAGTTATGTAGGATGATATATCAGAAATAGCGCTGTACTCGTAATTAAACAGGTTCAGAACGAAGTCTTTTGGCTTCTATACACAGCTAACAACGTTTTCCACCTATTCCAGTGAGCTTCCTCGACGATATTTTATGATATGATAGGCCAACAAACACGTGCCCATGTGTCAATAAAGTGCCATCAGACCGATGACACTTCTAAACGTGTGCAAACTTTCTCGCATCGGGCTCCAGGTTTTGTACCTTAATCAACGAAGTTCATGCTTGAAATGTCAGACAGCGATCAAATCCAGCGTTTTCATGCTGAGTGAGCTAGACTCTTTCCCGGTCACGACATGCTTGGCGTCAGAATTCCGTCATTTCCGTTGCTGCTTTTCGACAAAAAAATCGCGCATGGTTCTTGTTGTCACATGAACTCCGCTGCAACAGGCTGCTAGGCTTATGTGAGTTGTGCGTCTACCTGAGATTTTTTCTCATTTCGGCCCTTAGCAGCAAAGGTTTCTTGCTATACAGAGAACGCCGTGAACAACTCAGTTTTCTGTCAGTTAGACCTTCGCCGAAAACCTTTTATGGCCATTGGCCAAGCTAGTTACACCGAATACTTATCGCTCAATAATATCTCAGTGGGAACACAATAAAACGATCGGAAAGTGGCAACATGAAAAGTTCTGTTTGACGGCAGCAGAGTAGACGCCGGCGACGGGAACGGCGCCGTGGGAAATGACGTGCGTTTTGCGGCGAGCGATATAAGCATGAGCCGCAAAAAATCTATAGATTTAACATGCGTCGTCCTCGTGTCAGAGTGACGAGCCTATCAAATATTCAGGAGGTGCTGACTGGGAAGACAAGAGACAGGTCGTCGCGTGAACTGTACACCATACACCACCACAGTGGAAACTCCGCATTGCGACGACGGTCATTAATACTGCATATGCAGTCAGTTCGCGTTATGTTGGTATTGCCAGCCATGTGCTGCGCGACACCGTGACTTCACTCTAAAACAAGAAGGCTCCTGATAGTTACCCCGACAATTGCAGCACTAACACGTTAACATATTAATTTAGCCGTAAACTGGGAAACGAAGATACTTTTAATTGCGAGAAAGTCCACCTGCATGTGACACAAATTGCCATTTTGCGATGGCTTTCATCTTTTGTGTACAAAATATATAATATGTAGAACTAAGTGGCAGACCATTCTGCTGGTCATAACACTAAGTCAAACTTCAAGTCACGATGTATATCGCAGAATGCAAAGGCTAAAATATGCTGTAACTTCAGAACACAAGGATACGAAACAGAAACCTGACGGCAGAACTCAGAATGAGAATGTCATTTGCGGTAGTACTCTTACAAAACCCAAAAGGTCGAAGGTCATAGCCAAAATATAACACCGTTTGTTTGCAAAAACTAAACTCAAACTGTGAAAAGCGGAAAGCCCAAAGCCTAAACAAAAATAGACTAGCAGTTTACCCTATATAACATATGTGTTATGTTGACATGTGGCCTTGACCTGTTGACCGTTTGTCCGCGGAAACTAGCCAGAAGGTTACAAGTGAGCGATCTACGCGGAGAACTAGTCAGTTGCCGGTTTTCTGTGGGTTTTCGTTTCCGATAGGCACGACAGCACACAGCCTGCAGGTCGTAATGCGGCGGTGTGCCAGAGAGAGGATGGCATAACAACTGCGTGCTGTCGATGAATGGAGTAGTTAGCGGAATGCGGAACGTCGATGGTGTCATTGACGTGATGCGAGCAACGCTGTGGCACTTAACGCCATAAAGCAGCTTCACTGTCGATAACGAGTCATACGCGATTAATAACGTGGTGGCGACGGTGTCTGCTCTAGTCATGAACGGTGAGAACGACGTTACATCGGCTATAACGCCGCTCGGCATTTGTGACAGCGAGTTTCACGTATAGACGCCGACATTCTGCGGACACTGCGGGTAAGAAAATACACGCTGCAGCTATAGTGGAACAGTCGTCAAGACTTTCCGACTGTATAGAATAGTCTAATTGCGTACAGGGTGGCCCAAAAAAGTAAGCCACTATCAAGCATCATCATTAAATCGTATTATAAACGCCAGTGCGGCTACATTTCTCATAAATTTTAAGTATAAAATAAGCACAAGAATGTTATAAGTTTGTATTAGATATTCTATGTGTGACCTAATTTCTGACGTCATCAGTTGCTGTGATTGAAGCTGCGTAATGGATAAAATCAATGTATATGACAAAATCATGATTGAAAACCAGAAAAAAAAGAGAAAATATGGAAATCGAAGAAATTTTACATAAATCTCTATCTAATAGATGGTTTTGGAATGGAATTTACAGCTTGCTAAGTCGAGCTGATGCCAGAGGGAGCGCTGACATCATTCACCGTATGTGACGCATATCGTTACTTCGTAGGTCAGGTATAGTTATTGACGTCAAAAAGTAGGTCACGCAAAGAATATTTAATACCGACAGGTACTATTATAGTGTTTGATCATTTGTTTAATTTGACGAAGAAATCTATTCTGATTGACAGACTTTAATACGATTTAACAATTTTTTTGATAATTTGGTAGTGGCTAACTTTTTTGGGCCATCCTGTATATATCGGTGCCATAGAGTATATAGCTATTAGCTATACTTTACTGCATCCGTTTAATCGCGTTAAAGGTATGGTGTAGAGAATAGGTCACACAGCTTTTTAAAAACATGGTCTCCTGACATTATCTAACGAGACACGATGACGCTACGTTATTTTAACTCTCACACCGGCAACAGGGGGGAGGGGGTATTTACCCTAGTTAGTTTTTTTTTACAAAATCTCACCTAGTTGTCAGTGGAATGTGACAGTTGTTTGCTTTTGTTACATTGTCACTGAATGACTTGGGCTTCGGAGACAAGTAACTACATCATTATATCTAATTCTGGTTTTCGCTACAGGTCTATTAAGTGAACTTTTGTAAATCGTAACAGCATATGTGTCCCCCGTAGACGTGAATGGCTGTAAAACACGCAAGTAACGTTGAAAATTTTAATTATTTTGAATGCTTTTCGCCTCAGAAGAGTATATAACAGTGTAGGCAACCATGTTTGTGCATTTTCAACATGGCGGACATGAACTGGAAGTAGTAATATATCACAACCTACGGAACTAGCAGTGATTTTAGGCACATGATGATACACTAACATGATCGTTTTACAGTCGGCCATAAACGAAGCAACGTATGAAGTGATGTACAATGCATATAGATGGTGACTAAACGTAGCTAAATGTAGGTTGTGTTAGTTGTCGCTAAGATTTTAACATTTCCGGTGACGTCATAAATGACGCAGAGGTCACGTGATATTTACAGTGAAACAGACGTATATAAGACTTTTATCGCACATCAGGTGCAAAAACGTCAGTGTTAATATCTGGAACGGTTCCAAAGTAAGTTTAAGTTTACAGCAGTGTAAATAAGCGTGGGAGGATAATTTACCCCCTCCCCGTTTCCGGTGAACGTCCAAATTCAGTTGCCGGCATGAGGGTTAATAATGCACCATGCACGAAACCTTTGCTATACGCATATTTACTTAATATGCGTATAGCAGAAGTTTCGTGCATGGTGCATCGTATTATATAGTAAGCCTAAATGTCCATTGTCCAATTATTTTTCTCTGCGACGTAACAAGCCTGAAAGTTCTCCATTAGTTACTCGTCTTATCGACCACGGCCAGATGCAGACCATGCAGGCCAGACTTCGATTGCTGCGGTAAAGACGGTTCATAAAACACTTTTAACATCGGCAGTGATCTCCAACGTAAAATAAATATCGCATTTATACGCAGTTGCGGTTTTCAAAGATGTGTTATTTTTTTGTATCTGTTTTTATCTTTATTTTTTAATCTTTTTGAGATTGCCATTTTAGCGTAATACGCTGAGTATTGAGCGGTGTTAAGTTGTTAGATAACTAACGCACCATTTCGTCTTTATCCCAGATTATCTGTACTAGGTGTATTATTGAATAGAGGCATAATAGAGAACTGATTTTGAGGTTACTGATTTCGAGGTTACTGCAGGATTGACATCGTGCTAGCATACACAACATCCTATCTTTCACTGTTCCCAGCAGATGCATGTTAATTCATTTATCGAGTAGCCAAAGAGCTACAAATGGCATAATTAGAAGCTGAAGTGGATCCGGCTATTATGTCGTTGGTCCTGTTGTGACCTGTCCTAGCTGACAAGTGTCGACATTACTGAAATGTCCATTTTCCTGCATTTTTCGCGAGCTATAGGGCGAGATGCTGTTGCGACATGATGCATGAGTTTTTCTTACAAGTCTTGTATGTCTGGCACTCCTTCACAGTGGCGTTGTCCAATCAATCAAAGGTAGGTTTTAAGCTCAGAATGAAACAGTGAAAAAGCGAAGAAGCCAGCACGATTAAGTCGCAAAATGAATTGGTGTGAACTGGGATCTGGGATAGTTCATAGTTTTTGTAGCAAACAATGTTATCATCTCTTTAGCCGCGATTTAGAGTTTCGATACGGTGCATGTACATTAGAGTATGGTCAGGTCAGATGTATAGCCGGCTTGCAGCATCGATCCTATCGCAATTAGCACTCATTCATGAAAAAAGGTCGAATCACACTTCTGCTGGTCTGGAATGAGAAAGTGAGAATCGGATGAACGCCACATATTTCTCTCGACGTCGACAAAAAGCGACAGATTTGCACAACTGCATTCGTTGGCGGATAAGCAAAACTGCCGGAGGAGGCACTGGACGCCTTGTGTGTCCAAAATTACGATTATAGCTGTTGCGCAGAGTGACGGCGGGACAATTCGCCGTCGTGCTGACTTAAAACATTCGCTGTTATGTTAATGTTACCAGAGGGACCGAATAAATGTGAATATTCATTGAGCGGTTTTGGCGACGGTGGATTGCAGCAGCAGTATCGCAAAGTGAGCGTCAATAATTCGGCTGCTGGCTGAGCTGTCGAGGGCAGCACAGGGGACCTGGCCGACCGTGTACGCCGCCGCGGCGATCGGGACTCGGGCTCCGGTGACCTCGACGTCACTCGCAATCACCGCTAAGTACCGATCATCGCTGTTGCTCCACTTCGATATCGATTCACTTCCGGCGCGCCGCCGTCGTGTCAACTGTCGCTGGTCGCCGCCGCCGTCGCCCCGTGCACTGTCGTTCGATGGTCTGGTGGCGGCGACTGAAAAAGCGAAAGACTACTGCATGCGACTATGAATACATGCTCACCATAAGTAGTAGCAAACAATCAGTAAAACAGATAATAATAATAACGGATTTCTGTTGCGGCGCATCGTTTGAATTCTGTATTGCCGCACGACAGTTTTGTCGATGGTTTTGTTTTGGTCAGAATACAGCGCACTACCAAATACTTGCAGGCCCTCTAAGCCAATGTCTCATTTGTAATTTTTGAACCGACATATGTTTCCCCTGGTAATAATAGCGTATAAAAATTGTAGCAGCAACAAGAATAAAGACAATTATATACACTACAAAACGAAGTCTACTGAACCACCTTAGCTTGTCCTCAGCTGAGATTATAGAAAACCGTAGAAAAAACTTACATATTTCACGGAAATGTGTAAACGACATCAAACGTGCAATTAATTATATAGGCGTTGTGAAGATATTGGCACAGCGCACTGTAGCGACAAACGCCCTTAAACAGATAATAGGTCTAAATTAAAGTGTAATGCACTTAGGTTAACGAAAATGTTGTTAGTGAATTCTGCTGATCATTTTAATACTTAAGAGCACACAAGCATGTGTTTAAAAGTGACATCGTACACGAAGTACAATAAACATAAGCAAATAATAATAGACAGCAAAAAATAGGCAGCAAAACAAGAGAAAAAGAAAAGCGTTTACTCAAGTAAAAAAAGGTACAAATGTCAGGGCAACATACGTTGCTAAAACTCTTAGACTGAGATCGAAATTAGACGTTAGCAAATATTTTAGTAGCCTAACACAGTGGTCAACGAAATGAGAATAATTCGAAATTAATGAAATCAAAATTTCGCAATCTGTTAAACCTATTCACTCTCCAGGTCGCCAGCCACCAGTTAACAGTCAGTACAGTGAAACCGATGCTACAGAGTACTTATCTAGTTTCAGTGGGAATGTATTGTTATTAGTTCGGTCTCAGAACATTATTTTGTTTAGCGTTCGTTTGCCATACTTCTACGCTCCCTCGTTTACGGCGCCCGCGAGGTCGCATCAGGCCGCTGGCCGCAGTCGATCGTTAATACGGAAAGCTGAGGTCTATTCTGCGCGGCTGCAAGACCGCGACAAGACGACCGACTGTCGTGCAATGTCGCGCCGCCGAGCGCAACTCTGCTCTCTCGCTGCTTGCATGGCACATCTTGGTCGCAGCCACTTTGCTTCAATCGTTCTGCGACTCTGCCAAAACCACCGTCACTGCGCTTTGACTCGCACTCACGCGGTGCTTTTTATAGCTGTCTCACGTCGTATTATTTTGTTGCTGTTGCGTTTTTCCGACCACAACCGTCGTTGTCGTTGTCGCTTCCAGGGTCTATACGGCACAAATCAGTCGCGGTATACTGTTTAAAATCATTATAAAACAAAACAGCTTAATTATTGTACTCACAATAGGGTA
>Ga0209568_1000729_pt1 | contig 11785 bp, 11 predicted proteins | sample WorMetOlspDAHAB2_FD_187406 | JGI IMG/M metagenome (GOLD analysis project Ga0209568, IMG submission 187406) | Marine gutless worms symbiont microbial communities from Max Planck institute for Marine Microbiology, Germany - Olavius sp. DAHAB.2... ...
ACGTAAGACCATAGGCTATTCCATTTTACGCACGTTTGAGAATCACACAACCAATTTTCTAACATTTCTAAAAATTATATGGGGACGTGTCTCTTCATTAATTTCAAAAAGAGGGCGTGGTGATTGATTTTGTCGAAAGCTTTAGACAGGTCTATAACGCACAAATTGGCCGTATTGCCTCCCTTTATGTATTGATCGACGATATTTCGAGCAGTAAATATAGCGTTTCTACATCCTAGTCCTTTCTTGAAGCCAAACTGGTTATCACCACTTTATAAGAATACCTGAAAACCGTTCATCATACAATGCTCAAAAATTTTAGACATTACGGGACTGATTGTTATACCCCTGAAATCATCGTATGTCATAGCTTTAGATCGGCAGTCTTTAGGCTTAGGTATTGGAACAATATAACTCTTTTTTAATCCTAAAGGTATGTAGCGACAAAAGTTTAGTTGTTCTCTCAACTTGTTGGCGGCGTAACATTAATCCTAGTATTTGTCACCTACAGGACATATTATCCTAGGTTTTTACTTTCATACGAGAATGTCCACTTTGTGTAGTGTAATGTAGTGTTGTGAGCATTGTTGTTTATTTTCTAAAGTTCCCCTGTCTGTCCTCTGTTCAGTTTTTTTGTATGTACTCTATGGATCCATGTTGTCTGAAATGCAAGTTGATGTTATGTACATAAACTTGAACCGTAAACAACACACCTCCTGCTTCTTGTATTGTCAGTAATGCGGTGTGATTTTACGTACGTGCTGTCATCTTTTATGGGCTTTCTTGCGACCGTAAGAATGAAGAGTCGAGCTATGGAGTGGAACTGAGTGTGCGGCAGTGTTTTTTTTATCTGATTATTCAGGAATCGTTTATAAAGGCGACGGTTCCAACATGTACCTGAAGATGTCGCCACAGTCGCGCCGCCTGGCGGTAGTTTTAGGAGACTCTGCAGGTCAGTCTGTTAGACACACACGCGTTATGTAGTTACCTCATTGTCCTATATTATTCTGTAAAAGCTAATTTACTGTTAATGTATCGTAACTTCTGTTCTCCGCTTGCTTAGAATGTCATACAGTTTAGCATTTACACTATCACATTTCAGTTGGATATTTGCTTGAATTTTAGTAAAAGCGTTAAATTGGTATTTCGAAAATTTAAGCCGGAACACTTACGAGCCGTAATCGCGTGTAAGACTAAGGACTATACACTGTAGATCCAGCATTCAGCGTTCGCTGCTATGCTGTACAATACGCTACTTGGCTTGACGGCGTGGCTCAGTGGTTAGGATGTCGGTCTTTTGCTGGCGAACTTACTCTCACCTGCGCCCGATCTATGATTGATAAGTGACCACTCCGTGGTAAACTGTCCGCTATGGGTCCGCCAACCAGGCCAACTCAGCCTTCCATTTCTCCAGGGTCGGTAAATGAGTAGTAATCCACGGAAGTGGAGACCTTTAATAACGGCAGACTATGGCTACGTGCGGCTGTACAGGTCATAGTCCGTGAGCGCGGGCTTTGGGCTGTTGCAGCCTAAGTTAAACGCTGGCCCCGTCACAACAAACCCAAACAAGAGAAAAACAAACAAGAAAGAGACTCCACTATCCTGATTCTGTCGCCTCTTACAACACTAGGTCGGATAACGACGCTGCTTATTACAGAATTAAACAGAACTGAACGGAACGGAATGATGTATGTATTTATCGTTAGGACGTCGTCGTCGAGTTGATTGTCAGAGATGCGATGGTCCAGCAGCTGGCAATCTGCTGCTGTCTCCGTTGGCTCTGGCGAGTGGCCGCGATGGAGCGCTCTATGTCGGTGATTATAACTACATCCGGCGTCTGTCTCCAGGAAGAGATGATGTCGCTTCTATTCTCAGACTCAGGTCAGGTCTCGCTCATGCCAATAATCATAATAATCATCATAATACGCATATTGATGACGACTGGCCGGAGTAATATGGGTCATTTCGGAGGCGGACCAGAGTAGAGTGCAGTGCCAAACAATTTGTATAACTTTGTGTAATTTTTGAGCCACCAGGGTTTTTTTTTCTGGTAAATAATTATCCAGCACGCACATCTTCTACTGAGTTGCCATAGAAACAGGAGGTACCTGGAATCACTGGGCTATTGAGCTTGTCCAGAAAATTGGCAGGCGGGCCATATTAATCACTGGCGAACCCCGAGAATCCACCTCTCTGTTTCAGCAGTTGTCAGTAGCCATTAGCCCTCCAAAGAGGAAATGCGGTCGACTTCCTTAACACTTTTGACTCAGATTAGACGCCGTTGCAGTCATACCTTGCTTAGTTCAATTTTAAGCCTGTGCTAGTGGGCGAAACTATAATAATAATAATAATAATAATAATAATAATAATAACACCAGGATGATGTTTTTAAAACTGTCCCATATGGCAGATGCAGAGTTCATTCGGGTCACGTCAATGAATGTGGGCTGGCCCCAGATGGCCGCCAAATCCCTGACCAAGCTGCAAACTTGACCTTATAGTCCGTCAGTAGGCTGCCATAGGCCGAACATTCACCCATCGCCGTTGGTATTATTTCTCAGCCATGAGGCTGATACTCATTTTACCGTTTTGCGGAGGTTGGAAGGCTGAGTTGACGTAGGCACAGTAATGAGTGTGCAGCCCGTGCCCAAAGTTGCGAGTCGTAGTGGTTTTCGTGAAAAAGCAGAGACGTGTTACCACTAGACCACTGCGACCTGCATGTGGATGACAGCAATAATATACCGGTTTGCTGATTTCAGTGTTCCGGACGTACATTACAAGTACTACATGGTGGTGAGTCCTCTGGACGGAAGACTCTACATCACCGATCAGCAGAATCTGCGCATCATCCGCGTGAAGACGATGGGCGCCGTGCGAGAGCTGACGCAGAACTTTGAGGTGGTTGCTGGCAACGGCGAACAGTGTGTTCCAGGTGCTGCAGACCAGTGCGGAGACGGAAAGTCTGCTGTTGACGCCAGACTTTTCTACCCCAAAGGCATGCGCGACTCGTTTTTATTACTATCAATGTCATTATTGTTTGTTGAACATACACCTACAGTCAGCATAGTCTACGCTTTTTGTTTCAATTTTCAAAATTGTTGATTTAAAACATTGCTAGTGAAGTTTAAGCAATAAATAGTATACTTTGATCTCATCAGTATATATGTGTAGTCATATTATTATTTATAATTTATATAACATATTCAGTTATTTATATAGCTATAATAAAATCAGTTGTGCGTTTGTGAATTGAGTGTTCGACGTTATTGTTTACTATGTGAAGTTTTGGCTACATTTATGTCTCTAATGTAGCACAGAAAAAAAGAAAAAAAACTTTTGCACGTAATTGTAAAGATTCATTAATTTCACCAAATTTTGTTGCAAAAAGTCTTCTATCTTTAATCAGCTCGGTAGACTTTAAGTTTAATTTTTTGGTTTCAGTTAACCATCTGTTGTATACAGTAAGGCTGCATTCCTTTGGCGTTTGAAGAGTCGACACTCTGAGTATATTTGGCTCTTGGCTATTGAAAAAAAAACACATCGTTTTGAAGTGACTCTGACTGCTGTTGGATGTGTAGGAATAGCAGTTGACAAAGACGGTGTCGTCTATTTTGCGGACGGAGCAAACATTCGAGCGATTGACGAGGCGGGAAAAATACGCACGGTGATTGGCTCACAGGCGGCGCCAAAACACTGGTCTCCCTTTCCCTGCCGCCAGGTGCTCAACGTCTCTCAGGTACGCTCGTGCTCACATTTCAAGCGCTATTTTTGAGCCCTCCTGTAGAGGGACACTGCTTGTACAGGTTGCCTTTGTTGTCACGTCTGCGTGGACATGTCTGCTGAAATTAAATAAAGTTTTTTGCAAAGCAGCGAAGTAAACGTGCATTATCGCGAATAAAATTTTTTATGGTAGTGTTTATTTCTAACGTTATTAACATTATTGTCCATTTTAACGAGTGACGTGTATTAATTTTTTCAGTCTATATATTATATAATTTGTTTGATAATTCTCCTTGTATTCTTGCATATTTCAGGTATGTTTATATGTGTAATCGTATGCCATTTCGTCATGTGTCATCTGTGTCAGGTTTTTTTTCTCAAAATTTTCTGGAATTCTTTGGAGCATTTAGATTACTTGCGGAACTCTATGCAGTGACACAATGATTAATTCTATTCCAAATGGACAGAAATATCATTTTCATATACTTAGTTATGCACAAAAACACATAGTAACAATGTAATGGTAGCTTTAATAAAAATTAAACTCTTGTGACCAGAATAGCCGCTGTTACTACTGTATTGTTGCGCAGTGTTTTTCGATGATTTCGGCCGTTATTTTGTATATTTTTAGTTTTTTTCCGGCCGTCGTCGGAACCCCCGACTGTTGGCTCTCACAGAAACCTTAGGTTCCGCGGAACACTGGTTGAAAACCACTGATCTGTGTTGTGTTGTCTTGCTGTGAATAATATTGAATGATTGATGATGATGACGATGATGATGGAACGCAGGTCAGTCTGCGTTGGCCAACGGCCCTCGCTGTCAGTCCACTTGACAACACTCTGCACATCCTCGACGATGGTCTCATTCTGAAACTGACCCGTGACAACTACGTCATCATAGTAGCCGGAAGATCTCCGCTCTGCTCTCCGCTCAACGCATCCACTTCGGAGCAGTGGAACTCGGGCAGCGCGGCTATCGACAGCGTCCTGGAACACGTGGAGAACCTCGCCTTTGCTCCGGACGGTGACCTGTTCGTGGTGGAGAGCGACGGAGATGGAGTTCGGAGGGTGCGGTTCATCGACTCGTCGGGGCGTTTGGTACACTTCGCCGGGACCCAGTGTCCGTGTCCGCCGACGACGACCAGCCCAGATGGGTGTCCGTGCGGGGGCGCCGGGTCCTCAGACCCCGGGGTTCCGTCGGCTGTGGCTCTGACGCCGGATGGTGTGGTCCACGTGGCGGACACGGGAAGGGCTTGTGTTCTGTCGGCAGTCGGTGCTGAGTTGGATGTTGATCGATATGGACAGATGAAGGTGGTCGATGCTGGTGCCCGCGAGGTGCGTCCACACACACCCTGTTCTTGTTGTTGATGGCTGTCCGGGGGGGGGGATAACCGATCACTCAGCCACCACGAGCTGAAGCCTTCAATAGGCCCACTGCTCAACCCGTAAAAACGATCCTATATATGTCAACAGACCATGTTGTCGTTCAGTGCTTTGACTCTGTCGGTTGGGCTATATAACCTGTAAAAATCATACCCGAAAGACCTATTGTGTCTCTGGAAGCACGTTAAACCTTACTCACTCTTGGTTAAACAAGGTATACGCTCGTAATTTCGGTATGTTGTAGATAACGATTAATGCCACTCTGTTGAGAATGTTACAATCGTTAAGGATCAAGTTGTCTGTATGTTAGGTGTACGTGTTCAATCGATACGGGCAGCACCTGCTAACGATGGACGTGTTGACCAAAGTCCAGCTGTACAACTTCACATACAACGTCCACTCGTACTTCGGTCGTCTGCTGAAAGTGACCGACGACAGTGGACAACAGATGACCATTCGAAGAGACTATAAGCTCGTTGCTCGCGACATCTGGGCAAGTTTACCTCTGCGTCATTGATCACATTTACAGGGTGGCCCAAAAAATTTGGCACATTTTTTGTATGCCTAATAACTTCATCAAATATAGACCAATTTTCAAACTTTTTTTCACTGTCAGAATCAGGAGAAAATTTGAGATAATACTATCAGTGTCACTAAGGACCCACCACACCTCAAATGTGTTGCTACACTACTTTGTGAAATGTCAAACTCTTAAAGTAGAAAATGAAACAAGACTTTTATAACAACAAATTTTAAGAAACTAACAACAGTATGCAACGTGTTTATTGTCTCAGTTATTATCTAAAGTAACTGTCGCATCCTGCAGTTTTTACATCAAATGTTCAATGTTACCGCCTTGCTGCTGGACGACGCACTCTCAAAATGTGTTGTTACAGAAGTCGTCTTGTTTCATTTTCGCATTCAAGTGTGAATTGAAAGGGGGTTGAAGGAGAGAATAAGCCATTTCTGTCACCTTTTCCTCCACCGTCCATCTCTTTTTTCCTTTTTATCGCACCCTATTCCTGTCTGTCCCGTAAATCCAATTTTGAAGGTTTGGGAAGTCTGTTAGCTCCATCAGTAGCCCGGATGGTTTATAAAAGCCCCAAACGCATTTTGGTGCAAGATTTCAGTCATACAGTGAAGTTGGAACATTGGCGGGAGTGGGAGGACAACTCATGGAGTTATTTAGAATTTATAGACACCCATTAGCCTGAAATGAATTCTGGGTTTCAGTGGAGATGGTATGTTGTTCGATTCCATTATACCTTATCTTGTATTATTCCAAGTATTTTTTACCTGCAAGATTGTAACTTTTAGTTTTAATCGCGTTTTTACTGATTTTTTGTACACTACCGTTGTTCTTACATAGTGTTTTGTCATTGGCCCAGCACTATAAATTTCAAAGATGATGATTTATTCTATTTTCTCCTCATTTTGTTACAAGCCAGTTGATTTTTCTGTCTCGAACCAATCTTATGAAAGCAGTAGGCCTAGCTGAAGTACAAGCAGAGTATGACGATCGGCGAGAGATTAGGATTCTGTTAATGAGAAACGTATTGAAAAGAGTTTCCGCCGTGAAGCATAGTGACTCTCAACTGAATGGTTGCAGTCACCGTTGTTGTCATGGCAACAAGGACTGCTAATATGACGTGTTGCGTGCTGACTTGTGATTGGTCAGGCTGCGTCAGGTGCACGCTGTCGCCTAGCAACGGACACGATGAACCAACTTCAGCGTTTCACCAGTGCCGACAACGTCACGACGCGATTCAGTTACTATGGCAACACGGGGCTGATCGAGTCACGTGACGATCAGGGCAGCGTTCAGTTGGTCGAGTACGACGACGTCGGTCACGTGACTTCGATTGTGCTGGCCAACGGGAGGCGAGTGTGGCTCACGGAGGGCGGGGCCGAGGATGGGCGGGCGTGTTTTGACGTTACCAATGACGCCAACACCGTTGCTATGTCTGTTGGCGATTCCAGCTCAACGTTTACGCGCGGTACTTAAATTAACGCTTTGTTTGTTTCATGTTTTAAACAACATCATTGATTAACTATAGACACTGTCGGTTGACGTTTATTAAAACAATTTGAACCTGGCCAGTATTCAAAGACAGTTGTTGACTCAGTCTCTACTCCTTGAATTGTTAACCGTCATTATTCACTACTGCTGGTACTAGGCTACAAGTACAAATAAACATCTTAGCTATGCGTAACTAGATAATATATTCAGCATTTTACATTGTTATTATTGTACTATTTTTGTTCTAAATGAGTGCGGCTGGAAATCTGTTAAACATGTATTTCATGTTATAGTTACTCCAGTCTCCGTTACGGATTTTCTTTTACGACTTTTCTGGGGCATTTTAGCGACAAAGCGGGCGCCAGTGTTAAGTGACCTCGTTCAGAGCCAAACTATATTGTGTCTCAGAAAAGAGCGGTCCTTTAACTCACTGTGGCTCAACTTCATCAAAATGAGCCAGTTTATTAATGCTTATTTGCAAGACAGCAGGAGGCATCTTCATTCCATTGCGCGCCACTGATCGTTGTTGATAAGTTTGATATCAGTCGATATTCTATATTGATATTTGCGATAAATTGTGAACATTGTTGCCCTCGTAGGTACGATGAAAACGCAGACTTCACACACGCCGACGACTATAGCAGCTCGTCTGCCGTCTAATCTGTTGCTTACTTACGAGTTGGGCGACCAGCTGCCGAGTGTCGAGTACCAGCCTGACGTAAAGCGCGTCATTCGGTTGCCTGGCAACGTGACGCACACTACAGAGTGGCTGCATCAGCTGCGTCATGACGACGGTTACCATGGCAACCGTCGCACTCGACCCGACACCACTGTGCGACGCCTACTGGTCTGTCGATCACGATATATTTTCTGTCATTTTTTCGTCGACATTTTATTTATTTTTTTAAAAGTTTTCTTTTTTATAACTGTCTTATGTAATACTATTACTTCGTTGTAACTGTTGTGATTTCAGTATTATGATGACGCTAGAAAGTGAGAAACCATAGTCCATATAAGACCGCAGTGCTCATCTTCCTATTTGTAAAACGGCTGATCCGATAGGTGGTATATACGCGTGGCCACTGTGACCCCCTGACCTACGGTTACCTACCCAGCCACAGAACACAACTGTTATTTTGGCTGATAACAAGTAGTTATACTGGTTGGTGACAGGAGCGTGTACGTGAGCGGCTTTCCCAAGGCCGTGCAGTAGGTGAGATCCGAACCCGCGACCTCTCTATCATGAGTCTGACGCTCTGCCACGAGGCTGTAGAGCCGCGCACATGGATTTGTGCAGTTTAAAAATGAAACTTATGCAGTTAAAATTATCGATTTTGTGCCACAATATAATAAGTGTGCTTTGCGGTGCTCCAGATGCAGCGCTTTAAGCGTTTGGCGGAAGCAGGTTGTAGATCGGTAAAAGTGCCATACTGACCATAGGCGTGGGTGGCTGTTCATCTACGTGTCTTATGCCTCTGAGCTCGTAGATGGTATAAACTACAAAGTCTTCTGGCGCGTTGCCAGTACGACGCCAGACCTGCAGTTACCTTCCTAGCTTTGGGACATCACCGCCTCTCCACTAGTGCCAAATTATACTACTTGGTGACAGAGGCAGGTGTGCGTGAGCGGCTTGTCCAGGGCCGCACTCGACAGCGCAGTGGTTGAGGTTCGAACTCGCGACCTCTCGATCACAAGTCCGACGTTGTGCAGTTCTCTAGTAAGTCCTCCTCATGACAAATACGCGTGTCTTGTTCTGTAGGTGAACGACGAGCCGCTGTTGTCCGTGGAATACGCCGACTCAGAGCGCACGGAGACTCTGTACAGTCGGTCACGTGATCGTCTGCTGACCATTCGCTATGACCAGAGTGGACGACAGGTGCGCGCCATCCCAGCTGGACCTCTCGACGGCCTCAACATCAGCTACGACGCGGTGGGTCGCGTGAGTGGCTGGTGGCGCGGCGACACGGCCGTTAGCAATGTGTACGACGAGCGATCTGGTCTGCTGGTGGAGCACAAAGTCAACGGGAAAATCAGCCGACGATTCATCTACAAGACCGGAAACAAGGTGGGTCGTCGGCACCAGTCGGAGCAACGCAGTGGCGACCCAATGACGCGCTGTTGGCTGGGGTTAAGGGGAGACCACACTCCCGGACTTTGGCCTACAGCCATACGTAGACCTAGTTTGCAGTTTAATGGTCTTCGCCCCCGTAATCCATGTAACCATGTAATTACATAGATTACTACTCAGTTACCGACCCTGGAGAGATGGAAGGCTGAGTTGGCCTACAGTGAGTGAGTGAGTGAGTAGAGTTAGCGGGGTTTGTTATGCGTGCCAGTACTTCTTGACATTAAGATTATTTGTTGAATTACGAAGGCGATGATTGTTGATGTGGTGGTGTATAGCCAACGGACGTCATTCTTGCCAGTGGTCGCCAATTCCAGCTGCACTATGACCCCGGCTCAGGTGCGCTGACTGCTGTCACGACACCTGGATTAGTTCGTCATCAATTCCTGCGTGTCACTTCGCTTGGCGTCGATCGAACGCTCTATTTCCCGCCAAGCTCACTTCGGCCGTCTGCCGCTTACACGCAGTATCGCGACTCCGCCGGCCGCGTCTTTCAGGTCTCTTTTTTGGCTATGCCCCTCAGACTCATACCAGAACAGTCATGCAAATAATACGAATTCATCTGCAATTAAATGCACCACGTCTGAGAAAACACCTTAGAAAACGGTGGCATATAGTGCCCGCACAATTGAAATAAAACAGACATAAAACAGTTGAAACGTTTTAACGTTTTTGTTTCAGTGTCTTATTTCGAATGTGCGACGCTGATGGCTAAAATAAAACGCTGTTTTGTTTAGGTTTTATTTCAATTATGTGGGCACCATTAACTCCATCAAAACAAGCCGGTTATTGCTGATTGTTTGCACGATGTGTCATCATTCCATTGCGCGTGTGTGTAGGTTAAGTTTGCTTTCCGTCGAGCACCAGCTGCATAGTTTCCATGGCAACAGAACAGCAGACACTATAGCACCTGGTTGAGGAGTGAAGTAAGTCAGCGCTAGCGGACGAATGATGCATTAATGCATTGTAGATTTCGGTGGCAATCTGTTGAGTGGTGTGCTGACACAAAAATCAAACTTACCAACGACAGTCAGTGCGCGATGGAAAGCGATGCCTCCCGCAAACAATCATTAATAGCCAGCTTGTTTTGGTGAAGTTAAGCCAACATATTTTGTGGGTCCGGTTTTTGAGACACGATGTAGATTCCGTGTCGAAAAAAAAGCTTTGACATTCACTTTGTGAAGTTTGAACTGATTTGCAATATTTCTGACGAGAGCTGAACTTCCACTAAAGTTTATGCAGTACTTTACAGCATACATGAATTATGTTGCTATATGTTTTATATCATTAATGCAGTGACTGCGTCAGATATATCACACAACAATGCGAACAAGTAATGCAGTGCAAAACGTAAGAAGACTGTCGAAAATATTTTTAAAAGTAAGTCAGAAACATTTTAAAATAAAGAGGTGCATCCGAAATATGGTAACAATTCCAGTCTGAACCAATTTGAGAAATTCATTTGTTACAGTTTTATGTAGTTTTTGTTTCCGGTTTTCTTTTATTTGGTATTTTGTTCATATTGTATGTTGCTGTTCTTTTAACCTTTTGATCTTTTCGCGTGTGCCGATATGTGTTTTTTCGTATGTGCAATTTTCTGTCTTCATTGTGTACGATTATGTAATAAATAAATAAGTAAATGAATTTCCGACGCGATGGAAGTACTGTAGACGCTGCCGGTCCAACTTCATCTCCGTGATCTAGCACTTGAGTTCTGACAGTTTGGGGAAACTACTTAAAACGCGGGATTGTTTTCGAGTTATTAAACACACCAGACGCTGCTTCATGATTCTGCTATATAAATTCACGATTGACATTTACATTTATATTGTCATTGCAGCAACGTTTTCATTGATGTTTGCAGGAGTTGTACCCAAGCGGTCATCGCCGAGTGACTCGATACTTTGACGTAGACGCCGGTCAGCGCGATTTGGTCTTCGTTGATTGGACGGACATGGTTATCGAGCGCAGCCAATCAGCGGGCGTCATTACCAAAGCTTCCCTCTTTGATCGTGCCGCCAACAACTTCTCTGTTGTCATCAACTACTCCCCCAACGACTCTCCGCTTGTTGTTTCTCAGACAGTGACCTTCAGCACTGGAGGTCAAGCACAAGGTCAGCAACGTTTACTCACTTGACGTGTGCCTTGTGGGTACGGTATAACGACACTCGGCGTGGTCGGAGTCGAGCGCAGCATGTCTGAGACCGCTAGGCGGACATCGAAAGGGTGAAAAATTGGGGCCGGTACACTTGCGACGCTTGGAAGGTGTATCAGTATCAACTCCGAACTATAGGATGGCGGCCCATTGCGGCAAATGGCGAAGCCCGAAGGGCCGAGCCCATGCATTGGCTATTGTAGTTTTGTCGAGGAAAGAAGATCGAGCGGCGAGGCCCGTATGGCCGAGCCGACGAGCCCATTTTTGGTGGCGTCTGATCTAAAACGCCAAATTCTATGCCCCATAGTCTCGCCATAGGGTGTTTCCAAGGGAACCAATACGTCACACTGTTGTCGACTGTCCTCTTTCGAGCCATAGCTTTC
>Ga0209568_1000731_pt1 | contig 11774 bp, 9 predicted proteins | sample WorMetOlspDAHAB2_FD_187406 | JGI IMG/M metagenome (GOLD analysis project Ga0209568, IMG submission 187406) | Marine gutless worms symbiont microbial communities from Max Planck institute for Marine Microbiology, Germany - Olavius sp. DAHAB.2... ...
TCGCAGTATAGATGGACTTGCCATTTCAATGTCATTTCACCTGTGTGCTCTCATAAGTGATGTAGAGAGATCGCTCGCAGTATAGAGGAATTTATCATTTCAATTTGGCGGTATCGGTCTCGGTTCGACTTTACCTTGTGTACTTGTTTTTGTATGGGATATGGTTACTGTTCTGTGTCTCAGGGCGTTTCGGTACTGAGGATTACTGTCTCGTTCTCAGATGCGCTTGATTTAATCACAGGGATGATCGGGCCGGGTTTTGGCTTTCTGGTCACGAAGGGTCTCATTTTTCTTTGGAATTATTGGTCGATAAAATATGAGCGCATCTAAGTTTTACATCACCACGGCTATGGACTATCCAAACAGTTCTCCCCATATCGGTCACGCTTATGAGAAGATAATCGCCGATGCCATGGCCCGTTTTAAGCGTTGCGATGGGCAAGAAGTACGATTCGTCACCGGAACAGATGAATACGGGTTAAAGATCTTGCAAACAGCAACACAGGCTGGATGTTCTCCTGCGGACCTGGTTGCAGAGAACTCTTCTAAATTTCGCCACATGAATGACGAACTGAACATCTCGTACGATTGCTTCTTACGAACTACTGATCCGAGACATCATGAAACTGCATCTGTTCTGTGGCGCAGACTCGGAGACAAGGGAGACATATACAAGTCCTTGTACGAAGGATGGTATTCAGTACGCGACGAAATGTATTTCAGTAATGACGAAACGGCACTCGATTCTGATGGCATTCGTCGTTCTGTTGTCAGTCAGAGTGAGGTTCAATGGATAGAGGAAGAGAGCTATTTTTTCCGCTTGTCCAGGTACCAGGATCGCTTGTTGCAGCATTACGAGACCAATCCCAACTTTATCTGTCCGGAAGCTCGACGCAATGAGGTGATCAAGTTCGTGCAAGGTGGACTGATGGATTTATCTGTCAGCAGGTCCAAGTTTCACTGGGGGATTCCTGTTCCTGATGATCCTAGCCATGTGCTCTACGTATGGCTTGATGCCCTGGCCAGTTACTTGACTGGTGTGGAGCTTTTAAATGCGGATGCCGGAGGACTCGCCGATTTTTGGCCAGCGAACCTGCATGTTATCGGTAAGGATATCACTCGTTTTCATGCGGTGTACTGGCCAGCTTTTCTGATGTCGGCAGGACTACCTGTTCCGAAGCAGATTTTTGCTCACGGTTTCATACTCAGCGATGGTGCAAAGATGTCCAAATCACTCGGTAATGTGATAGATCCGATGGATTTGGCGTCTACATACGGAATCGATCAGACACGTTTCTTTTTCCTGCGTGAGATTTCGTCCGGCAATGATGGAAACTACAGCGATGAAGCCATGATAGGCAAGATCAACTCAGATCTCGCCAACGACCTAGGGAATCTAGTCCAGCGTGCGCTATCCATGATCGCACGGAATTGTGGAGGTATCCTCCCTGTTCCGGACCAATTTACACCAGAGGACTGTAGTCTCCTGGACCAGGCGGATCTTCTTCTTGATCTATCTCGTACTGCCTATGATGCATTTGCGATTCACAAGTCTTTGGAGGGCATCTGGAGCGTCATATTGGCAACGAACAAGTACTTCACCGCCGAAGCACCCTGGGTTTTGAGCAAAACGGACCTTCAGCGTATGAAGACGGTTCTGTATGTCACTTCTGAGGTAATCCGCAAGATTGCACTTTTGTTGCAGCCTGTAATGCCTTCGAGTAGTTCCAAGATACTGGATTTGTTGGGGCAAGATGAGACTTCTCGTCAGTTTTCACATTTTCGACACATGATCGAAGGAGGTATTACTCTACCGGCTCCTGTACCTGTTTTCCCCAGGCACGGGTGACAGGAAGGAGGTATTACTCTATCGGCTCCTGTACCTGTTTTCCCCAGGCACGGGTGACAGGAAGGAGGTATTACTCTACCGGCTCCTGTACCTGTTTTCCCCAGGCACGGGTGACAGGAAGGAGAATATTTCTCTCTTATGGAGACAGAAAGGCAGGGATCAATCTAGTTCGTAGATAGTTCTGCTTGAACCTCTCTAAATAAGAGCATGCAGACGGTTTATAAACCCATAAGTTGTACTAGACTGTCGAGACAGCTAGAATCCCCATTAGCTTATTACTTCTGTGAGACCGGGTGACCCTTTCTGTCGCCTCTACTTGGGTTGGTGTGAATGTTATGAGAACCGCGACTTCAGATTCAAATAACAGTCATCTTGCGGATCCCTTTGATTTTCTGATCGTAGGCGGAACGGGTGACTTGGCCAAAAGGAAACTTCTTCCAGCACTGTATCTCAGGGACCGTGCTGGTCAGCTCACGGACTCCACCAGGATCATAGGGATCTCCAAAACAAGCTGTGATCAAAATTCTTACCGGCAAATAGCGAGTGAGGCCCTCAAGTTATACGTGCCACCTGAGGATCTGACACCAGAGGCTCTGGACCGATTCTTACGACGGCTTCATTTTTTCAACATCCTCGAGAAGGAAACTTTTTCCTCTCTCCATTCACTGCTGAATTATTTTCCGGATCGTGTCAGAGCATTTTACTTGGCTACTCCGCCGGACATTTTTGGCCAGATCTGTCGATCAATTGATGCAGCAGGTCTGACGACCCCTAAGTCACGTGTTGTCATCGAAAAGCCAGTTGGTTTGGATGGTGTTTCCTCCAGGCAGGTCAATGAGGCTATCGGATCTGTCTTTCCGGAAGATCGCATTTACAGAGTGGACCATTACCTCGGCAAAGAGACGGTACAGAATCTGATGGTCCTGCGTTTTGCCAATATCCTGTTTGAACCTGTCTGGAATTCCGAATACGTGGATCATGTGCAAATCACGGTAGCCGAGATTTTGGGGATCGAAGGTCGGAGCGACTATTACAATTCTGTCGGTGCCCTGCGTGACATGGTGCAGAACCACATTTTACAACTCTTATGTCTGGTCGCCATGGAACAGCCTTCTGATCTGAGACCGGATAGCCTAAGAGGTGAAAAGTTAAAAGTACTGAAGTCCTTGAAACCTATTCATCCCGGAGACGTCAATGACCTAACTGTTCGTGGACAGTATGAGGCTGGAGATTGCCAATCCATCGGGTACAGAGAAGAAGTGGGACTACAGGACAGTTCGACGGAGACCTTCGTCGCCCTAAAGGCGGAGATCGATAATCAACGCTGGAGTGGCGTTCCGTTTTACTTGCGCACTGGCAAGCGCCTGTCGACCAGAATCTCTGAGATAATAGTGACCTTCAAGGCAGTAACGCAGTTCATGCTCGATTACAGCGAGGGAAAGCTCGATAACAACAGACTGGTGATTCGATTGCAGCCCGATGGAGGTATCAAACTCCTGTTGACTGTCAGAGATCCACGGTCTGGAGGCAGGCGTCTGCATAGGGTTCCTCTGTGCACGAGTTTTGCCGATGTCTTCGGCAAGAAATCTCAGGAAGCTCATGAGAGGATCCTCATGGATGTCGTGCGTGGAGATCAGACCCTCTTTATGAGACGTGAGGAGGTGGAGACTTCTTGGCATTGGATCGATCCAATAATAGAGGGTTGGAAACGCTTTCCTTCTGGGCTCAAGTTCTACCCCACCGGGACTTGGGGCCCTGATGCTTCGACGGCTCTCATAGAGAGAGATAAACGGATGTGGTATGAAAAAACCATCCATCTAGATGAGACCATCTAGATGAGACCATGACGGAGAACTAGCAGGGATGAGGGTGTTTTTCGGTGAGGATAGAGGGCTACCTGGCCCTGTAGCTATGTCTTGCAGTACGGAGCAAAATAGTGGTTTTCAACGACAGAATCCAGGAAGTCACAGAACGCATTGTATCTCGATCCAGCAACCAGCGTACCCGCTACCTGAAAGCGATCAAAAGAGAAGCCCTAGGAAGTACCGCTCGTTCTAGTCTACAGTGCTCTAACTTAGCTCATAGTTGCGCAGCTTCCTCTGCATTGGATAAGGAACGGCTTCAAGGCAAGAGAGTGCCAAATCTGGGTATAGTCACCTCCTATAACGACATTTTGTCGGCGCATCAGCCTTACTGGTCGTACCCTGAGGCAATTCGCAAGACTGCGAGGTCACTGGGAGCGGTAGCCCAGGTGGCTGGTGGTGTTCCGGCTATGTGTGATGGGGTTACGCAGGGTGAAATGGGTATGAGTTTTTCCCTGTTCTCCCGGGATGTAATCGCCATGTCGACGGGGATAGCACTTTCACATCGGACATTCGATGCCGTACTGCACTTGGGGATTTGTGACAAAATCGTACCTGGTCTTGTCATGGGGACCCTTAGTTTTGGTCATATTCCTGCCATTTTTGTTCCATCTGGTCCCATGCCTACGGGAATGTCTAACAAAAAGAAGAGTGAAATAAGACAGCAGTACCTAGAGGGAAAAATAAATGAAGCTGACCTGCTAGCTATGGAGTCAGCTGTATATCACGCACCAGGTACTTGTACCTTTTACGGAACAGCTAACTCCAACCAGATTCTGATGGAAGTCATGGGATTACACTTGCCAGGAGCTACATTTATCAATCCTGGCAATCCCTCGCGTGAAGACATGACAGCGATGGCTGTAGAACGGGTGTTAGGTCTCACTGAACAGGGTGGTTCCTACACTCCGGTTGGGGAGATGTTGGATGAGCGTGCTTTCGTAAACGGCATAGTAGCTCTGAATGCGACTGGAGGATCTCCGAATCACACTATACACCTGATCGCCATGGCTCGCGCTGCTGGAATAACCTTGAGGTGGGAAGATTTCGCCGATATATCGGAAGTTGTGCCCCTGTTGGCCAACATCTACCCGAATGGCAGTGCCGATGTGAATGACTTTCACAAGGCGGGAGGGGTTCAATTTCTGATCACGGAACTCTTGAATGCTGGCTTCTTGCATCGAGACGTTCGCACAGTGAATGGAACAGGACTAGATGGCTATAGTTTGAACTCCAAAGCTCAGGGAGGAAAAAGAGAGGATAGTGTCGAGCCGGATCAGGAGAAGGGTGGCTTCAGGAAGGGGAAGTTAGCGATGGACTTTTCTTTTTCTGCATCGGAGGGGTCTGTATTGGATGAGGCTGTTTCCGTGGACGACACGGTTTTACGTCCAGTTACAAATCCCTTTTATGTGACAGGAGGCTTGAAACTCTTGAAGGGTAATCTCGGTAGAGCGATCACACGAATTTCATCAGTTCGAGAGGAACACTATTTCATTAAGGCTCCGGCTGTGATTTTTGACAGTCCTGGTCAGGTGCATGATGCCTTTAGAAAGGGTCAGTTAGAGAAGGATTTTGTTGCTGTACTCCGGTATCAAGGTCCCAGAGCGAATGGCATGCCAGAACTGCATAAATTGACTTTGATATTGAAACTTCTTCAAGGTCGTGGTTGGTCGGTTGCTCTCCTTACGGATGGTCGTCTGTCAGGAGCTTCAAATGATGTGTTGTCTGTCATACACGTCACTCCAGAAGCTGCGGCTGGAGGAGCAATAGCTCGGGTTTGCGAGGGTGATATAATCGCAATAGATGCCCTGCAGGGCAGTATTGATGTCTTGTTGGATGACAATGTTTTGTCATCTCGACACATTGTGGAGAGAAGTGTGTTCTCTAATTTATCTGCATTTGACAACGAAGCTATGCTTTTTGAAACATTTCGCAGGGTGGTGGGACCAGCAGATGAGGGAGCGATCAGCTTGTTTTAGGTGGTTGTTTCCTAGACTTGGGGGCACTTTTGACCTGATGAGTTGAGCTCCTGAGAAAAGAAGACGGCTGGTCTTTACTCGTGAAAAATCCTGAAAGAGTGGTGGAAGACTTATGGGAACGAGATGGGCAGGGCCGCAGGTCTTGGAGTTCTAGTCCTGGAAAAGACTGGCTGATCTTCCAATTTCCGGGTTTTCATTCCTTGGAATGGGGGATCTGGAGTCTTTCACAATCCGCCGCACCCCCAGCGGCACTCCCCTGAGAACAAACGACTGCGCCATATTGGGCAATAGACCTCCGGCCTTCCCGGAATGGGAAGGCCGTGAGGACAGGACTAACAACGCACCTTTACGTAACTTCCAGGGGCTTCTTCTATATAGTCCGCATCGGCGTAGGCCTTGGCATACTCCGCTGGACGGTTAGTGACCATTTCATCGTCCATTTTTGTGATCCATTCCTGCCAGTCAGGCCACCAAGAACCGGCTGTCTCATTAGCTCCATTACGCCAGTCCTCTATCGATCCGCCGAGCTCCCCATCAGATGTCCAGTACTGATACTTGTTTTTCTTAGGAGGATTGACGACCCCTGCTATGTGCCCTGACCCTCCGAGGACAAACCTAACCGGTCCCCCAAAACATGCAGCTCCCTTGAAAGCAGATTCAGGAGGCACAATGTGATCGGTCCTGGTAGCCAAGTTGTATATCGGTATGGTGACCTTGGAGACATCAAGGAGTTCTCCCAAGATTTCCATGCGGCCATTCGCCAGGTTGTTCTCCAGGTAACAGTTACGCAAGTAGAAACTGTGGTTCTTAGCCGGGAGATTGACGCAGTCAGAATTCCAATGAAGAGTGTCAAATGCTCTCGGCTCCTTGCCGAGTATGTAGTTCTTTATGAAGAAAGGCCAGCACAACTCGTTGGCTTTGAGCAAGGTAAAGAGCAAACCAAGTTTGTTGCCATCGAGATAGCCGGTTCTTGCCATCTCTGCCTCCACCAAGTCTATCTGATCGGCGTCCATCAGCACGCCCAGCATTCCAGAAAGCGAGAAGTCGACCTGTGTTGTCAAAAGTGTTGAGCTTTTTATTCTGTCGTCTCCCACCTTGGCAGCATAAGCTAGAGCCGTTGAGAGAAGAGTCCCACCAACACAGTATCCCATGGTGTTAATCTCATCTTCTCCGGTCCTGGACTTGATGACATCCATTGCGTGGAAAACACCATGTGTCAGGTAGTCTTCGAATGAGCTGTCCGTATGAGACTTGGGATTCACCCAAGATATCAGGAAAACCGTATGTCCTTGATCTACACACCACTTTATAAAGCTCTTTTCTGGACTCAAATCCAGCACATAGTACTTGTTGATCCAGGGAGGCACTACGAGAAGAGGACGCTTCAAGGTAGAGGAAGTGGAAGGCTTGTACTGTATTATCTGACATATTTCGTTCTGACTAACCACCAAGCCTGGAGTGATCGCGAGATTTACACCAACCTCAAAGGCCTCCAGGTCTGACTGTCTGATTTTGATCGTGCCATGTCCGCGATCTATGTCTTCAGTGAATTTCTTCAAACCTTCTAGGAGGTTTGAAGAATTGCTCTCTAAAGTCGCCTGCATCAGCTCTGGATTTAAGAAGAGAGAGTTCGACGGAGCCAGTGCGTTGATTATTTGTCCGACATAAAACAGAACCTGCTGTTTGGTCCTTTCATCGACCCCTTCTGCTCCTGTAATCATGTCTTCTGTCCACCTGCCCATGATCAGGTAGAGCTGCTTTATGAAGTCGTAGAAACGGTCTTCTTCCCATTTCTTGTCCTTGAACCTGTTATCGGATTGATCCGGTACAGCTACTGGTGGTGCAGTATCTCCCATGGTTAACTGCCATTCCCTATTACACAGGGAGAGGTAAGAGGACATCAAGCGCATCTGTGCTGCGTACAGTTTTTCCGGTTGAGAATTCCAGCTGGACAAGATTCTGTACACACGGCTTGAAAACCAATTCAAAGTACCGAATATATGAGAGGTAGTGCCTGGATTACTAGAAGTCTGCGCGATAGTAGAAGCAACTTTGCAAGCTTCTTCAGCTAGCTCGGTGGCGGTTTCTGAGAATGAACGAGGAGTATCAGCAGCTTCCTCGCCAGCTATATTGTACTTATTCGCTACCATAAAACATACCCCCGTCCAGCAAAAAACATAGGAAAGTCATCGGGCAAAAAACCGCCTCGCTATGACAAGACACCCAGATTATCCCCCAACAGCAATGAAGTTTACGCTAAGATAACTAGTAAAAATTGTGGAAATGATGGACTGGTCCATTACCAGCTCCAATCCGCATATTCACTCCCCCCTTGATAGCCTTTGTGATGTAGTTCTTTGCGGATTTGATGGCATCCCGCAGCTCACTTCCCTTCGCCAACTCAGAGGCTATAGCAGAAGAGAGAGTGCAGCCAGTTCCATGCAAATTCGATGTATCAGATCTGGCACTTACAAACAACTCTTCATTATCTTCCGTTACTAATATGTCAATGGCTTCAGGGGTCTTGCCATGTCCTCCTTTCAGTAGCACGGAAGAGGCCCCCATAGATCGTAAGATATTTGCTTGTGAACGCAGGTCTTCCATATCACTGGACAAGGACGTACCTGTTAGTTTTGCGGCTTCAAAGAGGTTAGGGGTCACGATGTCAACTAATGGAAACAACTTCTCGCAGATCGCCTGATGGACTTCCTCCTTAAAGAGTAGATCTCCGCTTGCTGCCACCATGACAGGATCCAGGACTACATTTTTCGGGGACCAATCTCTCAGACCTTTTTCTACAGCATCGATCGCATCGAGGTTTGGCAACACCCCGATTTTAACTGCAGCGACTGCCAGATCACTGAAGACAGCATCGATCTGCTTGGAAATCACCTCGGAAGGCACTTCCCAGACACCAGATACACCAGTCGTGTTCTGGGAGGTCAAAGCTGTGATCACAGTAGCACCGTAAACACCCAATGCTGAAAAAGTCTTCAGATCGGCCTGGATTCCAGCTCCTCCGCTGGGATCTGAGCCAGCGATGCTGACAGCTATCCGTATCATAATCTATCTGCCTATGGTTTGTTTCGAAGTGCAAGCTAGGGCTGGTGAGGAACCTGATCTTGTTATCCCGGTTACAGGATTTCCTTAGCTCGTTTTATCCCGGTTACAGGATTTCCTTAGCTCGTTTTATCCCGGTTACAGGATTTCCTTAGCTCGTTTTATCCCGGTTACAGGATCTCTTTAGCTCGTTTTATCCCGGTTACAGGATCTCCTTAGCTCGTTTTATCCCGGTTGCAGGATTTCCTTAGCCCGTTTTATCCCGGTTACAGGATCTCCTTAGCTCGTTTTATCCCGGTTACAGGATCTCCTTAGCTCGTTTTATCCCGGTTACAGGATCTCCTTAGCTCGTTCTACAGCTGTCGCGATATCTCGTGCTGCCGCGGCCGGATCGCTTGCCTTGGCGATCGCTGCAGATACGGCAACCCCATCACACCCCGCTGCAATGGCAGAACCGGCACTACCAGCATCCAGACCACCTACTGCCACCTTCGGCAGAGCTGTGGCAGCACATATCGCGGCGACCCCCTTCATTCCGATAATGTCTTTACAGTCTGTTTTGGTCGTAGTCTCATACACTGGCCCCACACCGAGGTAGTCCACGACCGCCTCCTCGTGGGACCAGGTGAAGCGTTGCAACTCCTCCAGATTGGTGATGGAGAGACCGAGAAGCATGTCTTGCCTGATCAATCGACGGACGTCAGATGGATGCATGTCACTTTGTCCCACATGCACACCGTCAGCTTCCACTGCCAATGCCACATCGACACGGTCGTTGATTATCAGTGGAACTCCCCTAGGATGCAGCAAGGATTTTAGTTCTCTTCCGGTTTCCACGATAGCGTCGATAGATGACACCTTATCGCGCAACTGTACGACGGTCACACCTCCATCAAGAGCCTTCGTGACGATCTCAAGGCAAGAATCCTTACCGTTTTCACAACCTATAATCAGATAGACAGACAAATTCATACTGGGTCTCATATCTCAAAAACCTCTGCCAATCACGTGTTAACAATTCAAGGAGGAGATCACTTTAATAGATTTCAGTGATTCGAACCTGATCTGCAAGCTTGTCGACGGTCAAATTGTGAATGGCATTGCACAACTGATGAGGCATATCGCCTGGTCCAGCAGCTACCATGGATGCAAGCTTCGTGGCCGCCTTGTACACCGCACAGCCCGATACTCCTGCCATGAGAGCCGAAGTAAATGGCAAAAAGGCAGCAATAGTGGCCGAAAGAGCACAACCCGTAGCAGTAGACAACTGTATCAATTTGCTTCCACCATCAAGAGATACTATTTTTTGACCGTCAGTCACGTAATCGGTTTGACCGGTGACCACGACAACACCCTTGGAGAAGGCAGCTAACTTCTGTGCTGCGCGGATCGCTCGTCCAGAATCCTCGGAAGCATCTAGACTTCCGTGGCTTAGGCTGGTTTCATCTTCGGTTTCTTCTGTTGCAGTCAGGCCTGCTAGTGCGATGACTTCATTGGCATTTGCCCTGATAATTGTAGGCCCCATTGATGCCAATTCCGAGGAAGATCTGTTTCTAAAAGCTGTTGCCCCGACTCCAACAGGATCTAACACCCATGGTTTCCCTTTGGAAGTGTAAGCTGATACTGCAAGTTTCATGCTGGGGATGTGACTTCCCAAAGCTGTACCCACATTGACGACGAGAGCTGCAGCATTGGTGGCCCAATCGTCTATCTCTTCTTCTGCGATCGTCATCACCGGAGAGGCTCCAAGAGCCAACAGGACGTTAGCAGAAAGGGTCATGGCAACCTGGTTAGTCATATTGTGTACTACCAAACGATGCTGCCTGATCTCGCCGATAAGATCATGAACTTTAGAAATTTCACTCAATTCGGATGCACTAGTCATGATTTCAAGTCTCCCTAAGCTACACACCACGCACAGCGCCTTGGGATGCAGATCCCCAGGCTTTCTGATACTTCACACACGCATCAAAGTATTCCCAACACGTCCCCCATGGAATAAAGTCCAGCAGGTTTTCCGAAAGCCCACTTTGCAGCAATTACTGCACCCAAGGCAAAGACCATGCGATCCGATACCTTATGAGCGATTTCGATGACCTCAGCCTCTCCTGCGAACAGGACATGATGCTCTCCTATAACCGTACCACCACGCATCGTAGCGAAACCCACATCTCCTCTTTTCCTCGGGCCCGGAGTTTCCTCTCCATGTACGGTCCGGTTTATCGAAGAAGCACCTCTTCCTCTAGCCACTGCCTGGCCTAGTGCCAGAGCGGTACCAGATGGAGCGTCCTTCTTGTTCCGATGATGCATCTCAAGGATTTCCACATCAAAGCTGTCGTCGAGTATTGCTGCGGTTTGCCTTACGAGTGCTGCCACTAGATTTGCTCCAAGGCTCATATTGTTGGATTTCACTATGGGGATGTGTTGGCTTGCTTCTGCAATTATTTCTGCTTCTACTCCGGTGATAGCGGTCGTGCCTATGACATGCACGATCGCAGCTTTAGCGGAAAGCTGGGCAAAATCAGCAGAGGAAGTCGGAGAAGTGAAATCTATAACAGCATCGGCTTGACTAAAGAGAGGCTCTGGTTCATCGGACAACAACAGTCCTGATGAAGTGTCGCATTGAGCCGCGGAAGACGCATCACAGCCGACGTAAGGAGACCCTTTTCGTACCAGGGCACCAACCAGTTCGACACCTTCAGTGATTTGGACAGCACGAATCGCGGCCCCACCCATACGCCCTAGGGCACCTACGACAACAAGACGCACGTCTTATTCCTTGAATCGACACAACACAACCTGACGATACAGTAAGAGATTTTTTTTGGCAACGTTAATGTTTTGGTAATGTTATAAAACCCGGATATGGGGACTTGTTGGACTATAAGGTTCTCGTTGTCTTATAGTTTCTGCTAACTGTGCGTGAGGAAGCCCTGTTCTGGTCTTTTCGCCCCGTGAGGGGGAAGCCCTGTTCTGGTCTTTTCGCTCCGTGGGGGGGGGAGCCCTGTTCTGGTCTTTTCGCTC
>Ga0209568_1000732_pt1 | contig 11765 bp, 15 predicted proteins | sample WorMetOlspDAHAB2_FD_187406 | JGI IMG/M metagenome (GOLD analysis project Ga0209568, IMG submission 187406) | Marine gutless worms symbiont microbial communities from Max Planck institute for Marine Microbiology, Germany - Olavius sp. DAHAB.2... ...
GGAATCGTTCGAAAATCTGTATGATATTCATGGCGTTTCGCTCCTTCGGCAGCCGGTTTGATCCCTCAACAAGATCAACATAGCTCCGGTGGGGCGGAATGTCAAGACCCTAAACTAGGAAATTCCGGACACAAATCAGGAATGCGAGCTTCTGGAATGTCGTGCGGGGCCACGACGATCTCGCTGCCGAGGGGCCACGGAACGATCTTTCGTTGAACTCGAACATCCTTCGAAAACCCGACCAACTGTTGCTGTGCCCAAGCGGTGCAAACCCGGACCAATCGCACCGCAAAGTGATGTAAGCAATCGCCGCGCCATCGAAATAAGTGCATGATATTCCTCCACTTCGGATAGAGCAGGTCGCGAAAATTGTAAAGATGGCCGACGGAACCAATTGATTTTCATTCTCTTTTGGTCGCACGATGCCGTTGCGCGCTTGCAACCCAGCGGTGCAAGTTCCCCCGAGCGGCCCCAAGCACGTCTGCCCCCATTGATCCACAGCAGGGAAATGACCGTAAACTTCCCATGTGTATGCGCCCGAACGTGGGTGCGCGATCGATTGGCGGAGCGGCTCTCGGATGCTTGGCGGATCGGAAGACTTCTACCGGAACCTGAAGGCGTTCAGCGAGTTCCGCGACGTGACCGATCTCAGACTGTTTCGCCCGCTGCCGGACGACTGGTGCATCGTGCTCGCCGACATCAAGGGCTCGACCAAAGCCATCGAGGAGGGGCGGTACAAGGACGTCAACATGATGGGGGCGGCATGCATCACCGCCGTCATCAATGTGCTGCCGGGCACCAGCATCCCCTATGTGTTCGGCGGCGACGGTGCGACGCTCGCCGTTCCGGCATCGGCCACTCCCGCCGTGAAGCGCGTGCTGGGCGCGGCGCGGGCGCTGTCTGGGAACCAGTTCGAACTCGATCTGCGGGTCGGTATCGTCCCGGTCCGCGACGTGCGCGCCATGGGTGCCGACGTGCTGGTGGCCAAATTCCAACTCACGCCCGGCAATGCCATGGCGGTGTTTACCGGCGGCGGCGTGCAGGCGGTAGATGCCCTGATCAAGGCCGACGACGGCGATGGCCGCTATGGGATTTCGATGCCGGAGGACGATGCGGCGCCGGACCTGGAGGGTTTGTCCTGCCGCTGGGAGCCGCTGACGTCCTGCAACGGCACAATGATGAGCATGCTGGTCCTGGCGACGGGCGAGCGTGACGCCGAGAAAGCCGCGACCTACCGGGAGGTCATCGACGGCATCGCGGCGATCCTGAAGGCGGACCCCAAGTCCGCCAGTCCTGTCAGCGCCGAAAACATGGTGCTCAAGTGGCCGTCGCGGGGGCTGCGCTACGAGCGGGTGATGGCCGCGGGGTCGCCGAACCGGCTGCGGCAGCTGCTGTGGATTTACGTCACCAGCATCATCCAGTTCATCCTGGAAAAGACAGACCGGTCTGCCGGCGACTATGATGCGCCCGTCTACCGCGCGGAACTCAGGGCCAACTCGGATTTCCGGCGCTTTGACGATACCCTGCGGATGATCCTCGACTGTCCCCTGCACGTGGCAGACGCCATCGAGGCCCTGTTCGCCCGACTACACGGCGAGGGCCGGATTGCCTACGGCGTACACCGCTCGGGCGAGGCCCTGATGACGTGCCTGGTGTTCTCGCTGACCCGTGGCGAGCACGTCCATTTCGTCGACGGCTCCGACGGCGGATTCGCCATGGCCGCGGTCGGCCTGAAGGCGCAATTGCGCGGGCACGAGGCGGACCCTTCGAACTAGTCGGAACGGCCACACCAGCTTGCGGGTGTCTTGTCCATCGGGCACGGGTGGACGAAGATGCGGCATGACCGAGACCTTCGATGCCATCGTCGTCGGCACCGGCGTCGTCGGCGCTTCCACCGCGTTCCATCTCGCCAAACTGGGTGATCTCAAGGTCTGCGTTGTCGATCAGGCCGGGATCTGCGAGGGCGGCACGGCGAAAAGCTGCGCCATCGTGCGCAGCCACTATTCGGTCGTCTCCAACACAGCGATCACCCTGAAAAGCCTGGAGATGTTCGGGTCGTTTGCCGACTGGCTGGAGGATGCCGAGGCGGCCAGCGGCTTCGTCAACACCGGGTACCTGATCGTCGCGCCGGAAGGTCCGCGCGCCGAGGCCATGCGCGCGGCGCTGGCGGACCAGCGGGGCGTCGGCGCCGACACGGTCGAGGTGAGCCGCGCCGAGGCCGAAGAGAAGCATCCGCTGCTCCATCTCGACGACATCGCCGTCGCCGCCTACGAGCCGGACTCGGGCTACGCCGATCCGTACCTGACGACGGCAAGTTTCCTGAAGGCGGCGCGAAACCGTGGCGCGGTCGTGCGAACGAATGACATGGTGACGGCGGTCCAGGTCTCGGGCGATCGCGTCACCGGCGTTGAGACCGCGAATGGGAGCCTGTCGGCACCCGTCGTCGTGCTGGCCTGCGGGCCCTGGTCACGGTCGCTGGCGGAGCCGCTCGGTCTGGACCTCCGGCTCGAGGTCTCCCAGCACACGGTGCTGACGTTCGCCGCCGATGCGCCCTATGACGGCCGCTACCCGATCGTCAAGGACATGACCACCGACAACAAGATGTACTTCCGCCCCGCCAGCGGCGATGTCGCCCTGGTCGGCACCGGCGACTACGGCGCGCCCATCGGTGCGCCGGCCGACCTGGACGAGAACGTCGCCGATGATTTCGTTCTGCTGCAGGGCGGGCAGATGGCGCGGCGCATGCCGTCCTTCGCCGACGCCCGCCTGACCGCGACCTGGGTCGGCGCCTATGACATCACACCCGACTGGAACCCCGTGCTCGGCCTCGTCGGCGGGATCGCCGGCCTGTCGCTCAACTACGGCTTTTCCGGGCACGGCTTCAAGCTCGCCCCGGCGCTCGGCATGCTGCTCGCCCAGGAGATCCTCGGCCAGCCGCAGGATATCGACCTCTCGGCCTATGACCTAGGACGCTTCGAGCGCGGCGCGCTGCTCACCGGCGCCTACGGCGTCGGCTCGATTTCATAGTCGGAGCGACATCGGCCCCGGCCCGAAAGACTCGACCCACTCACACGTTGGCCATCCGGCGCGAGCGGTCGCGAAGGCGGACCAGCGGGGCATCGACGATGCCGAGGGCTTCAAGGTGTTCGACCAGGTTCTCGACATAGGCGAGGTTCGAGCCAAGAAACCCTACGGCGCCGGCAAGGCGAAGGGCCGTCTCGTCCTCGCTCAGGCCCGGTTCGTAGCTCTCCGCGGTGTGGTCGACGACGAAAGCCAGCGCCTCGACGCCGCCTTGGGGGGTCTCGACCGGGACAAATGTCGGTACGTAGGCGTGCAGCAGCATCTCCCGGCGCCAGATCAATGTCGTCTCGTCGTCAATGAGGTCACGGTCGATGCGGAAAACGAGGCCGGTGCACGTGCCGCCGGTGTCGAGGCCGGCCATCAGGCCCGGCATCTCCGGCGTGCCGCGGCCCAACTGGGTCCGTAGGCAGAAACTGCGGTGGTACCCTCGGAGCACGGCGGTCCGGACCTCGGAGAACCGGAACGCCGGCTCCCAGATGAGCGAGCCGTATCCGAACACCCAGAGGTCACTGTCTCGCCGCCCCTGAAGCGTATCCCGGCGGGAGGCCTCGCGGAAGGCATCGCTAAGGCGCCAGTCCGCCGGCCCGCCCATCTCCCGCATCTTCTCGTCCAACGCCGCAATGTCGAAATTCCGATAGTCCGAAGTCATCGGGTCGGCGATCTTGTCCCGCAGTTCGGGAAGATGCCGGAACGGGTCGTTGTCGCTTGTCATGCACCGGGGGTTTCGACGACCGGTGTTGGCGCAGACGGTATGGGCTTCGTTTGTCCCTCGCCGATGGTGACGATGATGGCGAGGAACTGATCGGTCACCGCGTCCCAGGCGTAGCGTTCGGCGCAAGCCCGGCACGCTTCCGGAGACTTGTCCAAGGCGCGAAGCGCGGCGTGTGCCAGATCATCGTCGAGGATGCCGAACGCCGTCTCCACGGGCCCCGTGGCGCCGAACACGTCGAGCGGTCCGGAGACCGGAAAGGCGGCGACGGGGATGCCGCAGGCCATCGCTTCGAGCATGGCCAGGCCGAAGGTATCGGTGCGGCTCGGGAACACGAAGGCGTCGGCGGCCGAATAGCAGCGCGACAGTTCGTCGTCGCCATGGGCGAGATGGAAATGGACGTCCGGATAGCGGTCGATCAGCGCGTCGCGGTCCGGTCCGCGCCCGACGACCACCTTGCTGCCCGGCAGGTCCAGATCGAGGAACCCGCGCAGGTTCTTCTCCACCGCGATCCGCCCGATGTACATGAAAATCGGCCGCGGCAGGTCGAAGAAGCCTTTGCCCCGTGGCCGAAATGCCTTGGTGTCGACGCCGTGGGCCCATTCGAAGACGCGGGCGAAACCGCGCTGGCTCAGGTCATCGGCGACCGAGCGCGAAGGCGCGAACACGCAGCGCGACGGTGCGTGGAACCGGCGCATGACGCGGTAGCCCCAGTCGACCGGCACGGGCATGCGTTCGGTCAGGTATTGCGGAAACTTGGTGTGGTAGGCGGTGGTGAACGGGAAGCCCTTGCGCAGGCAGGCCGCCCGGGTCGCCCAGCCGATCGGACCCTCGGTGGCGATGTGGACGACGTCGGGCGGGTCCTTTTTCAAGAATCGGCGGATGCGCCGTTGCGGCGCCACGGCGAGGGGAATCTCCGCGTAGCCGGGACAGGGGACGGTGGCGAACTGATCGGGTGAGACGACGGTGACGCGATGGCCACGGTCGAACAGCCTGAGGCGCACCGAATCGATGACGCGGACCACCCCGTTGGTCATCGGGTACCAAGCGTCGGTGGCGATCAGGATGTGCACACGTGCCCCGCTCTCGTTGCCGTCATCGGTGAACCCGGGCACTAGCCATCGGCGATCACCCGTTTCGGATCAAGCGCAATCTTTCCGGCCCGGACGGCTGAAGGCGGATCGGCGCAAGCGTTTGCCCGGGGACCGATGCGGATGATCGATCGAGTCCCCATCTGGTAGCAAAGCGGATCCGTTCGCCGAATCGCATCGGACCAGGAGTCGCATGGCCGCACGCACCACCGCCAAGGGCCTCGGGGAAGTCGTCCTTCGGGTGAAGGACCTGGACCGGATGAAGGCCTTCTACCGGGACGTTCTCGTGCTCCCGGTGATGGCCGAGTTCGAGGACTGGGTGTTCTTCAAGTTGGAGGATGGGCACGAGGAGCACGCTCGGGTGGTCGCCCTGGTCAAGGAAACCTGGACGGCGAATATCCGCCGGCTGAAACGCCAGCCCGTCGTCGCCGAAACCACACCGCTGCACCACTTCGCCCTCGAAATCTCGCTGGCCGACTACGGGCGCGAGAGGGACCGGCTCGAGTCCGCCGGTCTGGAGGTGACGACGAACACTTATCCCTGGGTGCATTGGCGTTCCCTCTACGTCGAGGATCCCGAGGGCAACATCGTCGAATTCGTTGCCTACGACGAGAGTGTGGTCTAGCCGGGACAACGCCTCCGCCTGCCGACCAGCCCTTCTTTCTCCGACTGAGCGGTGATCGGGCGCCGACCGACGCCACCCGCTCGCAACCCGCAACCCAACCCTCAATCGACCGAACCGGGTCGGCCGGCGCGGATGCTCGCTTCGCGCCGGACCGCACCGGACGGGTCATTCATTTGGAGACACGCGATGACGCTTTCCTCTCCGGACTCCAAGGTCGTCTACCCCGGCGACGGCGTGAAGACGTCTTTCGACATCGATTTCCCGTTCCTCACCAACGCCGACGTCAAGGTGACCCTCACTGACACCAACGGCGGCGAAACCGCCTGGGTCGAGGGCACCCACTACACCCTGACCGGCGCCGGCAGCGCCACCGGCGGCAAGCTGTGGGTGGTCACCTCGCCGGTCGACTACACGCCGGACGCGAACACGACCCTGACCATCCGCCGCGCACCGGAAGCGACGCAGGAAACAGCCCTGCCGCTCGGCGGCAACTTGTCGACGGCGGTGCTGGAGCAAGCGCTCGATCGCGGCGTGATGCTGACCCAAAGAGTTCTCGAAGAACTCGACCGGGCTCCCAAGTACCCGGTGGCCGAAATCGGTGCCGCCGATTTGCCGTCGTCGGCAGTACGGGCCAACATGTATCTGGCCTTCAATTCCGGTGGCAATCCCATCGCCAGCGCGGGGCCGGTGGGCAATCCCCCGGTCGCGGTCAACCCGTTCATCCATCCCTTGCTCGGCGCCGACGACGCGGACGAGGCGCAAGACGCGATCGGCGGAAAGGCGGCTGGCAAGAGCGTTTTCAAGGCAGTCGACGCCGATACCGCGCTGGACGCCGTTGGCGGAATCAAGCAGGGCAAGCACACGATCTGGATCCCGGCCGCGGCGATGCGGCCAACTGTAACGGATGGCTGTGCGTCACTCGCCGATGTCCAGACCGCTGCCGGCAAGCCGGACCTGCAGGTGCTGGACTTCGATCCTGGCGCGACGGAAGAAGCCGCACAGTTCCAAGTGGCGTTCCCGGACTCCTGGAACCTGGGCACCGTCAGCTTCCAGGTGTTCTGGACGACGACCGCGACAGATACCAAAGGCGTTGCGTGGGGCCTGCAGGGCGTCGCCGTGACCGACGGCGACGCCGCCAACGTCCCTTACGGGAGTGCGGCCGTCGTCACGGACGACGCGCAAAGCGCCGCCAATGATGTGCTGGTCACCGCCGAGTCGTCGGCGCTGACGATCGACGGAACGCCGGCCGAGGGCGACCTCTGCTTCTTCCGCATCTTCCGGGACACCGACGACGCCAACGACGACATGACAGTGGATGCGCGGCTGATCGGCGTGAAGCTGTTCTACACCATCAACGCAAGGGACGACGCCTGATGTTCATGGTCAATCAACTGGCCGGATTCGGTGCTGGCGGTGACGCAGGGTTCAGGCCGCTCGCCGTGCATTTCGACGGCGATGATGCGTGGCTGGAATCGAACGGCGATCACGGCGGGTCCGACAACCAATACATGCTGTGGAGTGTCTGGGTTCGCCATTACTCCAGTAACCGTTCGGAGGCGTGGTATTGGGGCGGTGCGAACCTGACGTACTGCAACAAGTTCAACGACGGAAGCGAGTTTATTCAGGTCATCGGTGCCGGCGGGATGAACATCGCTACGGACGTCGCCATGACCAGTCAGACCTGGACTCACATCCTGTTCTCTGTCGACCGCTCGACACAAACGGCCCACTTCTACATCAACGATACCGAGGCAATGGAAGCGTCGCCCACGGTGGGCACGAGCAACATCAATTGGACTCCGGGCAGCTGGGATGTCGGATCCACGACCACCGGGACCTTGGAGTTCGGTGGCGACATGATGGAGTTGTACCTTACCAACGAGTATCTCGACATCTCCCAGGAAGCCAATCGCCGGAAGTTCATCAGTGACGGTGGTTTGCTGGTCGATCTCGGAGACGACGGTTCGCTGCCCACCGGCACCCAGCCGCTCGTCTACCTGTCCCGCCGCACGGACGAAGCGGCGACGGCGTTCATGACCAATCGGGGATCCGGAGCGACCTACTCCTACAGCGGCGCGAACGCACTGCTCGATGGGCAGGAGATCGAGCCGTGGAACACCGGCTACAAGGAACTCCTTGGGACGTGGGACGATCCGTTCATCTACCAGACCGGCCGGGCCATCGACTCGACCAACGGGCATGGCGGGTTCAAGTTCACACCGACCCAATCGGGCACCATTGCCGAGGTCCGCATCGAGGTCACCTCCAAGGGTACGGCGGGGCACACGTCGACACTCGAAATCTGGACCGACTCCTCGGGCAGCCCCGGCGCGCTGGTGACCAATGGCGCCTCGCAAGCGTTCGCGGTCGACCGATTGGGCGTTCACAAGGTCACCTGGGCGACGCCGCCATCCGTGACCGGGTCCACAACCTATTGGCTGATCATTAAGCACACATCGTCCCTGTTCAGGGTTGCAACGGTAGACAACACGGGTCCAGGCGACAGCTCCGGCCGCAACACGAACATCGCCGGCATCACCGTTCAGGCGAGCCAACCATCGACCAACGAGAACTGGCGCGTGCAGATCACGGTCACGTAGGTAGCCCTAAACAGGCTGCCGCATGACGCCAAGCGGCACACTGGCCGACGCGGCGACCGGCCCCAGCGACGGACCGAACCGCTACGCGGCGGCACGTGCTTGCGCTTCGCCTGCGGAAAACCACGAAAGGACCCAACCGTGACAGATTCTCGTGGCGTCGCGCGCGGCGTCGTTGCCGCCCTTTTGGGCGGCTTTTTCATGTCTTCGGCGCTTTTGCTCTCGTTGGCCGGCGCCGGTTCGGCGCGGGCCGGGGGCGAGCATCTGACCACCTGGCGGGCGGGTGATCCGGTGGGCTTTCGTTTCGCCTGCCAGACCGCCGCCGCGCTCCTCGATCTCGACGACGAGGGCTACGCGCGGCCGGGCGCGCCGTGCTGGGTGGCGACGGGCGGCGCGGTGCCGGCGGTTCTCCTGGAGCGGGTCTCGGGACCGCACACGGTTCCCCAGGGCGTAGGCTCGGTGTGGCGGGCGCGCGACGTCGAGGGCGACGAAGTGTTCCTGCTGCTCTGCGATGACTGCGGACCGCACGCCGCGAGCGAGGTGGCGTTGTGAACGGTCACGACGACTGGGACGGCCGCGACCGGCGCCGCGAGGGGGGGTCCAATGTGCTGCTGGCCCGCGACTTCTATGCGCTGTTCCACCAGCACTGCGAAGCCGACGAGAAGCGCATGGAGGCCATCCACGACGACGTTCGCGAGGTCAAGGAGGCGGTCAGCGTCCTCAACAGCCGCTGGTTCGCCGCCGCCGGCGCGGCAATCCTGGCGCTGGTCAGCGCACTCACCGGCGGTGCCGTTCTGGTGCTGAAGAAGGCGGGCATTCTCTGATGGCGGCATTCTTCGACCATTGGAGCGAGGTGCCGGCGAACGATTGGCGCTGGCCGCACTTCACGCCGCGCGAGATGGCCTGCCGGCGCAGCGGAAAACTGCTGTTGACACCCGAGTTCCTGGACGCCCTCGAAGCCTTGCGCGCGACGGTCAACAGGCCGCTGCCGGTGACCGCCGGCTATCGCGACCCTGAGCACAACGCACTGGTGTCCTCCACCGGCAAGACCGGCCCCCACACGACGGGACGGGCCGCAGACATCGCCATTTCCGGCGAGGACGCCTACGCCCTGCTCGGCGCCGCGATCCGCGCCGGGTCGTTCACCGGCATCGGCCTCAATCAGCGCGGTCCCCATGCGGGCCGGTTCATCCACCTCGACACCTTGTCGCCCACCGCCGCGCCCCGTCCGCGGGTGTGGACGTACGGCTGAGGATCGATCCATGACCAAGCGACAGAAAACCGCGCTCGTTGTTGCGATCGGCGGCGTTGTTGCGGCCATCGGTGTTTGGCTCGGCAGCGAAGACCTGATCGCGCTCGGCAAATCGCTGATGGGAGGTTCGCCGTGATGCGAGCGGTCGTTGTTGCTGTCGCCGTGTTGGTGGCGGGGTGCGCGCCGCTGACCAAGGCCCGCCAGATCTCCGATGTCGCCGTGGCCGCCAAGGCGCTCGCCAACCACGAGCTGATCGTCGAGGCCGACATCGAGCGCCGGCGGCTGCGGTCGGCGCGCTGCCACTCGCCGGCGCTGAACCCGGATGCCATCGTGCGGGCGGCCTCGGACCCGGCGCTGGGCGCCCGCTGGACCGACGAGCTGCTGCGCGACTGCCCGGATTTCGAAGGCTGGGTCATCGCCACCGTGCTGCGGCGGGTACGGGAGCGCCTGCCCGAGCTGTTCGAACGGCCGCCGGCCGAGGGGTCCGCGCCATGAGGATCGAAGACGTTTCGTTCTCCGGGCCGGTCGAGGTTCGGCAAGTCCGGGGGATTACGTTCGAGATGACGGCGCCGTTGGTGTGCTCGTTCGTCCTGCACGACACGCCGGCCGGGTTTCCGCTCAGGCCGGGAAACCGCTACCGGATCACGGTGCCCGCGGGCTTCCGCCACGACTTTGCCTCGACGCCCTGGCCGCTCAGGAAGATCGGCCGCCACGCCTCGGCCGACATCGTCCACGATTGGTGCTACGAAAACCGCTGGCCCGAGGACTCCACCGACGGCAAGGCCTTCGCCGATCTCCTGTTCCTCGAAGGCATGAAGGCCAAGAAGGTCTGCTGGTGGAAGCGGAACCTCATGTACCTCGCCGTCGTCGTCTTCGGCGGCCGGGCGTGGCGGACGTAGCGCCGTCCAAGCCTTCAACCCTCCCGACCATCCATTCACCCCTCGCACCGGTACTCCGGTGACGACTCATCCCCTCCTACATCCTCCCTCCTACATCCTCCCTCCTCATCGTTCCCTCCCCATACTTCCCTCCTTCCGATCCCCAAATGGAGTACGTCAATCGGCCCGGGCCTTCTCCGGGCCGGCCTCGCCGCGGTTGCGGATGTCCACGTGAAATCCTAGAGTTCCCGCCACTCGGGGAGTGGCGCAGTCTGGTAGCGCATCTGCTTTGGGAGCAGAGGGTCGCTGGTTCGAATCCAGTCTCCCCGACCACCCTCTTGGGCGGCGTGTGCTTTGCCCTAGCGCCTGGACTGGCGCTCCATCAACTCGTGAAAGAAGTCGATGTATTCGCGGTCGGCGTCGCGGATGTGGCCGATCAGCTTGCGGCCCAGCTCGGAGAGCGTCCCCAGGCACAGCTCCGGCGCCCCGGCGGACAGGAACCGGCGTTCCAAGTCCTCGAGGTCGCCGATGAATTCCTCGTGCTCCTGGCGGTGGGCCTCGATCTCCGGATAGGCGTAGTCGGCCATCAACACCTCTTCGCGGGTGAAGTGGACCCTGGTCGACCCGGTCAGCTCGCCGACGATCAGCGTCGCCTCGATCGGTCCCCGGGCGTCGCCGCAGGCTTCGACGAGCCGGTTGTAAATGTCGAGCATCTGGCGATGGTCGAAATCGATCTCGCCGACACCGAGGTCGAAGCTGTCGTCCCAGTTAATCTTCATGGCCGCCGCGCTGCCTGTCCTGATGCCCGTGTTTCTGCCCGGCAACGCGCCAGCCGGCGGTGCGCCGGGCTACCCGACAGCTTCCAGACTGCCGGGCGCGTGTCAATCTTCGGAGGTCCTGGCCGGCACCGTGGCGGAGCGTTCGGCCGGCGGTTCGGTGCCGTGGAGCTGCCCTTCGAGCGACCGGATGTTGCTCTCCAGCACCGCCAGCGCCAATTCGGACGCGGCGCCAAGGATGGTGCGCGGCCCGTCAGACTCGGTTCCGTTGCGCAATGCCTTCGCCCCCTGCAGGCCATAGAGCGGACTGTCGAAGACCTCGGCCTGCATCGTCGCCAGCAGTTGGCGGATCTGTTTCTGGTTGATGACGAAGGCGTTCATGCTGGCGTCGAGATAGAGCCGCAGCATCGTCGACGACATCTCGCCGTAGAACCGGATCACGTCGCCGAGGAAGCCGACAGGCATCAGCGGCCGATAGCGCTGTTCCTCGCCGATGACGATCTGCAGCAGGGTCTGGTCGGTGACGTCTTCGCCGGTCTCGACGTCCTCGACGATGAACGGTGTCCGCTGAACCACCATGCGCCGCAGGTCGTCGAGAGTAACGTAGCAGCGCCGTCGGGTATCATAAACGGAATTGCCTAGTTTGGGGCCTTGATATTTAATTGGTTTCTTTTTCCAGAATCAGTCATCGAAAGGCATCTGTATCGTCTCGTTCGTCTTCGGAAAAGCGCGGTTGAGACTGGCTTTGAAGCGATC
>Ga0209568_1000733_pt1 | contig 11760 bp, 14 predicted proteins | sample WorMetOlspDAHAB2_FD_187406 | JGI IMG/M metagenome (GOLD analysis project Ga0209568, IMG submission 187406) | Marine gutless worms symbiont microbial communities from Max Planck institute for Marine Microbiology, Germany - Olavius sp. DAHAB.2... ...
GCTGCGCCGCCGTCAACTCATCGACACGCGAGAACCAGTCCCGAAAGCGCTCGTGATCCATCTCTCTGACTCCCAAAGCGTATCGAGAGGGATTCTACCACAATGCCTACGAATCGCGAATTGAGCCTTCTTTTTCGTCTTCATGATTTTTAGCCTGGCCATCGGTTTCCCTAAAGGCGCGGCCATGTTCGTCTTCCCTATCGCGGCCATTGCCATGATTTGCGTCGGCGGGGTAATCGCGTCGAAGCTCGCCAAGCGATTGACCGCAAGATCGGATACGAACGGGCGGATTCCAAACGACCTACCGAAATCAAACTGGGCATTGGTGGGAAAGCCGCTTAGTCCATCGCAGTATTACAGAGATTTTAAACGGTTCGGCCTATACCGTTAACGAATGCCTGCTTCGGCCTTGGCTGCAGACCAATCTCGGTGTGGGTCGATTGGACCCGGATTATCCAGCAGCGGAAATCGCTTCACGTCATTCCCGCTTTCGCGGGAATGACGGCGTGGGGTCGAGATTTCTGCAAAGGGCCACAAGCCGCCGTCCGGACATTCGTTCAACCACGTCGGCTTGTGGGGCGCCGGCGGAAATCATTGCCGTGGCCCCTTGATGGGCTCTTGTCCTTGCCTTGAAAACGCAATGTTATAATATTACATTTCAATTTCCTGAAAACTCTCTGCAAGGCGAAAAAATGGAACCGAAAATGCGTTTTCTCAGCGGGATTGCCGGTGCCGCCCTGTTGGCCGTTGCCGGCGTGGCGGTGGCCGCGGAACGGGCCCATGAACACGGTGTCGGCCGGCTCAATGTGGGCGTCGAGGGCGACGAGGTGGAGATCGAGCTTACGGTGCCCGGCGCCGACGCCGTCGGCTTCGAACACGCGCCGTCCACGGACGAAGACCGCCGGGCCGTCGCCGCGGCGGCCCAAAAGCTCAAGGACGGCGGCAGTCTATTCAGTTTCCCGTCCGCCGCCGGTTGCCGCCTCGAGGAAGCCGAGGTCCATTCGGCGCAACTCAAGGACGACCACGACCACGATCACAAGAAGAAGGACGACCACGGGCACGATCACGACAAGAAGGGTGAACACGAAGAGGCCCATGCCGAGTTCCGGGCCCATTACCACTTCCATTGCGACAAGCCCGCCGGCGTGACCCACATCGACCTGGGGTTCTTCAAGGCGTTCCCGACGGCCCACGAACTGGAGGCCCGCTGGATCACGCCGAAGGGCCAGGGGGCGGCCGAGTTGACAGCCGGGGCGGCGCGGTTGAAATTCTGATCGACCGAGTCCGCCAACGGGGCTGAGCCCGCATGTCATCGCCCGTCGTCCACCTCACCGACGTGACCTTCCGCTGGCCCCGTGCGCCGCGCCCCGTCCTGGATATCCCGGCCTTGGATGTGGCGCCGGGGGAACGGCTGTTCATCCACGGGCCCAGCGGCAGCGGCAAGTCGACGCTCCTGAACCTGCTGGCCGGGGTCAGCGTCCCGGAAGGGGGCGCCGTGGAGATCCTGGGCACGGACCTGGCCGCGCTTTCCAACGCCGGGCGCGACGCCTTCCGGGCCGACCACGTGGGCCTGATCTTCCAGATGTTCAACCTGGTCCCCTACCTGTCGCTCACCGCCAATGTCCTGCTGCCCTGCCGGTTCTCGGTGCGCCGCCGCCAGCGGGCCGAGGCCGGCGGTTCCATGGCGGCCCAGGCGGCGCGGCTGATGGCGGAAATGGGGCTGGACACGGCCGAACTGGAGAACCGCCCCGTGGCCGAGCTCAGCGTCGGCCAGCAGCAGCGGGTGGCGGCGGCCCGCGCACTCATCGGCCAGCCGGAACTGGTGATCGCCGACGAACCGACCTCGGCGCTGGACGCGGATACGCAGGATTCCTTCCTCGAGCTCCTGTTGGCGGAGACCCATGGGCTGGGCGCCGCCCTGGTGTTCGTCTCTCACGACCGGCGCCTGGCGGCGCGCTTCGAGCGGGTGATCGCCATCGACGAGATCAACCGGGCCGGCGAAGCGTCGGGAGGCGCGTCGTGAGCTGGCCGCCGGTCCTCGGCCTGGCGACGCGGAGCCTCGCCAACCGGCGCCTCACCGCCGGGCTGACGCTGGCGGCGCTGGCCATCTCCATGACCCTGGTGCTGGGTGTGGAGAAGGTGCGCCACGAGGCCAAGGCCAGCTTCGCCAATACCATCTCCGGCACGGACCTGATCGTCGGCGCCCGCAGCGGCTCCATCCAGCTGTTGCTCTATTCCGTGTTCCGCATCGGCAACGCCACCAACAACATCACCTGGCGCAGCTATAAGCGCATCGCTGGCTTGAACGAGGTGGCCTGGACGGTGCCCATGTCCTTAGGGGATTCGCACCTGGGGTTCCGGGTGCTGGGCACCACCGATGCCTACTTCCGCCATTACCGCTACGGCCGCAAACGGAACCTGGCCTTCGCCGCCGGCAAGCCATTCGACGACCTGTTCGACGCCGTCATCGGATCCGACGTGGCCGCCGCGCTGGGTTATACGATCGATAGCCGGATCGTCGTTATGCACGGCCTGGGGCGCGAGGGCTTCCGCGACCACAAGGACAAGCCCTTCCGGGTTTCCGGCATCCTGGCCAAGACGGGCACGCCCGTCGACCGCACCGTGCACGTCAGCCTGCAGGCCATCGAGGCCATCCACGTAGACTGGCGGCGTGGATCGCCGGTGCCGGGGATGGCCATCAGCGCCGACGAGGTGCGCCGCATGACGCTGACGCCGAAGGCGGTGACCGCCGTTTTGGTCGGCACCAAGTCCCGGTTCGGCGCCTTCGGCCTCTTGCGTACCATCAACGAATCAAGGGGTGAACCGCTGCTGGCGATCCTGCCGGGCGTCGCCCTGCAGGAGCTCTGGGACCTCATGGGCACGGCCGAGGTGGCGCTGAGCACCATATCCGTGTTCGTCATCCTGGCCGGGCTCATGGGCATGGTGACCATGCTGCTGGCCGGACTGAACGCCAGGCGGCGCGAGCTGGCCGTGCTGCGCGCCGTCGGCGCCCAGCCCCGCCACCTGTTCGCCCTGGTGGTCGCCGAGGCGGCCAGCCTGAGCGCCGCCGGCGCCGTCGTGGCCTTGGCCCTGCTCTACGCGGGGCTGCTCGTCGCCCAGCCCATCCTGGACGCGCGCTTCGGCCTGTTCATCGAGATCTCGCCGCCCACGGCCCGTGACTTGGGCGTGCTGGCGGCCATGGTGGCGGCGGGGGTGCTGGCCGGCTTCCTGCCGGCCTGGCAGGCCTGCCGCCAGGCCCTGGCGGACGGATTGATCGTCAGGAACTGAGCGGCATGCGGGCGCCCGGCGCCGCCCTCACATGGGGTAGCGGTCCAGCCAGTCGTCCGGATACTGGGCCAGGCACTGGCGCGCCTTCTTGAAGGGTCGGATCACCCGGCAGGCGCGCCGGGCGTTCTTGATCTTCATCAGCTTGCGCACCTGCTGGGCGATCTTGTCGTCGACGGCGGTGGCTCCTTGACGCCGGTGACCACCCGGAGCGCCCGGTTCAAGGGGATCTTGAGCTTCGCCTGCTGGCAGGACGTGATCCGGTACTTGCGGCCCTGCCATTTAACGATCTCGTAGCGGGTCTGGCCCTTCCACTTGCCGGCCGCCCGGGCCTGGGACTTGGCCCGGGCTCCGACCGCCCGATCGATGTTGGTGAGGAATTCCGCGTAGGCCCCGTTGACGGCCGTGTCGCGGCTGGTCGGCGCCGGCACCTTCACCTTCGCCGCCTTCAGTTTCTCGGCCAGGGTCTTGCGTGCGAGCTTCAGTTCCTCGTTGCAAAGTGCTGGGGTGAAGATGGGCTTCGGCCGCCAGACCTTCTTCGCCGCGGCCGTGGGCGCGGCCAGCAGGCCGGCGGCCAGGAAGAGCAGGGGTAGGATACGCAGCATCCACCGAGATTATCATCCGCGCCGCTGCCGCCCAAGGGCGCCGCGGCGGCGCTCATTTATCGCCGAGGCAGCCGGTAAGGGTTGCGGCGATGGTCCGCATGATCGCCTCGTAGGCGCCCGGGCCCGGCTCGGCGGCGCTGCCGAGGGGGTCGAGGACGGCGGTGCGGGCCGGGCTATCCGCCGCGATGGTGTCGATCAGCCGGGCCGGGAACTGCGGCTCGGCGAAGATGCACCGCGCACCCATGTCGGCGATGGTGTGCCGGATCCTGCGGATATGCTGGGCCCCGGGCTGCTTGTCCGGGCTCAGCGCGATGACCCCGGCCGGGGCCAGGCCGTAGGGGGCCTCCAGGTACTGGTAGGCGTCGTGGAAGACCACGTAGGGCCGTCCCGCCAGGGGCTTCAGGGCCGCCCCCAGGTCCCGGTCCAGTTGGCTGAGCCGGCTTTGCAACTGGGCCGCGTTCTGCCGGTAGCGGGCCGCCCGGGGCGGGTCGGCGGCGGCCAGGGCGGCGGCCATGCGTTCCGCCATGCGCGAAGCGTTCACGGGGTCGAGCCAGATATGCGGGTCCGTGCCCGGGTGCTTGCCGGCCGGCGCGTCCTTGTGCTCGTGCTTGTGCCCGTGATCGTGGCCGTGCGCCTCGCCGTGGCCCAGGTCCCGGTAGGCGTGCAGGCGGAGCCCCGGGGTGTTGATCAGGTCGACCAGCCGCGCCTTCGAGGCCAAGGCCTTCAAGGGCCGCTCGAGGAAGGTCTCCAGGTTTGGGCCGACCCGGAACACCACCGCCGCCGCGGCCAGGCGCCGGGCGTCCGAGGGCTTCATGGTGTAGGTGTGCGGCGAGACGGCGCCCGGGATCAGCAGGTGCGGCACGCCGGTGCCCTGCATCACCGCCGCCGCCAGGCCGTGCAGGGGCTTCAGGGTGACCACCACAGCGGGCGCTTTGTCGGCGGCCTTGGCGGCAGGCGACACGGCCGTGGCGAGGGCGAGCATCAACAGGGACAGGAGAAACGGCATGGGAGGGCTCGGGTGATCAGGTGTGAATTGTTATATCATAACAATTCCCGTAAACTCCCATGGATGCAAGCCCCGACTTGCGCCATCTCGGAGGACCGTCATGCCGGGACCCGCCCCCACCCGTGCCCGCAAGGAAAAACCCGCCCGCTTCCCCAATCCGGACCACGACCACGCCGTCTGCAAGGCCGACGCCATCAACCGCGCCGAGGCGCTTTGCGCAGCCAAGGGGGCGCGGCTGACGCCGGGCCGGCGCGAGGTCCTGGAGCTGCTTTTGGCGGCGCACCAGGCGCTCGGCGCCTACGAGATCATGGAGGGGATGGACTGGGGAAGCCGCAAGCCGGCCCCGGTGGTCGTTTACCGGGCGCTGGAGTTCCTGCAGGAGCTGGGCCTGGTGCATCGCCTGGCCAGCCTCAACGCCTACGTGGCCTGCGGCCATGCCGGCGAGCCGCACGGCGCTCAGTTCCTGATCTGCACCGAATGCCGGACCGTCGCCGAGCTGACGGAGACGGGCATCGCCGGCACCGTCAAGCGGACCGCCGCCGCCACCGGCTTCGCCGTCGATCATTTGATGGTCGAGGTGAGCGGCGTCTGCCCCCATTGCGCCGGCGCCGCCCATGCCTGACGACGGCGCTCCGCCGATGCTCATGGAAGCGGCCGGCCTGGGCGTCAGGCGCGCCGGCCGCTGGCTGATCCATGACATCGATCTCGCCGTGGCGCGCGGCGAGATCGTCACCGTCATCGGCCCCAACGGCGGCGGCAAGTCGACCCTGGTGAAAGCGCTGCTCGGCGTCATGGAATTGGACGCCGGCACTGTCCGCCGGGCGCCGGGCCTGAAGGTGGGCTACGTGCCCCAGCGCCTGCACGTGAGCCGGGTGCTGCCGTTGAGCGTGGCTCGGCTGATGACCGCGACTGAGCCGGCACCCCGCTCGGAGGTGGCGGCGGCCCTGGCCGAGACCGGCGTCGAGCCGCTTATTGACCAGCCCGTGCAGACCTTGTCCGGCGGTGAGTTCCAGCGGGTCATGCTGGCCCGGGCGCTGCTGCGCCGGCCCGACATCCTGGTCCTCGACGAACCGGTGCAGGGCGTCGACTACGCCGGCGAGGCGGCGCTTTACGAGCTTATCGCGTCGATCCGCACGGCCCGCGACGTGGGCGTGCTGATGGTCTCCCACGATCTGCACGTGGTCATGCGGGCCACGGACCGGGTGATCTGCCTGAACGCCCACGTCTGCTGCACCGGCGCCCCCCACGCGGTGACCCAGGACGCCGAATACCAGCGCCTGTTCGGCTCCAAGGCTGCCACCGCCTATGCCGTCTACGAGCACCATCACGACCACCACCACGATATCCACGGTCATGTCGTCGACGACGGCCATCACGATCACCATCACCACCACCATCACGGCGGCGGCGGGGAGGCGGCCGATGCTTGACGATTTCCTGGTCCGCGCCTGGCTGGCCGGCGCCGGGGTGGCGTTGGTGGCCGGGCCCCTGGGCTGTTTCGTGGTGTGGCGCCGCATGGCCTACTTCGGCGACACCATGACCCATTCGGCGCTGCTGGGGATCGCGCTGGGGCTGGCCATGGGCGCCGATCCGGCGGTCGGCATCGTCGTCGTGTCGCTGGCCGTGGCGCTGATTTTGCTGGCCTTCCGGCGCAGCCGGCGGCTCGCCGACGACACGCTCCTGGGCATTCTCTCGCATGCCGCCCTGTCGCTCGGCCTGGTGGTGATCGGCCTGTTGAGCTGGCTGCGCCTGGATCTCATGGGCTTCCTGTTCGGCGACGTGCTGGCCGTGAGCGCCCGCGACTTGGTCTGGATCTATGGCGGCGGCTCCCTGGTGCTGGCCGGGTTGGCCTGGATCTGGCGGCCGCTGCTGGCGCTCACCATCGACGAGGAACTGGCCCGCGCCGAGGGCATCCCGGTGGGCCGCACCCAGCTTATGTTTATGGTGCTGATCGCCACCACCATCGCCATCGCCATGAAGATCGTCGGCGTGCTGCTGATCACCTCGCTGTTGATCATTCCCGCCGCCGCGGCCCGGCGCCTGGCCCGGACCCCGGAACGGATGGCCTTCGCCGCGGCCGGGGCAGGGGTGTTGGCCTGTTCGGCGGGGCTCTGGGGATCGCTCAGCTTCGATACGCCGTCCGGTCCGTCGGTGGTGGTGGCGGCGGTGGCCCTGTTCGCCTTGAGCCTGTTGCCGCCGCCGCGTTACGGGGGCCGGCGGGAATAGGGCGCGCGCCCTAGTCCTTCATGTCTTCCTGGATGTGCGGCACGTATTCCATGTCCGTCTTCAGGATATGGTTGGTCAGCCAGTCGCGGACGAATTCCAGGAACGGCTCCATCTCGAGGCTGTCCGGGTTCTCCTCGAAAGCGGTGCGGAAGCCGTGCACCTGTTCGGTGATCCGCCGGTGTTTGGCCATGTGGGCGACTAGGTCCGGATAGCCGTGGCTCTCCATGAGCGCTTCCTCGCGGGCGAAATGCCGGTCCACGTACATGACCAGCACGTCGATGGCGCGGGCGAGGGTCTCGTGATTCTTCCCCTCGGCGTCCCAGTCATGGAGCATGTTGACGGTGGCGAACAGGGTCTGGTGGTCACCGTCGATCAACGGGATGCCGGTCTCGTACTCGGCGGACCATTCCAAATAGGGCATCGGCCGTTCCTCCCGGCTGGCAACCTGTCCCCGTCCATCACGGGTCTCCACCTTTACCCCATAAGCCCCACCGGTGCCATAAGGATTGCGGCGGAAAAAACGCCCCGCCAGTGACGGCCAACACTGCGTTAACCCTTAGCGGCTATACTATGGGGTCATGAAGGGCCTTTCCGTCATCGCCATGCTGTTGGCCACCGCCTGGCTGCTCGAGCCGGCGCCATCGCGCGCCGACACCACCGCCGACTGCGGCCGCTTTCACCTGAAATACGACAAGAAGAGCGGCAAGATGAAATGCGTCGGCGGCAAGAAGCGCAAGCGCGCCGGACCCAGGGTCACCGTGCAGTCCATCCGCCGCCAGCAAAGATCCGTCCAGCAGATCATCGGCCGGGCCCAGAATATCCTCAGCGAAAAGGAACTCAGCGCCGATGAGCGCCGCCGGGCCCGCACCCTGATCGCCGAAGCCCGCCAGCGGATCCAGGAGATCCGGCGCCAGACCTCGCAGCTCCGCCAGGAGCAGGAGAGCTTCACCGAGGAGATCGCCAACGCGGCGCGTCAGCGCTCCCGGGCCCAGCAGGAATTGTCACGGGCCCTGGAACAGCAGCAGCGGGACCTGACCCGCCAGCTCGTCGCCCAGCAGCGCCAGCTTCAACAGGCCTTGCAGCGCAACCGCCAGGCCATCCAGCGGCGCAATCGGTAAGTCACGGAAACTTGGGGGAGGGGGCGTTCAGCCGCCGGTGACGCTCATGTGGCGGGCCACGGCCGGGCCGCTGGCACCCCGTTCGATGACGAAGTCGTGGCCTTTGGGCTTGCGGCCGATGGCCTCGTCGATGGCCGCCTCCAGGACATCGTCGCCCTCCGACGCGCGCAAAGGCGTGCGCAGATCGGCGGCGTCTTCCTGGCCCAGGCACATGTAAAGGGTGCCCGTGCAGGTCAGCCGCACCCGGTTGCAGCTTTCACAGAAATTGTGGGTCATGGGGGTGATGAAGCCGAGCTTGCGCCCGGTCTCGCCGATCTCCACGTAGCGGGCCGGGCCGCCGGAGCGGAAGGGGATGTCCGTGAGGGTCCATTTCTGCTCCAGGCGCTCGCGCACGATGGACAGCGGCAGGTACTGGTCGACCCGGTCGCCGCCGATGTCGCCCATGGGCATGGTCTCGATGAGGGTCAGGTCGAAACCCTGCTCGCCACACCAGGCGATCATGTCGTCGAATTCGTGCTCGTTGAAATCCTGCAGCGCCACGGCGTTGATCTTGATCGCCAGGCCCGCCTTCTTGGCCGCGGCGATGCCGTCCATGACCTTATCCAGCTTGCCCCAGCGGGTGATGCGCTGGAACTTCTCCGCATCCAGCGTGTCCATGGAAACGTTGATCCGCTTTACCCCGCAATCCACCAGTTCGTCGGCGAAGCGGGCCAGTTGGCTGCCGTTGGTGGTGAGCGTCAGTTCGTCCAGCGCGCCGGTCTTCAGGTGCAGACCCAGGTTCCTGAACAGGCTCATGATGTTGCGCCGGACCAGGGGCTCGCCGCCGGTGATGCGCAACTTCCGGACCCCCTTGCGGACGAAGGCGGAGCACAGTCGGTCCAGCTCCTCCAGCGACAGCACGTCCCGCTTCGGCAGGAAGGTCATGTCCTCGGACATGCAATAATGGCAGCGGAAGTCGCAGCGGTCCGTCACCGAGATGCGGAGATAGCTGACATGCCGTCCGAAGGGGTCGGTCAATTGGCTCAACTGCGGTTTCCTTGCCTGCTCGTTCATCGGCGGTCCCGCCCTTGGTCGCGTATCGGGCCGCCTTTATAGAGTGGTGGAGCCGCCATATGCTTGATCTGGCTCAAGCGGAATGGCGGTTCCCTGTAAATGTAGTCTCGCCCCAAGGCCTTGTCCTCCCCAAATTTTTTGGGGTTTTGGCGGCCCCTAGAGGTCAATTGTCGTTGTCCGGCGCCAGGCCCTTCTCCTTCATGTCGGCGGCCGCTTGCTGGCGCAGTTCCTCGCGCTCCCGCAGGTAGTCGTCGGTGGTCCGGGTCACCGGCACGGAACCGTGGGCCAGCGGTTGGGTGTCCTCCTCGCTCAGGGCGATGACCCGGCAGTCCTCGCACATCTTGAGGCGCTCCAGGGCCTTCGCGTCGGCGAACATGGCGTGGCCCTCGAGCTTCGTCACCATGTGCTCGATGGTCGACTTGGTGCCGAATTCCTTGCCGCAGCGCACACACTCGAAGGGGTCTTCCTCCTTCACCACCTGGTGAGAGCGGGCGGCGTCGAGGAAGCTCAGGCGCGGGGTCAACTGGATGACGCTTTCGGGACACGTGTTGCGGCAGAGCCCGCACTGCACGCAGCTCTGTTCGTTGAAGGAAAGCTGCGGCTTGTCCGGGTTGTCCTTCAGCGCCCCGGTGGGACACGCGCCGACGCAGGAAAGACACAGCGTGCAGCCCTCGACGCGCACCTCGACGGCGCCGAAGGGGGCCCCTTCGGGAAGTTCCAGAATGTCCACGGGACTGGGCGCCGCCTCGTGCAGGGCGGCCAGGGCCTGGTTCATGACCGAGCGCTTGCGGCCCATGGCCAGGAAGGCGGCAGCCGGCATGCCCGGCGCCGGGGCGAGGCCGTGCAGGCGTTCCTCCAGGGCTTCCGGGTCCGTCTCCTCGATCAACTGGAAGCGATCGGCGCCGTAGCCGAGCCCGCCCGCGACCCGCTCCGCCAGGTCCAGTTCACCGACCAGGCCGTCTTTCTCGTCGGCCTGCGCCGGCGGCAACAGGGCCAGCACCCGCTCGGCCCCGTAGGCCGCCGCGGCGAGCAGGAATTCGAGTCCGATCTGGGTCACCGCGTTGAGAGCGAAGGGCAGCGTGTTGGCCGGCAGGCCGCCGCCGGCCCGGGCCATGGTGGCGATCATCTCGTCGCCCCAGTCCGCATCGTGGACGAGAAGGACCGGGTGGGCGCCGCCGGCTTCCCGGTAACTGGTGAGCACCGTGCGCAGGCGCTCATAGAGCGCGTCGCCGGCCGGCAGCGCATACTTCGCCGCGCCCGTGGGGCAGACGCTGACGCAGGTGCCGCAGCCGGCGCAGATGTAGGGATCGTAGTTGACCTTGTCGCCGTCCGGCGTGATCGCCCCCGTCGGGCAGCCGTCCAGGCATTTGGTGCAGCCGGTGATCTCGTTGCGGGCGTGGGCGCAGAGATCGGCGTCGTAGTCCACGTAGCGTGGCTTCTCGAACTCGCCCACCAGGTCCGCCAGTTGGAAGATGGCCTCGGCCACGGCGGCCGGGTTGGCGGGCTCCGGATTGAAGTAGCCGTCGCGCTTGTCCGGCGCCGTGAACAGCGGCGCCGTGCCGCGCAAATCCAGGATCAGGTCGCATTCCGTGGTGCCGCCCTGGCCGACGCCCGTAAAGGCGAGGCCCGTGCGGTTCGACGGCGCGGCCGGGGCGAAGTCCTCGATGCGCACCTCGAAGGCGCCGAGGTGCCCGCTGGCCCCGGCGACGCGGCCCTGGAACACGGGGAAGTCCATGATCCGGGGCGGGGTGACGTCCGCCGGATCGCTGAGCACCACGGTGATCTCCATGCGGTCGGCCAGCTTGCCGGCGGCCTCCAGCGCCCGCTCGTCGGTGCCGAGCACCAACAGGATGCCGTCGGAGACCATGCTCACGGAGCTGGCGTCGGGGATGTCCAGGGCCGCTTCGCTCAGCAGCGCCGCCATCTTGGCGGTGAGGTCCGTGGACGCCTTGCCGGCCGGCTCCCGGCACCAGCCCGCCTTCTCGCGGATGTTGCAAAACCGGAGCGCCGGCGCCGCCTCGCCCATCTTCGCCGTGGCCTCCAGGAAGATCGGCGCCTCCTGGGTGCAGGCGACCACCATGGAGCCGCTGTCCCGGGCGGAGGCCTCGAAGGTCTCCAGCTGGGCCCGGCAAAGCTGGCTGTTGGCGCCGGCGTCGCCGCCCAGCGCCTTGCCCAGCGCCTTGGCGTCGAAGGCCATGGTGTCCTCGCAATTGCAGACGAGAACCTTTTTGTCGTTCAATTCCATGCGGTGTCGGCGGCCCGAAGGCCGCGCCTCCCAGTTTTTCTTGATTAGTGAACTTGTATTTAAGGGCTGGCGGGCCGTTTGTCCTCAAAAATAATGGCTCAATTCGCAAAACGAAGGCATGGCCTCGTCATCGCCGCCTCGAGGCAGGCTCTTGGCGATGGCTGGTCGCCGAGTTCGATGAGATGGAACCATCTGAGATAGCTGTCCAGGTACTTGGTGGCG
>Ga0209568_1000734_pt1 | contig 11755 bp, 9 predicted proteins | sample WorMetOlspDAHAB2_FD_187406 | JGI IMG/M metagenome (GOLD analysis project Ga0209568, IMG submission 187406) | Marine gutless worms symbiont microbial communities from Max Planck institute for Marine Microbiology, Germany - Olavius sp. DAHAB.2... ...
TTGCTTATGCAATGGTGCTAACACCAGGTCCTCGATTCAGGGAAATGCCCTCTGTAATGCTGTGACCACATTCTGTCCTGATTCAGGATGGTTTTTGCAATGCTGATAGTGTCTGGTGTCCCGGTTCGTATTGATTGCTTATGCAATGGTGCTAACACCAGGTCCTCGATTCAGGGAAATGCCCTCTGTAATGCTGTGACCACATTCTGTCCTGATTCAGGATGGTTTTTGCATGCTGATAGCGTCTGGTGTCCCGGTTCGTATTGATTGCTTATGCAATGGTGCTAACACCAGGTCCTCGATTCAGGAAATGCCCTCTGTAATGCTGTGACCACATTCTGTCCTGATCCAGGATGGTTTTTGCATGCTGATAGCGTCTGGTGTCCCGGTTCGTATTGATTGCTTATGCAATAGTGCTAACGCCACAGGCCCTCGATTCAGGGAGATGACCTCTGTAATGCCGTGACCACATTCTGTCCTGATTCAGGATGGTTTTTGCATGCTGATAGCGTCTGGTGTCCCGGTTCGTATTGATTGCTTATGCAATAGTGCTAACGCCACAGGCCCTCGATTCAGGGAGATGACCTCTGTAATGCCGTGACCAGGTTTTGAAACTGTTCAGCAGAACTGTATTTTAAAACGATACTCCCTTTAGCATCGTCTATGGGATTTATCCTGGCCTGAAGACCCAGAGCGGCAGTAAGGGCTTTTTCTAAAGCCAAGGTGTTGGTGTCTTTTTTCTTCCGTGTATGTGTATCAATCTGGGAGATATACTTATCACTCCTGGCCAATTCTTCAGCGGCACGAACGGACAAGCCATTCTTTACTATCAAGTTCGTGAGTGCTTCTGGGTCTTTGGCTCCGAGTACCGCTCTCGCGTGACCGGCGGTCAATTCTCCGGACTTGAGGTGTTGCTTGGCCTTGTCCGGTAACTTGAGTAGCCTGAGAGTATTGGCGATGTGACTTCGGCTCTTTCCTGTTATCTTGGCTAGCCCTTCCTGTGTGTAAGAAAAACTAACCATGAGGTTCTGATATCCTACAGCCTCTTCCATGGGATTGAGGTCTACTCGCTGTAGGTTCTCCACGAGAGCCAGTTCGGAAGCTTCCTGATCGGTTACTTTGCGTACCAGGACTGGAACCGTCTTAAAACCTGCGCGCTCAGCAGCACGCCATCTTCGCTCTCCTGCGATGATCCTGAAGAAACCATCATTGTTCTTCATGGGGCGGACGAGGATAGGCTGAATCACACCGTGTTCTCTTATCGAAGAAGCTAGCTCATCCAGTTCGCTCGTTAGGAACTCTTGTCTCGGGTTCAAAGTGCTAGCCCAGAGCTGCTCAACGGCGACATGCTGCACTCCCTCTTCCTTTACGTCATCTTCGCTTGCAGCATCATTTCCCAACAGGGTCAGTAAACCTCGTCCGAGCCGCCGTTTACCACTTGTCATATACTACCATCTCCCTAACTTTGAACTGTTCAGCTAACCTTAGGGCATGCCCAGAGATGACAAGGCCTTACGGATGGCGGTAGCTTGCATGCTCAGACTTGAATCGCTCGCCATGCTGGCTGGTCTGGGTCGTAGCGGAACTCCTGTCTTTCTCGGCAGGACGTGAAAGTGCAGGTGGAATACCTCTTGCCCTCCAGATACCTCGTTGAACTGTTTTATTGTGACGCCTTGTGCATCAAAAGCTTTTTTGACGCCTCGTGCTATGCGTTGCGTAGTGAGTATGACGCCCGCAAGGACTGCAGGTGGGCAGTCGAGAATGTTGCGTGCGCTGGCTTTGGAGATCACGAGAGCATGTCCCTCCACGACTGGCCTGATGTCCATAAAAGACAGACTGAATTCATCCTCGTACAGCTTGTGACAAGGTGCTTCATCTCTTAGTATTTTGGCGAAGATATTGTTGTCATCATAGAGTGTAAACATATTTTACTCCGATCTCGATGGCAGACATGACCTTCTTAGCATGTGTTTGCTACTAGGCAACGAGAAAGCTACAACATACAGCTATAAAGTTTAATAACTATTTTGATTTTATCATGATCAAAATCTGGATGCCTCCCCTCCAGATGTGAAACTGCTCCGTTTCTCGGTGAAGTTTTATCTTTATCGGAGTCTGGATGCCTGCCTTCCAGGTGTAGGCGCCTCCTCGTTTCTCGGCGTAGTTGCATCCTTAGCGAAGTCTGGATGCCCCCTTTTCAGATGTAAAAACTTCCTCGCTTCACAGTGCGGTTTCACGTGAAACATGAAGCCACACATGCAAAGATGACTCGTTTGACTTATGTCCATTCGAGTGCTCTATGTCTTGCTTGGTGGCTCGGTAATAAGTCGAAGGTATCCTCGAACTGGATGAATCATGACAATGGTGAAAAATAGATCACAATCAAATCGAAGCCCGGATAACAACACAACCCCAGTCATGGAGCAGTACATAGAAATCAAAGCAGCTAATCCAGGCAGTTTGCTCTTCTACAGAATGGGAGATTTCTACGAACTGTTCTTCGATGATGCAGAGGAAGCCAGTCGAGCTCTGGGGATCGTCCTGACTTTCAGAGGAAAACACCAAGGTATGGACGTTCCAATGTGTGGAGTGCCAGTAACCCGTGCCAACGAACACCTAAACCGCCTCATCCAGCTTGGATACCGAGTGGCAATCGCAGAACAGTTGGAAGATCCAGAAGAAGCAAGAAAAAGAGGATCAAAGGCAATCGTTAGACGAGATGTCGTCCGCTTGATCACTCCGGGAACCCTGACGGAAGAAGCTCTCCTAGATCCGGGTAGACCAAACCATCTCTTGTCAATAGTGCGGGTCAGTGCAAACGGAAGAGCAAGTCCGGATTACGGAATAGCTTGGCTGGACCTGTCAACAGGAAGCTTCAAAGTCGCCGCGATAAAACCAGACCGCCTGATCTCTGAAATAGATCGCATCAATCCAGTGGAAATAGTACTGCCAGATGACCTTTTTCATGATCAGAGATTCCAGAAGAGCATCAAGAGAGCGATTGAAGCTCCTATCGTGCCGTCATACATGAAACAGATAACTGCAGAGGGAGCCGAAAGACTAATCACAGATTGGTATGGACCAGAAACCCTGTCACAGTTCAAAGGCTTATTCCTATCTGAACAGGAAGCAAGTCTGGTGATTCTCTCCTACGTGAAACACACACAACGCGGAACGAAAGCTCACTTGGAATTCCCGACAAGAGATCAATTGACAGCAGTCATGCACATAGACGTAGCAACGAGATTCAGCCTGGAACTCATGCGAACCCAAACCGGAGAACGACGAGGAAGCCTCATGGATGCGGTGGATAAAACCGTAACTCCTCTCGGTCGCCGCCTGCTTGCTGAACGCATATCCAGTCCCTCCACAGACTGCAGTGTCATCCAGCGACGTCAAGATGCCGTACGCAGACTGTACGACGATACCTCCTTGACGCAGTCTATACGCGACATCCTGAAATCAGCTCCGGATATCCTTCGTTCCTTGACCCGCCTCGCACTGGACAGAGGAGAACCACGTGATCTCGCAGCAATCCGTGAAGGATTAGAGGTGACAGGGAAAATCGGAGAACTCCTGAAAAAGGCTCAAGACTTGCCAGAAGAGCTGGAAGAGATGAGAAAAATCTCGGAGTCACCTCTCCAGAGCCTGGTCGAGGATCTCAAAAGGGCATTAAATCCGAACTTGCCATCACATAGGAGAGAAGGTGGAATAATCGCAACCGGTTATGATGAAAACCTCGACAAGAATAGAGACCTATCCGTAGATTTCCGAAAACATATAGCTCAACTCGAAGCGCGTTATTGTGCAGAGTCAGGCATCAAGACCCTCAGGATAAAGCACAACAACATTCTCGGGTTTTTCATCGATCTGTCGGTGCAGAACGGGGAACGGCTCCTGGCATCTCAAACAGATGGAAAATTCATACATCGCCAGACACTGGTCAGTGCCATGCGATTTACTACCCTGGAACTCTCTGATATGGACAGCCAAATCAAGTCCGCCCAGGAACAGGCCTTAGCCAGAGAACTGGAATTGTTCTCCAATCTCGTCGAAAGGGTACTGGCGGAAGAAGGGATTTTACGCCTGATCGCTAATTGTCTATCGAGACTTGATGTGTCGGCAGGATGGGCGAGCCTGGCACGAAGCGAAAATTGGTGCCAGCCAAAAGTGGAGGATTCACTAGTCCTGAATATCACAGCAGGTCGACATCCAGTGGTGGAGAGGTTCTTAAAGCTGAATGGCGTCGGTCGATTCGTCAGCAATCACTGCGATCTGTCCCCGGTAGATGAAGATGAATACGGTCGCCTTGTAATCCTCACGGGTCCCAACATGGGGGGGAAGTCAACCTGGCTGCGACAAAACGCTCTGATCGTGTTACTAGCCCAGATTGGAGCTTTTGTCCCTGCTACTTCAGCCAGGATCGGAATAGTGGATAGGCTGTTCTCCCGTGTCGGAGCTTCAGATGATTTGGCTAGGGGGAATTCCACTTTCATGCTGGAAATGCTCGAGACAGCCAGCATTATCAAGCAAGCCAGTCCGAAGTCACTAGTCGTGTTCGACGAGATCGGACGCGGTACTGCTACCTTCGATGGATTGTCGATCGCCTGTGGTGTTGTAGAGTATCTCGTGGAAGTCAATAAGTGTAGGGCGATCTTTGCAACTCACTATCACGAGTTGACACAGTTGGTAGATCGGTTCCGACGCATCGAAAACCATACCGTGACGGTGAAAGAATGGGGGAAAGAGGTGACTTTCCTGCACAGAGTCGTGCCAGGTGTGGCGGATAGGTCATACGGAATTCACGTTGCTCGTCTGGCCGGATTGCCAGATGTCGTGCTGGAACGAGCCCGGAACATACTAGAGCAACTCGAAAGAGATAAATCGGTTTCTATACAAACCCCAGCGTATCGCCAGAGCGAAGAAGAAAAAGAAGAATCAGACACCAGCGCCGGGGGTTCTCTTTCTGGTTGCGGATGTCGGGTTGTCGAGCAGCTCGAAAGAATTTCTCCTGACGAGCTCTCCCCAAGAGAAGCCCTGGATGAGTTGTACTATCTTAAAGGGCTTCTCGAATGAGTACTCTGAGGCGGGAAGCGGAGATCAAGATCGAGTGCAGGTGTTTCATTCGCGTGTAGAGGTGTGCTCATGCAGATGTTGCATCTTCGTCTTGACATATTCTCAAAGACTTATTTGAGCTTCGAAGCCAGATTTGCTATAAACGAGCTTCATATATACCTGTGCAGTGCTCGAGGATCACATCAAAGAATAGATGTTACAGAGTGATTGTTGGATGAAGATGACTTGTTACTGAGAGAGCATGCTCTTCTCGCCTCAGTGTTTTTTCATGTATTGGGTATTGACTCCTTTTTGGTAGACTTAGTGATAGCACGAAGACTCTAGAACAAAGAGTTGGAAAGCTGGTTCTGTCACAGGATATCTCTGGCATTGAAAGGATTGGCAGTAGGAAAGTCCGTTTGTAGACACTTGAAAGTGTTTGGGAGGATGGCGGAATGGAAATACAATCCTGTCTTGGAAGCAACAGGAATGATGTAGAGGAGAAATCATGAGAGTTTGGCTCTCGAGGTTTTGTTTGCGACCGATCGAGTTTGTACTCACATCAGTGGTGTATGCGGTGATTTTTCTGTATCGTCATACCATATCTGGCATACTGGGGCCTAAGTGTCGCTACTTGCCAAGCTGTTCTGAGTACATGAGAGATGCAATCTGTAAACATGGCCTGTGGAACGGAGGCTGGATCGGATTAAAACGTCTCATGTCTTGTCATCCTGGAGGTGGAAGTGGATTCGATCCAGTACCTAATGTTCCATCAAGTTGCAAACGAAGTCGTCAGTTGAAGAACTGGACTTGTCATCCTGGAGGTGGAAGTGGGTTCGATCCAGTGCCTAATGTTCCATCAAGTTGCAAACGAAGTCGTCAGTTGAAGAACTGGACTTGTCATCCTGGAGATGGAAATGGGTTCGATCCAGTGCCTAATGTTCCATCAAGTTGCAAACGAAGTCGTCAGTTGAAGAACTGGAAATGTTGTAAAGATATTGGAGATCTATGATGAGGATCATGATTCCGACTAAAAACATCCGGAGGGGAATCTTCGGAGGAATGCGATTTTTATCCCTTCTCATCTGTGTAGCCTGGGTCTCATTGAGTTCTGCTGTGTACGGAGGTGCTATGGGAGATCCGGAAACTTGTCGGGTAGTCAGATTCGCCGATACAGGTTGGAGCGATATCGCTGTCACGAATGCACTGACAGCTCGTGTCCTGTCCGGTCTTGGGTATAAGCCACAATTTGCCATGCTCTCACTGCAGGTGGCCTATGTAGCGATGAAGAACAGCGATGTAGACGTGTTCCTAGGTAGCTGGATCCCGTCCCAGAAGAGAATGATGGAACCCTTGTTGAAAGGCGAACTAATAGAGCGATTAAGCCCTAATCTCGAAAATGCACGATACAGCCTGGCCGTCATGGATTACACATACGAAGCCGGACTGAAAAAATTCGGAGATGTAGTAAAGTTTAAATGGGAACTCGGAAGCAAGATCTACGGCGTCGAAGCCGGAAATGAAGGGAATGAATTGATATGGTCCATGATCGACAGTGACGCTTTCGGATTGAGGGACTTTCATCTTGTGGAATCCTCCGAGCACGCTATGCTCGCAGAGGTGGACAGGATGCAGAGGAAGAAAAAACATGTCGTGTTCCTCGCTTGGGAGCCTCATCCCATGAATACCAAGTACAGTATCAGATACCTTGATGGTGCTGTTGAAGGACCCGCAGCTGCTTTCGGAGAGTCCACCGTATACACGAGTGTGCGTGCTGGGTACTCCAAAGACTGTCCCAATGTTGCAAGGTTGTTGCGAAATATCAGATTCTCTATCCCCATGGAAAACGAAATCATGAGAATGGTCATAGATGACGGGATGACACCCACAGTTGCAGCCGAGACCTGGTTGAAGAAAAATGCGACAGTACTAGAAGATTGGCTGATAGAAGTCGTGTCATTTAACAAACAGCCAGGTTTGCATGCAGTAAAAAGGTCTATTGGCTTAGAATGATGCGAGTTCAATTCATAGCGTTGTGACTGTGTGGTTTAGAAGGTGGTTGTGTCTTTGCTATTTGTCAGTGTTGGTCTTAAGAGTGTTTGTCGATGAGTATTGATATGCCTTTTGGCTTGCTCTCATCCTGGCAGGTACTAGCGCCGTTGGGTGACCTCTTTCAGTTTAGTGCGAACTTCGATCGCTTTTCATCCTCGATCAGGCTGGTGGTTGATGGAACTGCTAATCTCTTGCTTTTAGCTCCGGTATCGGTGGTCATTTTATTCATATCAGGACTGAGTTGGTGGTTGCATCGGCGTTGGAGTATCATTGCTGTCGTCTTCGGTTCTCTGTTCATCATCGCAAACCTGAGCTTCTGGCGGGAGACAATGCAGACACTGACACTGATCTGTTACGCTAGTTTGCTGTCAGTCTTGATCGGAGTTCCGTTGGGAATCGTGGTAGGGCATCGGCCTCGTTTACACAAGATGCTGCTTCCAGCTCTCGACTTGATGCAGACTCTACCACCTTTCATCTACTTGATCCCCACTCTTGTCCTGTTTGGAATCGGGACTGTTCCTGCTTTATTATCCACGGTTATCTTTTCCATGCCTGCTCTTGTGCGTCTCACGCAGCTAGGTATCTCTAGCGTGCCTGTGTTGTTTCTGGAGGTGGGTAAGGCCTTCGGAGCTACTAAGTGGCAGTTGTTGTGGAAAGTAGAAGTTCCTCATGCACTGCCCTCGATTATGGCAGGAGTGCATCAGTGCGTCATGCTCAGTTTGTCTATGGTTGTGATATCCGCGCTTGTAGGAGCAGGTGGCCTTGGCATTCCAGTTGTAAGAGCTCTTAATACTATCAACGTGCTCCTGGGATTGGAGGCTGGGATCACGGTGGTCCTGTTGGCTATTGTTCTGGATCTCTTGACCAGGGTTCCTGGTGCCTTTAGGAGGCGAAAACATTCGTGACAGATGATCCGAGTTCTGTAATCAGAATTTCTGATGTCGATATTGTCTTCGGCAGGCCCAAAGATACCAAGGCTGCTCTGGAGCTCCTGGATGCTGGAATGGATCGAGAGTTGATTCTATCCAATACGAACGCAGTGATAGGAGTGGCTGGTATGAATCTCACTGTGTACTCCGGTGAGGTCTGCGTTCTCATGGGACGGTCTGGATCTGGCAAGTCCACCATCTTGCGGGCTATCAACGGGCTCAATCGGACAACCAGGGGATCTATACTGGTACGTTACAACGGTCAGATGATAAATGTCACCCGATGCAATCAGATGGTGATGAAAAAGCTGAGACAGCGACATGTGGCGATGGTATTTCAACAAGTGGCCTTGTTTCCTTGGAGAACAGTGCGAGAAAACGTCGGGTTCGGATTGGAAATAGCTGGAGTGTCCGCTGATAAACGTCAGAAGATCGTGGACGAAAAACTAGAATTGGTGGGTTTGTCCGGATGGGGAGACAAACTGGCAACCGAGCTCTCTGGCGGAATGCAGCAACGTGTGGGACTGTCACGCGCTCTGGCGACCGATGCCGACATCCTGTTGATGGACGAACCATTTTCCTCTCTCGATCCCCTGATGCGTAGCAAGTTGCAGGATGAGTTGTTAGAATTGCAGAGCAAGCTTCATAAGACGGTCCTCTTCGTCAGCCACGATCTGGATGAAGCCTTGAAGATTGGATCACATATCGCCGTAATGGAGGGAGGACGGATTTCTCAGTATGGGACTCCAGAAGAGGTGGTCATTTCTCCTGCAAATGATTACATCCGTGATTTCGTCGCCCATGTGAACCCTTTATCTGTGCTCTCTGCGTACAATGTCATGAGGGATGTACGGGACCTGAAACCTGCGGGTGAGGGATGGAGGTGGCTGGAAGACAGTCAGGATACTCGCTTGAAACTTGATGTGGAAGGCAGAGTCGTCGCGTGTGAGAGCCACGGAAAGCCAGTTGAAACCATTTCATGTGATGCTTGGGGTCGAACGGATGTCGCTTCGTGTAATCTTATCTTTCTGGCGAATGTCGATTTGCCATTGCGATGTGTAGTGATGTTCATGCATTGTAATCCTGCCTCTGTTGGGGTTGTCGATGAGAACAACCGGTTGGTTGGTGCGATTGGTGTGCGAGATATAATGCGATCTGTTCTCGGTCGTTAATGGCATGTAGTGCGTTTGGTGACGCGATGGGTGTTTAAAATTTTACAAAATACCCAGTTTTGTATGAGGATCCAGGTATCATCAATGTGGATTTACTGGCTCTAGAATCACTGCCGGTCTGCATTATAGAGAAACAGAATGGAAACTTGATCTATTCTAGTGTGCGACAAATCTTGTCACTGCAGAAGATTATGGTTAATGTCAGGGTTCTGACTAGTAGCAAGGTTTGATTTGCTAACTTGGCTCTCTAAGTAGCACCACGGTCTTGCTATTGTCACGAGTGAGTAATATAATTCCCGCTTTATTTTATTGCGATGAGTTGCGTTGGTGGTAGTGGCTATGCCGTGTGTATATACTGGTTATGTCACTGCGTTAAAATCTACCGGTTCCTGCTTGTGTGAGACTGTTTGTTTATTTGTGTTGTTTGGAGGAAATCTGGGTGTCCCTTCCTGAGTATGATATGCGTTCCTTGCTTGAGGCTGGTGTTCACTTTGGTCATCAGAAGCATCGGTGGAATCCAAAGATGGCAGGATATCTCTTTGGAGTACGTGGGGGGGTGCGAATCATCGATCTGTCCCAGACTGTTTCTTTGCTGAACCAGGCTCTACAGGTGATTTCTGATACTACTGCTCGTGGTGGCCGTATGTTGATCGTGGGTACAAAACGACAGGCACAGGATGCTGTCGCCGCGGCTGCTCGTCGTTGTGCACAGTATTATGTCAATGTCCGCTGGCTTGGTGGAATGTTGACGAACTGGAAGACCATGCTGCAGTCCATCGTTCGGCTCTGTAACTTGGAAGAGACTTTGTCTTCCGAAGTAGCTCTTGGGTTCACCAAGAAGGAGAGGTTGGGTCTCGAGTTGCAAAGACGAAGACTCGAGCGAATCCTCGGAGGCATCAAGGAGATGGGAGCTGTTCCAGATTTGTTGTTCGTAGTGGATACGAATCGTGAGTCTATTGCCATCAAGGAGGCACGTCGTCTTAGGATTCCAGTGATAGCTATACTGGATTCAGATTGCGATCCGGATGGTATCGCGTACCCGGTGCCCGGGAATGACGATGCCGGTCGCGCGATTTCCCTTTACATGGATCTGGTGGCCAATGCCGCACTGGACGGTCTAAGCAGAGCTTATGCAGCTTCTGGTGGTGTGGATCATGGGGCTGTAGTCTCCGACGTGAATGAGGTTGGGAAGGCTCCTGATGCCGGTGTCGATGCTGCGGCTCATGCAGCTCAAGATGTCACGCAGGAGGTCTCTCAAGAGGCAACTCAAGAGGCTGGAGTGTAGTTCTCCGTAGATTGTTGGGAAGTGGAAAGGCTAGGTGTCGTATAAATATGCAGTTTTCTGCCCAGGAGGTTAAAACCTTGCGCCTTAAGACCGGGGCTGGCGTAATGGATTGCAAAGAGGCTCTGGTCGCTGCAGATGGTGACATGGAAGAGGCAACAAAGTGGTTGCGGAAGAAAGGACTGGCTAAGTCCGCTAAAAAAGCCGATCGAGCCGTTGCCGATGGTCTGGTGAGTGTGGTGGTCGATGGATTGAAGGCCGCTATCGTTGAGCTCAATTCGGAAACTGATTTTGTGGCGCGAAACACCAGGTTCCAAGAACTAGCGAGAGGGATAACCTCTTTAGCTATTTCTTCTGAGGGATCTGTGTCTAGTTTGCTGGATGCTTCGTACCCCGAGACAGGTCGTTCTGTGTCTGACCAGATCAGTGAAGTCGTAGCTGTTGTTGGTGAAAACATTCAGCTGCGTAGGATTGCATGTCTTTCGGTCGAGAATGGAGCGATTGGTTCCTATATTCACAATGCCGTTTCAGATGGTATGGGTCGTGTTGGTGTCCTAGTCACTTTGGATGCGCCAGAGGGAAATGAGGAGAAGTTAGCTTCTTTCGCTCGGCAGATTGCCATGCACGTGTCCGCCCATGATCCGACACCGGTGTGTGTGAAGGTAGAGGATATCGATCAGAAGGTCTTACAGCGTGAACGGGAAGTCTTTACTGAGCAAGCCGCTCTATCTGGAAAGCCTCAAGAAGTCGTGGAAAAGATGGTTGAAGGGCGTCTCCGGAAGTACTGTGAAGAGGTGACTCTTTTGAGCCAGAAATTCGTGTTCTCTCCCGATATTACGGTAGGTGAGTTCGTAAAGGGAGTTGCAGAAGAGATCGGAGCCCCGATTTCTATCAGGGCTTTTGTGAGGTATGCAGTTGGAGAAAGCCTATCCTGAGTTTGGTTTCCTGGATGATTAGCCGCTTATCAGGCAGATGTGTTCATGGAGGATGCCAGACCGCTGGGTTTGCGATCCTTGAGCGTGTTTCTGTCTGTCAAGTGGCTGTTCTGCTGGAGTGGTGATACGTTCCCGTGTTTGTCATCTCAGGATACCTTCTCCAAATAGTTGTTTTGTAGCGCTTCCGTGTTTGTCACCCAGGATACATTCTCCAAATAGCTGTTTCGTAGCGTTTCCGTGTTTGTCATCTCAGGATACCTTCTCCAACTAGCTGTTTCGTAGCGTTTCCGTGTTTGTCATCTCAGGATACCTTCTCCAACTAGCTGTTTC
>Ga0209568_1000736_pt1 | contig 11723 bp, 9 predicted proteins | sample WorMetOlspDAHAB2_FD_187406 | JGI IMG/M metagenome (GOLD analysis project Ga0209568, IMG submission 187406) | Marine gutless worms symbiont microbial communities from Max Planck institute for Marine Microbiology, Germany - Olavius sp. DAHAB.2... ...
ATTGTATTGCAAACCTAGTCAGTTTAGAAGTGGCTTACTTTTTGCTAGGGATGTACCGGATATCCGGTTCCGGTTCCTGTTGGCCGGATATCCGGCCATTTTTAATATCCGGTTCTGGCCAAAATGGCACCAAGTACCGGATATCTCAACCGGATAGTGATCGGTCCTTTTTGGCAGTTAGTTCACCCATAGAATCAGTTACCGGGAGTTAAATTACTGTGCATTAAGCACGACTGCTTCCTGATAATGCGGAAAAGATAATATTTATGAAGCACAATGCTAACCTTATGAAGTCTGAACAAGTCGTAGTGCAAACTGCAAACAGACTTTGACACTTATAGGGCTAAACTGGTGAACTGCAGTTTTTACTTTTTTCAGTGCAGGTTGACAAACAGTCAATGAGAATTATTGACTACTTTATTTTTGATTGAATATTTTTGACCTCTGAATTCTAAATGATTTATTGTGCATTGTCTAATGTGCTGGTTTGACTTACAACACTTAATGCTAAAAGTGGCATTGCAGATTGAGTGCATTTAAAGAAATAGTGACTTGTACGCTTGTAGTGAGTGAGTAATGCAGACTAACTCTTTTAAAAATAGTCGTAGACCTATGAAGTTTGACACAAAGCTGAAAACAACAAGCATGAGGAATAATACTTTCTTGTTTATATCACACACAAAACTAAAAAAATTGCTATGCAACTAGTATTCAGATATCCGGTTCTGGTTCCGGCCGGATAGTTCATTTGATATCCAGTGCTATCCGGTTCCGGCCGGATTTTAAAAATTGCTATCCGGTACATCTCTACATTTTGCGGGTCACCCTGTATACGTATACAGGGTGACCCGCAAAAAGTGACCTGAATTGATACTAAAGGTGATCATGCTTGTTATTTGGGTGTAGATACAGTAATGTTACAATTTCAGTGATAAGTAGTAACTCATTTTAAAGTGATTATATTACACAATGATGCATTATCTTTTTTGTGTTTTTTTTGTGTTTTATGTGTTTTATTTAGTTCCTTGAGAAAAGTGGAATTACAGACTTGTGTCGCGAGAACTTTACGTTCAGTACAAAAGTAAACATTGGACGATTCTATGAACACAGGACAACTGCAGATGAAGTGAGTGAGCAACTGTTCTGTTTGATAGTTATTAGTTGTGAGAAGCAGCCACCGTTCAATCTGGGCTTTTCGTTTTATGATAGACTACAGCAATTTTTTGATGTGATCGTTTAACTCGTGAATAATATTGTGCTAGATACCATTACAGTACTAACTCTATTTTTTGTCCATTTTGAAACAACCTTAGATGGATGTGACTGTGTTGTGGAACTCCTTGTGTTGCAAGAGGTGTGTTAGAAATGATTTATAGTCCAAGTTCGTTGTCACAAAAGCGATGATACGTTTCTTCCTTCGCTTGCTTGCATAATGGGTCATTTTTTGGAATTATGTGTGGATAACAGACTATCCTTGATTGAGTGTGAAGTTGTTGAATATTGTGTGTATCAGGAAACAGCTTCTCAGTGGGTTTTGCTGACTGAAGCTGAAGTGAAAGAGCGATTCGTCGTGATTGAGGAGCGCAAGAAATGCATCATCGAGAGTAAACTGCGTGCTCAGCTGCGTGAGGAGAAGCGACTGAAATCCGAAGAATTGTTGTCCAAATTAGCGGAAGCTAGGATGCAGCGCAAGTTGCAGCAACAAGGTCTGGCTGTGATTCTGCTGTTTTCAGATATTTTGAGGCAGTGTTCAAAAGTTAAATTTTCACATACTACTCTCTAGTTTGAAATTAGTTATAGGCCTAACTAATAGATGACTGCATTCATTATTAATCATGTGAAATGTAATGAATAATAATTGATGTAAGTGGCAAATTTGGAAAGCCTTTACTACTATAGTTGAACATTATTAACATGTTTTTAAGTGAGTGAGTAAAGTTTAACCCGACACAATATAGGTCACTTTGGAGGTGGAACATGTTTTGAGACCCAAATTTAATGTGATATTGCAGATAGGCAATAATTGTTTAGGAATCTGTACTCAGACAGTACACATTTTATACTAGAGCAGAAGGTTTTGACACAGATATCTTAGTTATTAGAAAATTTTGGTGTCATTATGGGCTACTGTTTTTCTGTTTGACTACGTTTCCATCATTCCCTTCTGTTCTCTACAATTTTCTGTGGATATTTGTTCCAGCTCTCCATGCTGCAGGATTGTGACTGGAAATACTGACTGGACAATAACATGTTTGTTGAAGATGTACCGTTGCTGTCACTCATCGTATGCTTTGCATCTCGTTGATGGATTGCAGTTGACATTTTGTGTTCAGAGATGGCAAGAAAAGTTGCTGAGATGAAGATGAGGAAAAAAGCCGAGAAAGAGCAACAGAAAGAGATGATGCACCGAGCACGACAGCTTCGAGGTCGCTGTGAGACGATCCACTTATCGACTAATTGCACTCTTCCATGCCTTGTGTTTTCTATTTTTTTGTGGCAAATTTCACAAACATTTTATCTGTCAGTGATGTTTTATTGTGGTGCTGTTCTGTCATAATACTTGATATTGCATTGATTATAGGTGTTTCTGTGTTTGTGTAATTGTTATTCAGTAATATTACTGAGACAATTACTGTGATCTACGTTATATGGATGAAGACCGTTTTTAAATTTTGTGTTAATATGTTTTTCTATCATTAGCTTCTTTTTTTGTGTGACTTTACTACATTACTTTGATGAGATTGAACGTGAGCCAGTTTTTTGCAGTGAGGCTGGTGGCATGTTACTGCAGTGATGGAAGTTCGGCGAATGAAGGAGCGTCAGAAGTTGGCTCGCCAGCAAGAAAGGTATCATCGTCAAATGCAGCTGCGCATGGAACGCGAACTGCGAAGTCGACAGATCACCGAGGTGTGTTGTGTTCCGCGTCGAGTAGGATTTTATCGTTAATGACCGAGAGCTATCTGTGATTTGTGAACATATTCTGAGGATGTGTTCAGTTGGATTAGCAATGTGACTGCGATAACGTTGTCGACGTTCAGTCATTCTAGCTCTGCATTAAGTAAGTAAATGTCGATTTGTTTAGTGCGATTCCGTGAAACAGTGACACCTGTAATGCGCTCGTTGTTCTAATGTCCAGCAAAGAGATTCCTTTTCAAGTCCCGCTGCAAACGTTCAGACTCGACGGCCAGTTCACGCAATGAATCAGGCAGTGAATTCCGCACCATTAGACCGGCGACTGAGAAGCCCGGGTGCCAAAAGTGCTGCGACGAAACCGCGGAATATTCAGTTTGCGACGGCTGGCCGAACAGAGATGTTGATGGCCAGAAACTTCAGAGACTGGCACACAGCAGTCAGCGAGGTACCTTCGAGCTCGGTACCAAAGACACAAATGAAGCCCAGTATACACTTTTTTGGTAACGGATTTGAAATTGTCTTGCGAAAAGGGCCATAATTGACGTGTGTATGCATATTTGTAAACTGTGTATCCGCTTCTTTGTTCTTCCATCTATTACGTTGTCTTTTGCAACTCAGTTTATAAGCATTGTAAAATTACAATGTTTTGGGTTCAGAATAATTTGCCAGTTCTATCGCTTATTTCAAGTTAACATGAGCTTCTTCCGCATCATCGTCATCACTGTTACTGTTTTCAAGAAAAAAAAATGATTTTCTCACTTGATATACTTCCATCATAACGATGCTGGTGATACATTTTTCGTTTTTACTGCCTTCGTTACTTTAGCCATTGTTTGTACATTAACAACAGTAATTATTATTACTGTTATTATTTGATGTTTTCTTAAACAATATTGTTTTTTTTGTGCAGGAGAAGGAAGTTAGAAGACAGCAAGACGTTGCTTTGAAAGAACAGGTAATAATTATATGCATTTCTGTGCTATGAGCACTGCTGTGCTGAGCTGATGGTGGGATGGTGGCACGAATATTTGGACTGAGCTGTGTGCGTGCATGTGTTGCAGATTCGCATTAAAGTGAACACATTTGCAGAAATCGTTTGTATCGATGTTTGTGGTTACTTGTGCTGGTTGGTCTTGGGAACGAACGACTAATGATCATGCAAATATTGATGAAAATATGTTGCGAATGCGAGGTCGTGATTTGCGTGAGTTTGAATTGGTGCAAATGCATGATGGTTGGTTGCATCGTGGTGCGTGCGTTGGTTTCGTGTCAGCTGGAGCGACAGCAGCGTGAAAAGATGGAGATGGACGAATCACGGAAGCAGGCAATGGTTGCCATGGCGATGGTAGGTGGCTGATGCATGACGTCAGTGCATGTTGCAATAACTTAACGTCGCGTGCCGTGCCGAGTTTGATGCAGTTGTTACGTGTGTTTATGCTTGTTGTTAATTTCTGAATTGAATCAGAATGATAAGATGGACAAGATGATATAGGAAGAGAACTTTGCGAAAAGAGTTCTGAACTGTCTTTCGACTGACCTTTGATCTTAGAGCTAATGTGCATAAATTTTAAAGCGACGACGACATCTGGTCTCGTCTTCAGTCTCGTGGAACTGTTATTCTATGAAATAAGCTTTCACAAAACATTTGGCTAATATTGTACTTCGTGAAAGAATAGAGGTCTGAGATGAAATTCAGTTTTGAAAAATTTCAATCAAACTTTGTGAGAGTAATCTTCGACATTTTTTACTTAACACGACAAGTGTAGGCGCAAGCATGGCATTATGTAAGTCTGTTCTTCAGAGGAATTCTTTTCCCAAATACAGCTAGGGTGCTCAGCGTGAATAAAAGGCAGCTTGGCTCAGTGGTTAGGACGTCAGTTTTTGCCGGCGACTTTCCCTGACCTATACCCAATCTTTGTTTGACAGATGATCACTTTGTGGGTAACTTTCTGCTATGGATCACCCACCTACGGTAGACCAGCTTAGCCTTGCAGCCCTCTGGTGTCGGTAAATGAGTAGTAATCCATGTAATTGCGTTTATTTTACGGTTGTGGAGATAGTTATAGCGCAGACTTGGGCTGCGCGTGGCTGCATGGCCAGTGTCCCAAAGTCTGTGTGTGCGCGCTTGAGCTGTGGCCTAGGCTGAACGCTGGCTCCCGTGTGACATGCAGCGCCACTGCAGTCTAGTTCGTTGACTCGTGTCATGTCAAGTATACTTTTACCTTTACCTACAATTTAAAAATCTTACAGCTGACGTGAACAAAATTGCTGCTTGTGATCAAGTAACAATCTGTTTTAGTGCACAGTTATTGAATTAATTCAGTTTTAATTACTTCTTATGTGAACGTCAGTCTAGTCACATGTTTCATGCAGTTTATGCTTTTAGTCTCGGAGAGAGCTGACTCTCATTGTTTACGCTGAACTTGATGCGTGTGACACAAAGTGATTTCTTGGTCTAGTCCTCACCTTGCCCTCGTATTACCATATTTCACCACTGTACTGTCCGTGGGACCGACAATGTGTATCAGCCTTATGGCGTAGTAATAATACATATGGCAGTGGTGAATGCCTGGCTATGGCAGCCTATCTTCGGCCCCAAAGTCATGTTGCAGCTTGGCCTTCTAGTTGGCACCTGGTGCTGACCGACATTTGCTCAGATGGCACAAGTGCACTTTCACATTTGGCTTTTCCATAGATTGTCAGTATAAATATTTTCCAGGTATTATTACTATTATTATTATTATTGTTATTGTTATTGTTACAAATTGTCACAGTGTGATGTTTTGGTACTTTGTATCTTTGTTATGTGTAACTTGTGAATTTATTGTGAAGGTGTTTCCTGTATTGTCAACTCGTATAATATTTCTTGCTTTATTGCATCACTTAAACATTTTAACAGGAAAATTCTGCTATATTGTATATTCGCGTGTAACCCTCTGTCTGCAACAGTGTGTTTCAGTGGCTGATGTTATACATTTCAATTGGTTTTGGAGTGTATTTCAAATTTTGTATTACAAACTCTGACACACTGGAACTCCATGGAGTGATTGCCATGATAGTCAGTTGGAACAGATCTTTAGTAGTCCTTTAGCTGCTGACTGTTGTGACTGACAAGTAGCTATTGGGAATTTTCGCTGCAGTTTGTGGGAGATGTATAGCGTATCAGCGACACACGAGTCGCACTCCATAGCTGCTTCAGAACATACAGAATGAAGATGAGAACTTGTCTACGAAACCTTCAGCATTCTATTGTGACATTACCACTGGGTTACCTGAATTATTGCTTTAGACATGTACGAATGTTAGCAGGCAATAGTACTCATTAAACCTGCTGATTTTTGTTAACATTATATGTTGGGACTTTTGATTTTTGTTTGGAGAAAAACAGGATATGCACTGTATAGCTTCCCTGTCAAGACTCTGTGCAGCGCACTGTGAAGAGAACAGCATCCCTGGGTATTGCCTCCTGCAGGAATAATTTTCATTGGGCGTTTTAATAAAATCTGAGACAAGATGCCTGTGAGTGGAATATTTGCCTGCGTGCATATGCATGATGCGAGTGATAAGTTGCTGGACGACTGACTTATGTATGAGAAATGATTGGAAAGCATATCATTGTCATGTCTCAGAAGCATCACTCATTCCGTCAGCAGACTGCATTGCTTCTGTCTGATGAAATGACTGGCATGCTGCCGACGTTACGATGCTGACAATGTGCATGACTACCTATATACAGAAAACATTACTGTGCATGCATTTGCGTTGCGAGAAATGGTGATTTAATAGATGCTCTGAAATGATTTAGCACCGCATGCAATGTGCTGAAACCCGCAAAAGGAAGCTCGGTTACTTATAAACGTGTTGCGGAGAATACAGACTTTACACGCCTGAGGAATGCGTATGTTGTGTGATTGTGAATGTGCGTGCTTGCGTATAGTTGAGTGCAGCCGTTACAACATTTGCTGGCGTCTGTTTGCAGTGTTAAGCGTCTGCAGTGTTGCTTTTATTGTTAGTTATTTCTGATTGCATGACTGCTATTTTGGTTTTATCAACTGTGACACTTCTCCAAGTTTTTGTTGTGCATATTGAGTGCTTTTCTTACAGTATTGCATTGCATGCTCATCATGGATGTTGTATTATGATATGAACATGCCTTTGCTTTATACCGTGTATGTGTCTTGTGCAATTAATCTGTAATATGTATTGTTTTTGTGTCATTTCCAGTCACAGAATGGTGTAGAGCATTTAAACGGCAAGACCAGGGCTACTTGCAGCTGTATGACAGCACCGGTCAAAGTCCATGTGTGCAGGCTTGGCCTGCTGCCCCCTATGCAGAATGGCACAGTTGTCTTTGACGAGAGCGCCGCTGAAGGCGGTACACGCAATGTGGCGCTATATATATGAATCTTACCTTTCTGTTTGTGGTATATCATAAATACTGTTACATCTTACATGCTGCATACACCTTATTCTTCATCAGGGTGCGTGCTGGTCCTTGAAAGTCCTTGAATTTTATTTTCTGATTTTCCAGGCTTTGAAAGTCCTTGAATTTGATTTTCACCGTGCGTGAGCAAAAAAAACAGGTTCAGCTCTTTCTTGTGTCATATCAGACAGACAGTCCAATGAACCATTCCTGTATTCTGACTTGAGCTCATTGTTGACGAGTTTCATGGAGCACTTTGTTAAGTCAGCACTGTTAAAATGTCAAATTTCGACTGAACCTGTTTAGATATGCTTATAAAAGTGTCGTTTTGGGTTAATGTAGTCTCCTTGAATATGCCTCGGATGGTCCTTGAAAGTCCTTGAAAAGTCCTTGATTTTGATTTTGAAAAATGTGCAAGAACCATGCTTCTTGTCATAGTAGTCAGATATTGTAAAAGTGGTGTTTGTCAAAATAGTTATCATATTATTATTAGTATAAACTGGAAGTGGCAGAATAGGCTGGAAATATATCAGATTATAGAAAAAATCCATTTAGCTGGCTGCTGAATTCCCGGTTTTTAGATCTGATTAAGATCAGTATTAGTAAAGTGTATGCTATAAAAACTGGGGTTCAAACCAAGGTTTTATTGTTGTTAATAATAATGTTATTTAGCAGTAAGATACACTTTGTTTGAAAATTGCTGCAGGAACGTGAACGCCGTCGACTTGATATGCTTATGGCAAAGGCACTGGAAGCTAGAAAGAAAGAAGAGGTAATAAATTTGACTTGATCAACATAAATACTAAATTGTGACGTTTAAAATATCTCATTTGATGCACATCTGGCCAGTAGCAGGCTGGAGTATACCCCTGACCAGACTATACCCTGGCCTAGGCCACGTCATACCCCTGGGTGTATAAAGTGTCCTAGGCCAGACTATACCCATGGATATAGTCTGGTCGGGGTACATACACTCTGGCGTCGTGCACCGTCGTGGACAGATATCACCAACACTTAATTTACAATTAAACTTTCAGGAAAGTTTAGCTGTCTTGTGTGAATTAAATGTTGGTGAAATTTTGGTATTTGCAAACACTGAGATCTGTCTTTTGTGTTTGGGTTGTCCAGTTTGTGTGCTTTGTTTATGCATTGTGTAGTTTGTGGTTGGATGCCAGGAGAAAGAGCGTTTGAAAGCTGAAAAGAAGACTGCAAAGAAACTTGATAAAGAGAAAAAACTGGTTCGTTGATTTGTTTGTTACTTTGGATTCGTTGATTGGATTTACTTTGTTTCCTGTTAAATTTGTTCAGTAATTGTCCATACATGTTTTTTATGAATTGTACGTGGAACGGTTTGTCAGCTGAAGTGACGTCATCAAATTCCCTGCAAACCTTGAAAACCAAACTAAAATCTCATTTATTCTTGGCGTCGTTTCCATAGTTTCTAATCGTTATAGTGTTTGTAAAGTGTCTGAAGTGCTATGGCATTTTTCACTTTAAATTTAATGTAATGTAATGTTTTTAGAGTGTCTACATTTTCATTATTGAGGGTAAATCAATTTAATTAGTTACAATGCTTGATTTAAAACAGGCTCAGAAACGACTAGAACTCTTTCTGGCAAGAGAGCAAAGGCGGCCAGTTGAAGATATGAGTATTCAAGATGCCAAGGTTTAGATTTCACAGTTGATATATTTATTTCTTAGTTTGTTAATTAAGTTAGTGAACAATTTATATAGTGCCAACTATGTCAGGTCAGGTGACATTTGTGTCTGGATGACTAGGGGCAGTAAAAGCAGACTGAAAATATTAAGTCTTGAGGTGACGTCTACAAGCAATAAGTGACTTACAGTCACGAAGTGGCAAGGTGTTTCAAATTCTTGTCGAAACTTGGACGGCTCGTGTAATGAAAGTAAAGTTGTGGCGTTGCACTGACAGTGATTGGTAGTGCATAGAGCTTGTAGATATGTGGTGCTACAAGAGACCTCTTGTACATCAAGGTATGGTGGAGAACCTGTATGTATTGCTTTATGAGTTAAAGTAGCAATTTTTAAACTGTATACACCATACAACTGGGAGCCAATGGAGCTTTTCTACAGAGGCAGAAGAGGAGGAGCGCTGTTGTACAACCACTTTTGTGAGCGAGTTCTGAACTCGTTGAAGACGAAAAATGCGTTTTTGTGGGCAACCACCGAGAATGGAGTCGGAAGCAGTGGAAGTTGCCATGGTATTGACTGGAGATGGACGTATCTGTCGGAAGGAACATATGTTGTATAAGCACGACTTGACATGCGAGCCCATGGTGAGGCATGAATCCAGAGTGACTCCAAGAATCTTAACTTGGTCAGAGAGTGGGATGGCTGAACCCGCCATGTTGATGGACTTGACTGCAGAAAGTGACCTCGTATGTTGGGAAGTGATAGAACAGATTTCTGGGGGTTTGGAACCATGCAATTTTGGAAAAAAAAGCCGTGTATAAAGCGTTGTTGTAGCTGTAGGTTGACAGGGTGGCATAAACTTGTGTGTCATCTGCGTTTTGCTTTTGCTGAATATGGTGGGAATCGGCTGTCATTTTTATATCTGATGATTGCAAGTTTTATATCTTTTTTTTCAATCCATTAATTCAAAAATATGGTATAAAAAGTTGTAACACTGGATTGAAACCAGTTAATTGCATTGTGGTGGGATGGTCTTCAGAATTTCTGCATTGTTTCGTCTGTCATTTAACCTATTGACACAAACTGTAAAACAGAGATGTTGGGTGATGCTAGTGTTATTGTGGACTGAACATGACTTGTGCGCTTGTTTTTTTTGCATCAGTCGATACTCGGTCATGGCTGCCTTATTTTAAAGCAGATTTAGACGTTGATAATTTCCCATGAACTTAGAATTTGCCAGTTTTTTGAAGTGGAGATCACTTTTGTTAAAAGACACAGCAATGCAGACATGGTGAAAGCAGATGCAAGGTAATTGCACCAAATTTGTGATGGTTATGACACGTAGTTGTTTCCACGTCTGGTATGCTCAGACTACTGCATTGGTGCTCTGTCAGACAGAGTGACTAGTTTTGAATTGATTATATGCCAACAGTTCTTACACTGTTAATGAATTGTGCCAATCTTGGTCTTAGCTGTTATTGTTGTTATAATTACTGAAATTTTTTTTCTGAAACTGTGAAGTTCCTTCATGCTGTATGAAAAGCAATGTCGTTGGTTTTAGCCATTGCCAGAGTTTGATCGAATTCCTGGAGTTCGTTTATGTGGAAAAGCATTTGCGGACTGCTTAATGATTGTGGAATTTGTCCACAATTTTGCATCAATTCTTGGATTTGGTAATTCGTCCTTTGTACTACACTTTATCTTAGTTATGTCACTTTGAGGGGACATTACGTATAGTAATTAGGAAGGTAAAATATGTAAAATTAATATTGTAAGTGTAAATAACGTGGATTAAATTAATGCAATTAATGCATGCTAAGACCTGCTTTACGCTGGTTCAAGTGTTTTGTTTACACTGTATAGTGTGTGTTGATGTGCGTTCAGTTTCATTAATGCTGTAATCACTTCTGTTGCTTAATTTATTAGTAGTTACTAACTAAAATGTAAATGTTATGTACGTATAGTAAGTTTTTGTGTTCATTTAAGTGCATGTTTACTTTTGTGAAGATGTGGTGTTTTTCACGATTGCTTGGTAAGATTTATGTCATCAATTATTGCAGATGCAGAGTCCATTCCGACAGTGAGCGTGCTTCAGGGAGGCCTGCGGAATGACGACGGATATTTACGAGAGTTTTTCTTGTTTGTCAAACGTTTGCTTAAGTGTGCAACTACAGACCCAGGCTTTGTCAATGCTAAAGAGGTCGGTTTATTTCACTTGTATGTGTTCGGTCACTAATGTAGTTTCATTTCCTTTTGTGGTTTGAATAAACACCACATGGAAATATTGTGGTGTGTGGAAGTGTTAGAAATGTTATCTGTCTGACAAATATGTTAACGCTGAAACATACATCATTACGGTTGTCAGAAAGTATTATATTTGAAAAAAAAACACATTGCCTTATTAGTGTTGCAAGTTTGTTGTAAACATTATTTGAAATCATAATATTTTTGGAACACCAGTATGAACAAGTTTTTCTTAAAATCAGTATTCTTTCTAACACTTCACATTTTGCCAATAATTATAATAATGGACTCTGCATCTACAATAATTGTGTGTGTGTGTTCTATGGGCCTTGTTGCCTGAATTAAACTGATTTGATTTGATTTGATTTATAACGAGTTGAATAGATGTTGGATATGTGACAGTCTAAATATCACGTTCTAATATAATCCTAAACATTTGCAGTATTTGATTTCGTTTTTAACTTCACTAATTTGTTACACACTGTAGGAC
>Ga0209568_1000737_pt1 | contig 11706 bp, 12 predicted proteins | sample WorMetOlspDAHAB2_FD_187406 | JGI IMG/M metagenome (GOLD analysis project Ga0209568, IMG submission 187406) | Marine gutless worms symbiont microbial communities from Max Planck institute for Marine Microbiology, Germany - Olavius sp. DAHAB.2... ...
ATAGACTCTTGTTGAATAGGAAATTTGCTGTAGGCTAGTGCTGTTTGATCAAATTAATTATAGTATAATGCATTGACTGTTTTTCATGAGGTCCAATCAAGGGCAAGATTCAAAGTGTCTGAGCTGGAAAGTTGAGAGTATAGAATTGGTGTAGCCAGCTGATGTGGCATCTACTGTGTGGGAGACGCCAGCCGGTTGAGGAGGAGTGTCATCACGTGCTGAAAGAACAGAAGTCGCAAGATCTTCTGGCTCAGACCCAGACGTCTGCACTTGATGATCTTGCGGATATCATCCATCTCCGTTTGATCAGTGACTGCAGCATTTGCTACAAAATCATTCTATTTGATACATGTCTTTGATTTTGGTATGTGGAAAGACTGAAGTTTTGCCTTTGTCATCCTGTAAGTGTGCGCATGAATGCATGTGGATGATGTTTGTCAGCGTGTGAATAAATAAGTGCAAAGATAAATATAAAAGTCCTTCCTTCTCTCCGTGGCCCAGGCCAGTGCTGATCTCAGAATCTCAAGTGTGTGTGTGTGTGTGTGTGTGTGCACAAGTGATTTTTACCTGTGTTTGTGTGCATGTCACAGAAGTTTATACAAGATCCGTACAGTGCTACCATGGGTGGTTTCTCAAAGGTGACTCATTTTCTGCGTGACACGCTGATAACAACTGACCGCAGCGGTGTTATGACCACTGACCACATGAGTCCGTCAGGCGACCTGATGACGTCATCGCAGTTGACCACCAGTGACCTGGCTCCCACGAGCCTTGCTGTTAATTCGTTGAGTGAGGCGGGATTTGAGCTCATTACTGCAGTAAGTGTGTGTCTGGCTTGTATTCAGTATGAAGATGTTATGTACATCTTATGTATGGACTTTGCTGCTGCTTAGCAACATTAGCATCAATGCTTGCATTCATCGCTTTGCAAACAGTTGTTATGTTTGTTTAATGACTGCTGCAGTTATTTTGGGCAGTGTGAGTTAGTAATTAAGTGATTAAAGCGATTGAAGTGTCCGATAATGACACAAGTAAATTCACAGTCAGTGCAGATAGTCAGGGAAGTAACAGTTGACAAGATGAGTCCTGAGAAAGCTGCAGAAAACTCGTAGGAATGAAGCAGATGTAACGTGGCACAATAGACGTGAGCATTGGGAAAGCTCGGTCGCTGACAGTCAGCAACTGTGTATGATGGATGATCAGTAGTGTGATGATGCTGAGCGGAGGCAATCTTGAACCGCGAGGTCTGTAGACCGGAGGAACTTGTCGGGGAGATACGATGCCACCATAGCATGCCATCATTTAAAGTGTGAACTGGAAGTTTGTGTTGCTTGCGTGCATCTGTGTATAGAGGGCATTGCCACCTTTGCCTCACGTGGTGCGTTCCCTGCCAGTGACGGCAGAACAGTGGTCGTCATACATGGATAACGACGGTCGTGTGAGTGACATTGAAACCGTCAGAGATGCTGTCTTCAGAGGAGTATGTCATGTCACTTCACACATATTGTGGGGGATTTTCACTGTTGACTGCTGCATTTAATAAACGCTTTTGCAATGAATATGAAATGGAAAACCTAGCAGATTAAAGTGTTAAATTCATTTACGTTTCATTCATCAGGAGGTGCTACTATCATTTACGGCCTTTTTCTGCTGAAATTCAGCAAACTTGTGCTGCGTTAATACGCAAGGGTGTCTGCATTCCACAGGCTGCAATATACTCCACACATGACACCAGCACTGACTCGGCACATGTGGCTTCCAGCCTTTTGCCATTGCTGGTCTGACCCATGTAACAGTCTTCTGAATCTTGTCTGCAGTCCTAACATTAATGAAGTCAGTGAAGTAGAATGAACTTTTTTTCGGGCAATTGTTAACAATATTTCTGTTTGCTTAGTACTTGCACTGTGAACGCATTTGGGGTTACTACTGATAGAATGTGCAATACAGTGCTGCGTTGACATTGACATTAAGTCAGAATGTTGAACGGACACAATGGTCTCATAATGGTCAGACAAGAAATGTGCTGTAACTTTATATTGAAAATCTTGATACCTCACAAAAGTGACAGTATGTAGTATATTAAGTTAGTGAGTTTCATCAGCATTGAGGATCTGTGTGTGGTTCCGCTGTTGTTTCAAACAAGGAAAGATGTGTGGTTGTTTTGTATGGTCTGACAGGGTGTTGAGCCATCCATACGTACTGAAGTGTGGAAGTTTCTGCTCGGATATTATGATTGGTCCTCAACGTACAAAATTCGCACAGAATTACGCAAGAAAAAAGTGTAAGTCTATATTTCACGTATTGCATTAGTTTTTTTCTATTAATGTTTAGTCAGTGGAAACCATGTCATTTGTGGTTTACTACTTATGTGCTAAGTCGGCCTTCTCTTTTATCATTGTGTGAGCTGAGACATCTCGCATTTATTGTCAGTGAGCAAGTAGTTTGTTAGGTGTTTGCTGGCATAGAATGTGTGTGTTGAATCGATTGATCAAGTGTTTCTCTCTACTGAGACTTTGATGCTAAAACTACTGTTTTTTTTAAATGTATCGTACATCTGCAATATAACACAGGTGTGTGTACGTTTGTGCAGTGACGACTATTTCCGCATGAAACTGCAATGGAAGTCGATTGATGCCGACCAGGAGTCGCGTTTCACCGACTTGAGAGACCGACGCAGCCTGATTGGTATGCTGTTGCCTGCCTCTCTGTGCGTCTTTGTTTTTCAAGGGGGCAAGTGAAAGTGCCACTAATCGTGTCAAAACATTTCTACACTATGTACGTGAACATCAGTATTTTCAATTTTGTTAGTTTATCATACTGAGAGCTGTTGCAGAATATTAATCATGTTTGGTCATCATTTGGAAAAGTTATTTAAGAAAGAAAAATACTACACTTTTTATGACTCACAGTATAGTACACCTGCAGAATACAGGTGCAGTACATTGCTATCATTCATAGGTAAAAATGAATTAGATAAACTAAACAATACAAACTTGCAGAAGGACAGGTGTCATTGCCAGTATACTCATTGCGCTTGTCGACGAAGTGATGGCCAAGCTGATTGGGCCTGAGTGGCCTGGATGAATACCAGGGTTGTACACCCACCAGAGATCAACCCGGTTCTTCGATCATGGTCATCTTCACTGATATGGTTAATGCCGTTACCAGTATGCAAAACCAGCCATCCAGTAGACTAGAACAGGATAGAATAATATATAAAATGAACTTACTCAGAAAAAAACATGCAACAGCTCAAGCCATTCTGTTGATGGGTGGAGCATTTCTGAGTGTATGTGTGTGTGTGTGTTTTGTGTAGAGAAGGATGTAGCAAGGACCGATCGTAGTCATGCGTTCTTCCACGGTGATAACAACCCGAACCTCACTGTTCTGAACGACATACTGTTGACTCACTGCATGTACAACTTCGACCTTGGTGTGTTTACTTCCTGTGTTGTCTGTCTCTTTTTCTTGGTTGGAGCAGTTAGCATTGTCATCGACTTAAAGACAGTGTCAACTCATGGTTTATATAAGTGTTTAGATATACTTTTTTGTGTTCTTTTTCTCTCGTTTTTCCTATTTTTATTGGTTGCCAAACATTGACATTTCTTGTTGCATTGTATTCAGCATTATTATGATTATGATTATGATTATGATTATTATTATTAACCAGGGGAAAACCCCAGGTGGTTCAAAAATTACAGAAAGAAATACAAATTGTTTGGAAGTGTGCTACTCTGGCCGGCTGTCACCAACAAAATCATCATACAGCAAAACGGTTAAATCGTTGCACCACAACAGAAATCCGTTGGAACAAAAACGAAGATACTCGAACATCCCCGGTCGTCTCCACCAGTCGCCAGCTGTCCAACTCACATCCCTGTTGATTGGCCTGTAGGACTCCACTGCAGTCAAGACAAATTCACCCTGTGATGAGAGTCCAGCATACATGACCACCTTATTAGATGCTGCCAACTCGGCTGCTGCGCCTGCCTTGTGAGATGAAGCTTCCAGGTAGGAGTTAGCTGTGGTGCAAGACACCATCACATCTTATATGTCCTGCTGCTCGCTTACAGACAAGACTGTAACAACCAGATGAGTCGACCTGGGAACCAAAATGGCACTGCTGAGGTCCACCGAGGTTATGAGCTAGCTAGATTCCAACCGCTACTCTGACAGTATTATTATTTCTTTGCCCACAAGCACAAAGTTGCCTATTACAACAAGGACATAGACGTTACATGAAACAGGTAAATGATTGAAAAAATATAGAAACAAAGCAGAGCCAGAAGACTTTGAATGCTTGTCTGAATAAGAATGTTTTAGGAGCTGACTTAAAATGCTAAAAGTTCTGTTCAGAATGGATGTGCTGAGGAAGTTGGTTCCTCTTGAGTTTTTTGTGTAATTGAATTGTTTGTTTGGTTTTGTGATGAAATAAATGTCTTCTTTTTTTTCCATTAATGATGTGGGTTACTGGGTTGTTAAACACACTAGGTTCGTGATTCTGTGCTACGTAAATTCACGATTGACATTGACATTTATATTGATGCATATACTCATGTACCGTGTTTTATTGGCTGTGTGACGTTTGCTCTTTGGTAGATATAGTCAACGTAATTGTCACCAGTTTGTTTGTTTATGACACTGTCACGTGTTCATTTTCTGTCCCTTTTCAGGAGACGCGAGTTGTTATCGGAAGTAAACTTGCAGGTTTCAATGGACAAGTAGTTGGGATGGAAGTGTCGGCGCTGTTACAGAAAGAGTTTAGTTCTAAGTAAAACTTATCCCTCTGTCTCCACATCGTATCCATACGTGGATTGCACCTGTCTGGTGTGTGGCTGGCTGTGTAGGATATGTGCAAGGTATGAGTGACTTGCTGGCGCCAATACTTGTTGTCATGGAGAATGAGGTTGACGCTTTCTGGTGCTTCTCGGGATTCATACACATGATGGTCAGTCGCCAGTCTGCCATGCTGTCAGTGTTTTCATCTCTAGTAATAAATATTCGTGCGTGTCTGACGTTGTCTGTGCATGTATTTTGCAGAACGTCCCGTATGACCGTAGGCGTTAGTGATAATAATGAATGATAATGAAAGTGAATTTGTGTAGCGTACTGTCATGGAGTAGCAATCATCTCTAATACGCTGTCGTCACAGACAGAGCGTGAGTACAACCTATACAGCCTATAGGCTGCAGGCTAGGCCCGTGGATTAGGTTGCAGGCTCGCCCTCCACACCCACAGGCCTATGGCTAACAGCTATGCCCTGCCCTGGTCTGCCGTTTAATGGTCGCCACCCTCATGATCCATGTAATTGCGTGGATCACTACTCATTTACCGACCCCGGAGAGATGGAAGGCTGAGTTGGCCTAGTTGGTTGACCCATAGCGACGCCTTACACATGAAGTGGTCACACGTCAATCATGGACCAGGCGTACATCAGGGAAAGTCCGCCAGCCACAGACCGACGTCCTAACCACTGACCCATGCCGCCAACTCATCCACGCCGCCAACCCATGGTTCTCATCCACTTGTCATAGGCTTTGACGCCAGACTTACGGTTACCTTCCTGGTTTCGGAGCATCACTGCCTCTCCACTACAGTAGTAACAGTAGCAAATTATCCTGCTTGGTGACAGAGGCAGGTGTGCGTGAGCGGCTTGCCTGGGGCTGTACTTGACAGTGCAGTTGGTGAGAACAGAACTCGGTACCTGTTGATTGCAAAACCAGCAGCACTGTAGCCACAATGCTATCGAGCCAAGCACGTGTGTGCATGTGGTGTTTTTGTGTTGAAGGGAGCAAATTTTGAGAAGGATCAACAGGCAATGAAGAATCAACTGATGCAGTTGCAGATTCTGTTGACCTTTGTCGACCCAGAACTAGCCAACTATCTCGGTCAGTTCAACAGCTGTTACAGCATTGATACAAGACAGACTTTGCCTTTGTAATGTGTTGTCGATTATTGTATTAGTCACCCATGCAGCCAAGTATGCAAATCTTAAAAGTGAATTTTATAAAATAGACTGATTTCATAATTTATGCATAATTGCAAATATTCAAATACATAAATACATTTGTGTGCGTTTGTGTTTCTGGTTTTCAAAGTCGTGATGGTCAATAACTACACACACATGTTTTGCTCACCGATTTCAAGTTTTTTATTATTGTAGCAAACGTAATTTCTGTAGAATAGATGATGTTATCCTGGTTTAATTGGTAGAATTATGATGCATACAAACTGCTGCTTGTGTTTATGTAGTTGTGTGCAGCATAGAATTTTATTACAATACATCTATAACATAACTTTGTTTTCATATTAACTAATTTGCTGCATGCACAAATTAAGAAATCGGAAATTTAGAGTGTGACATTGTGTGCAGAGAGCCAGGAGTCGAGCAACATGTATTTCTGTTTCCGCTGGCTTCTTATTCTCTTCAAGCGTGAATTCTCATTTCCGGAAATCATGCGCATATGGGAAGTGAGTATCGGAGTCTGTTGATGATCACAATGTGAGCAGCATAACTACACAGATCGCAAGCGGGTAGCCTGTCCGTGCCACGAATAACCAAGAGGTCAAAAGCAGAGGTCGCCAGACCAGTCAGTTTTGTGACATAAAATATCAACTATATACCGGTATTCATTATTGATCGACAACAGAAAGCCTTGTGGTGGTTTCCAGTGTGCCCATTGTGACAAGTGGCAATGACCCTGAGGCAACGAGGGAGGGCCCCATAACGTGTCAGCCATCGACGGACACACTGTTTTGACTGTTCAAATGGCTAGATATATAGCGCCATTTGCAGAGTTTCGGAGGCGCTGAAATACCTGGTCGGCTGTTGCATACCAGTTTCGGAAGTCGCTGGTCGACCGTTGTCAGCTACTCTCAGCTAGTCGACACCACATTACTGTGCCATGTTACCGGCTTAGCACGTTCGGGTGCTGGACCTTTTCAGTCGCTGGTCCTGCTTTGTGTAACTCTTTACCGGCTTGTCTCCGTGATCAGGGCCAGGTTAAGGAATGTTCTAGCATGTTTGGCCGAACAAGGCCCCACACTTTAGCGGACCCCACACGTGTGCCAAAAAAGTTATGAGGTTAAAGTTGCCTATTAGTAAAAATAAGGAAAACATCTCAGAACAAACTAGTCGAAAGTATGCACTATTGTATACGAAAATTGACATTGAAATTGTATGACAAAAGTTGCACAGAACACGGTTATTTGGCCTTTCATTTTGATCCTGTGGGTGGGCCCCACAAATTTTTCCGATCAGGGCCCCCACATTTGTCAATCCGTTCCTGTCCATGATACATCAGTTTTAGGAAACATTAGCATTAAGTTATTAAACACAGCACAGTAGAGATGCTGCATGATTCTGCACTATACGAGATCACGACTGACATTGAAGTGCATTGTGTGTGTCTGTACGTGTGTGCGTGTGTGTGTCAGGTGTTGTGGACAGGTCGGCCATGTCGCAACTTTCATCTGCTACTGTGCATCGCTGTCCTGATCACCGAGAAAACCGTTCTTATTCAGAACAACTTCGGCTTCACTGAAATACTAAAGGTTTGCCTCTCTGTCCGTCTTTGTATGTATGTGTAATGCCACACAAAGTCGTCGTTATTAGCCGTTGCGATTTTGGGGACTTTTTATGCACTTTTATTGAAGCAAGAGCAACACGGCAGCTTTAAGTTGAGTTTGTGCCAGCTGTCATCATTCACACCAACTGTTTACTCGCCTATTCAGTCTCACTCAATACGAGCAGTACAATGTTGACAGTATGTCAAAGACAGCTTTGTGAAGTCTTGACCTTTTGCCACACATGGACTCGGGGGCTGTAGAATAATACCGACCCGTACTCAGACCATGGGTCGCAAGAGTTGTCTTATCTGCACTGTAGCTTTTATCGTTTTGTTTTGTACTGAGTTTTGTTTTTTCTGTTGCTTACTTCTTCCTACTTTCTCCATACGTGTCGAGTTGGTGCTAAATTATTGTGGACTGCAAATGTCTTCGGGATTACAGTGCTGTATATTTGCAGCCCGCCTCCCTGAAACCCTTTTTTCTAGTTTTGATGAACTTGAGTGCTGATATGCTTATGTGTGTGCAGCACATTAACGACATGTCTGGCACGCTGCTAGTCGACGACGTTCTGACGCTCGCCGAGGCTGTCTACCTGCAACTGCGCTCATGTCGCGACCTGCCGTCCGACATCCACGAAATCCTTGCCATCTCGTCGCCGCAGTCCGACCACCAAGGTCCTTTCTCGTCGGCTCTGCCCGCCTCAGTCGCCGAAGCCACCCAGAAGCCTACCGACAGTCACGTGACGCAGTCACTGTACAGCGTGCACACGGCGCCGGGAGGAAGTCGGAGTGGCAGAGAGGTGACGCTGACCAACGATGATAGTAGCATTGAGATTCTGTCCGAGTCCGTCTGATGATGCTGTTTGTCACAACGGAGAATGCTGTGATATGTCCCACACTCCCACTTGACTGTGACCGGCAATAGACAGTTGGCCTGTCCTGTGGACGGGCGTGCAGACTGCCATGATGGGTGGTAGCCATTCAGCGGCAACTGTGTCCACATATGTGACAACAGTCGTTATCTATATCACTCACAGCCGGATTAAGCACTGGGCTGCTCGTCTCTGAATGACCTGTTACGTGTCGGGTGGGACGTTAACACCGTACTCACTCACTCACTCACCCAATATGGAGGCTGCATCCTTAGGCTACTGATTTTCAGCCCCCTCCCCCCCAGAAAAAATCAGTGAAACTAGAAACCGAAAGCGTGGTCTCCTCGAAGCCAACGCAAGCCGGCAGGAACGATTGTGACACTCTGGAATCCTGGGCAACGAGAAAGCTGACTACTTAGTACAGTCGGGTCGGAGCCATTCATTGGCCCCGAACCAGTGTTACCAATTTCATATAGTATGATTAAATCATCTATAGGAAATTGGGCTCATAAACAATCAGATGTCTATTGGGAACTAATGAACACTTGTAGGCAAACAAAAATGTTTCTTGAACACAGGAGTAAAGCAAGGTCAAGGGAGTTGATAAACCTACCTAGGAACTTGCTGCACACTGTGACGGGAATCATTACTGGGCATAATACCCTTAGCAGACATATGAACATAATGGGCCTAAACAATGACCCACTGTGTGAGCATTGTGAAGGGGAGCAGGAGACTTCCCTCCACTTTATAAGCCAATGCAGTTACTATGTAACAACTAGAATGAGCATTTGGGGAAAACCAGTTTTAGACCCTGATGACGTGAAGAGAATAAGAGTTAAGGATCTAGCGAGATTTATTCTAAAGTCTCGTAGATTCTTAGTTAATGAGATATCCAATTAAGGATAAATTCTGGGGATGGCGAATGGACCCGTTTGAGGTCTTTACCTACTGGGACTCAAAGGAGAACCAGCGCCAATTGACATTGACATTGACATAGAGGTGCACTTGCAATGAATTGCTTAACTGAACCGACGTTTATACAGGATGTTCGGAAAATATGCAATATTTGGCCGCAATTTTTCCAAAAATCGGCATCTTCAAATTAAGAGAAAGCAACAGCATAAACTGAGCTGCATAGCATAGACATGCCGAAGTAGCGTTTTATTGTGTCACGTGTGTTGGGAGCGCGTAAGATTGAGTTGAAATTCGAAAGTGTCTTCAGTAGCTAGCTTGTGTGGACGTAAATTATTCGTGTCAGCGAAAATACTCTTAATCTGGCCGCCTGCCAATCCAGTTTCTAGTTAAACAAATTTTGGGATAGTGATTTGAGAATTTCCAGATGGGGTGGGGTCCCATTGTCCCATGCTGGGTGCAGGGACGACGGTGAAGGTGGGAATGGGAACCCAATAAATTTTATATCGTAGGCCCGCAGAATATCTTAATCGGTCATTGGTGCATATGACGTGACGTCGGAGGAATTGCTGCTGCAGTCGTCTGTTGTGTAGGTTTGTTGAGGCCTCTGTATTAAGGCTGTTTTGGGCCCGGTTGCTGTACGCAAAATTCGCGCCCCTTCCTCTGTCCTTTTCCTTCCTTCATTTCCCGCCGTCCATCTCCGTTGGCCTCTTCTCCCCTTTCCTTCCTTCCCTGTCCTCCCCTTCCCTCTCCTACATACTATTGCTTCTCCTCCCTTTCCCTTAGGAGTAGGCTCCTGAAATCCAGCTAGGAGTCTGGGGGCTTCCTAGCGGGGTCTTGGGCGGAGCCACAGCCGAAATCGAATTTGGTGCATTTTAGCTTCAAAATGTGTCATCTGGTGGCAGCTACGCTGTCGGATTACAATATGCAGTTAAGAAATGTGGAAAATGTGTAGTATGCCGTACCAATCCCACAGTTGGTAGGGCAACTGGCCTACTTGCCCATTACGTTCCCGCGCCCCTGGCGGCATCGGTCTTGACGTACACGCCTATGACGACGTCGCTTTTGATACTGGACTGGGCTTAATGAAATGACGGTTGGTCGGACGTGCTGTGTTTAACATTGATTTGCGTCGTTGGCTGATGGTGTGTGACTATTATCACGTGATGTTCGTTATTGTCAGACTTCTCTGCGTGAGCGATGCACACTGACAAACGTGTCATCCCTGTGGTAGGCTTGTCACGCATGTGATTGTGAACTGCAGGCCCGTCGCTATACGTGGAGAGGGGGCATGAGAGGCAGCACCGTGTCTGGGGTCTCGCGCCTTTAATGGGCCAGGCATCTTGTCTGCACAGTGGACGTCATTGTGCAGTATGCAGTGCACCCGTTCAGGAGATCATCGGTGTTTCATTTCTGCCAAATTTAACGATAAATTGATCGATGAAACTTTTAAAAATGTTCGAAAGTATTTTTTATCAGTTCAAATTTGGGACTTCGTGACATCACTAATTTGCGTCTTTCTGCATGCTCAAGTGAATTCCGCAGTTTGGTGGTCTTGTGATAGACTGAAAAAATTGTTTTAAAATTGATGGATTAATCAAAAATAATTAAAACGTTTTAATCAGTACCAGCCGCGTTTATTATTCTTTGATCGCTGGGATTGTTTCCGATGATTGTGAGGATTCGTAAACGACCATTCGAGGACTTCATGACAACAGCAAAAAGTACATGGTCTCAGTCACGGTGGGATCAGCATGCAGGTCTGTTGCAGAGGCCCTGCGTTGACAACAGATGCTACTGGTCAACTTCGTGCGCTTGCAGACTGCGAACAGTTCGTTGACGATTGTTATTTCTGCAGCCAAAGTTGCATCATGTCTAAGCCTGTATTTCATTTCTCTGGTCGGAGTATAGGCTTACAGGGTGGCCCAAAAAGTAAGCCACTACCAAATTAACCAAAAAATTATATGAAATCGTATTAAAGCCTGCCAATTAGATTAGATTTCTTAGTCAAATTAAAGTATCGATCAAGCACTATATCATTATCCGTTGGTATTAGATATTCTGTGCATGACATACTTTGTGACGTCATGAACTATGCCTGACACGCAAAGTAGCGTTATGCGTCACATACGGTAAATGATGTTAGCGCTCCCTCTGGCATCAGCTTGCTTTAGCAAGCTGTGAATTCCATTCCAAAACAGTCTTTTAAACAAAGATTTATGTTAAACTTTCTTTGATTGCTATGTTTTCTTTTTTGACTTTTTTTTTACAATTTTATCATATACATTGATTTTACCCGCTTCAAACACAGCAACTGATTACGTCACAAACTAGGTCACACGATATAATAC
>Ga0209568_1000738_pt1 | contig 11703 bp, 12 predicted proteins | sample WorMetOlspDAHAB2_FD_187406 | JGI IMG/M metagenome (GOLD analysis project Ga0209568, IMG submission 187406) | Marine gutless worms symbiont microbial communities from Max Planck institute for Marine Microbiology, Germany - Olavius sp. DAHAB.2... ...
TAGATCAATGAAAGCGCCAGAAGGCGCCGCGCCTGCTTGCCGTCCTTCGAGGAACGGGCCAAAGCCCGGAGATCGTCGCAAGTGAAGTCTGTGCGTAGGGGAATGCCGCGTGCCATGGAAAAACTCCTCTGTTTTCCATGTTGAATCACACCCCGCCTAACAGTCCCTTAATGAGTCAAACTTTTTACAGCTTGGTATTAGGGTGGCGAGACCCTGACTGAGTAATTTCGTAAACCGCTCTTTGCAACTCTATGCGTACCGAAATGCTGGTCAGGAGAGACTTTTTACGGAAATACGGCTAGAGACGTCGAAATCACATATGATTTGGCGACAAGAGACGCCTTTCAGTCACCTAACCCTATGTTATTTGGGAGAATCTCCGCGGGATCACGCGCACCGGCATTTTGTCCCGGACGAAATGGCGGAGAGGGTGGGATTCGAACCCACGGTACCCATAGGGCACAACGGTTTTCGAGACCGCCCCGTTCGACCACTCCGGCACCTCTCCGCGAAACAGGGTCTCGGAGGCCGGGCGGCCTCCAGGGCGGGCGGAGATTAGCCGAAAGCCCCGGCCCCTGCAAGCGACGCCCGGCGGCCGTGCAACCCGCCGAAATACTTGACGAAACGCGCTCAAGCGCCGTTGACATGGGCGCCGAAAGGGGTATATTGCCGGCCTCATTTCGCGGGCCGCGCCGCCAACGGCGGACGGCCTGATTTTGGCATGATGTCCCGGACGGCTGGTTGTTTCGACGACCCCACCGGTTGAGCAGGAATTCGAGACCAACATGTTCGCAGTGATACGAACCGGCGGCAAGCAGTACAAGGTCGCCAAGGATGACGTGATTTCCGTCGAGAAACTCCTCGGCGCCCCGGGCGACACCGTGGAGCTGGGTGATGTCCTGATGCTCGGCGAGGAGAGCAAGGCGCCCACCGTCGGCACGCCCCTAGTGGACAAGGCCGTGGTGTTCGCCGAAGTGCTCGAGCAGGGCCGCGATGACAAGGTCATCGTGTTTAAGAAAAAGCGCCGCCAGGGCTACCGCCGCACCCGCGGCCACCGCCAGAGCCAGACCGTTCTGAAGGTCCTGGAGGTCAGCCCCACCGGCACCAAGCCGAAGACCGCGGCGAAGAAAGCGGCGCCCAAGAAGACCGACGAGGGCGAGGCCAAGGCCGCGCCGGCGAAGAAGAAGGCGGCGCCGAAGAAGACCGAGGCGGAAGAGGCCAAGGCACCGGCCAAGAAGGCGGCCGCCAAGAAGCCCGCCGCCAAGAAGCCCGCGGCGAAAAAGCCCGCCGCCAAGAAGGCCGCCGCCGACAGCAAACCGGCGGCCAAGAAACCGGCCGCCAAGAAGAAGGCGCCGGCCAAGGGCGCCGACAAGGAGTAACGAACCATGGCACATAAAAAATCCGGTGGCAGTTCACGGAACGGCCGCGATACGGCGGGACGGCGCTTGGGCGTCAAGAAGTACGGCGGCCAGGCCGTCATTCCCGGCAACATCATCATCCGCCAGCGGGGCACCAAGTATCACCCGGGCGAGAACGTCGGCATGGGCAAGGACCACACCATTTTCGCCGTCGCCGAAGGCCGCGTGACCTTCCAGCGCCGGGCCGGTGGCCGCGTCTACGTGGGCGTGGAGCCGACGACCTGAACCCGGGGCTGGCCATTCGCCGACGGACGAAGGGGAATGGCTTCCATTCCCCTTTTTTCGTGAACCCGGCGTAGCGCCGAACGGGCTTGAGACCAATGAAGTTCCTCGACGAGGCCAAGATCTTCCTGAAAAGCGGTGACGGCGGCGACGGTTGCGTCAGTTTCCGCCGCGAGAAGTTCATCGAGTTCGGCGGCCCCGACGGTGGCGACGGCGGGCGCGGCGGCGATATCGTGCTGGAGTGCGTCGACACCCTGAACACCCTCATCGATTTCCGCTACCGCCAGCACTTCAAGGCCGGCCGCGGCACCCACGGCATGGGCCGCAACCGCAGCGGCCCGAAGGGCAAGTCGGTGGCCATCCGCGTTCCCGTCGGCACCCAGGTCCTGGCCGAAGACAAGGAGACCCTGATCGCCGACATGACCACGGCGGGGGAAACGAGGGTGCTTTTGAAGGGCGGCGACGGCGGGCGCGGCAATGCGCGCTTCAAATCCTCCACCAACCAAGCACCCCGACAGTTCGACGAAGGCTGGCCCGGCGAGGAATGCTGGGTCTGGCTGCGTTTGAAATTGATCGCCGACGCCGGCCTCATCGGCCTGCCCAATGCCGGCAAGTCCACCTTCCTGGCGGCCGTCACCCGCGCCCATCCCAAGATCGGCGACTATCCTTTCACGACGCTGCACCCCAACTTAGGCGTCGTGCGCCGCGACAACAGTGAGTTCGTGCTCGCCGACATTCCCGGCCTGATCGAGGGGGCCAGCGACGGGGCCGGGCTCGGCACCCGGTTCCTGGGCCATGTGGAGCGCTGCCGGGTTCTGCTGCATCTGGTGGACGCGACGGAAACGGATCCCGTCGACAGCTATATGACGGTGCGCGGCGAGGTTGACGCCTACGGTCACGGGCTTGCGGAGAAGACGGAGATCGTCGCCCTCAACAAATGCGATGCCCTGAGCGCCGAAGAGACGACGGAAAAACGCGACGCCCTGGCGGATGCCGCCGGAAAGCCGGTGCATGCCATTTCGGCGGTCGCCGGCAACGGGGTCGACGCGGTGATCTGGGAACTGTTCGACCTGATCGGCCATGGCGCACCGGAAAACCATGCCGACGACCAGCCCTGGGAGGTGCATCCATGACCGGTGCACAGACCCTGACCAAGGCGAAGCGGGTAATCGTCAAGATCGGCTCCATATTGCTGGTCGATCCGGACCGCGGCACCGTGCACCGGCGCTGGCTCGAATCTTTGGCCGAGGACCTGGCGCGGTTTCGTGACCGCGGCCAGGAGGTGATCCTCGTTTCCTCCGGCGCCATCGCCGTGGGCCGCCGGCATTTGGAACTGGGATCCGGCAAGTTGCGCCTGCAGGAAAGCCAGGCGGCGGCGGCCACCGGCATGGTGCGCCTGGCTCATGCCTATCAAGAAGTGCTGGCCCACCATGGCATGACCGTCGCCCAGGTCCTGGTGACCCTGGACGACAGCGAGAACCGGCGCCGCTACATCAACGCCCGCAATACCCTCGACACGCTCCTCAAGCTGGGCGCCGTGCCGCTCATCAATGAGAACGATACGGTGGCCACGGACGAAATCCGCTTCGGCGACAACGACCGCCTGGCGGCCCGCGTCGCCTCCATGGTGTCCGCCGACGTGCTGGTCCTGCTCTCCCATGTGGACGGCCTCTACGACGCCGATCCGACGGAGAGCGATACCGCCAACCACGTCCCCGAGGTGCGCGGCGAGGTGGACGGGGCGATCCAGGCCATGGCCGGCACCTCCATGAGCCACGACGGGTCCGGCGGCATGATCACCAAACTGGAAGCGGCCCGCATCGCCATGAATGCCGGCGCCCTGACGGTCATCGCCGACGGCACGGAGATGCATCCCTTGCGCCGAATTGAAGACGGCGTGCGCGCCACCTGGTTCATTCCGAACGCCAATCCGAAGGCGGCCCGCAAGCGCTGGATCGCCAGCGCCCTGAAGCCGGTCGGCGCCATCATCGTCGATGCCGGTGCCCTGAAGGCGCTGGAATCGGGAAAGAGCCTGCTGCCCGCCGGCATCACCGGCATCGACGGCGATTTCCAGCGTGGCGACGCCGTCAGGATCGTCACCACCGACGGCAAGGAAGTGGCGCGCGGCATCACGGCTTATTCGGCCGATGACGGACGGCGGATCATGGGCAACAAAACCAGTGAAATCGAGACCATCCTCGGCTACCGTGGCCGCGACGAAATGGTCCATCGGAACGACCTGGTATTGAGTTGAGGCGACGGACATGAACGAAACCACCGACATTCCCGAACTCATGCGCGGCATCGGCGAGGCCGCCAAGGAGGCGGCGCTCGGCTTGACCACGGCCTCCACGGAGGCCAAGAACGCAGCGCTTTCCGGTGCCGCCGCCGCACTCAGGCGCAACCAGAACCGGATCCTCTCGGAAAATGCCAAGGACATGGCCTTCGGCGAGGAGAAGGGACTCACGAAGGCCATGCTCGACCGGTTGGCCCTGGACGAGGGACGTATCGAGGCCATGGCCAAGGGTTTGGACGACATCGTCCAACTGCCTGATCCCGTGGGCGCCGTCACCGACGCCTGGGACCGCCCCAACGGCCTGAAGATCGAGCGCCGGCGCACGCCCCTGGGCGTCATCGGCGTCATCTACGAGAGCCGCCCCAACGTTACCGCCGACGCGGGCGCGCTGTGTCTGAAGGCCGGCAATGCGGCGATTTTGCGTGGTGGTTCGGAAAGCTTCCATTCGTCGGGCGCCATCATGGAATGCCTGACCGAAGGATTGGCCGGGGCCGGATTACCCGAGGCCGCCATCCAGCGGGTGCCGACCCGTGACCGGGCCGCCGTCGGCGAGATGCTGACCATGACCGACCATATCGATGTCATCGTGCCGCGCGGCGGCAAATCCCTCATCGAGCGGGTCTCGGCGGAAAGCCGTGTGCCCCTGTTCAAACACCTGGAGGGGATCTGCCACACCTATGTGACCAAGGACGCGGCGCCGGACATGGCGGAAAGTGTCGTCATCAACGCCAAGATGCGGCGCACCGGCATCTGCGGTGCCACGGAGACACTGCTCATCGACCGCGACGCCCTCCCCATGCTGACCCGCATCGTCGGCGGGCTGGTGGACGCCGGTTGCGAGGTGCGCGGCGACGCCGAGGCACGGGCCGCCGACGCGCGGGTTTCGGAAGCCAATGAGACAGACTGGGACACGGAGTACCTGGATTCCATCATCTCCGTGCGCACCGTCGGCGGGCTCGACGACGCCGTGGCCCATATCCAGCGCCACGGCTCCAGCCATACGGAGGCCATCATCACCGAAAACCCGGAGACCGCCGAGGCATTCCTCAACAACGTGGACAGCGCCATCGTCATGGTCAACGCCTCCACCCAGTTCGCCGACGGCGGCGAGTTCGGCATGGGTGCGGAGATCGGCATTTCGACGGGCAAGCTGCACGCCCGCGGCCCGGTCGGCCTGGAACAATTGACGTCAATGAAGTACGTGGTCCGGGGCACCGGCCAGTGCCGGCCCTGACCGGCGCACCTTGAAGACTCTCACCCCCCGCAAGCGGTCGCTGCGCGCCGCCGCCCGCGAGGTGCTGCAGGCGCCGCCGGCCGTCCCCGACGGCCGCCGCATCGGGCTCTTGGGCGGCTCCTTCAATCCGGCTCACGAAGGCCACCTGGAGATCAGCCGGCTAGCCCTCGATCTGCTTGCCCTGGATGAGGTCTGGTGGCTGGTGACGCCGCAAAATCCGTTGAAGACGGAAGCCGGCATGGCACCGCTCGCGGACCGGTTGCGTGCCGCCAAGGCGGCCGCGCGGGGCGAATCCATTCACGTTACCGATTTGGAAGCGGGGTTTGACAGCCGCTACACGGCCGACACGCTCCGGGTATTGACGGAGCGCTATCCGGGCGCCCATTTCGTCTGGCTCATGGGCGCCGACAACCTCGTCCAGATGCACCGTTGGCGCCGCTGGTCATCGATCTTTCATACTGTTCCCGTTGCGGTTTTTGCACGGCCCACGTATTCTTTAAGGGCCGAGCGGTCGAAAGCGGCTCGGCGATTCGCCAGATCCCGCGTCAAAACCTACCGAGCGGGAAGCCTGGCGACCCGGCGGCCGCCGGCCTGGGTGCTCTTCAAACGGCCCCTCAATCCGGTATCCGCCACCGAACTCCGCAGCCGCGAGCCGGCGGCGGAATGACGCAACGAAGGAGAGGAGCGCAACCATAGCCCAAACCGTGCCGATGCCGCCGGCCGACGAAGTTCTGAAGCTGGTGGAAGCATCTCTCGACGACGACAAGGCCGAGAACACCGTCGTGGTCGATCTTTCCGGCAAGACCACCATCGCTGATTTCCTGGTCATTGCCACGGGAACCTCGCAACGCCATGTGGGCGCCATGGCGGACCATATCCATAGACGCTTGAAAGGATTGGGCCTCAAGGGCATCGCCGTTGAGGGGCAGAACCAATGCGACTGGGTGCTGATCGATGCCGGCGACGTCATCGTTCACCTGTTCCGTCCGGAGGTCCGCGAATTCTACAACTTGGAAAAGATCTGGATGGCGCCGCCGGGAACGGACATGGCGGCGGACACGGCCGCCAGCGTTTCGGCGTAATCGAGCCCCTGTTAAGGAGGCCCGTCCCTCGCACTAGGTAAGGGATGGGCGGAAGAGATGCATTACATCATCGTTGCCGTGGGCCGTTGGAAGGCGGGCCCGGAAAAGGCGCTTTACGAACATTTTCGCAATCGCCTGCAGCCGCCGCTCGATTTACGCGAGGTGGAGGAGAAGAAACGCCTCGCCGCTCCTGAACTGAAACGCCGTGAAGCGGACCTGCTGCTCGCCGCCGTGCCCGACGGGGCGCGGACGGTTGCCCTGGACGGCCGGGGCAAGGCGCTTTCCAGCCGCCAGCTTGCCGAACGTCTTGGGGCATGGCGCGACGACGGCATTCGCAGCGCCGCTTTCCTGATCGGCGGTGCCGACGGCCTGGACGATCGGGTTCCGAAGCGCGCCGACCTTACCCTGTCCCTGGGACCGCAGACCTGGCCGCACCTGATGGTTCGCGCCATGTTGGCGGAACAGCTCTACCGGGCCCAATCGATCCTCGCGGGCCACCCCTACCACCGCGACTGATCGACGGCTGCGAGTCCCGCGGTCGTCTCGGCTCACGGCTCCGCCGGCGGGAGGGCGGCCAAGAGCGGCGCCAGATGATCTTCGTAACGATTCCAGGCGGCGACGGAATCCGTATAGATGCCCTGGCGGACTTGCACGCTGCTGGCCGTGGCGACCCGCCGCTGGGTGCGGTGAAAGGAAAGGCAGGCATCGTCCCAGGGAAGCTCCAGGTGGTTGAGCAGGCGCCGGGTCTGGGGTTCCTGGTCGGCGACCAGATCCTCGTAACGGACTTCGAACAGGCGTTCCGGCAGGACCCGGCGCCAATGCGCCATGAAATCGGCGTAGAGCCCGTAATAGGAGCCGAGCTCGGTCAAGTCGTAGGCGAAATCGTGGCGATCCGTGAACAGGGTCTTGAACATGGAGAGACAGGTGTCCGCCGGCGTGCGGGTGCAATGGACGATCTTCGCCTTCGGCAGCATCACGGCGATCAGCCCCACGTAGAGGAAGTTGTGCGGCATCTTGTCGGTGATCCGGGACGCGGCCGGCGCCCGGCTCCGCAGTTTCTTCATGTAGGCCGCGCCGAGACGCTCCAAGTCATCGCCGTCCAGGTCCCGCACCGTTTCGGGGAACCCGTTTCCGCAACCGTCCGCCGCCTCGGCGGCGAACATCAGCTCGCCGCCGCCGAACACGTCCGGATGGCTGGCGACGATCTGTTCGACCAGGCTGGTGCCGGACCGCGGCATGCCGAGCACGAAGATCGGTGTCGGATCAGATGCGCCCGTGTCGGCGGCTTGGGCAAGGAACTCGGCACTGAAGGTTTCCTTGATGCGGTTCATCAGGTCCCGGTCCCTGGAGATCGCATAATCATAGGTACGGCGATGCGCCGCGTTGCCGGCGGCGAACCTCCGGAATGCCGCATCGTAGTCGCCGGAATCCTCCAGGGCCTTGCCCAGGGCGAAGGCCAGTTCGATCCGCGCCGCCTCCGGCAGGCCGCCCTCATCGTAGAGGGCGCGCATTGCTTCGACGGCGTTCGCGCCGCCCGGGCCGAATCCCAGGGAGGTCAGATGCCGATAGGCGCCGGCGTGGGTGGGGTCGATCTCCAATACCCTTCGGTAACAGGCGGCGGCCTCGTCGAAGGCGCCCAACTCCTTGCATGCGTGACCCCTATTGAAATGGGCGTCGAGGAACTGGGGATCGAGGGCCAGGGCCTGGGCATAATGTTCGAGCGCCGCTTCCGCGTGGTCGACGGCGCGTAGCGCGTTGCCCATGTTGTTGTGGGCGGCGGCGAATTCCGGATCGATCTCCAGGGCCCGGCCGTAACTCGCGATGGCTTGCTCCGGCGCACCGATATCTTCGAGGACGTTGCCCAGGTTGTTATGGGCGGCAGCGTAATCGGGATCCAGTTTCAAGGCCTCGCCGTAGTGGTCGATGGCCGCCTCCGGATTTCCGCCGTTGCGTAGCGCGTTTCCCAGGTTGTTGTGGAGCACCGCGTCGCCCTTGCTGTGGTCTAGGGCCTCGCCGTAGGCCGCGGCGGCCGCCTCGTATTCGCCGGCGCTCAGGCATTGGTCGCCCAGGGCCCGCAAGGCCTCGTGCAGATTTCGGCGGGCGTCCGTGAAGCCGCTATCGTGGGCCAGGGTGTCCCGGTAGCCGGCAACCGCCTCGTTGAGACGACCCGCATCCTGCAGGGCATTCGCCCGGTTGAAATGCGCCGCGGCGAAACCGGGATCGATTTCCAGGGCGCGTGCGTAGCACGCCAGTGCGCCCTCCAGATCGCCTTTCCGCCGGGCGATCAGGCCGAGGTTGAGATGGGCTCCGGCGAGTTGCGGCGCAAGCTCCACGGCCTTCTCGAAGCAGGCGCCCGCCTCGACCCACTCGGCCCGCTCCCGGTGCACGTTGCCCAAGGAATTGTGGGCCTCGGCGAACCCGGGTGCCAGGGCGATGGCCCTGGCAATGTGCTGGATTGCCGCCTCGGACCGACCCGATTGGTTTTCAAGGACCCCAAGCAGGTGCAACGCATCGACGTTATCCGGATCAATGCCGAGCACCGTCTGGTAAGCATCGCGGGCGGCGGCCAAATCCCCGGCGCGATGCTGAGCGAGCGCCGTTTCGAGCAGTTTCCTCAGGTCCATGCAAGAGTTCCGTAACCGGATCGGTTCATGGCCGACAGTGTAGCCGTTCTGGTTGGCTTCGCCATGAACTTCCGCCATGCCGCGCCCGGCGTCGGCTTCGACGCGGTTCGTCCTTGCCGCCAACACGTGGCGATGGAATGATGCCGACCATGAGCGAAGAATCGGCGCATCAGAACGCTGTGACAGGGAAATCCGGGGGCCTGTTCTGCAATTTGAGGGGAGACCTCTCGGGGGGGTTATCGGCGGCCGTCATCGCCCTGCCGGTAGCCATTTCCTGCGGTGTTGTCGCCTTCGCCCCCATGGGCCCGGATTTCGCCGCCTACGGGGCGTTGGCCGGATTGAACACGGCCATTTTCGTCACCTTGGTGGCCGGCCTTCTGGGCGGCTCACCGCTTCAGATCACGGGACCAAAAAGCTCCCTCGCGGTCATTCTGGGGGCGGTCATGGCCGGTCTCATGGCCGATCCCTTGATGCCCACGGAAGAGGGCGCGCGGGCCGGGCTGGCCATCGTGTTGACGTTCATCTGCGTCATCATGGCCGGTGTCTTTCAGGTCATCTTCGGGCTGCTCAGGTTCGGTAACCTGATCAAGTTCATTCCCTACCCGGTTACCGCCGGGTTCATGAACGGCCTGGCCATCATCATCGTGATCAGCCAACTGCCGGTGTTCGTGAATGCCCGGGCCGTCAACCTGGACACTTTTCTCTATGAGCAGTTGGCGCTCAGGCCAAAGGCGGTGCTGGTCTGCCTGCTGACCATCGCCGCCATGTGGTTGGCGCGCCTTTGGTTGCGGCGCGGCGGAGACGCCTTGTTGGCGCTGGTTATCGGCACCGCCGTCTACTACGGCCTCGAACGTATGTACGGGGCCAAGGAAATGGGTGGTGTCATCGGTCCGGTGGTGCGAAACGCCCCCTACCCGAAGCAGTTGTTCAACATCGGCGAAGTGCTGGCCGACCCCAACGCCGACCTTTTGCTCTTGGGGCTCGTGGGACCGGCCTTGGTGATCGCACTGCTCGGCTCCATCGAATCCCTGCTCAGCGCCACGGCCATGGATGCGCATCGCCACGTGCGGCACGATTCCAATCGCGAGTTGATCGGTCAGGGCGTAGCCAACGCCGTCGGCGGTGCCTTCAGTGGTCTGGCCGGCGGCGGTTCACCGACCCGCAGCGTCGCCAATTTCGATGCCGGCGGACGGACGCGGCTTTCCAGCGTCGTACAGGCCTTGTTTTTCCTGATGGTGATCACCGTCATGGGACCGTTGGTGGCGAAGATTCCGCTCGCCGCGACAGCCGGCATTCTCATCGTTTACGCCTTCCGCATGGTCGATGGCTGGACCCGGCAACTGATCGTCAAGATGGGCCGCATCAAGGGCTTGCGCGAACGCCGGGACGTGGCGGTGAACCTTTTGGTGGTCGGTCTGGTGACTCTGTTGACGGTGACCATGGACCTGGTCACGGCCATCGGGGCGGGGTTTGCCGTCGCCTCCTTCCTGTTCATCGTGCGTGCCGGTCAATCGCCTATCTACCGCCACTACACCGGCGCCCAGGTGCAGTCCAAGAACGCCCGGCCCCTGAGCCAGATGGAAATTCTCCGGGCCCAGGGTGCTGCGGTTGCCGTGGTTGAAGCCCGCGGCGCCGTCTTCTTCGGGTCCGCGGAACGACTCGCCGAACGGCTGGAGACGCTGGCGGAAACCGCGGATACGGTGATTCTCGATCTGCGCCGAGTTACCGAAATCGATGCCACGGGCGCCCACATCTTCCGGCGCTTCGACCGGTATTTGACCCGACAAGACAAGGTCTTCCTGCTCAGTCATTTGCGCGAAGGCGACCCGCTGTGGGGTTTTCTCAAGGATATGGAGGTGATCGGCCCGGAGAATCAGGACCAAGTGTTCGCCGATTCCGACGCGGCGCTCACCTGGGCGGAGGACCGGCTCTTGGCCGCGGCCCGCGAAACCCGTGGGTTTTCCGACGAAATGGCGCTCGCGGACATGGAGGTTCTGGCCGGATTGGACGCCGAACAGGTGGAAGTGCTGAGGACCGCCATGAGCCGCGAGACCTTCGCCGCCGGCGAACGCATCTTCGAGGAGGGCGGCGAAGGCGATTCCATGTATTTCCTGGCCGCCGGTTCCGTGGATGTCCAGGGCCGGCTCACCAACAGCGGCCGGGAAGTACGGTTCGCCGGCATTGGTCCCGGTGTGGTGTTCGGGGAAATGGCCATTCTTGGCGATATGGCGCGCTCGGCCAGTATCGATGCCAGGGAATCCGTGGTTTGCTACAAGTTGAGCAAGTCGTCTTTCGAGCGATTGGTCGCCGAACGGCCCGATCTGGTGATCAGGCTGCTGCTCAATCTGGGCCGTCAGTCGGCGCACCGGTTGGATATGACCTCAGCCGAGGTGCGGGCCCTGGCGGAATGACGGGGATGCATTGACAAGGCTATGAGAATCAAGGCATTACAGCGAGCCAAACACTGTGCTAATGTGTTGAATTACGGGATACGGAAGAACAACATCGGCCCGACGAACGGGACCGAACGGGGATTGACGGCTGCCGCGCCATGAAGTTGACCACCAAAACCAGTCTGACGATCGTCGTGATTCTGGCCTTCGCCGTCGTGGTCACGAATTTGCTGAACTATTACAAGTACCAATCGACCCTTCGGGAGTTGGTGCAGTCGCGATTCGTGGTTGTCGGCCTCGATATCAAGTCGCGTGTGAACAACTCATAACGCTCTGAGTTGGCATTGTTTTTCCGGTTTCTGAAGTCGTTATATTTGCAGTTTTTTCTGGTTTTTGTTGCCGGAACCTTGCGATTTCGGGTTCCGTTTTCGGGC
>Ga0209568_1000739_pt1 | contig 11700 bp, 10 predicted proteins | sample WorMetOlspDAHAB2_FD_187406 | JGI IMG/M metagenome (GOLD analysis project Ga0209568, IMG submission 187406) | Marine gutless worms symbiont microbial communities from Max Planck institute for Marine Microbiology, Germany - Olavius sp. DAHAB.2... ...
TTTGACAAGACTATTGAGATCACAAAGCCGGACATGGAAAACGTGCGACTGTACTGTGACGACACTCAGCAGCTAACCACGCAGCACCGTCGAGCCGGTGCTGTCGCTTCTTCGGAAGTGAGCTGTACGACCCGGGATTTTGGTCGAGAACGGACAGCTGGACCGTACTCACCCGACAGCCATGACCTGCTAGGCTTGCTAGAGGGTCGACCTCGACATTTGGCGCCCAACGTGGGGCGGCGCACGAAAGAATCGACGCTGTGGATGCTGCTGAGAACATCGCCAGAGACAGGCTGCGCGACTACATCGAGAGAACTGAATTTGGAAGGAGTGCTACTACACTGGATGCGACTCGACGAGTGATGACGACGCCTGCAGTCTGGAACGGCCTACGCCATTGCCTACGAACCGGCTTCCGACTGCGAACACCGTCTCCACCGACGTCGCGCGTCTGACACAAGCGTCTATAACGACAATGAGGTTGATGACGTTGGACTTAAACGGCAGCTTGCGCCCACGCAGCGACACTCCCTGGACGGCGGACTCCGACATGGTAGACCGTTAGTACCCGACCAAGCTGCGCCCCGCTGCGACCCATGCTTGTCTATGTCGACCTGCAAACAGGCCTGCTGTCGCCAATGCGCCATGACTGCCGCATGACTTTGAACAGTTATGAAAAAGTCATTGACACGCAAGCTAATGCTACGAGGCTGAAAAGGGCCAATAGAGCTGCAAAGAGACTCAGCTTTTTCGACGAAAGGAAACCCGGCTTACCTGATAGAACGCCTATCAACGCCGAGTTGCCACACGAGCCACGCCCTTCTGTCTGCCTCTACTGGGCCGAACGACTACTACGTAGACCAGCACGCTGCTAGAGATAAAGACACCTGCACTGTGAAAAAGCCTGAACCGGAAAGCAACTCACTAGCGAGGAAAGCGTCATGCCGTACGTCGCCTGGGTGTCGTTGTGATGGAATGCCCGACCGGATGCCAGTGCCTACTTCCACCCGCCTGCATGAAGTCACACCGCAGAAGCGACGTAGCGCCAACGCCCGAGTTACTGAAATGAAAGTCAGCTGTGACTGCCAACAGCACGTGTGTGGGAAAGCCCGCGTCCGTAACGACCAACGTTCTGTTGACAGCGACCAAGAGGCTGGATCCGACTATGCCCACTGCGACAAGGGAAAGTACAAAAGCACTTCCGGACGTCGCCACCGCTATAGGTCGGACAGTTCTTCGTCAGAGTCCAGTTCTTCGTCGAAACCGGACTGCGCCACAAGCGAAAAGCAACTATGTCAGTCGTCAGGCCATCGCCAGTCTAGACTGCGTCACCGTTCTCGCCTACCGGGACCTGACAGCAGCGATGGACACCGGCACCGGCCTGCTCACAGATCTGCGTCGTCATCTGCAAGCCGCAGCAGGACCAGAGATGCCGTTAAACCGGATAAGTACGACGGAAAAGGCGGTCTTGACACCTTCCTGGCCAAATTTGAAGCTTGTGCCGACTACAACAAGTGGACGAGGAAAGACAGGGCCGCCCATCTCAAGTCTGCTTTGACTGGAAGCGCCGCGGACCTGCTTCAAGGCAACGCACGAGCTACCTACAGCGAATTAGTGGAGCTACTGCAGCGTCGCTATGGCAACAGCGAGCAGCAAGAAGTATTCAAGCTAGAGCTGAAATCCAAACGCCGCAAACCCGGCCAAGATATTCAATCCCTAGCACACGAAGTGGAAAAGCTGGTCATCCTTGCCTACCCTCGAGCACCGCCTGACCTACGCGAGACTTTGAGCATCGACAGCTTCATTGACGCGTTGACTGATCCTCTGCTTCAGTGCCGACTCCGCGAACGTGAACCGAGCAATCTGAATGAGGCAGTGTCAACCGCTTTGAGGCTGGAGGCGATCGCTCTATCGACGTTACGTACCGACCAAACAACGCGCCGACACACCAGAGCAGCCAAAGTGGAGATGGACGAAGTGCACGACGAGGACTGCCAAACCCGTCCGTCATCCAAAGCCGCTGGAACTCTGACATCGCCCGATCGTGGAAAAGCCAGCTTAAAGAAAGCTCGCCATAGCAGCACCGCGACAGAGCGCGCATTGCCAAGTCAGATACAAAAGCAAGGCAAAGAAATCTGCCAACTGCGAGAAATGGTTAGCGAATTGAGTCAAGCTGGGACGCCGCCTTCGACGCCTTCCAGAGTGCAACAGCTGCCTTTGCCAGGCCAGGCCGTCTATACCCAGCCTACTTATCACGTCTCACCGCTATTGTATGGAAGACCTTCGGCCCATGAGTGTCAGCAGCCCTGCTACTCGACACCGCCAAAGGCAGCCTCGCCGATACAGGCCGGAAGTGGATTTCTACCGCAGTGTCCAGCACTGATGGCGACTCCATCCGCTCAGAAATGTGTGCCTACAGCGCATGGATACCCGCTGGCTGCACTGGGATTTTGCGTCGCCGCAACGACTACATGCACCACCTACCAGTCTTGCCTCGTCGACGGCAGCTACGCCAATGTCTGGAAGATATTCGCCTGTCGTCTGCTTCCGCTGCAATCAGACCGGGCACATACAGCGATTCTGTCTAAGTAGGCACAGCCAAGCCAACGGCTACACCGAGGCACACCGACCTGGGACGCCTATGCACAGCCGAGCTGCCAGCCAGGAACTTGGAAGAGAGAAAGTCTACGTGAAAATGAGAATCAACGGCACCATGACAAGCTGCCTGGTCGACACGGGCTCAGACGCGACCCTGATCCCTGACAGCTTCTCTAAAGGTTGCCGAATTCTCCCAACCAGACAGAAAATATCCGCAGCGAAGGGAACAGAAATTCCGCTGACTGGTTATACGTCTGTCGTCGCCAAGCTTGGAAAGCAAAGGCTGGTGATTACCGGCCTCGTGACTGAGCACGTGTCGCAACCATACCTTGGCATCGACTGGCTTACGGACCACAACGCCAACTGGAACTTCCGCAAGAAGGAGTTGACAGTCAACGGCGTTAAATATCCGCTAACGTCCAGAAGTGCCGCCAATGCCTGGACACGCCGAGTCGTTCTGAATGATGATGTGACTATACCGCCGATGACGCAGATGAAGGTTGAGACCAAGGTGATTTTCAACGGACCTGCCTGTGAACGTCTAACTGAGAAACAGCGGACCAGCGACGACAACGTCTGGGCCACCGAGGCACACGAAGCCGTCCGTGGGGTCCTTGTCGCCCGCACTCTGCTGCCTGACCGAGCCTGTAAAGTGCCTGTGCAACTTTTCAATGTGACCGACCGACCAGTCACCGTCAGAGGTGCCACCGTCCTCGGGAACTTGGAACGTCTGCACGCCTTTTCAGCTCAGCCGAATATTCAGCCGCCGCAGGAAGCACCTGCCGACGCCGAAAAACGAATTGTGGACGAGATGATGGCTTAAGTGGATCAGTCTGTGCCTGACGAGTTCAAGGCCAGCTTGAGACAGCTGTTGATGCGCTATTTGTCTGTCTTCAGTAAAGACGAGCTAGACCTCGGCTTCACTGATCTCGTAACGCACAGAATTGACACGGGTGATGCTCGGCCAGTCCGACAGCAACTACGTCGATATCCGCCAGCCCACCTTGATATCATCGATCAGCACCTGCAAGACATGCAACGTCAGGGAATCATTGAACCTTGTGCATCGCCTTGGTCGTCAAATATTGTTTTGGCAAAGAAACATGATGGGACTATGCGCTGCTGCATTGACTACAGACAGCTCAACAGTTGCACCATCGGTGATGCCTACCCTGTGCTGCGTCAGGACATGTGTCTGGATGCCCTTGCTGGATCCCGCTGGTGTACTTGTTGTGATCTTCGGTCATCATTCCACCAAGTGAAACTGGATCCAGACTCAGCCGACAAGACAGCGTTCATCACCAGAAGGAGTATGTTCCGATACCGCACTATGCCGTTTGGACTGACCAACGCCGACGCCACCTTCCAAGGACTGATGGACTTGGTGCTGGCCGGCGTCAGCCTCGACATCTGCATCGCGTACTTGGACGATACCATAATTCACAGCGCTACACTGGAGCAGCACCTCCAGAATGTGGAACTGATTCTGCAGAAACTGCAAGGCGCCAATCTCAAGTTAAAGCCGAGCAAGTGTTTCTTTCTGCAGACTTCAATGAAGTTTCTTGGGCACATCGTTTCCGCCGAAGGTCTACAAACAAACCCCGAGAAGACTCGCCTGATTGACGAATGGCCAGTTCCGACCTCTCTGAAACAGCTCCGAGCCTTCCTCGACCTCGCCGGATATTACCGCCGATTTGTGAAAGGATTCAGCAAGAAAGCGACGCCACTGAACGACTTGCTAAACAAAGGTCACCAGTACCAGTGGACGCCTGCCTGTCAGTCAGCATTCCAGGAACTAAAGGACGCGCTGCGATCGCCGCCTATCCTGGCCTTGCCGAACGACACTGGAGATTTCTACCTGGACACTGACGCCAGCGACAAGAGCATCGGCGCTGTCATGAGTCAGATACAAGATGGACAAGAAAAAGTCATCGCCTACGCCGGACGAGCTTTAAACAAGAATGAACTCAACTATTGCGCCTTCAGAAAAGAGCTACTGGCTGTTGTGTATTTCACCAAGCACTTCAAACAGTATCTGCTTTCGAGATTCTTCTACCTGAGGTCGGATAATTCCGCTCTACAATGACTGAGAAGGACTCCCGAGCCTCTGGGACAGAACGCACGATGGCTACAGCAGCTGGAGGAATTTTCGTTCCACCTGAGCCACAGGAAAGGGACCGGCCACGCCAATGCCGATGCACTGTCTCGCCATCCGTGCCTCAGCAAACCGTCCTGTACGGCCTGCCATCCAGAACTGGAGCAGCAAAAGCCGTCAGCACGTGGAGCGCGCCTTGTGACGTCATCTGAAGCCGAATCGTCAGCTGGAAGAGGTAGCAACGGACTAGAGTCCGCGGGACGCGGAGGCACCGATCGCCAGCACCATTCTGCCAATCGTCACCAAAGCCCTTCTGTCGCGCCTGCCGATGAAGCTAACTCTACTGACGACACTGCCGGCGACACGTCGAATCCCGTCATCTTGACCGTACCTAGAGACATAAATGCCGACAGTTCTACACCGGATATGCAAATGTGTGATGGGACCGTGACAGCTTGACTGCCAGTCAACGAACTGACCCCGACATCAAAGTCATCGTCTCAGAGTGCCGAGAAACCTGCCTGGAAGGAGGTCGAACTTCAGTCAGCTGATCTTAAATCGCTCTACACTGAATGGCAGCGTCTCGCCTTCCGCAGTGGTTTACTGTGTCGACAATGGACTGAGTTGACCGGCAATATTGTCTGGCAGATCGTCTTGCCACGTCAGTACCGAGCCGAATTCGTCAACGTTGTACACACCGGCATGACTGGAGGTCATCTTGGCCGACATAAGACTGAAGAACAAGTCCGCCAAAGAGCCTACTGGCCTTGCTGGAAACGTCAGGTTGAAACCCAGTTGAAAAGATGTCAGCAGTGCGCCCAGTACCACCGAGGAAAAGCGCCAAAACAGACTCAACTCACGCCTTTCTGCAGTGGATACCCGTGGGAGATGATCTCCGTAGATATAACGGGACCTCACCCCAAGTCCGCCCGCGGCAATTAATACATGGTTACCGTCATCGACGACTTCTCGAAGTGGGCCGAAGCGTTCGCCGTCCGGAACCATACCGCGCCAACAGTCGCTAAAGTGCTTGTGGACCAAGTCTTCTCCAGATGGGGCATCCCTTACCGTCTGCTTGTTTATAATGGCCCGGAGTTCCGTTCTGAGTTGTTCAGCGAAGTCTGCAAACTCCTGAAAGTCGACAAACTGCACACGACTCCGTACCACCCTCAGACTAACGGCTGCATCGAGCGCTTTCATCTGACATTGAACAGCATGCTTGGAAAAGTTGTCTCTGAGAATCAAAAAGACTGGGACTCACACCTGCCTGCGTCCTTTCCGCCTACAGAGCCTCAAAGCACGAATCGACTGGCTTCACGCCTCACGAACTCGTCATGGGACAAAAGCCGCGAATGCCGATTGACATAGTGCTAGGAAACGTCTCTGGAGACCAGCCGAAGCACGAGAACTACACCGAATATGTCGAAAATCTGCGAGAACGTCTGACAAAGTCTCATCAGATCGCCAGAGAGCATCTTGGTGTGGCTGCAGACCGTCGCAAGCAGGACTACGACTTGAAAGTCAAGTCCAGATCCTTTGAGATTGGTGAAAAAGTCTGGTACCTCTATCCTCGACGGTATACAGCAAAGTCACCAAAATGGCAAAGACACTACACTGGACCCTACCAGATCGTCAAAGTGTTGCCGCCTGCCGATTATGTGATCCAGAAGTCCAAAAGGTCGGAGCCGTATGTTGTGCATGCTGACAAACTCAAGCACTGCTACAGCGACACACCGACCTCTGCACTGGAATTTACTGGAGACCGCGAGTTCGTCGAGACAGCCACTGCGTCACCCGCACAGCCGGCTGAGCAGCATGCGTCCGATGACTCAACAGATATGTTGGTGAAACGGCCGCCGAAATCTCCGCCAAAGAGAAAAACAGCCGCCGAACAACCCACCGATCACCTGACCGCCGAACTGGATGCCGGATTGGACATAGAAGTTGGACCGGAACAGATGGAGCGTCCCAGACGACAGCACCGAGTGCCAAAGCGTCTGGAAGGCTACCGCCTGTATTGAACGAGCTGTCTGTGCACCGGGCACAGGCGGCGGCTCAGGATGGGCCGCCGTGGAGGAATATGTGACGCCCTCCCGCTACCTGAGTCACGGCGAACTGAGTGGAAGAGCGACTCTGGACTGCAAGATCCATATCGCTGCAAACAACTTTGTCTATTTCTGCCGGATGGTGAAAATCTGAAAAGTGTGTATGTGAACCCCGTCGTCGCAACGAGTCTTAGTTGCCTGCTGAAAGCCGCAAGTCCGCCGATAGCAGCCTACGACTCCGTTCTGTGTCTGTCCCGGTAGAATACTGTCCGTAAATGGCTGCAGAGATCAGCGTCTGAGCCGTCTGGAACAGCCCGTGGACACCAGAACTGCGCGTGAGTGAGTGAGTGAGTAGAGTTTAACGCCCCACTGCGCCGTCTGTCGAAAAGTCTGTACGAAACGAGTGCAAGAGTTCTGTGGCCTAACTGCAACGTACCGTCAACCACAGCATGACAACTCTATGCACGCAACTGTCTGTCGTATGAGTGTTGAAATGACGTCTGGCCGTCAGAACTGGAAAGACAGTGTCCGCCGCGACCTGCATCCATTCCCGGCCTGCAACCGACGTCTTCTGTGTGATGAGTGACTGCGAAAGAGACCCAGAAAGAGTTGATGAAGTGTCGTCTGCAGTCTTCGGCAGTGTTTCAACGTCAACGAGACCAGCCTGTGATGTCATCGTGGGAGGATCTACCGTCTAAGTGCTTGAGTGTGCTCCGGAGACGAAAGCGGCGTGAATTCGGCTTCTACTTATCCTACCTTTCTTCACTTCTCTACTACCTCTCCGTCCGTTTCTCGCCGTCTAGTCAATGGAAAGTCGTCAGCCTGCACATCAGCTCATCCATGCGGACTTTAAATGCTACTTGGAGAAGTCGACGAGCTGTGGGGAGACTGCTGGATTTTGATGTTGCGACGCGACTCTCCCCGTTGAACGACATCGTTTAAGCCATCAGCACGGCTCTGGCGCCTCTACAAGAGGAGAAAAATGCAACCCTCGACCAGACGGATCCGACGACTCTTAGCGACAGATGAACATCTGTCAGAGTGACGTGCAGCAGCCGAGAAATCAAGAGAATCGACCACGGACATGTCAAACTGCCGAGAATGAGTGAGCGACAGACCTGACGCCAATATCGCGCTGCAACTGCTAGTAAAGCGGACATCAGACCAGTTGCCCGAGCTGCACGAAGGTCGAACCGATATTCCAGACCGACCTGCCGGACGTAGAACGCAATACAGAGCGCGAGTGAGGTCTGATGTGCTGATCGACGTGCAAGGGTCCAGAGTCGGCTACGTCTGCTGACAATGTCAGCTCCGGTCTCTGTGCCTGTCGCTGGTATTCGATGGACAATCGCGTACGAGATGGAGTCGATGGAGACGTTGGCGCTGGAGGATGGAGTTGAGAAGAGGAGAACAGTTGGAGGACGGAGTGACCGAGTGATGGAGTTGAGAAGATGCTAAAGATGCGGTGGTGCGTTAACTGTGTAACTGACATTCTGAGATACTAGGCCTGAGGTCGAAAAGGAGGACTCTCACCCGTTCGTGTAAGGTTAGCCCTGATGTCAAGCTGCTGGAACTTCCTGGACATTGACTTTTTGCGTTTTCAGCGTAATTTGTGTAAATGTGTTTTTCTATATTAGTTGCGTAATAATTTCTGAGTTGATATGTTACTGTGACAATTTGGACTATAATTGTTGAAGTTAATTTTGTGTTACAAGAATGTTACTTTTACAGTGTAATTTTTAACTGTGATTGACATTTTAGTCGCTCAGACAGTGTTTTGCATGTTTTGTGGTGCTGAGAAGTTTACTTAGCGCCGTGGAACGTGTGAGATACTACTAGGTAGGCCTCTCAAGGGGTGTGGATCTTGTAAGTCTTGTTGAGCAATTTACTCAGCTATATTTGGCAGTAGAATGAAAACTTCAGCTTCTCTGTTATAGAGCTCAGTTTCATTCGTGCAGAACTGACAATATTCGTGCATAATTTTGCAGTGGTTAGCAAGTTTTTCTAGCACCATTTTCTAACTAAAAGTTAAGTTTTCTAAGAGTTGTGTGTGTGCAATTTTTTGCATTTTTCGTCATTCAACCTCATGTGCTTTGTTCTGGGTGTTGGTATCCAACAACTGTACTGTTGTAAGTGATCAAGAGGTCATGAATACTCCAGGAATAGATTCCATAAGTGGAGTGGGTTTTTCCCATAACCCTTCCCCTGCATTCCATATTAATATGTGTCTCATTCCGTACTGGTTGTGAATTTAAGTGTTTGAACTGCAAAATGATTTTCCTTACGTTGGCTGTGCGAGATATAAATGTTTCAGTTTATCTAATTTTCCTTTTATTTTATTTTCACTGCCCCACGTAATGTTGAGTGTCTGTTAGGATATTTAGGTCAGTCGTTAGAATTTCGGAGTGTGGCCGTTAAGATATTTTGTGGAATTTCACTCTCATTTATTCTTAATCCCTTTTTACGTTAATTACATAAATAACTGATCTCGACATTTGGCACCCATTAGATAGTTTTGTGTTATATTTTACTACTTTTCTTTTGATACCGACAGTTGGCGCTAGTGTGTGAGAGGTAGTTTTTGTCAGTTTTATTCAATAGTCAGACATGTGCAATGTGAATTTACGTTTGGAAACCGGAAGCAGTATTAGTTGTTGACTGGGACTACTAGTTGGTCATGTATATATGTTATTTTCGCTAGTCGAGTTGAATGCTGTTGTTATTGAACTAGTATTATGTCATTTTGTTGGGCCGAATTACTGTGTGATTTAGTCCGGTGAGAAAAATACTGTGTTCTCAGAGTTACGCACCCTGCCCTTCTTCTACTAGTTAGTGACTGTTAGTTTTTGTACTGATTAGAAAGTATTGTTTCTCCAGTTCCATTTTCGTCATCATTGCTTTTATTTTTATATTTTATTTCTTTTATTTTTCTTTTGGCCCCACGTGTGCGCAGTTTTCGTGATTAAGAGGCACAGAAAACTTCTGTCAAAAGTCAGTTAATCGCTATTGCTTGGTAAGATCAAGACTAAACGTTTCAAGGTTTAAATGTGTTCCGAAAAGACATTTTTCAAGTTAGAATTAATGTTTTGTGAACAGTTCATTGCGTTGATATGTTTGACACGTCTGGTGCTAGTTAAAACCTAACCCGGAAGTGGCTCGTGTGTAGCGAAATTGACAGTGCATTCTGCTGATGTTTAATTATTCAGTGAGTGGAAATAGCATGCGAATGTCAGGTGTACCGATTGAACCGACGTATAATTTAGTTTCTTTTTCGGTATTAATATCTGTTTTGTGTCAGTTCATTATTTTGCAATTATTGCGTGAACTTGGAAGTGTAGCTTTTTGCTGCACGAGCTTTTTGTTTTTGTTTACGCGTGACGTCATCGCCATGCGCTGCGATTGGTTCGTGGTGCGTAGCTAGCAGCCCGCTTGCCTTAGGCTACGGCCGGCCAGTCACTTGAGCGCGCGTAGTGCGATCAGCTGACGCATGTCAACACTGTCTAGCTCGGGCTCTTCTTTACGCGATTACCTTTATGTCCATGGTCTTTACTAAGAGTCCGCTGCGTCGGTGACGACTGGGAATGCTAGGCACCGATTGTGCCGAGGTTCTGCCCCCAGCCCTCCTTATTTTTTTTAGCTCTGGGCACAGCCAGTTGAGCAGTTCAATGTAAATATAGCAGTTTCGACATATTGGCTGAGTTCTTGTAGTTTACAGCATTTACGCGCTTGGAAAGCATTTATTAAGTCAGTACAGGTCACACAATAACTATTGTTTTGCTTCTGCTAAAATAAGAATAGTTCAGTTAGTTCGGATAGAAAGTCAAAATAGTTGGAAAACGCAGGCTTCCGGCAAGCTGCTATTCGGTCAGTTCATGCTGCTCTGTCAACGTTTTTGCCTTATATATGCCGCCGGTGGAGTAAGTTAGTCATGTGATCTAATTTGCATATCGAAACTGGGTCGCGCCAAGCACACTTGAGCTGTGAAAGTGTCGCGAGAATTGACCACTTTTCATCTGCTAATATCTCAGCTGGTTTACCTTTTTCTAGCAATAATTTCTGTTCGTATCGATAGATTTCGTGTGTCTGAGTGTGTACATGTCTTTTTCCGCATTCAAAACGCTGTTTTTGACGATATTTTAGGATGTGTTCACTACGGCTGTCAGAGCCATACTGACGTTAGATTTTAGACGCATTTGTGCGGTGATGCCGCTGGGTCACGTGACCCTCGTAAGTAGGTCAGGCCAAACTCCGCTAGCCCGTCAAACGCTTCGAAGTTTTCTGTTGCATTTTGCAAGCTTCTATTTAGTCATTATTTGTCCAGTTTCCTTTACACAATAATTCATCGCGAAACGTTTTAGTTTACTGTTTATAGCAACTTTGCGTTCATTTTTGCTATAGTCTGCGGTTGAATAGCTGTCGTTTGCTGTTTAATGAGAAAAAGTTCAACAGTTTAGAGTGAATACAGTTTTTGCATCGGAAATAACTTAGTTGCAGCAATTTATATTGCATGTTTGATAGAATAACTGGTTAATAGTCTTATTCATCGTACTATTTGAGTGTGTCTGTGTATGTTTCACGCGGACAGTTACATTTCTTGTTGGTCAAAGCGGCGAGCTATGTTCATTCATGCCAACAGTCATAGTTGTTCTCGTATATAAATTCTACGGGGCGACTGAAAGTGCGGGAGTGGAAAATGCGGCACAGACAAAATAACGAGGGTGGAAATTGCAGGAGTGGAAATTTGGAGAGTAGAGTGCAGGGGTGGAAAATGCAGGAGTGGAAAATGCGGGAGCAGATCGCAAGGGTGGAAAATGGAGGAGTAAGCCGTATGGAAACCCAAACTGAGAATATATTTTCAGTTACTACCATACTAACGGCGATACGCTTTTGACATATTAATGACATGATGATAGTGTCAAAATGTTAATTGTAATGTATTGTGCAGTTCCAATATTGATATTT
>Ga0209568_1000740_pt1 | contig 11693 bp, 7 predicted proteins | sample WorMetOlspDAHAB2_FD_187406 | JGI IMG/M metagenome (GOLD analysis project Ga0209568, IMG submission 187406) | Marine gutless worms symbiont microbial communities from Max Planck institute for Marine Microbiology, Germany - Olavius sp. DAHAB.2... ...
CTTCTCAGAGCAATATCTAGCAGGTAACGATATTGAGACAAACACGTATCATCAGCTTGGGACCAGTCAGCAGCAACACTCATATTATTGCCAGTTACAGCAGCTGTCTGGCCGCATGTAGGAGACAGATCCCTGCAAACAGTAATTAGAGGTTGATGATCAGAGCTTATAAAGCCATACTCCACATAACATGAACTGACTAAGTTATCTAAAGCAGAGCTGTAAAGCACATGGTCAATCCAACAGCAATGCTTTCCATCATCACTGCAATATGTAAAAGTGTTAGTAAGCCTTGTTAAGTCGGTACATATCACATTACAGTCAGCAATTAACTCACTAAAAACATGGTAAAAACGACAGCCAGGATGAATACTAGATAGTATATTTTATACCCTATAAAAGTATTAGCAACAAATAGGAAAATGGGGTTTCTGAATCGAGTGAATATAATTTTTATCTGCCTATGACGAGCGGTGACAACTAAGACGTATATGACGTAATAGTAACCCATCAAACCGGAAACAGGGGGTAATTTACCTTCGGGTGGGTGGTTTATTTCAGGCAACGTGGCCCATATCATAAATATGAGAGGTAAAAGACAGACAGATACAATAACAAACATGGCAGTGGAGGACTTAAAAACACATAAACATAGTAAAATATACAGTGATAGAGGACAGACATAAAACTAACCAAATCTGATCTTAAGTCCTTGGATTTTCCAGTGAACCGCTTTTTCATGAAGCTGTTTAATACTAGCGATATTCAGATGGTTAATGACTGTCAAGTATATTTTGGTTTTGACTTGCCAAGTGTCATTATTGTCAGACAATCTAAGAAGTTTATGTCCATAAATGCTACATGTACTGTTTCTTAGTTAAGTCAGTTTAGTCGTTTTCTTTAACGGCGTCATTAACAGCAAAAACAGCAAATAACTACAACTATTACGGGGCTACAATGACGATTAAGGGTAGTTTATATTGGAGCATCCCCCATGTTAAAGCGGTTTTCGGCCGTAAAAACCAAGTGCAGTCAAAATCTGTCCCCAAAATGGCGGTTTTTCGGAAATTTAAGGGTCTAAATATAAAATATAGTCATCGGGACCCCCAAAAGGCACTTCCTTACCCGGAACGACGTCATTTGACGTATTTTATAAATGAGCCAAATGTTTAATGGTCGACCATGCCTGCGTCTCCAGTCTGAAGGTGGTCACTCCAACGCCCCGTTTGGACTCTGTGGTGATCTTCAGTCGACAGCAGCCGAGCGACATGGCCGCCGAAATATGTCCGGCGCCGTGAACAGATGATGGAGGTCAGAGACCCTGTGACTTTGTCTAACCTCCACATTGGTAACATGTCGCGTGTAGCGGCTGCGAAGGATCTTCCCTGAACATCAAGTGTCGAGCGCATTTAGTCCAGTTGATAGCCGCAGTCATGGACCACGTGTCGAGCTATACAGCAGTAGTGGTAGAATGCATGTTCTATACAGGCGAACTTTGGACTCCAAGGAGATTGATGAACGCCATATATGACTGTCTGATCCCAATGTGGCAAAAAATCTCATCAGTACTACTGCCAGAGGAACTGACCAGTCTGCCAATGTTGATGTCAGAACCTTCAACTTCAGTATACTATCAACCATTATCGTGATGATGACCAGCGTTGTAAACTGTTCAATCCTGGTCTCATTCCAGTTGATGTGAAAACCGAGACAGGAAGTTTCTTCGTTCATAAGGCTCAGAGAGAGCAGCAAAACTTCCAGCATATCTGACAGGAGAGCTGCATCATCAGCATAGTCAAGATCAGTGAAAGCCTCGTGTCCATTGGCGGTTCCACACCCTGCTGACTACAGTTCGCTCAAAAATCCAGTCCGTTAGTGTAGAGAAAAGATCAGGAGCAATAATATCTTTTAATGTCCCCTTCGGAACTGAAACCACTCAGTCTGGACTCCATCAGCCAGAAAAGCTACATTAGTCAATGTAAAGTGTTACTAACGCCGTTAAAGTCATATTACACGTAAATACTTTATTTCATGTGAACACTGGAGTCATATCTTCGTTGTAACTCGACTTAATGTCAAATCTGTTAGTTACAAAATTTTGAAATTTCAGTTGCCACAGAAACGAGAGAATGTATTCACTTGAAAATGTGGTTAATGTAACGCAGCTTGCAAAGTACAAGCACATGAAGTTAATATGCCTGCTCGTTATAGAGTTATTCACATTTTAATGTAACTACGTTACGTTATGCACACACCAACCGTCAGACCAACAGACAATGATTTAAAAAATCTATTAATGCCATTGTAATGCATTAAATCCACATATTCATGGAGTCTCGCTAATTATGGCACACGGTTTAGAAAATTAATGAAACCCCCTGACCCTGGCGTTCTAGGTCGTTTGAAGTTTACCATATTTCATATTTTAGCACATCTCAACGAGGCCCAAAACGGTAGATAGCTGTGATAAGTCTTATTCAAGAATTTCGTCACATTAGTGTCACAACAGCCGAAATAACCTTTAAAAGTATTCCAAGGTCATCAGTGATAGCAGTTCAGTTAAATACTATATCCTGTCAGTTGCTGAGAGTAAAATTGTGAATTTTCAAGTTTTTAACTGTTTGACGCCTGTGCATGACACACAAGTTGCGGAGCGAGAATTTTGCAAACTAGAAGGCACAGAAAACAGTTTGGCGATATGATTTGCTATTCTGGATGTTCTAAGATGATGTCTGGCAAAACATGATACGACCAGTCTCGTCAAGCAGCGCTGCGGCACAGACCCTTCAAAGAAAGAAGCGTAGTCGATGGAAGGAATAATGACTAGAATGCTAAGTCAGTGTTAAGCCATTCATTAACAATGAAGTGTACATGATTGCGTATCTGGAAAGTTTCAGGAAGAAAAGCTAAAATGATATGTTTATTGCGATAAAGAGAAGACTCCAGTTGTATGATGAGAATCATCTACAGTTATTACGGCACAGGACAACAATACAGAATGACGGAAGAAGATCGTTCGTCATGACATGAAGAAGGTGAAGCAGAAGAAGAAGAAGGTGACTTCCAAACAGTCCAAAGACACCAGAGACCACAGAGATGCACAATTCATGATATAACAACACATGTGCATAACCGTGTTGAGTGCAAGTCAGCCTAACGCTAACCACAGCCAAGCATTGTGACTGGGGTCGATGGAAGGAATAATGACTAGAATGCTAAGACACTTGCTCAGTAGCATATACGGCTTGACTACTTTCGAATTTTCTGCACATTTTTCTTCTGCAGTAAGTACTCAGACAGTCAGACGCGTGTATCACAGAAATGACTTCATCTGTGACCTCTTGAGGTCAGTGCACCTCTGTCTGAGGTTATGTTACCTATCAGCCAGCAAAGTTTGAAGTTTGCATATGTCTCAGTTGTCACTTTTTTCATTGATTGGATTTGTGATCTTGACCTTTGACTTGTAAATGGGTATCATAGTAACAAGTAACATGGAAACATTCCTGCCAATTCTGAGCTTCGTAAGCCTTTTCATTCTTGAGTCGGGACTGCAATGGGACAGATGATGCACTGTCGACATTCAACAGCAACTGATCCATGATGCACAGCCTACAGTCTCCTAGTAGGGCTACATAACAATACAATTACTGCCAGACAACAGAGTTTTACACAACTTAAAACATCTGCCAATAGACTGTGACAATCGTTCAGCACTGCCGCGTCCCTGACTTGGAACTCACTGCCACCTGCTGTTAAACTGCGACTCTCTCTACCTTCAAATCCAGACTCTATTGCTTTCTGTTAACTGCTTGACCCGTTCAGCCAGCGCCTCTGTAGCCGCCTAATGGCATTACGGCGCATTATAAATTTTGTATTATTATTATTATTAAGACAGCATGCGAGCACAAAGTTCAAAAATACACGAAATACAGTAAGTGAGACAGCAGAGTTTAATGCCAAACCTGACACAGCTTAGGTCATTTTGGACGCAATAATAAAGTACAAACCTCAACACAGAGATACAGACCTCAACATAGAGAGCATATGCAAGGAATGGCAGTTTGCGCAATGACCTTCCACTCAATCCAACTGCTTTTCTGCAACACAGATACCTCAGCTCAAAGAAACATCTGCGAAAGAAAAACGCTTTTTTACTTACTTTCCAGAACTCAGCATCGCCAGCTTCGGTCGCCTATTGAAGACGCACTTGTTTCAACAGTATTCGGCGCACTGAGCGCATTAGAGGCACAGTGCGATAATGCGCTATAAAAATTGACATTGACTTTGACATTGGTCCAACCTCAATGCGGAGCTACGTCGCAAGAAGTCATCTACTACCGCCGAAGGTGTCACTGCTGAGAACTTTCGAATGCGTTTGCATCCAAGGTGGACGACGTTCGTAGACGTTCATCTTCGTCTGCTTCACTGCTGTTCAATGACGCAATGCCCAGTCCGTGCGCCAACGCTGTTCGTCAAGCCGTATATGCTACTGAGCAAGTGCCTTTCATAGCGCATCTGTTCATCGCATCATTTCGTCATGATCTGTTTCCATCGTCGCATAAGTTGTACCATTGTTACTGCTGCCTTGAACAAAGCGACGTCTAACCCGTTTGATATTTATTTCACTTTTATTTATCCAATTACCGCCCGATTTCGAATCTGACGTTCATTTCCAAACAACCCCAGCGTTCTATACTCAACCAGCTGAATGTAATGTCTATCTTCCGTAGTTCAATCTGCTGCCAGAGCTGCAGCCCGCCTATTAGCGCCTCCACTACAAAGAGACGGCCGTCTATCCAACTCATTCGAGGCAGCAGACGCTGGCCGAGCTACTCACTCACTCAGCTTGGTTTACTTGACCTGACTGCTGCGTTCCACACTTTTGATCATACCATCCTCACTGAGCGACTATGTCGATCTTTTCACATGGCTGACAGTGCATTGGCCTCAATGACGTCCTATCTGACCGGTCTAACGCAGCATGTACGCTACACACTCCCACTCTCGCTGGACAATACTCAATATACTTACTTCTTTTAAGAAATGGCTTGCAATTAGTGCCACGCGTGTTAGACGATGCAAAGTTTCTAAATTTGACATGTGGTCTTCATTAAGGAGGAATATTGTCGCCATATCTTTTTGCTTGTTTATCGACAAGGTAAGGTAAGGTAAGCGGACTTGAATGCCATGCTCATATGGCGTGCGTGAGCATTCTGTCGTGCGCTGACGTTTTACTGGTGGTCCGTCTGTTGGCTCTCTTTAGTGTAATTCTGGGTATTTGTGAGACAGAACTAGAAATGAAATCAAATCAAAACTAAAAATCCGTAGCATACGTAAAAAAAGTTAACCAGAGAGCAGGCCAACTTAGATGCAGCACGTAACGAATAACCAAAATGAAAACGAAAGAAAGAAATAAAAACTAAAACACAAATAGTATTAGAAACCGATGAACGAGGAAAGCCATGTAATCAGGTCTTGGGTCCATGAAATCAGTCTGACAGACAGAAACAGACTAAGGTTGAGTATTCCACTCGTCATTTTCAGTCGCCCAAATAAACCTTACACAACAATGAGCTCGACTGTTTCATGACAGTGTCAGAATCACGTCAATTACAATGCTGCAGTTTAAATGCACATGAAGTAAAGAGATGTCAAGAGACGCGAAAAGATATATAATATATATGCACATCACAGCTTGTATGGGTCGTAAAAGCCAATGACCAAATCAGTGGGAGAGGGAGATTTTGACAGCTCCCAAACCCAATGACCAATGATGATGAAACTTGATACAGCTCAGGGCATTTTAAAACGAATTTTAAGAACTGCACAGTCTGCTTCACTTTCCGTGCATGCGTATGTGCGGTGTATGTGTGGGAGAGACAGAAAATGACTTATAATTAGAATAAAAACATGAAAATTAACAATTATAGTTAAACTTAATGTGTTTACAGGTGTAATAAATGTATCCACAACAAGCAGGATTGTTAACAATATTTGTTAAAGTATTGGCAATACTTCATCGCAATATGAAGAACCTTTAAACGTAGTATTGGTTTTACATGAGAATAATGCGACTGTATAAATGCGTCAACAATTTTGTTCAGATCCAGGTTTTATTATTTTGTCAGTAAGTAAATGCACGCACACACACGCTCTAGCCTACATTTATTGCTATTGGATTTTAAATGTATAACTGGTTAGATGATGCATGCCCTGAAACTGCCCAGGATGAAAAATATTCTAGCATCACCACCGACAGATTGCCTCGATTTTGCCACAGAAACTACTGGCAATTTTATCTGCACTGAATGGGAAATGTGACAGGACAGCAGATTGTCGAACTTGCGCCACAACGATCTCGAATCAAGACACTCGCGGATGGCGGAAGATAAGTACTCGGCATGCAGACGCTGAAATGTGAAGCATTGCAGAGTGAACTATGACCACCCGGCAAGCTATGCCTCATCAGTGTCTCTTCCAATATATCTTCTCCAGACATTATGTCTTGGCTTTGCTGAATGACAATCAGAATTGTAAAACGGAGCAAGTCGACGTCTGCAGACGGTTTCACCAACGTCAGTCCGAAGAATTCAGTTCAACACAAAACTGCAAAATGCACTACAGACAACAAGCATTGAATCACTTTTTTTCGCACTACGATCAACGGAAGTAAACATACATGACCAAATGCCACAAATGGCCAGGATCAACATCCATATATTTAAGACAGTATTGATTCAGCGGCGACAGAGGCGCCGCACTGCAGATGATTTTTTATACGTAGCATAACTGAACAAAAATTTGCTCAATTGTGGTGGCAGTGAGACGGCCGGTGATACGAGTTCATGAATACTGATTACGTCTAAGAAGTAATTCTAAGAAGTACTGCTTATCTCAACAACGGTGTTAGCCGTTCCGATTAGCGGTGTGGTCACAGCACATCTCTAATCTATTAATATGTTTGTTTCATTAGTGACTGGCAAATCGAGCTTGCATTGCAATACAGACAGACGAAGATCGAGACGACGTACTGCGCAATCTGTTGAAGCTGACGACTCAAAGCTAGCACTTGACTGTGCTGTTCTGATGCACTGAGCAACTGTAATGCCTGGTAATCCAACAGCTGATCATTGCCAACCACTATCTTCGTCTGAAACACACCAAGATCATTGTGCATATCAGAGAGAACAGTAAAAGTACTTACAACAACAATCGTTTCACAATGTATAAGCCAGGTGTGAAAGCAGCAGAAAACGAATGCAAATTCATACTCATCCACAGACACCATTCTCATATGAAACTGACAGCTGCAACAGTCTCGCCAAACACAGCGTGTGACACACCAACGAAAGTAAGTTACTAAGTTAGTCAAGATACAAAAGCGCTGCTGATTTGGCTGAGTTGCTGTCACACTAGCAGCACTAGCACAACCAGCATGACATGACTAACCCGCACGAGTTCCAGAAGACAGGAATGAAATATCTGATATATGGCGCCAGATGACGGCAAACCAATGTATTGGCGGACGTCAGCACGGTCAAGAAATGCTACGTCAATCACACCAGTGATGTTGGATGTTGTCAGTATTAGCACGTTGGCATGTCTACCAAACATCATCATCATCATCATCATCATCATCAGCAGCAGCAGCAGCAGCAGTAGAGAGTACAACAACATCCCCACCAAACTTTGCAATCAGATAGAGGATGTGAAGCAATTTCTTGCACCCGAAACATTTTTTAACCCGAACCCTAGTTTCGTAGCTAGTCCTGGACAGATATGGGAAGGGTGGGAACAAATATTTATGAGTTTTTGGCCCTAAATCCCAAAAATTCAGACAGACCTTTGTACTTTGCAATTTGGCACCCTGCCAAATTTCGTGAAGATTGGTCCAGCAGGTCAACTCTGCGGGGCAAAAAATCTCAAAATTGGCTCGTGATTATCACCTTCCTGCTGATAATCACTGATAAAATTTATATCATCCTTATCATGCTGCTTTTTAACATAATGAACCTATTAATGCACATGTTGAGTGTAGAAACTCCTTGTAACAATTTTTCCAGGTTACTGTAATTTCAGTTTTGACTGATCTTGCTAGTGCAGTACTCACCAAAATTGTTTAACTAGTTCTGTTTGAAAAAGTAACGCTGTGCAGCATCACTGGCCACGGAAGTGACGTGTCGAGGCCGAGTCTGGTCTCGGACTGCACTCACACAAGTGCATTGAGCTTGCAAAACAAACTGTGGATGTTCTTCACATGGAAATATTGTCACTGAAGGCCTCCACAACAACTGGCCCAACTAACCACAACCAGGCTTTCTGTGTTCCACGACACCACAACCACCAGTACCTGTACAGACCCATTCCATTTACAGCTCTCTGGAACTCAACGAATTTGTGACATTTGCAATCATCAGAAGTACCTTTTGATAACGTCAAGTTGTGTTAGCAGCGCATTGACGACGCGGATTGAGTCAAGAGGTTCATTTGCAGACACCGACTGTCGTGAAGACGACAGACTCTCCACCTGTGTGTGCACACTACAGTATATACACTGTATGCACTGTGCTCCAAATAATGCTAGTAACACGACAATTTATAGGGCACCATTCGATAATGCAGCAGCAGTAGTGACTCCTGCTGCATTATGCAAGGGGGCCAAAACTAGAGACTCTTACTTCGATGCAATGTGGATCTGGCATTTCGCTAAAGATTTTAAAATATTTAGCGTGTGCCTGGTATTACAGAAGTATTTCTAGCTTCATATTTGTTATTTCATACAGCAGGTTGCAGCAGTCTTATCTAATGACTGTATGTCTGACTGCAGCACGAGAGGTCCCATTTGGAAGAACCCACGATGCAGACAGTTATGTGTTTTTCACGAAAACTGCTCCAGTACACAGCAGCTTTGGACTGCACTCTTACTTATATATTTAGGGTGCCGTTACGTTGGCTGACGTGTTTCAGAATATCGCAGTTCGGAGTATCAAGCGCTAATTTTAGATACTAATAACGATACACATGAAAACATGTAAAACAAGCCGCTCCTCTTATGTAGCACGCTTTCATCAGTTTCAGTATGACGTGAGGATCGGTATTTGTACCTAAAGTTAGCTCGTGATACTCAGAATAGTGACATTCTGTCAGCTTTGCAGATGAAATACAAGACTCTGAAGACGTCTGTACCACGGTACCTCAGCCAACGCATCAACCGCCGCGTCAACGCACGGACACTATGCTCGTCGGCTACGCCACTGCTCATCCAACCGTTCGCTCGCACCGACTTCGCGAAACGTTCTTTTCAATGCGCCGCGCCGTCTGTCTGGAACTCACTTCCTGTGTCTGTCATCGGAAGCGATTCACTGTCTGTATTCAAATCTAGGCTAAAACTTTCTTATTTCGTAAGTCCTATAACTAGCACACACAACCCACTGCCGCCAGCCCCTTCGAAGTTACGACCTTATGGCGTTTTACAAATATGCTTATTATTATTATTACTATTATTAGTTGTTGTGAAGTTTGCAATGAAAAATGTACTCATACAGTGGCCGAGAAACACGTTCATGGCGACGCAGTGTTGACTGGCGACGAGTCATACGATCAGCTGATCGGCCTACGTCACAGGCGACCAACTGATTGTGTCACTCAACAGTGCATGTGGGATGCTTTTTCGCGGCGAGCTAGGCTGCTGCTCCAGCAAAAAAGTCAAATGTAACCAATTGCGATGTGATCAAATTTCGCTGCACCTCAGTCCTCACTTCTGCGCGAGCCGACGTATCACAGTGTGAACGCTAGTTCACATTCACACGCTGTATTAACGACGACATTGCATTCCACTGGGAATGGTCAAAATGCGACGCCTCACAAAGACAAAACCTCTTTACCGATTTTTATAAAAGTTTACAAAATTGATTACATCTACAAGACGAACAAGTACCAACAAAATTAGTAAAAATCGGTCATAAGGAGCGTCTGGACACATACCCAAAACATAAAGCCTTCTCTTTTTTACTTTTATTTATTTTGTTTCCAAACTCGTCTAATGAAGTGACCGATGGGGGATTTTGACGCACATTGGCTCAAAACACGCAGAATCATGCAAGGATGTGCCTTTTTAGGGTCCACACGATGGCGGACAACATTTATGGGTTAAAATTTTCCCAAAACTGTCAAAATTTGGCGTGAATGTGCAATTTCAAAGGTCTTAACTAAGCACGAATGAAGAATGACGTCACAGAAGAATGACGTCACTTGTATCGCTCGTTGTTCGGCCACGCTGGTTGCCGACTAATTTTCAGCATATAACTACCAATTGTACTGGCGGTAGAAGTTAGTGCCAAGTTGATAACAAATATGCCAAATCAAACTGCCCCAGTGACCCAAACACTCTATGTATTTGTGTGCACATTTTCGTCCGTGAATGTTGAAATTTCTGTAGTTAACATATTGTGATTTATGTTTTAGCAATGCTGCATGAATTATACTTTAAACTTGGCACCATCAGGATGCAGCGTGGTAGCGAATAAGCCTATTGGTGTACAAATGTATACTATAACGGGTTCCAACGACCACTCCGTTGCTGTATGTAGGGCCTGTTGTATTATTGATCGAAAACAATTTATATAATTATTCATTCACGCCCGTTTGCATTTATGGCAACAGTCGCTGATGGTGCAGTTCGGCTTTCTGTCGGCTTACTTGACTTGTACATGCACAAGTATAATTTCCAAAAAAGTAACGCAAACAGAAACCCCAAAGTAGAAAGTGTGGCCAATATCACCAAATTTTCATCAACAAGTTGGCGGCCGCCGGCATTTTGGATTTCTTCAAAGTGCCAGTAATCTTGTTTGCCCGTCATTTGGTGATTTTGGAGTTAAAAAGCTTCAAAAACTTCAAAACGTCTTCTATGCAAGCGGCGGAAATTGGGAGCTGCAGTAAATTCTACCGATTCAGGATATTGTTGTCCAATATGTGACAACGCAGTCGATAACAAGTCACTAGAATGCGACATGCTGCCATGTGACGGACAGAATTACATTTACTTATTTAAATATTGAACAGAAGGGGTAAACAAATCAAGATGGCGCTGTCCATCGTTTTAGCGTGGTTTTTTGAGTTTCTTGAATAAAATGTAGTTTTATATTTGATTAACAAAAGCAAAAGTCAAAGGTTTTGAAGGGTCCATCTTCGTGAGTAATCGTACATACTTTGATGAGGAATTTGATAATTTGATCATAAATTTGATATGTATAACCCTTGTCAGTTTGGCAGTGGCCTATAGCTTGTACGTAAATTTCTGAGTAGTTTACTTAGGCCAAGTTCAGCGAAACATTCGTGTATATTTAGTTGTCTGTTTTTTTTGTTTTCTTGAAGGACGAATGGTGGTGATGATGGTGGTGGTGTTTGAGGCTGTCGTAAAGTGTTCATGATATATACAAACTACTGTATTGACGTTGAGTCGATTTCGTAACCCGTTACATCAATTCGTCGAAGGACTCATCATTTCCTTTTCCAGATGTATAACTTGCGTTCATCGTCAACCGCGACAGCCACGGAGGACGACATCTGTCCGCGCGAAGGAGCAGCGACTTCTCGGCACCAGGTCGATGAGGAAGTGTCGTTGTCGGCAGTCATGGACACAGTCCGTTCAGATGATTCTGTCAGTCAGGCTGGTCAATCTGTGTCTGCTATTA
>Ga0209568_1000741_pt1 | contig 11686 bp, 11 predicted proteins | sample WorMetOlspDAHAB2_FD_187406 | JGI IMG/M metagenome (GOLD analysis project Ga0209568, IMG submission 187406) | Marine gutless worms symbiont microbial communities from Max Planck institute for Marine Microbiology, Germany - Olavius sp. DAHAB.2... ...
AACGCCAACAAGCGACGCGCCTGGTTGGCGTCCTCCGAACCCCTGGCAAGGCGTCGCAGGGTCGATCCGTCGTAGTCCGAGCGAAGGGGAATGGCCAGGCCCATGGGAAACTCCTCTACCGTTTCCCACCCTTTGAATCACGCCATCCATCAACAAGCCGTTAATGAGTCACGATCAATGCAGCTTGGTATTATAGGCGCTGATATAACCTTCGAACCAATCCTGGAAGCGGCGATACTCGTCGCCTTTGCTTTTCTGGGCATCGAGAAACTCGCCGCAGGTTTTCTTGCCTACGCCGATCGTCTTGTAATAGCCCTGGGCATCGGCGGCGTCAGCCGGTGCCGACAGCATAAGAGCGAAGATGGCAGTCGCGCCCGCGACCACGGGAGCCCGACGTTTCGGGATCATCGATTCTTGTCTCCTTTCGGTGCCGCACGCACTGCTGCTTCCGGCGCCGTTTGATACGGGGTCCGTCGGTCCACCGGCCCGGTTCTGACCGGGCCGGGCTTCGACCAACACACGCGAACGCTAATTGGCCGCTTCGAGATAGAGGTACCCGAGGCCGCCAGCCACGCCCAGTCCGGTTGCGGTTTCGACCGCCAGTGGCTGAAGGCTGATGTTCTTCGCTCCGCCGCCAACCAAGACCTGGGCGCCGACGCCGACGCCGACAGTCGCCGAGCCGCGGGCACCATAGTATTTGCCGACCAGGGCATGGGACCCGACCTTGACGTCCTTGGCGCCGGCGAGAACGGTGTAGGAAATGGTCCGGTCTTCGGTCCAATCGAGATCGATGCCAAGACCGACACCGGCTTCGCCGCGATAGCGCTCCCGACCCTCCGGTGAGACCAGTTCACAGTCGACGACCGAAACCGAGTGAATGAGCAGGTTGATGCCCTTTCCCGGAACCTTCTTGCAGTGAAGAATCCCGACCTTGATGCCTTCGCCGGCCGACGCCGTGGCCGGAGCCAACGCTGCCACCGCCGCGACGCAGCCGGCGGCGATGAGCCCGAAGATCGCTTTCATGGACTGTCCCTTTCCATGATCGTGATTGAAGGTGCGCCGACGATTGGCTTCGGCGCACGGCCCCTGGAGCGCGAAGGCTAGAGCATTTTCCGGTCTTGTTGAACCATTCTCATTGCACTGCCTCGTGGCAACAGCACGCGGAAGTTCAATTTCGAAGCAGCGGACCTGGGCGCGGGTCGGAACGGCTCCTTACTTGGACACCTCGACCCCGCTCCAAAAGGCCACGTGGTCTTTGATATTTGCGGCGATATTTGCGGCGGCCGGCTTGGGATCGGGATAGAACCAGGCCGCTGCCGCATTGGTTTCGCCGGACACGACGATGTCGTAATAGCTCGCCGTGCCTTTCCAGCCACAGACGGTGGTGCGTTCCGATGGACGGAAGAACTCGGAGCGGAGGCTGTCTGCAGGAAAATAGACGTTGCCTTCGACAACTTCGAAGCGGTCCGATTCGGCGATGACCTCGCCGTTCCACTGTGCGCGCGCCATGGTCGATCTCCTCGATCTGCGATGCCCCATCGATATGGTGAGATCGGTGTCAATCGTCCACGTAGTGCGGTTCGGGCCGCACGAACAGGTCTTCGTAGTGGACCAGAACCGGTTCGCCGAGGGGCACCGGCGCGCCTTCGCGGAACGTCCACTCGCCGCGGTCGCAGTTCTCGGCACGGACATATCCGTTGATGTACAGCCGGCGATCCCCGGAAGTGGTGTTGGCTCCCGAGCCGTGGACGGTATGCAGGTGCCAGAGCGCGACATCCCCTGGATCGAGTTCAAGGGCAACGGCATTCCGCGGGCTCAAGCCTGCGTGCTCGACGGACTCGTCGGCGAGACGCGTGTCCATCACGCGTTCGGCTCCGAGGTCAAGTTCGCCGAGGCGATGGCTGCCGGGAAACACCGTCATCGCGCCGTTGGCGGCGCGGTGCGCGTCGATCGCAATTCCCGTTTGAACGTACGACTCGGCCGGGTCGCGATAAGCATCGCGAGGGCGCCGGAAGCGGATGTCCTGGTGGTAGCCGAAGTCGTGCATCGCCGCGCCCGGCGGTTTCCAGTGCATCTGATTGATGATCTGCTTGACGTCGTCACCGACCAAAGGGCGGATGATCTCGAACAGGCGCCGATCGAGGCGGTATCGGTCGAGCACCGGGTCGATGTATGCCGGCCACTGCATGTAGCGAAGGATCCGCCCGAGATTGGCGTCCTCTTTGACGCGGAAAAAAACGTTGCCGTGGCGGAAGCTTTTCGGATGGCCTAGGCCGTGTGCCCGAATGCGGTCGAAGGCGTCGCCGAGTTCGCTGATCTCGCGGTCATCGAACACCCCTTTGACGACGGCATAGCCCAGAACGCGATAGTCGGCGACGTAGTCGGTCATCCCCGTCGATCCGATGGTCGCTCGCGGCACGCCCCTGGTCAGGTGCGCCTTTTCCCGCGGACGATCTCGGCATCCTTTTCGAGGATTTGGCGGTGCCGATCAATCAACGATTCGATGAGATCCGATATCGTCGGCTGCTTCAACGCGCCGCCATGGCTGCCCTGCGCGCCATCGGCAACACCGGTGATGACATGCGCCAGTGCGGCATCCTGAAGCAGCTCGAACGTGTCGCGAGTGATTCGAATGCTGATGGTGACATAGGACGGGGCCGTACTGGCGGATTTCCCAGCCTTTCCTTGCGCGTCCTGTTTCATCCCCGACTTCCTTTGACCGGAAGGGCCGAGGCCCCGGTCCGGGGTCGCCATGATCCAAGCAATTACTATAGCGTGGATGGAGTTCCCGAAATAGTCGGGTATTGGGTCGTGCCGGCGGCATCTCCGCTGCCACGGCTTGCGCCGGAACCGCCTCCGCGGCGAAACTGACGTCGGACAAAACGCGCATCGGCGGATTTGAGAGTAGCGTTGGGCATTTCCGGTCAGAACCGATACCTGGACGAACTCGAAGCGATCGGTTCCGCTTCGGACATCGAGATCGATCTGGCCGAGACCGCGCTTCTGCTGGCTTCGATCGATCGACCGGAGGAACCGCTGGAGCCGTACCGCGTCCACCTCGACGAGCTCGCCCAGGCCGCGAATTCCGCAACGCGCCAGTCAGACAGCGTTCGTGTGCAAGCCGACGCCCTTCGCGCGACCATCGCCGGAGAATTCGGCTATCGCGGTGATTCGGAATCATATGATGACGTGCGCAACGCCAACATGCTGTCTGTCATCGACCGACGCCGGAGGCTGCCGGTCGCATTGGGGATCCTCTATATCCACGCCGCGCGCGCCTATGGCGGGGAGGTCGTCGGGCTGAGCTTTCCGTCGCACTTCGTGGTCCGCATCGAAGCACGGGGGCAGCGTCTGGTTCTCGATCCCTTTGACGACCTTGCACCGATGACTGCCGCAGACCTGCGCCGCAGATTGAAGGAACTGCAAGGTGCGGACGCGGAATTGGAGTCAGGCCACCACGCCCCGGTCGGCAATCGCGACATCCTCGTCCGATTGCAGAACAACCTGAAGGTCCGCGCCGTCAGCGCCGGCGATCTGCCGCGCGCCATCGACGTCCTCGCGACGATGACCCGAATCGCGCCCATGCGGCCCGAGCTGTGGTGGGAGAAGGCGCTTCTGCACTATCAGGTCGGCAACGTGAAGACGGCTATCGCGACCCTGGAAGCGTTTCTCGAAACAACGGCGCAGGGAATCCACCATCCTCAGATGGAGGATCTGCTGCGCAAGCTTCGCAGTACAATGAACTGACGCAGGATACGCTACATCCTGCGGCGGCGATCGGCCCAGGCGTCAGCAAGTTCGTCACGGAACTGTGGTGCGGCGACGGCGATCAGGGCATCGGCGCGTGCGTCGACGGACTTCCCACGCAGATCGGCGATGCCATGTTCGGTGACGACGATCTCCATATCGCCGCGGGCGACGCTGACGGCGGTGTTTTCGGGCAAAGTCGATACGATGCGCGATACCGATCCGCCCTTCGCCGACGACTCAAGTGCGACAATGGCTCGTCCGCCCCGGGAGGCACGGGCTCCCCGCATGAAGTCGGTGAGGCCGCCGGCCGCGCCCACCTGACGTCCACCGATCATCTCCGCATTGGCCTGGCCGAGGAGATCGACCTCGATCACCGAATTGACGGCGACGAAGCGATCCAGCGAGCCAAGGGTGACGATGTCGTGGGTCCAGCCGACGGGAGCGAACCGCACCCTCGGATCGCTGCCCGCGAATGTGTGGAGTGCCGGTGTTCCCCAAGCGACACCGGTGGTAATGGCGCCAGAGTGTTCGGGGATCACCCCCGAGCCTGCCGCCCGCATCACCGCATCACCGATCAGACCGGCATGCACAGAAATGTCGCGCTTGCCGGACAGGGCATCGTAGACAGACTGCACACGGCCAACCCCCACCTCGACCGTATCGCCGTCGTCGATCAAGCTGGCAACATGATCGCCGATCACATCCCATGGCGGGGCAAGGGCGGTGTCTTCGCCGGGCACGTCGCAGTCGACCTCGACAACGTAGTCGAGGCTGTCAAAGGCCAGCGTCGTTGCGCCGGCTGTGCGCGGCATGCGGGGATTGATGTGAGCCACAAGGGTCGCGGCCTTGTCGAGCACGGCCGGCGTGAAGTCATTGGCGACGCCGAGACTGCACCGTCCGTCCGCATCCGGCGGCGACACGTGGACGAGGGCCAAATCTATGGGGGCACGGTCGCGCAGATGGCCGTAGGCGGCAAAATACGAGATCGGCAGATGATCGACCTTTCCGGCAGCGCGGCTTTCGCGGGCCTCCGGGGTCGCAAAGAACGCCGTTGCTTTGGCCTCCGGATGCAGGCCGGCGTAGTCGACATGGTTCATGCCCGGAATCCAAACGCCGATGAAGTGTACGCCGGCACAGGATGTGGAATCTGCCCGCAGCCCCTCGACGAGAACCGACGATTCGCCCGAGAGCCCCGGCGCATAGACATGCATTCCTGGACGCAGGAGCGAAGGCATGTCGGAAGCGGCGATGGGCTTGGGCATGGTCTATTTCCGCGAGCATGATTGGAGAAAATCGCTATTGGGTTTAACCTGCCGTGCGTCAGGTGGGGTATTCTCCGTGTCTGGGTCTCAATCGCACCGGTGTGACAGCCGTCATAGAGAAAAATGGGCCTTCGCGACATCCTTAATAGATTGATGGGAACGGAACTCAACGACGAGAGGTCCACCATGAACGGGGGCGAGTTCGCGATCCGGCGCCAGAAGAGTATTCGCCGGGCGACTTTGGCGGGTCTGTTGGGCATCATCGCCGCGATCCTGGCGATGCTGCTTGTCGTCGCCATTGTCGCCGTCGCCCTGGCCGCAAAACCGGAGGCCCCATTACCCTTTGTCAGGGCAGACACGGTCACTGAATCTAGCCCGGACGCCGCGGCGACACCTGACCGTTGAGGTCAGTGCGCCTCGTCCCACGTCTCCCCAACACCGGTATCGACGACCAGCGGCACGTCTAGACTGGCGGCCGACGCCATCACCTCGGCAACGGCGGCGCGGGTTTCCTCGACTTCCCCCTGGGGCACCTCGAACACAAGCTCATCGTGAACCTGTAGCAGCATGCGCGCTCGCAATCCGGCGCTGGCCAAAGCTCCGGGCACCCGGATCATCGCGCGCTTGATGATATCGGCGGCGCCGCCCTGGATCGGCGCGTTGATCGCCACGCGCTCGGCGAAACCGCGCATTTGCGGGTTCTTGTCGTTGATCCCCCGGACGTGGCACTTGCGGCCGAACAGGGTGGTGACGTAACCGCGCTCGCGGGCCTCGGCCCTGGCCCGGTCCATGTAATCGCGAATGCCGGGATAGCGGGCGAAGTACGCGTCGATATAGGCGCCGGCCTCGGACTTGGGGATGCCCAACTGGCGGGCGAGCCCGAACGCCGAAATGCCGTAGATGATGCCGAAATTGATCGCCTTAGCCTTGCGTCGGACCATCGGGTCCATGCCGTCCACCGGGACGTCGAAGACTTGTGCTGCGGTCATCGCGTGGATGTCCAAGCCCTCGCGGAAGGCCTCCTTCAAGGCCGCAATGTCGGCGACATGGGCGAGCAGGCGCAGCTCGATCTGGGAATAGTCGGCGCTGAGCAGCGTCCAGCCGTCCTCGGCTGCGAAGGCGCGGCGGATCTTGCGGCCTTCTTCCGTACGCACCGGGATGTTCTGGAGGTTTGGGTCCGAGGACGCCAGCCGGCCCGTCGCCGCCACGGCTTGCGAGTACGACGTGTGGACGCGCCCGGTCTCCGGATTGATCTGCTCGATGAGAGCATCGGCATACGTGCTCTTGAGCTTGGCGAGCTGGCGCCAGTCCAGAACTCTGGCCGGCAGGTCGTGGCCTTGCGCGGCCAGTCCTTCCAGAACGTCGGCTCCCGTGGCGTAGGCTCCGGTCTTGCCCTTCTTGCCGCCGGCGAGGCCCATTTCGTCGAACAGGATTTCGCCCAGTTGCTTCGGTGAGCCGACGTTGAACGCGCGCCCGGCCAGGCCGTGGATCTGGTCCTCCAGGTCCCCGAGGCGGCGCGTGAAGTCGGAACTCAGCGCCTTCAACGCCGCCGCGTCGACGAGGATGCCCTGACGCTCCATCGCCGCCAGCACGCCCACCAGCGGCCGTTCGATGGTTTCGTAGACCGTCACCATCCGCTCGCCCACCAGCCGGGGCTTGAGCGCATGGTGCAGCCTGAGGGTCACGTCGGCGTTCTCGGCGGCATAGTCCCGCGCCTTCTCGAGGGGCACCTGGTCGAAGGTTACCTGGGCCTTGCCGCTGCCGGCCACGTCGGCGAACTTGATGGTCTCCATGCCGAGGTGCAGGCTGGCGAGTTCATCCATGCCGTGGCCGTGCAGTCCGCCCTCCAGCACGTAAGACAGCAGCATGGTGTCGTCGATCGGCCCGACGGCGACGCCGTACCGGGCCAGCACCTCCATGTCGTACTTGATGTTCTGGCCGACCTTGAGGACGGCGGGGTCCTCGAGCAACGGCTTCAGCGTCGCCATCGCCACATCGAGGGGGATCTGATCGGGTGCGTCGCCGGCATCTCCGGTGCTCCCGTCGAGGCCGAGACTCCCTTGCCCTTCCGTCCCCCGATGACCCACGGGGATGTAGCACGCCCGCCCCGCCGCGGTGGCCAGCGACACGCCGACAAGATCGGCCCGCATGGCATCCAGCGACGTCGTCTCGGTGTCGACGGCGACGAGACCGAGCGCCGTGGCGTCTTCCACCCACCGTTTGAGGTCCGCCGCATCCTGGATCAGGTCATAGCCTTTCGAGGGTTCTTCCGTATCGGCCGCCGGGGCCACGTCGCTGCGGCTCTCGATCCGCGCCAGCAGGGACTTGAACGCCTGCTCCTTGAGAAACGCCAGCAGGGCCGCGTCGTCGGGTTCGGTGACCGCGAAGGATTCGAGCGGCATGGGAGCCGGGACATCGTCGCGGAGCGTGACCAGTTGCCGCGAAATCCGGGCGTCCTCGGCATTCTGGATCAGCGCTTCGCGGCGTTTCGGCTGCTTGATCTCGTCGGCGCGGGACAGAAGTGTCTCCACATCCCCGTATTCGGTGATCAGCTGCGCCGCGGTCTTCACGCCGATACCGGGGACCCCCGGCACGTTGTCCGAAGAATCGCCGGCCAGCGCCTGAACCTCGATGACCTTGTCGGGGCCGACGCCGAACTTCTCGGCCACTTCGTCAGCGCCGATCTCGCGGTTCTTCATCGCGTCCAGCATGGTCACGCCGTCGCCGACAAGCTGCATCAGGTCTTTGTCCGAAGAGACGATGGTTACCTCGGCCCCGGCGTCGCGGGCCTGGCGGGTATAGGTGGCGATCAGGTCGTCGGCCTCGAACCCCTCCATCTCCACCGAGGCCACACCCAGCGCCTTCGTCGCCTCACGAACGAGGGCGAACTGCGGGATCAGTTCCTCGGGTGGCGGCGGTCGGTTGGCCTTGTAGTCGGCGTAGATGTCGTTGCGAAACGTGCGGCGCGCGGTGTCGAAGACCACGGCGATGTGGTCGGCGTCGGTCTCCTCGATCAGCTTCATCAGCATGGTGGTGAAGCCGTAAACGGCATTGACCGGTGTGCCGTCCGGCCGGGTCATCGGCGGCAGCGCGTGAAAGGCGCGGAAGATGAACCCCGATCCGTCGATCAGAAAGACGTGGCGGGGCTTGACGGTCAAGGCGGCGCCGGCTCAGTGGCCGGCGGCGGCGGGAGCGCCCTCGGCGAGCACGTAGTGGCGCGAGCAGTAGGGGCAGACGATGTCGCCCTCGTCGCCGATCTTCAGGTAAACGGCGGGGTGGCCAAGCGGCCCGCCGCCGCCGTCGCAGGCGACCGTCCGGGTTTCAACGATGATGGCTTCTTCGGCATCCATGATCCGGTTCCCCTAGCACTGGCCGCGTTGAACAACATTGACCCCGCGGACGCCCGGATGATAGCGATTGCCGACGGACAATCAACGTCCTCCACGCCCGTCATGAACGCCTCCGCCACTCCCGCTCCGATAAACGCCGTCGAAACCATCGACCTCTGCAAGACGTATGTCGGGCGCAAGGGGGAGCCCGAGGTGCGGGCGCTGCGCAATGTCGATCTGGCAATCCCCGCCGGGTCGTTCTTCGGACTGCTGGGCCCCAATGGCGCCGGCAAATCGACCCTGATCAACATTCTCGCCGGGCTGGTCGTGCGCACCGCCGGCCAAGCCCGCATCTGGGGCTACGACATCGACCGCGACATGCGCGCCGCGCGGCGCGCCATCGGCGTCGTGCCGCAGGAGCTGAACATCGACCCGTTTTTTACGCCCCGCGAGCTTCTCGAGGTTCAGGCCGGTCTCTACGGCGTTCCCAAGGCGACGCGCCGGACCGACGACGTTCTCGCCGCGGTCGGGCTGACCCGCCAGGCCGACGCCTATGCGCGGACCCTGTCAGGGGGCATGCGCCGCCGGCTGCTGGTGGCCAAGGCGATGGTTCACGCGCCACCGGTGCTGGTGCTCGACGAGCCAAGCGCCGGTGTCGATGTCGATCTCCGCCGTCAACTGTGGTCCAACGTCCGTGATCTCAACCGCCAAGGCACAACGGTGCTGCTGACGACCCATTATCTGGAGGAGGCGCAGGCGTTGTGCGATCACATCGCCATCATCAACCACGGCCGGCTGATCGCCTGTGAGCCCACCGAGGCCTTGCTGCGGCGGCTCGATACCAAGGAGATGTTGGTCACGGTTGCCGAAGCCCTCAATGGCGTGCCGACGCCGCTGGAGCGGTTCCAGCCGGAGGTGACCGGGCCCGGGCGGCTGCTGTTCCGCTACCCGCCGAGCCAGACCCATTCGGGGGAGATTCTTGCGGCGCTCAATGAGGCCGGGCTGACGGTCACCGACCTGGCGACGCGGGAGGCGGAGCTCGAAGAGATCTTTCTCAGCCTCACCAGCCAACCCGACGAGGAGGCCGGCGAGGAGACGTCCCGGTGATGCGCACGGGCCCGGCAGCCGCCTTGGCAGCGCTTCTGGCGTTCCTCGCACTGTTGGTAGAGGCCTGCGCACCGGTCGTCGTCGCGCCGGGTCCGGCCGTCAGGGCACCGGAACTCGGCGGAGACGCGTTCATTGCCTCCGATGGTGCCGTGTTGCCGATGCGCGCTTGGATGCCGAATGAGGAACGGCCTGCCGCCGTCATCGTCGCGGTCCACGGCTTCAACGACTACAGCAACTTCTTCGATGCCCCGGGCAGCTACTTCGCGGACCGGGGGATCGCCTCCTACGCCTACGATCAACGCGGCTTCGGCGCCGCCCCGCATCCGGGGAGGTGGGCCGGGCATGACGCCATGGCCGGCGATCTTCGAGCGGTTCTCGAGGCCGTGCGCGCCCGCCATGCCGGCGTACCGCTTTGCCTTCTCGGCATGAGCATGGGGGGTGCGGTCGTCATGGTGGCGATGACCGGAGAGAACCCGCCGGTCGTCGACGGCGCGATCCTTGTTGCGCCGGCGGTGTGGGGACAGGCGACGATGCCTTGGTACCAGCGGGCCGGGCTCTCGGTGGCCGCGCGCACCGTGCCGTGGCTCAGACTGTCGGGGCGCGGACTCGGCCGGGTGCCGTCGGACAACCGCGAGATGTTGAAGGCGCTCGGCCGTGACCCCCTGGTGATCAAGGAAACCCGTGTCGATGCCATCCACGGGCTGGTCGGGCTGATGGACGCCGCGCTGGAGGCGGCGGCGCGGTTCGATGATCACGCGCTGATCCTCTACGGCACACGGGACGAGATCATCCCCCGCGACCCGACCGAGCTGATGCTCTCCCGGCTTCCAGGCGTGCCGCCCCAACGGCGGCGTATCGCCGTCTATGACACCGGCTATCACATGCTGCTGCGCGACCTGCAGGCGGAGACGGTGTGGCGGGATATTGCGGCGTGGATTGCCGATCCGTCAGAACCATTGCCGTCCGGTGCCGGGCCCCGCTTGCCCGCGTCGGAGGCTTTGCGGTAGGGTCTGGGCGGCACGGACCCGTAGCTCAGCTGGATAGAGCGCTGCCCTCCGAAGGCAGAGGTCGTGAGTTCGAATCTCGCCGGGTCCGCCATTTCCCCATTCATCGCCGTCTTCTGACACTCCGTTGGCGGCGGCGCGGAAGGGATTCGGGCCGACTGGCCTCCTGTGAGTCCGGGCCGCGTTGCATGGAGAGGGATGGCGGGAACGGCGCCCAAATTGCCCCCACCGCCGATGCCTCTCAGAAACCAACCGCCCATCGAGCTCACGTTTCGCGCCGCGCTTGTTCGCAATGTGCGAGCGGTGACAGACGTTTGCGCGCACTGGTTCGGAACCCTCCCCGCCTCCCGGAGGTTCAAAATCGCCGATCGCGGTCGCAGCCCGGTTGCTTGTTGCAGCCTATGAGCGATAATGTTTCGTGAGGCATGATGAAAACAGGTGGCAGGCGCGCCTTCCGCGAACCAAGAAGCTGCTCACCCGCATCGGTTCGGAGCAAGGCGCTCAGGGGCAATTGGAGCGAACAATGGGTGACACGCGGCGTGGGAGAGGCGAAGGAACTCACACAGGACGTCGTATCGTATCTCGCGACGGTCCGGATCCGATCGACGAACATGTCGGCGAGCGACTCCGTCAGCAACGGCTGCTGAGGGGCTTGACCCAATCGGGGCTGGCGAAGGCCGTCGGTACGACTTTTCAGCAAGTCCAAAAATATGGAAAAGGATGCAATCGCGTTAGCGCAAGCAATTTGTACAAATTCGCAGAATTTCTCGGTGTCGATGTCTCGTTTTTTTTCAGGGGTCTTGATATAGATGAAGTAGAAGGATCATTTTATTCGCGAAGAACGAACGATTTCGTAGCTGACGCTCTCATCGATGGGCCAAAATCTTCTCGCGAAATCCTGCAGCTGGCGAACTATTATGTTCAGATCGAAGACATCAAGATTCGCAAGTGTGTCCTTGCATTGCTCAAAGGGTTGAGTGAACGCGACACGACACTCAAACATAGACCGCTATCGTAAGTGTATCCGAATGCCTTAACTCCCGCCATGGTAGAGTTTTGGTGGCCGTGACGACTCATACCAAGCTGCATTGATCAGAACCCATGGGCCCACTGGCGCATGCCGATGGACATGATCTTCCAGGGCTGTTCGACGAGCCTGTTCCAGGCCTCGCAGCATAGGGCGACGATTTGGTCGTCGGATTGGAAGATCCGGTTGGACAGCCAGTTGTCGCGC
>Ga0209568_1000742_pt1 | contig 11686 bp, 12 predicted proteins | sample WorMetOlspDAHAB2_FD_187406 | JGI IMG/M metagenome (GOLD analysis project Ga0209568, IMG submission 187406) | Marine gutless worms symbiont microbial communities from Max Planck institute for Marine Microbiology, Germany - Olavius sp. DAHAB.2... ...
GCCCGAAAACGGAACCCGAAATCGCAAGGTTCCGGCAACAAAAACCAGAAAAAACTGCAAATATAACGACTTCAGAAACCGGAAAAACAATGCCAACTCAGAGCGTTATGAGTTGTTCACACGCGACTATCTTAGGGTTCCTAAGAAACCCTCATGCCGAGCCTGTCGAAGCATGCGGCCGCGCGCACGCAAAATGCGACCGCCCCGCCTTAACAACATCCCGGAACCCGTTGATTCCTCATGACCATCGGGGCTTCGCGCCGATTCCTGCCTCTCAGAAGTCAGCATGGGTCGACATTGGTCTACATTTGGCAACTTGTCGAAAAGTTACCGTTCGTCTTCAAAGGCTTACACCGCTGACTTATGTAGACCCAATCGTTTACCCGGTACGCAAAAGTAAGCATTCGGTCTACATTTCCATCTTTCTCCCCTCACCCTCCCGCTTCGCGGGCCCCTCCCTCTCCCGGTGGGAGAGGGGACAAGATCAGTGCCGTTGACGTCCCTTCTCCTTGGGGAGAAGGACAGGATGAGGGGATGACGATGGCGTCAGCCCACGCGCATGACACCTGCCGCCAAGTCGTGGATGCCCGGGTCGAGCCCGGGCATGACGGGCGGTGGTTCGTCTCCTCCGGTCACAACACCAAGCATCGCTTCCGGCGGTGCCGCGCCCTCGGACATAAGCACGCGGCCCTATTCACAATGTCAAATAGCGTGCAACCCCCGTTCTTCCAGGGCGCATAAAAAGAATATAATAGGAAATAATACAAAAATCAAATGAAAATATCTGACCATTATCAAAGAAATAGGATATTTGCAGGGATCAATCGTGCCGACCCGGCCCGTCCGGCCCGGATCAATCCTCGGCGTCCGGGTACCAGGCGAACTCCAGCATCAGGCAGCCCGTTTCCGTGCGCACCGGCCCGTGCATGGCGCCGGGCGCCCGGCAGGCGTAGGAGGGCGCGGTGAACCGGCGCTCGGTGCCGGGCCCGTCGATGGCGATCAGGTCGCCCTCCAGGATGTAGAGCTCTTCGTAGTAGTCGTGGACGTGGGCCTCCGGGGTGACGCAGCCCGGTTCCATGCGCAACAACCGGGTCCGCGACCCGCGGCGGGCGCTGGCGTCCATCTCGTCGCCCAGGATCTTCTGGGTGATCCCGGCGACCCCGCCGGGACGCGGCTCGAAGCCCGCCGTCAGGTCCATGGCGGTGAAATCCAGGTTGGGCCGGGGGTGGGGCGTGGTCATGGTGCCGTTCTCACTCTAATCACCGAGGGCGATCCCTTCGCGCCGCGAATCGGCGCCGCCCTGCAGCCCGCCCTTCGTCACCCGGATGCCCTGCAGGCCGCTCTGGCGGCCGATCATCCGGACCTTGTGGCCGAGCGCTTCCAGGGGGCCCTTCAGGGCTTCCAGCCCGACGTCCTTTTCCAGCTCCGTGCCCCGGTTGCGGTTCAGGAAGTTGGGGAGGTCGATGGCGTCTTGCATATCGAGCCGCCAATCGAGGGTCGCGATGACCGCCTTGGTGACGTAGCCGATGATCCGGGAACCCCCCGGCGAGCCCACGGCCAGCACCACCTTGCCCCGGTCGTCGAAGACGATGGTCGGCGACATGGAGGAACGCGGCCGCTTGCCCGGCTGGGCGCGGTTGGCCACCGGCTGGCCCCGGTGCTGCGGCCGGAAGGCGAAATCCGTGAGCTGGTTGTTCAACAGGAAGCCGCGGACCATGAGGCGCGAGCCGAACAGGGTCTCGATGCTGGACGTCATGGCCAGCGCGTTGCCGTCCTTATCGATGACGCTCAAGTGGGTCGTCGAATGGCCCTCGTCGCCCGCCTGCGGGGCGAAGCGTCCGGCCGTGCGGGCCTCCGGCGTGCCCGGCTCGCGCCGGCCGCCGGCCCGGACGCGCGAGATCAGCGCCGCCCGGCCGCTCAGGTAACCCGCATCCAGCAGGCCCCGGGTCGGCACCCGGATGAAGTCCGGGTCGCCGATGTAGGTGTTGCGGTCGGCGAAGGCCAGCGCGCCGGTCTCGCTGACCAGGTGTACGGCCTCGGCGGAAGCCGGCGCCACGGCGGACAAGTCGAAGTCCTGCAGCATGCCCAGGATCTGCAGGGTGGTGATGCCGCCCGATGACGGCGGCCCCATGCCGCAGACCTTCCATTTCCGGTAGGGCCCGCAGACGGGCTTGCGCTTGACCGCCCGGTAGCGGGCCAGGTCGTGGAGTTTCATGCCGCCCCGGTTCTTCGCCGCGCCGCGCACGGCGAGCACGATGTCCTGGGCGATGGGCCCCGTGTAGAAGGCCTTGGCGCCGTCGCGGGCGATGCGCTGCAAGGTGTCGGCCAGGGCCGGGTTGCGGAGCCGGGTGCCGGCCGGCCGGGCGCCGCCGCCGGGACCGTAGAAATAGCTGAGCGCCGGCTTGCTCTCGCGCAGGAAACGCTCGTTCGCCAAAAACCGGGCCAGCCGGGCCGACAGGGGGAAACCGTCCCGGGCCAGGCCGATGGCCGGTTGGAACAGCTCGTCCCAGGGAAGCCGGCCGTGTTCGGCGTGCATCAACTCCAGCATGCGGACCAACCCGGGCACGCCGACAGAGGTGCCGCCCACGGCGGCGTCGAAGAAGCGCTTCGGCTTGCCGGCCTCGTCCAGGAACATGCCGGCGTGGGCCGAGGCCGGCGCCGTCTCGCGGCCGTCGTAGCTCTCGACGGCGCCGGAGTGGGCGTCGAAATGCAGCGCGAAGGCGCCGCCGCCGATGCCCGATGATTGCGGTTCCACCAGGGTGAGGACCAGTTGCGCGGCGATGGCCGCGTCGACGGCGCTGCCGCCCCGGCGCAACATCTTGAGGCCCGCCTTCGCCGCCAGCGGATGGGCGGCGGCGATCATGTGGCGCTGGGCCAGGCCGCCGGTCTTCGACGAGACGCCGGGCGGCGCGTCCAAATCGGCGCAGCCGGCGACCACAAGGGCGGCGGCGAGCAGCGTCGGACGGAAGGAGCGGCGGAAAACCTCAAGCATGGCGCGGCATATTAGCGACTATGGATGTGCATGTGGACCGTTTTCAGGACAGGACCCGGCGGCTGTGGCATAATTCCCGGCCCCGGGGGGGCGGTTACGGATGAGTTGGGGCGTTCGGATGGAATTTCAAGGCCTTATGGACGAATTCCGGGAGCACGCCGTCGTCTGGATGATGGTGTTCTTCGTCGGCATCCTCTATTGGGCCTTCCGGCCCCGGTTCCGCCGCCGGCCGGCCCGGGACGGTGGCGACGAGCCGGGCCCAGACGGCGAATGAAACGCCCCGCCGGGAAGCCCATTGTGCAGTGCACAAAATTCGGCTACCTTGTGGCACCCAGGTTGCTTGAACATCCAGGAGTGGTGGGGACCCATGACTGAGCAAGGCGGCGCCGGCCGCACGACCACCGAAGACATCCGGGCCCGCAAGGGCGACCAGCCGCTGGTCTGCCTCACCGCCTACACGACGCCCATGGCCAAGTCCCTGGACCGTCATTGCGATCTGTTGCTGGTCGGTGATTCCCTGGCCATGGTCATCTACGGTCTGGAGACCACCCGCGGCGTGACGCTCGACATCATGATCGCCCACGGCCAGGCGGTGATCCGCGGCTCCGAGCGGGCCTGCGTGGTCGTCGACCTGCCGCACGGCTCCTACGAGAACTCCCACTACAAGGCGGTGGCGTCGGCCTGCCGGGTGATCGAGGAGACCGGCGCCCAGGCCGTCAAGCTGGAGGGCGGCGAGGAAATGGCCGACACGGTGGCCGCCATCGTCAGCGCCGGGGTGCCGGTGCTGGGACATGTGGGCCTTTTGCCGCAGAAGGCGGAACACCGGGGCGGTTTCAAGATCCAGGGCAAGGACGACGAAGGGGCCCGCCAGGTGATGACCGACGCGAAGGCCATCTCGGAGGCCGGCGCCTTCGCGCTGGTCATCGAAGGAACCGTGGAGCCCGTGGCCCGGGCCATGACCGAAGCCGTCCAAGTGCCGACCATCGGCATCGGCGCCTCGCCGGCCTGCGACGGCCAGATCCTGGTGACCCAGGACATGGTCGGCCTGTTCGCCGATTTCACGCCGAAGTTCGTGAAGCGCTACGTGGACCTGGGCGCGGCCTTGGACGAGGCCGCCCAGGCCTACGCCGACGACGTCCGGGCCGGCCGGTTCCCGGGGCTCGAGCACTGCTTCGGCGTCGAAAAACCCGACTGATGGAGACCGTCCGGTCCATCGCCGAGCTGCGCGCCCGCGTCGCCCATTGGCGCGCCGAGGGGCAAAGCGTCGGCCTGGTGCCGACCATGGGCGGTTTGCACGAAGGGCACCTGTCCTTAGTCCGCCTGGCCCGGGAGCGCGCCGAGAAGGTGATCGCGACGCTGTTCGTCAACCCGGCCCAGTTCGCGCCGAACGAGGATTTCGACGCCTACCCCCGCAATGAGGAGGCCGACAAGGAGATGTTCGTCGACGCCGGCGCCGGCCTCCTGTTCGCCCCGGAGATCAGCGAGGTCTACCCGGAAGGCCACGCCACGAAGGTCGAGGTGCAGGGCCTGAGCCAGATTCTGGAGGGCGAGTTCCGGCCCCACTTCTTCATCGGCGTCGCCACGGTGGTCTCGAAACTGCTGATCCAGGCCATGGCCGACGTGGCCGTGTTCGGCGAGAAGGACTACCAGCAGCTTCAGGTGATCAAGCGCCTGGCCCGGGACCTGGACATCCCGACCGAGATCGTCGGCGCGCCCACGGTGCGCGAGGCGGACGGGTTGGCCATGTCTTCGAGGAACCAGTACCTGACGGCGGACGAGCGCGCCGTCGCCCCGGCCCTTTACCGGACCATTTCCGAGGTCGCCGCCGCCGTCGGCGACGGCGCCGAGGCCGGCGGCAAGGAGCAGGCCGCCCAGGCACGCCTCGCCCAGGCCGGCTTCGGCAAGGTGGATTACGTGGCCGTCCGCGACGCCGAGACCCTGGAGCCCCTGGCCGCCGGCCGCCCCGGCCGGGTCCTGGCCGCCGCCTGGCTGGGCCGCGCGCGGCTGATCGACAACGTGCCGCTTTAGCGTTCGGCCTCGTCCCCGTCATTGCCGGGTTCGACCAATGTCGTCATCACCGGCTTCGACCATTTCGTCATCACCGGGCTTGATCTTTTTCGTCATCACCGGGCTTGACCTTTTTCGTCATCACCGGGCTTGACCCGGTGATCCACGACTTGGTGCATGTTCGCGGCCGTGGTTTAAAGTCGTGGATGCCCGGGTCGAGCCCGGGCATGACGATGCTGTGGATAGGTTTCCGATCTATCTAGAATCAGGGGATTGCCGGCCATGCCGCTTCAGAACCGCGTCACGCCCACCGGCGAGATCATCGCCACGGCGGCCCGCGGCCTGTTCATGGGCAACCGGGGCGTCCTCCACGATGATCGGAAGCGCCTCGGCCCGGCCCGCTGGAAGCACAAGAACTGGGTCACCTGCAGGCTCCGATTCAAGGGCCGCCGGCGGACCCTGATGACGCCCCGGCGCTATACGGAGCTGTTCTTCCTGGACGAGGCGGTGGCGCTGGCCGCCGGGCACCGGCCCTGCGGCGAATGCCGGCGCGGCGACTACAACCGCTTCCTGGACATCTGGGCCCAGGTGCTGGGCGCGCGGCCGGGCGCCAAGGCCTTCGACGCGGCCCTGCACGCCGAGCGCGCCGTTCCCGGCGCCCGGCGCCTGAAGCGCCACCCGGCCCGGCTCGAAGCGTTGCCGGACGGGGTCTTCGTGCTGCGGGAATCAGATACGGTGCCGTATCTGGTGCTCGGCGATGCCCTGCGGCCTTATTCACCGGCCGGCTACGGCCCGCCCGTCCGCCGTCCGTCCGGTTCGGTGATGATGTTGACGCCGCCGAAAACGGCGGCGGTGCTCAGGGCCGGCTACGCGCCGGTTCTGCATCCGAGCGCCAGGTGATGCCTCGGTAAAGGTGCTTCTTTCTTTCTCCTCCCCCTTGATGGGGGAGGATCAAGGTGGGGGTGGGACCCCGCAGGGGGCATAATTCGTTTCGCGCCATCCGGCGCTTCAACCCCCCACCCTGACCCTCCCCCACAAGGGGGGAGGGAAGTGAACACGGCAAGGTCGATCGGACCTACTTCGGCGCCACGTCCAGCCTGACCGCGATCCCCTCAAGTTCCTCAGACACTGCCGGGTACTTCTCCATGACCAGCGGATCGTGCCCGGGCACGATATGGTCGTCTGTATCGGCCAGCTCCCGGAGCCGCCCGTAGCCCTCGACCATGGCGCCCACGTCATAGACGATGGGGAAGGGGTTGACCGATTGCATGTTGGCATACAAGTGGCTGGCGTCCGAGGCCAGCACCACCCAGCCGCGCTTCGTGAACACCCGCACGCTCATGATGCCGTCCGTGTGGCCGCCGATGTGGTGCACCGAGAATCCCGGCGCCAGCTCCGCATCGCCGTCGTGGAACTGCACCCGGCCGCCGTAGACCTGGCGCACCATGCCGGTGACGTGGTCCACGTCGTAGGCGGCGTTGAACACCCGGTGCGTCATGTTGCGCCCGGTGGCGAAGGCCATCTCCCGGTCCTGCAGGTGCAGCCGCGCCTTGGGGAACTTGTCGAAGTTGCCCACGTGGTCGTAGTGCAGGTGCGTGATGATCACGTCTTCCACGCTGCCCGCATCGATGCCGATCAACCCGAGCCCCTCGGTCGGGCAGCGGATCAGTTGGCGGCCACGCCGCTCCGCCACCGCGGCGTCGAAGCCCGTGTCGATGACGAAGGTGCGGTTCTCCGACACCGCCGCCCAGACGAAGTAGTCGATGGCCATGGCGGTCTCGTGGATGTCCGTGGTGTCGATGAAATTGAGCTCGGGCCCCCGCTCGTGGCGGGCGTACTTGACGGCGTAGACCTCAAAAACGTCGGGCGCGGGCATATTGGATCCTCCCTGAATGCGCGGCGATTATCCGGGCCGCGTCCGCATCGCGCAAGACCCGGCGCCGTTGACCGGTATCATGGACCCGCGACCCCGGCCCGTGCCACTATGGAAGCCTGGACACCGGAGCCCGGGGAGAACCGCCATGGCTTTCGAGGATCTGAAACGGGCCATCATGATGATGGCCGAGGAACTGGAGACCAAGCCCGAGGACGACCACGAACTGCACATGCAGCTTCGCGAGATGCTGGAGCAGATCAAGGCCACGGGCATGCCCCTGCCCGAAGACCTGGTCGAACTGGAGCGCAAGCTCGAACGCGACGTGGAGGGCGTCGAGCCGTCCTGACGGAGCGCCCTTAGGCGCCGCCGCGGCCGCCCGGCCGGCGCGGCGCCTGGGCACATCTATGCCTCACTCACCTCACTTGCGCGGTTTCACCTTGATGCGCTTGGCGGCCGGTTCCTCGGCCTTCAGCTTCGGCACGTCGACGCTCAACACGCCGTTGTGGAACTCGGCGCTGACGGCGTCCGCGTCGGCGTCGGGAGGCAGGCGGAAGGAGCGGTGGAAGGCGCCGTAGACGCGTTCCGTGAAGAAGTAGTCACGGGTCTTTTGCTCGTGCTCGACCTTCTTCTCGCCCTTGATGCTCAGCACCCGGTCGGCCACCGAGACATCGATGTCGCCGTCCTCGACGCCAGGCAGCTCCAGCTCCACGTGGTAGGAACCGTCGCTTTCGGCGGCGTCCGCGGTTGGTGAGAAGTACTCGGCGATGCGGCTGCCCATCTGCTTCAGGGGATCGAACAGATGGGGCCAATAGCCTTGTCCGCCGAGAGGAACGTGGCGGGTCGGTTCGACCATGATACCCTCCTCTGCTACGGATTGAGACCATATTGTATTGTACCGCCAATGGGTTAGCGGCGCATTGATCTCGGGCAAAGGGGGGAAGGGATCACGCATTTCCGCCCTCGTCATTGCCGGGCTTGACGGATTTTGATTTGTCTCGCCGCCGTCAGTCGCCGGCCCCGGCCATCATGTCCCGGCCCCGGCCATGGGCCGCACGTACTGGGGTTCCGTATCCCAGGGGAAGAACACCCAGACGGCTTGGGCCACCTCGTGGACGAAGGTGTCCACGTAGGGCCGTCCCTGGGGCTTCGCGTAGACGGTGGCGAAGTGGGCGTCCGGCAGGATCTCGCGGGCCGCCTTGGCCGTCGAGCCTGTGTCCACCAGGTCGTCCAGCAGAAGCCAGCCACGGCCGCCCACGGCCGCCGCCGCGTCGGGCACCTTGAGGATGCTCAGGCCCTCCTGGACCTGCTCGTCGTAGCTGGCGATGCAGAGCGTGTCGACGACCCGGATCTCCATCTCGCGGGCCACGATGGCGGCCGGCACCAGACCACCCCGGGTCAGCGCCACGATACCCTCCCAGGGACCCAGCCCTAAGAGCTTGCGGACCAGATCCTTGGTATCCCGGTGCACGTCGGCCCAGGTCACCGAGCGGTTTTCCACGTCGTCGCGCAGTTGTACCAAGATCGTCTCCCGAACGTCTCTGGCGATTTAACCGCATCGGTCGGTGCGGCGCAATTGGCGGGGCCACTTCAAACGAAAACCGGCGCCACGGAGGGCGCCGGCTTCCATCGAATTCGGTTATCGGCCTCAACGCAGGTAGAGGTGCACCTCGTTGTTGCGGGCCGCGGCCGCGGTCTTCGCCGAGACGGCGACGCGGGCCGGCGGCAGGCCCATCTCGATCAACGAGCGCAGCACGCCCTCGGCGTGGCGCCGGGCCTTGTTGGAGTTCAAGGCGACGCGGGCCTGCCCGCCCGAGGCGGGAGCCACGGCGACCAGGTCGAAGACCGCGTCGGGGCGCTTCTCCAGGACCCGGCTGACGGCGTTGTAGAGGGCCTGCTGGTAGGGCACGTCGTTGCGGTCGAAGCGGACCACCACCAGGGGCCGGCGGCCGGCCGTCGACAGCGGCGCGCCGGCGGAGACCTGCATGCCGGCGCCGGAGCCGGCCATGGCGACGTTGAGCAAGCTGCCGCCGTAGATCTCACCGGCCTTGATGCCGGCCGACATGAGATTCAGGTTGGCCCGCTCCGTGGACACGTAGTTGGTCTGGCGGCGCACGTCGTTGGTGACTTCCTTGAACAGCCGGTCGATCAAGACGTCCGTGCGGTTGACCTCGTCCTCGAGGATCGCCAGTTGCCGGTGGTCCTCGTCGATGGCGCCGGAGATGGCGAAGGACGCCTTCGCCGATTCGGCCAGGAACGACGACATGGTGGCGGAATTGGAAATGGAATTCTGCAGCGTGTTTATGGCGGCCACGTCCTGGGCCAGGCGGTCCAGGTCCGATTGGGCGCTCTTGAACTGCTGCACCAGGATCGGGTTGCCCGGCGTGGTGCCCACCTGGAGGCGCGCGTTCACCGCGGCGATGGTGCCGTGGTAGCGCTGCGAATTGCCAACCAACTGGGCCCGCAGCTTCTGCAGCTCGCCGTTCTGCGACGAGATGTTGCCCTGCAGGCGGCTCAGTTCGGTACGCAGCTCGACCACCTTCTTGCCGACGAAGGTGCCGGTGGCCGCACCCGGGGTGACGCCCGTGGGCTCGAAATTGCCGGTCCCCAGGGGCGGCTGGCGGGTCGCCTGGGCCGGTTGCGCGGCGGCCGGTGCGGCGGCTTTCGGCGCCGGCGCCTTGGGTGCCTCGGCGGTTTGTTTCGGCTCGCCCGCCGGGTCTTCGCCGGTGAGCGAGGGCCAGAGCGAGTCGTCGGTGAAAGAGCACGCCGGCAGCAACAGCGCCGAGCCTACCAACAACGTCCGGAATCGTTTTAAATTCATCCTGCGTGACAGCCTTATTATGTCGATACCCCGGTTATCACTTCCCCTGCCATCGGCCAGTCCGTGTGGCGGTTTGATATTCTTGTCTAGTTTCTAATTATGACCAATTCTTTAAAGGCGGAAGCGTCGATCCCCTCTTGCGTTGAGGGTGATACTACTCAAAGGCCGATGGCTGGACAAGTTCCTATTTTTCCACCGGTTTTCCGTCCGCCGGGCGGCCCGGAAAGGGACCGTGTCCGGGCGCATTTCGGCCGCCATCGGGGGGGCTCGCGGGACCCCCGCCCAGGCCCCCATCCAGACCCTTGTCACAGCCCCCGGTCTCGGGTAGTGTCCGCCGCGCTTCGACACACCGAAGCCCAAGCGCCCGTAGCTCAATTGGATAGAGCGTCTGACTACGGATCAGGAGGTTGGGAGTTCGAGTCTTCCCGGGCGCGCCATTTCCCTCACCGACACATCACCTGCCAACACATCACACCGGGCCGGCCCGACGGTCCGCCGCGACCCCCGGTCCGCCCTTGCCGCGCCATCACCGGAAGCGACGATTCGGGCCCGGTGAATTTCTCGTAAAACAATAAATTGAAATTTTATTCGTGTTAAACGAGTTATGCGGCGGTGATTTCCGTGTGAACAAGTATTACAAAAAGGCGGAAGAATCGTACCGGAAATGCCCTGAAACATGCCGAATTATTTAGACATATTGCGGGGGATTCCCTACAATGACCATTAATAATAAGTCGACATTTCCTCTAACCGGCATGCTCGACGGAGGCAGAAGCTCCTCCGGATGCTCTTGAGGGGCGCGAGAGGAAGCGAAGAATCGAAGCTGGAGAAAGAGGGACCTTTTGAATTACGAAGGGCCATCTGATCGGCAGGGGACAGAGACTTCCGCCGCAGCGGGGGGATTCCCAGTAATCGAAGCCCAGGCGGGCACCACGCAGGTCCTGCCCGGGGGCGCCTGGATACTCCGGGCCGACTTCGTTCGCCAGGGCCCCGACCTTTTGCTGGTCGGCGCCGACGGCCAACAGATCCTGGTCCGTGATTTCTTCCGGCTCGAAAACCCACCCGACCTGATCACCGAAGGCGGCCAGTTCATTTCCGCTCAGCTGGCCGCCAAGCTCGCCGGTCCCCTGGCGCCGGGCCAATACGCCCAGGCCGCCCCGGCAGGCGTCGGTGAACCCATCGGCAAGGTGGTCACCGCCGAGGGCAAGGTCCAGGCGACCCGCGCCGACGGCACCCAGGTCCTGCTGAAGGAAGGCGACCCGGTCTACCAGGGCGACGTGGTGGAGACCGGCGAGGGTGCGGCCATCGGCATCGAGTTCGCCGACGAGACCACCTTCTCGCTGGGCGACAGCGGCCGCATGACCCTGGACGAGATGATCTACGATCCGGGCGGCGACCAGAACTCCATGGCCGTCTCCCTGGTGCAGGGCACCTTCTCCTTCATCTCCGGCCAGATCGCCAAGTCCGACACGGACGCCATGCAGGTCTCCACCCCGGTGGCCACCATCGGCATCCGCGGCACCACGGTGGCCGGCACGGCGGCGGCGGAGGGAAGTCAGAACTCCATCACCCTGCTTTCGGATTCCGGCGGTCAGGTCGGTGAGATCGTCATCTCGAACGATGGCGGTACCCAGGTGCTGAACGCCATCGGTGCCTCGGTTTCATTGTCCAGCTTCAGCACGCCGCCGCCGCCGCCGACGATTTTGTCCCCTACGGAAATTCAGCAGCAGTACGGCAACGTTCTTGCCTCGTTGCCACCCTCGAACGCGGCTGCCCCGGAGGCAGGGACGTCGCAGTCAGATCTTGCTGTTGAAGTTCTGGAGAACCCCGGCCCTGCGGGCATGGCTTTCGGGCGAGGAAAGATTTGGCTCAATTCGCAAAACGAAGGCATGGCCTCGTCATCGCCGCCTCGAGGCAGGCTCTTGGCGATGGCTGGTCGCCGAGTTCGATGAGATGGAACCATCTGAGATAGCTGTCCAGGTACTTGGTGGCG
>Ga0209568_1000743_pt1 | contig 11676 bp, 8 predicted proteins | sample WorMetOlspDAHAB2_FD_187406 | JGI IMG/M metagenome (GOLD analysis project Ga0209568, IMG submission 187406) | Marine gutless worms symbiont microbial communities from Max Planck institute for Marine Microbiology, Germany - Olavius sp. DAHAB.2... ...
CCGCCTCGGTGACCAAATCAATGCCGTCATGAGCGCCGTCGGTTACAACCTCCGACTCATCCTCAAGTGGTTGAGGAAACTTTTACGCAAAATCATCGCCGCAATATTGACCGTGACAACGCCATTCTCAGCGCTCAGAACGGCTTATTAACGATCGACGAAGTACGGAAAATGCGACCGCTTCCGCTTTAACAACACCCCGGGACCCATTGATCCACAACGACCATCGGGGCCTCGCGCCGATTCCTGACTCTCAGAAGTCAGCATGGGTCTACATTGGTCTACATTTGGCGCCTTGCCAAAAATTCCGCCTTAGATTTCAGAGGTTTGCACCGCTGACTTATGTAGACCCAATCGTTTACCCGGTACGCAAAAGTAAGCATTCGGTCTACATTTCGGCCTGCTCGGCGCTGCAACGAATCTCGACGTGAGGTCCGGGGATGGCTGGGTTGGCCGGACCGATGTGTCAAATGGCCTTTCCCCACGCAAACGCGCCCCATGTTCAAGAACCTTCCGTCATTCCCGCTTTCGCGGGAATGACGGAAGAAATGGGAATGACGGAAGAAAGCCGTGCGCTAACCATCGGCGGACGGCAGTCGCGCCGGTTGCTTCGTCAACCGCCCGTCACAACACCTCGCGTCGCTTCCGGCGGTGCCGCGCGATGGGGGATCGGACCCCGGGCCGGGCAGCCTGATTCACAGGTTCAAATAGCGCGCGTCCATCGATCCTAACGATGAAGCGAAGCTAGGATAATAAACCAATATACAGGAATTGTCAAGATTAGCCTTCAGAGGGCTGTTTGACACGAAGGCGGTGGACTCACAAGCCGACGAAAATCCATTTTACTCATCCGGCGGTTCCCGTAGGCTAGCGGTCGCACCGTCGAACGTTTTGGATTGCCGGAAAGGGCCCCGGACATGTCGGTTGAAACCATAGAGACCCTCGTCGTCGGCGGCGGTCAGGCCGGCCTGGCCATGAGCGAACACCTGAGCGCCCGCGGCCTGGAACACCTAGTCCTCGAGCGCCACCGGATCGCCGAACGCTGGCGCTCGGAAAGATGGGATTCCCTGGTCGCCAACGGCCCGGCCTGGCATGACCGCTTCCCGAACATGGAGTTTGCGGACGTGGACGCCGACGCCTTCGCCCCGAAAGAGAGCGTCGCCGACTATTTCGTCGCCTACGCGGAGAAGATCGCCGCCCCCGTGCGCTGCGGCGTCGAGGTCACCGAGGTGCGCCGCAACGATGGCCGCTCCGGTTTCCGGGTGGAAACGTCTGAGGGCGTCATCGAGGCCCGCTACGTGGTCTGCGCCACCGGGCCGTTCCAGCAACCGGTCATTCCGAACATCGTCCCCGAAGCCGCCGGGATCACGCAGATCCATTCCAACGCCTACAAGAACCCGGGCCAGTTGCCGGAAGGCGCCGTGCTGGTGGTCGGCGCCGGCTCATCCGGGGTGCAGATCGCCGACGAACTGCTGCGCTGGGGCCGCCGGGTCTATCTTTCCGTCGGCCCGCACAACCGCCCGCCCCGGCGCTACCGGGGCATCGATTTCGTCTGGTGGCTGGGGGTGCTGGGCAAATGGGAGGCCCAGTTCGTGGAAAAGGGCAAGGAACACGTGACCATTGCCGTGAGCGGCGCCCACGGCGGCGAGACGGTGGACTTCCGGCGGTTGGCCGAAGCGGGCATGACCCTGGTCGGCCGCACAGAGGCGTTCACCGACGGCGTCATGTCCTTCGCCCCGGACTTGGCCGAGAATATCGCCATGGGCGATGCCGACTACCTGTCCGTATTGGACGAGGCCGACGCCTATGCGCTGCGCAACGGCCTCGATCTTCCCGACGACCCCGACGCCCGTCGGATCGACCCGGACCCCGCTTGCGTCACCGATCCCCTTGGCAAACTGGATCTCGCCGGGGCCGGCGTCACGGCGATCATCTGGGCCACCGGCTTCGCCGTCGATTTCAGTTGGCTGAAGGTGAACGCCCTGGACGCGGACGGGCGGCCGAAACATCAGCGCGGCATCTCAAGTGAACCCGGCGTCTATTTCCTGGGCCTGCCGTGGCTTTCCCGGCGCGGCTCGTCGTTCATCTGGGGGTCTGGCACGACGCCAAGTTCCTGGCCGACCAGATCGCCATCCAGCGCGGCTACCTGGCCTATCAGGCCGCCGGGCAGGCCGCGACCGACGACGCGTAACCCGACGCTGCAAGAACCGGGTGGCCCCGGGAACCGTCCTCAGCTTAACTCCGCCCCATGAACCGCCGTGACTGGATCCTGCTGATCAGCCTCTCCCTCCTATGGGGGGGGATCGTTCTTTTTCGCCGAGATCGCGCTCCGCGACTTCGGGCCGCTGACGGTGACCGCCGGGCGGGTCGGCGTCGGCGCCCTGGCCTTGCTGGCGGCGGTGCATATCCTCGGCCATCGGCTGCCGGCGGACGGGCGTACCTGGCGGCGCTTCGCGGCCATGGGCCTCTTGAACAACGTGATCCCCTTCACCCTGATCTTCTGGGGCCAGACCCATATCGATTCGTCGCTGGCCGCCATCCTCAACGCCACGACGCCTATGTTCTCCATCCTCATCGCCCATTTCTGGACCGCCGACGAACGCCTCACGGCGAACCGGCTGGCGGGCATCGCGCTCGGCATCGCCGGCGTCGCCCTGCTGGTCGGGCCCGGCGCCCTGGTCCGCATGACCGAAGGCCTTTGGGGGCAGGTGGCTGTGTTGGGGGCGGCGCTCAGCTACGCGCTGGCCGCCGTCTACGGCCGCCGCCTCAGGGAGCAGGCGCCGCTGGTCAACGCCACCGGGCAGGTGGGCGCCAACGCGGTGATGATCCTTCCCGTCTGCCTGTTCATGGAGCAGCCCTGGACCGTCGCTCCCGGCTGGCAGAGCCTGGCGGCGATGATCGCCATCGGCGTGCTGTCCACGGCCCTCGCCTATGCCCTTTATTTCCGCATCCTGGCCAGCGCCGGGGCGACGAACCTGATGCTGGTGACCCTGCTGATCCCCCTCAGCGCCACGGTATTGGGCGTGGCCTTCCTGGGTGAGCGCCCGGGGACGACGGTGTTCGCCGGGATGGCCTTGATCATGGTCGGCCTGGTGGCCATCGACGGGCGCATATGGGCCGCCAGAAGGCGCCCTAGATCGGATCACGTTTAAACGGAAACACTTTGTTTCCGTTTAAACGTGATCCGATCGGTTTTATATGAGTAGAGCAGATTCACACGGTTAAACGGGATCACTTCGTGATTCCGTTTAACCGTGATCTGCTCTAGCGCCCCGTGAACGCCGTTTTGTAGGCGTGCAGGGCCACCTGCCCGCCCGTATGGATGAAGACCACGGATTGGCCCTTCCGGTAGTCGCCGGCGCGGATCTTGGCGATCAGCCCGGACATGGCCTTGCCCGTGTAAACGGGATCAAGCAGCAGGCCCTCGAGGCGGGCGCAAAGGGTCACGGCCTCGACCATGGCCTCGGTGGGCTCGCCGTAGCCGTCGCCGAAATAAGCGTCGTCGCAGGTGACGGCGTCGCGGCCGATGGAACGGTCCAATCCCATGTAGGCGGCCGTTTCATTGGCCAGGGCATGCACCTTGGGCTCCAGTTCGTCGCGGCTGCGGCCGACGCTGATCCCGAGAACCGGGACGGCGGCATCGGCGACGGCGAGCCCGACCAGCAAGCCGGCCTGCGTTCCTTGGCTGCCGCAGGCGACGACCATGGCGTCCATCCCGAGCCCCATGGCGCCGGCCTGCTCGAGGATCTCCGTGGCGCAGCTCGAGTACCCGAGGGTCCCCACCGGGGACGAGCCGCCGGCGGGAAAGAAATAGACGTCGCGGCCTTCGGCCTTGAGCTTCTCGGCCAGCTTTTCCCCTTCCACGTTGAGATCGTCCACCGGCCCGCAGTGATGGACCACGCCGCCCAGCATGTGGTCGAGCATGACGTTGCCGTTTTCGGCGTAGTCGTCGTCCCGGGACATGCGGCGCTCCAGAAGCACCTCGATGCTGAGGCCCGCCTTGGCCGCCGCGGCGATGCTCTGGCGCACGTGGTTGGATTGCGTCGCCCCGACGGTGACCAGGGTATCGGCGCCCTGGGCCAAGGCGTCGGCGACGAGAAACTCCAGCTTCCGGGTCTTGTTGCCGCCGCCGGCCAACCCCGTGCAGTCGTCGCGCTTCACATAGATGTCCGGGCCGTCCAGGTGCCGGCTCAGGTTGGTCAGGGGCTCCAAGGGGGTGGGCAGATGGGCCAGGTGGAATCGTGGAAAGCGTGACAGGTCCATGGCTTCTCTCCCTGATTAATCTAGCCCCGCCGCCAGGTGGTGCCGTCCGGCCCGTCCTCCAGCACGATGCCCTGGTCCGCCAGTTCGTCGCGGATCGCGTCGGAGCGGGGAAAGTCCTTGTCGGCCCGGGCCTGGGTGCGCTCGGCCACCAATGCGTCGATGGCCGCGTCGTCCAACCCGCCGGCGGCCTTCGGCGGCTGCCACTTGAACCAGGCGTCGGCCGATTGCCCGAGGAAACCCATGAACCGCGCACCGGCCACGAAGGCGGCCGGATCCTCGCCGGCCAATTTGTGCAGGGCGGCGATGGCCAAGGGCGTGTTCAGGTCGTCGGCCAAGGCCTCAGTGACGGCGCCCGGCACCTCGTCGGACCCTTCCGGTGCTTCGTCGGCGGCCCGGTACCAGCGGTCCAGGGTCCGCCGCGCCTCGGCGATGCCGGCCTTGGTGAAATCCAGGGGCTGGCGGTAGTGGGTCTGCAGGAGCAACAGGCGGATCGCCTCGCCGGGGAACTCGTCCAGAAGCTCATGCACCGTGTAGAAGTTGCCCAAGGACTTGGACATCTTCTCGCCCTCGCTCATCAGGTAGCCGTTGTGCATCCAGTAGGTGGCGAAGGCGTCATGGCCCAGCGCGCACTTCGATTGCGCAATCTCATTTTCGTGGTGCGGAAAAACCAAATCGACACCGCCGCCGTGGATGTCGAATTTGTCGCCGAGAAGCTCTTGGCTCATGGCCGAGCATTCGATGTGCCAGCCGGGCCGGCCGCGGCCCCAGGGGCTGTCCCAGCCGGGGAGCTCCGGCTCCGAGGGCTTCCACAGCACGAAGTCCTGAGGATCCTGCTTGTAGGGCGCCACGTCGATCCGCGCGCCGGCCACGATCTCGCGCTTGTCCAGCTTGGAGAGCTTTCCGTAGTCGGGCATGGAGGGCACGCTGAACAGCACGTGGCCGTCGGCGGCGTAGGCGTGCCCCTTGTCGATCAGGTCGGCGATCATATCCTTCATCTGTTCGACGTGCTCGGTGGCGCGCGGCTCAAAGTCCGGCGGCAAAGCACCGATGGCCGCCATGTCGGCGTGAAAAATACCGGTGGTCTCTTCGGTGATGTCGCGAATGTCGCGGCCCGTTTCCTGGGCCCGCGCGTTGATCTTGTCGTCGATGTCGGTGATGTTGCGCACGTAGGTGACCCGGGGATAGAGCCGCCGCAAGAGCCGCACCAGGACGTCGAAGACGACCACGGGCCGGGCGTTGCCGATGTGGGCGTAGTCGTAGACCGTCGGGCCGCAAACGTAGAGCCGCACATGGCTCTCGTCGAGGGGCACGAAGTCCACCTTGCCGCGGCTCAGCGTGTCGTGGATCTTCAAGCTCATATCTGGTCCTGGAAGGAATTGGTGATGGGGTAGCGGCGGTCGCGGCCGAAGGCGCGGCGCGTCGTCTTGACGCCCGGCGGCGCCTGGCGGCGTTTGTATTCGGCCAGGTCCAGCATCCGCCAGACCCGCCGGACCGTCTCCTCCGTATGGCCGCGGGCGACGATGTCGGCCAGGGCCATGTCCTCCTCGATGAGGCAATGCAGGATGTCGTCCAGCTCCTCGTAGGGCGGCAGGGTGTCCTGGTCCGTCTGGTCGGGCTTCAGTTCCGCCGTCGGCGCCTTGGTGATGATGCGCTCCGGGATCACCCGGCCATCGGGGCCGAGCGCACCGGCTGGCCGGTGCTGGTTGCGCCAGTTGGAGACCGCGTAGACGGTGGTCTTGTAGACGTCCTTCAAGACCGAATAACCGCCGCACATGTCGCCATACAGGGTGGCGTAGCCCACGGACATCTCCGACTTGTTGCCCGTGGACAGCACCATGGATCCGAACTTGTTGGAGAGCGCCATGAGCGTCAGGCCGCGGGAGCGGGCCTGGACGTTCTCTTCCGTGGTGTCGGCTTGCGTCTTCTCGAAGGCGCCTTCCAGCATGGTGCCGAAGGCCTGCATGGCCGGCTCGATATTGACCTGGTCCAGCTTGACGCCCAAAAGACGCGCGCATTCGGCGGCGTCGTCCAGGCTTTCGGTGGACGTATAGGGGGACGGCATCATCACGCAATGCACCCGGTCCGGGCCCAGCGCGTCCACGGCGACGGCCGCCGACAAGGCGCTGTCGATGCCCCCCGACAGCCCCAGGAGGACGCCGGGAAAGCCGTTCTTGTTCACGTAGTCGCGCAAGCCCAGCACCATGGCCCGGTAGGTGGCCTCGGTGAGCTCGCCGGCCGACGCCACGGGGCCGGAATCGCAACTCCAGGAATCGCCGGCGCGGCGCCATTCGGTGATCAGAACCTCGTCCTCGAAGGAAGGCGCCTTGGCGCGCAGGCTGCGGTCGGCGCCCAAGACGAAGGAGCCGCCGTCGAAGACCAGTTCGTCCTGGCCACCCACCAGGTTCACGTAGATCAAGGGCAGGTCCGATTCGGTGATCCGCGCCACCGCGTAGTTGAGGCGGTCGTCCAGCTTGTCCGTCTCGAAGGGCGAGCCGTTGATGACGACGAAGATCTCGGCCCCGGATTCGTCCAGGCATTCGGCCACGTCCGGGAACCACATGTCCTCGCAGACCATGACGCCCAGGCGCACGCCCCGGAACGGAATGGGCCCCGGCAGGGGGCCGGCGGCGAACACCCGCTTCTCGTCGAAGACGCCGTAGTTGGGCAGCTCGTGCTTGAGGCGCACGGCGGCCACTTCGCCGGCCTCCAAAAGCAGCGCGGCGTTGTAAAGCGCGCCCTCCACCCGCCAAGGCGCGCCCACCAGAAGCCCCGGCCCGCCGTCGGCGGTGAGCGCCGCCAGTTCGGCGACGGCGGCCTCGACGGATTCCTGGAAGGCGGGCTTGAGGACCAGATCCTCGGGCGGGTAGCCGCTGACCGCCAGCTCGCCGAAAACCACCAGATCGGCGCCGGCCCGGGCCGCCTCCTCGGCGGCTTCCGTGATCCCAGCCACGTTGCCCGGCAGGTTGCCGACCGTCGGGTTGATCTGGGCGAGGCCAATGGTCAATTGATCGGTCATGGGGTGGGTGTAGCGGTGCCCCCGGGGGCTGTCAACGCCGGCCCGGCGGGTCTCGCCGGGGCCGTCCTTCGTGGTGGAAATCCGCTTGGCGCCGACGTATGCTACGCGCCATGGCACGCCGCAGAAAATCCTCGGAAGTCCTGATCACCGGCGACAAGGTCGATCCGCGCGAGCGGTTCCGGACCAAGACCCCGTCGGCGGCGAAACCGCCCAGGGCCGAGATCATGGCGCCCAAAGGTCCCGGCGGCAAATACGAGAAGGTGGCCGACGGCGGCGTCGACCGGTCCGACCCGATCCGGCGCAAGCGCAAGAAGCCGAAGGTCATCGACGCCCGGCGCGACCCGGAAGAGACGGAGGGCCAAAGTTGGGACACGGACGCGGCCCCCGCTCCCGAACCCGAGGCGGCTCCGGAAACCGAGCTGAAATCGACGCCGGAGCCCGACACGGCACCCGTGGAGGCGCCGGAGCCGGAGGCGGAGATGGCGCCCATGGACACGCCGGCGCCGAAACCGGTGCCGGAAGTGGCCCCGGTGGAAGAGCCGCCGGAGGAAAAGGCGCCCGAGCCGGTCGTCGAGGCGGCCCCCAAGCCCCCGCCGAAACCGGCCAAGAAAACCGACCGCCCGACCCGCCCGGCCAGTGCCAAGGAACAGAGCCAGGTGCTGGCCAAGACCGCCGTCTCCTCCATGGTCGAGAAGATGCGGGCCGAGGTGAAACGCAAGGGGTCGCTCTCCATCGACGACATCGTCGCCATGAGCGGCGAGTTCGACAAGCCGGTGGCCGAGCTCACGTCCACCTTCGAGCAATCCTTCGAGGACTACGTGCAGGCCCGCGAACGGGCCGACTGGGACCAGAAGCGGGACTACCCCTTCGACCGGCTGGTGGTGAAGCGGTTCTCGCACCTGTTCAACGAGACCGACATGACCCGCTTCGACCGGGTTTCCCGGCGCATGCTGCCGGGCTTCTTCATGGCCTTGAACATGTTCCTGGGCCCGGAAGCCGTCGAAGAGTACCAGGGGAAATGCCGGCTCATCGTCGAGCGGCTGCGCGAGAAGCTGGGCGACGGGTTCGACTGGGAGGACGCCTACGCGGCGAAGGACGCCCGCACCCTGGTGCTCGATGCCCTGATGGGCGTGGCGCTGCAGTTCGAGGACTTCGATCGCCGCTCCGAATGGTTCATGGAACTGGTCAACGGGCACCTGACGCCGGCCGACGAATCGGAGCGCGAGGACGCCCGCTGGGAGATCACGCCGGGCGGCGTGAAGCATTTCCTGAACGCCTTCCTGGACGATCTGCGCACGGTCTTGGGCACGCCGCAGGGCAAGAACCACATGGCCCGCCGCCACGGCCCGGACAGCGTCCGCATCGCGCAGCGGGTCTTCAACCGCATCGACAGTTAAACGTATTCCTTGATCGTCAGACGGCGGTGCCGCCGACCGTCAACTCGTCGATCTTCAGGGTCGGCTGGCCGACCCCCACGGGCACGCCCTGGCCCTCCTTGCCGCAGGTGCCGATGCCCGGGTCCAACTGCATGTCGTTGCCGATCATGGAGACCCGGGTCAGCACGTCGGGGCCGTTGCCGATCAGGGTGGCGCCCTTCAGGGGCTGGGCGACGCGGCCCTTCTCGATCTTGTAGGCTTCCGTGCACTGGAACACGAACTTGCCGGACGTGATGTCCACCTGGCCGCCGCCGAAGGAGACGGCGTAGACGCCTTCCTCCACCGATTGGATGATCTCGTCCGGGTCCGCGTCGCCGGACAGCATGTAGGTGTTGGTCATGCGCGGGATGGGGGCGTGGGCGTAGCTCTGGCGGCGACCGTTGCCGGTGGCCGGCACGCCCATGAGCCGCGCATTCATGCGGTCCTGCATGTAGCCCTTCAGGATCCCGTCCTCGATCAGCACCGTATGCTGGCTCGGCGTGCCCTCGTCGTCGATGGTCAGCGAGCCGCGCCTATCGGCGATGGTGCCGTCGTCGACCACGGTGATGCCTGGCGATGCGATGCGTTCGCCCAACAGGCCGGCGAAGGCGGACGTCTTCTTGCGGTTGAAATCCCCCTCCAGGCCGTGGCCGACGGCCTCGTGCAAAAGGATCCCGGGCCAGCCGGGTCCCAGCACCACCGGCACCTCGCCGGCCGGCGCCGGCTCCGATTCCAGGTTCACCAGGGCCTGGCGCAGGGCCTCGTCCACGGAGGCCTTCCAGGTGTCGGGCTTCAGGTATTCGTCGTATAAGGTGCGCCCGCCGGTGCCGTGGGAGCCCGATTCCATGCGGCCGTCCTTCTCCACCACCACGGAGATGCCGAGCCGCACCAGGGGGCGCACGTCGGCGGCCCGGGCGCCGCCGGCGCGGACGATCTGCACGGCCTGCCATTCCCCGGACAGGGTCGCCGTCACCTGCCTGACCCGTTCGTCGCTGGCCCGGGCGTAGGCGTCCATCTCGGCCAACAGCTCCAGCTTGTCGTCGAAGGCGACCAGGCCCAAGGGATTGTCGTCGTCGTAAAGGGCCGCGTTGGTGCCGGCCGGGGCGATCTCCAGGGCGCCTTCGTGGCCACGGGTCACCGCCTTGACGGTAGCCGCGGCGCGCCCCAGGGCCGCCTCGCTCAGTTCCGAGGCATGCGCGTAGCCCGTGGCCTCGCCGGCCACCGCCCGGAGGCCGAAGCCGTTGGCCGTGTCGAAGGCGGCGCTCTTCACCTTTCCGTCGTCCATGACCATGCTTTCCGACTGGCGGTATTCCAGGAACAGCTCGCCGTCGTCGGCGCCATTCAGCGCATCGTCGACCAGGGCCTCCACCCGGCCGCGGTCCATGCCGGCGCGGGCGTAGAAAAGATCGTCGGTGGTGGTGAAATCAGTCATTGGACATTCCCCGGAAATCCTTTAGAAGGCGGCCTCCAATCGGGGCCGCCTTGAACGGCGGTGCTGAAGTGTAATATAGGGACGGCGGTCCCCAATGACGAGGGCGCGATGTTCCGAGAACACCCCCTGCGCGACGAACTGGCGGCGGAACTGCACGCCCGGCCGCACGGCGAGATCACCGCGCCGGCGGAAATCTCCCACGTCGCCGTGCATACGGGCGAGGGCCGGGCGGAGCGGGACTTCGCCCACCTGAAGGAGCTTTGCAGCCACTTCAAGGTGGCGCCGCCGGCCGCCGACGCGACCCTGTTCGCCGCCGATATGGGCCCCTTCAAGCTGAAGTGGGAGCGCCACACGGAGTTTTCCGCCTACACCTTCATCGCCGAACGCCCCTTCAAGCGCCCGTTCAAGAAGCCGGCCCTGGACGAGGTCCCGGAGGACTGGCTGGCGACGCTGCCGGGCGAGGTCATCTCGGCCCTGCACATCGCCTTGGATGCCAGGGACACGCTGGAGAACGGCAACGACGAGGTGGCCGCCGCCTTCGACAACAACCCCTTGGCCGGCGGCCAACTGATCGACGGCAAGGCCCGCTGGTGGACCGATTTCCGCATCCACGCCGACCGGTTCAGCCGCTTCCTGGTTCATTGCAATGCCTTGCGCGCCGATCCGGCGGCCCGCCTGGTGCAGCGGATCATCGAGATGGAGACCTACCGGCTGATGGCCATGCTGGCGCTGCCCATCGCCCGGGCCGCCCGGCCCCGGGTCTCGGCGGCGGAAAGCGAGCTGGCGGAGATCCTGGGCAAGTTGGGCAGCGACACGGACGAGGGCGGCGACGACCGGGCGCTGCTCGCCGACCTGACACGCCTGGCCGGCGAGGCGGAAAGCATCAGTGGCCTGATCGCGTATCGGTTCAACGCCACCCGCGCCTACCAGCAGATCGTCCGCCAGCGGGTCCAGGCGCTGCGCGAGACCCGGGTCTCGGGTCTGCAGCCGGCCGGCATGTTCCTGCTCACCCGCTTCGAGCCGGCCATGGAATCCTGCGACAACCTGGCCCGCCGCCTGGAAGGCCTGAGTGCGCGCATCGCCCGGGCCGGCAACCTGCTTCGCACCCGCGTCGACGTGGCCTTGGAGGAACAGAACCGCGACCTGCTCCGGTCCATGGACCGCCGCGCCCGGCTGCAGTTGCGCCTGCAACAGACGGTCGAGGGCCTGTCCGTGGCGGCCATCAGCTACTACGTCATCAGCCTGGTCATTTATCTGGCCCGCGGCGCCAAGAGCCTGGGCCTGGCCGTCGATCCCTATCTCGCCGGCACGGCCGCTTTCCCGCTGGTCGGCGGCGGCGTCTGGTGGGGGGTGCGACGGGTCCGCCACAAGCTGACCAAATCCGACGACGGGTCGTCCTAAGTTCCGATAAATCATATTCTTTGGCTCAATTCGCGATTCGTAGGCATTGTGGTAGAATCCCTCTCGATACGCTTTGGGAGTCAGAGAGATGGATCACGAGCGCTTTCGGGACTGGTTCTCGCGTGTCGATGAGTTGACGGCGGCGCAGC
>Ga0209568_1000744_pt1 | contig 11669 bp, 10 predicted proteins | sample WorMetOlspDAHAB2_FD_187406 | JGI IMG/M metagenome (GOLD analysis project Ga0209568, IMG submission 187406) | Marine gutless worms symbiont microbial communities from Max Planck institute for Marine Microbiology, Germany - Olavius sp. DAHAB.2... ...
GTCGCAAGTGAAGTCTGTGCGTAGGGGAATGCCGCGTGCCATGGAAAAACTCCTCTGTTTTCCATGTTGAATCACACCCCGCCTAACAGTCCCTTAATGAGTCAAACTTTTTACAGCTTGGTATTATAGGTGTTGAGGCGGATCGGCGTGCCGAAGGAGAGCAGCAGCCTCAGGGCGTCGGCAAGGCTTTCCGCCGTGTCGAAGGGGTTGCCGAGGATGAAATCGTATTGCGGCTCGATACCCAGGTCGCGGATGAGCTGGGATTTCTCCGCCAGTTCCTGGTTGCTGCCGGGCCGGTGCATGATGTCGTTGCGGACCTCATCCTGGCCCGACTGAACGCCGAAGTGCATGCTTTGCATGCCGGCGTCGGCCAGCAGCGTCAGGTTGGATTCCTTGATCAGGCGCGGCACCAGTTCGCAGTCGAAGGGCAGGCCGACCTTCTCCTTGTACTTGGCGCTGAATTCCTCGACCCAGTCGTCGAACACGCCGAATACCTCGTCGTTGAAGGTGATCAGGCTGGGTTGCCGGCATTTTGCCAGGCGGTAATGCAGTTCCTCGATGACATGGTCGGCGGAGCGGATGCGCACGAACCGGCCATTGCCGCGGTTCATGGGGATCAGCAGGGAATTGACGCAGAAGGAACAGAGATAGACGCAGCCGCGTCCGGCCATGACCAGCATCTCGTCGTCATAGAGCTCCGGATCGACGGTATCGCGGTGGTCCTTTTCGATGAAATGCATCTGCATCTCGTCGATGGCCGGATAGGGGATGTCGTCCATTTCCTGGTAGAGGATTTCCTGATCCATATCGACGACCCGGCCTTCCGCGTCCTTGTACCAAAGGCCGCGAATGCCCTTGAAGTCGCGGCCCTGGCGGAGCCTTTCATGGATGCGCAACATGACCAGGTCGCCGTCGCCCTTGCAGGCATAATCGGCAAACTCCAAGGCCTCGTGTGGGGCGATGGTGGGATACTTGCCGCCGAGAATGACAGTCGCGTCGGAGACCCGCCGGATCGCCGCCACCACCTGCTTGGTGGCGACCACGTAGGGCGCCAGCACGGAAAAGGTAATGACATGGGGATCGAGCTCTCTGACCAGATCGGTCATCAATTCGAGTTCCGTATCGGAGACCGGCAGGTGGTCATTGGTGAAGTTGTTCTTGAAGAACACGGCGTGCGAATCGATGCCGTCCTTCAAGGACAGCACGTGGAATATCCGCACCGGGAAGGACTTGTAGCAATACATGGAGACATGGAGGATGCGGGGCGCGTCTTCCGGTACCGCATCGGGTAGCGGCCGCGGCCGAAGTTCCTTGAGACGCTGGACGGGATCGAAGGTATCCGCCGTGTCGTCATTGCCCGGCACAAAGCTGTCGGCGAAAGCCGCTTCGGCGGCGGTACGGTACTCGCTGCGGTGTTTCATCGGCGTGTTCCGGTGATCCCATGCCCGGCCGCCGATATGCCCTTCGCGGCGCGCGGTGTCCAAGAATCATGTGCTCGGTCAGCGCCGTATTAGCACGTTTTTCCCCGATATCGAACAGGCATTGTTACTGCGGCCGGAACCCAACCTATCCGTATAGGCCCTCCAGGGCCTCGCCGTAGATGTCCTTGATCTTGTGGCGGCGGATTTTCATGGTCGGCGTCATCTGTCCGTTGTCGATGGAGAAGGGGGCGTCGGCGATCATGAAATGACGGACCTTCTCGATCGCCGAAAGGTTCTCGTTGATCCTGGAAAAGGCCGGTGCCAGGGCCTTGTGAAGATCGGTGTCGGCGGCCGCGTCGGCCAGGTCCGCCGGTTTCCCGTTCTCCGCCGCCCATTCCTTCAGCCAGCCTTCCTCGGGCACCACCAAGGCCACCAGATGCGGCCGTTTGTCGCCGTAGACCATGGCCTGGGCGATTTCCGGTTCCATGCAGATGATCCCCTCGACCCGCTGCGGCGCCACGTTGTCGCCGCCGGAATTGACGATGATGTCCTTCTTGCGGTCGGTGATCACCAGGTGGCCGTCCTCGTCGAAGTGGCCGATGTCGCCGGTATAAACCCAGCCGTCCTTGAGGACCTCCGCCGTGGCTTCCGGGTTGCGCCAATAGCCCTGCATGACCAGGTCGCCGCGGGCCAGGATCTCGCCGTCGTCGGCGATCTTCACCTCCGTGTCCTTGACCGGCGGGCCCACCGTGTGGAGTTTCAGGTTGGAGGCCCGGTTGACGCTGATCAGCGGCGCCGTCTCCGTCTGGCCGTAACCCTGCAGGATGCGCAGGCCGAGCGCCGTGAAGAACATGCCGATCTCCGGATTGAGCGGCGCGCCGCCGGACACCAGGGCCTTCAGCCGGCCGCCGAAGCGGGCCCGCACCTTGTCGCGGACCAGCTTGTCGAGAACCCTGTCCTTGACCCCGTCCATGAGCCCCAGCGAAGCTGGATCTTCGAAGCGCCGGCGTCCCAGGTCGACGGCCTTGCGGAACATCTTCTCCTTGGCGCCGCCGGCCTTGCGGACGCCGACGGAGATGCGGTGGTGCAGGGTCTCGTAGAGACGCGGCACCGCGGTCATGATCGTCGGGCGGACCTCCAGCATGTTGGTGGCCAGGGTCTCGACGCCCTCCGCATAGTAGACCTCGGCGCCAATGCTCATGGGGAAGAACTGCCCGGCCATGTGTTCGTAGGAGTGGGACAGCGGCAGGAAGGAGAGAAAGACCTCTTCGGCGAGGCCGATCTCCTCGAGCGCGTCGCGGGCCCCGGCGCAGTTGTGGAACAGCGCGCGGTGAGAGAGCATGACGCCCTTCGGGGTGCCGCCGGTACCCGACGTGTAAATGATGCAGGCGGTCTCATCGGCGGACCAGGTGCGGGCCAACTCGACGATGTTCGCGTGTCCGGCCCCGCCCATGTCCAGCAGCTTGTATAGGGGATAGACGTCGACGCCGCGTGCCGTCTGGTCCTCCGGCGGGTAGAGGGCGACCACGAACCGGGTATCTTCGCATTCCTCGGCCGCTGCGAACAGGTTCTGGGCTAGTTTGCGGTTCGAGACGATGGCCCCCTTGGCGCCGGAATCGGCAAGCACGTGCAGGTGGTCGGCCTTGGTGTTGGTGATGTAGGCCGGGACCGTGATGGCGCCGATGGTCATGATCGCCATGTCGGCGATCAGCCAGGCGGGGCGGTTTTCCGAGACCAGGACGATGCGGTCGCCGGGCTCGACGCCGATTTGCAGGAGGCCGCGGGCCAACGCCGTCACACGCGACGCCACGTCGCCCCAGGAAAGCGGTTGGTAGGTGCCGTCCCGCTTCGCCCAGAGGAACGGCTTGTCGCCATAGGTATCCACCTGGTCGTAGAACATGGCGGCCAGATTGGGCCAGTTGGTCTCCGCCATGGGGGTGATCCTCCCAATTGGTCCCTGTCGCCGGTATGATTGCCGTTGCGGCGGGGGTTTTCCACCCCTATATCGCCAGGGGAAGGGAGGACAAGTCAAATGCCCGAAGCCAACAACGCCGCCGAGACCTTGCCGCAATGGAACCTGGGCGACCTTTACAGCGGCCCCGAGGCGCCGGAACTGGAGGCGGACCTTGACGATGCCGCAGCCCAGGCCAAGCGATTCCAGGAAACCTATCAGGGAAAACTGGCGGAACTGGACGGTGTCGAGCTGGCCGGAGCCATCGGCGCCTACGAGGCCTTCACGGAGACCCTCCACCGGGCCATGAGCTACGCCATGCTGCTGCATTCCACCCACACCACGGACCCGGACGTGGGCCGCTTCCTGCAGACCCTGCAGGAACGGGTCAACGCCATCACCACCGAGACCCTGTTCTTCACCCTGGAGCTGAACAGCATCGACGACGCGGTGATCGAGGCCCAACTGGCCGCACCCGAGGCGGCCCGCTACGCCCCTTGGGTCCGCGACAGCCGCGCCTTTAGGCCGCACCAGTTGAGCGAGGACCAGGAGAAGCTGCTGCATGAAAAGGAGGTCGCCGGACGTCGCGCCTGGATCCGTCTGTTCGACGAGACCCTGGCGCATCTCAGGTTCCGGCTGGACGGCGAGGAGAAGCCGCTGACCGATACCCTCAACCAGCTCACCGATTCGGACGGCGGCAAACGCCGGGCCGCCGGCAAGGCCCTGGCGGACGGCCTCCGTGGCAGCGAACGGCTGTTCGCGACGATCACCAACACGCTCGCCAAGGACAAGGAGATCGAGGACCGCTGGCGCAGTTTCGAAACCCCCGCGGCGCCGCGCCACCTGGCCAACCGGGTGGAGTCAGACGTGGTGGAGGCGCTGGTGGGCGCGGTCCGCGACAACTACGCCGATCTGGCGCACCGCTACTACGGCCTGAAGGCCCGCTGGATGGGCGCCGACACCTTGGACTGGTGGGACCGCAACGCGCCGCTGCCGGAAGACAGCGACCGGCGTTTCACCTGGGACGAGGCCCGCGACACGGTGCTTGGCGCCTACGGCGGTTTCGACCCGCGCATGGCCGCCACCGCCGAGCGCTTCTTCACCGACGGCTGGATCGACGCGCCGCCGCGCGAAGGCAAGAACTCCGGCGCCTTCGCCCATCCCACGGTGCCGTCCGCGCATCCCTATGTTCTGCTCAACTACCACGGCAAGGCCCGCGACGTGATGACCCTGGCCCACGAATTGGGCCATGGCGTGCACCAGGTGTTGGCCGCGCCCCAGGGGTTGTTGTTGTCCGACACCCCGCTGACCCTGGCCGAGACGGCGTCCGTGTTCGGCGAGATGCTGACCTTCCGGGCCATGCTCGACGCCGAGACCGACCCGGCCCGGCGCCGCGTGCTGCTGGCCGGCAAGGTGGAGGACATGCTGAACACGGTGGTCCGCCAGATCTCCTTCCATGAATTCGAGACCCAGGTTCACGCGGAGCGCCAGTCCGGCGAACTGGCCGCCGAGCGCATCGGCGACATCTGGATGGAGACCCAGCGCGCCAGCCTGGGCCCGGTGTTCAACTTCGATGACGACTACCGCATCCTCTGGGCCTACATCCCGCACTTCATCCACGTGCCCTTCTACGTCTACGCCTACGCCTACGCCTTCGGCGATTGCCTGGTGAACGCCCTTTACGCGGTGTTCCAGGACGGCCACGCGGGCTTCCAGGAGAAGTACCTGGACATGCTCGCCCAGGGCGGCGCCAAGCGGCACAAGGAACTGCTCGCCCCCTTCGGCCTGAATGCCTCCGATCCGGATTTCTGGAAGAAGGGCCTTGGCGTGATCTCCGGCTTCATCGATGAACTGGAGGCCGCTCTTTGAGCAACAAGGAGAAGCACAAGGAAAAGGGCTTCAAGGATTCCGACAGCGTCGGCGGCCGGGTCAAGCGCTATGCCCGGGTCGGCCGGGCCGCCGGCGGGCTGGCGGCGAAGGTGGCGGGCAACCGCTTCTTCGGGCTGAGCATCGACAAGGCGGAGCACGCCGGCGAACTGCAGGCGGCCTTGGGCGGCCTCAAGGGACCGTTGATGAAGGTCGCCCAGATCATGGCCACGGTGCCCGACATGCTGCCCGAGGAATACATGGCCGAGCTTGGCCAACTGCAGACCAATGCGCCCTCCATGGGTTGGCCCTTCGTGCGCCGCCGCATGCGCACGGAACTGGGCGCCGACTGGCAAGGGAAGTTCGCCGACTTCACCCATGAGGCCGTCGCCGCGGCGTCCCTGGGACAGGTTCACCGGGCGTCGCTTGCCGACGGCACGGCGCTGGCCTGCAAGCTCCAATACCCGGACATGGCCTCGGCCGTGGAGGCGGATCTCCAGCAACTGAAATTGGTGTTCGCCATCTATTACCGCTACGACAAGGCCTTGGATCCGGTGAACATCCACACGGAACTTTCCGAGCGCCTCCGCGAGGAACTGGATTACGGCCGCGAAGCCCGCAACATGGGGCTTTACCGGCAAATCCTGAAGGACGAGGCCGGGGTCCACGTGCCCGACAGCCTGGCCGAGCTGTCCACCGATCGGCTTTTGACCATGACCTGGCTGGACGGCGAACCGCTGCTGAAATCCGTCGAGGCCGGGCAAGACGCCCGCAACGCCATCGCCATGAACATGTTCCGGGCCTGGTACGTGCCGCTTTACGGTTTTGGGGTGATCCATGGTGATCCGCACCTGGGGAACTACACGGTGCGTCCGGACGATACGGTGAACCTGCTGGATTTCGGCTGCATCCGGGTCTTCCGGGCGGCCTTCGTGCGCGCCGTCATCGATCTTTACCGGGCGATCCGCGACGACGACGAGGACTTGGCCGTCAGCGCCTACGAGACCTGGGGATTCCGGGACCTGGACCGTGAAGTCATCGACATCCTCAACCAGTGGGCTCGGTTCCTCTACAAGCCGCTTCTCGAGGACCGGGTTATGCCCATCCAGGAGACCGGCGGCGTCGCCTACGGGGCCGGGGTGGCGGCCAAGGTGCACCGCGAGCTGCGCGAGACCGGCGGGGTGACGCCGCCCCGGGAATTCGTGCTCATGGACCGCGCCGCCATCGGGCTCGGCAGCGTCTTCACCCACTTGAAGGCGGAAATCAACTGGCACCGGCTGTTCCACGACCTGATCGACGATTTCGATGAAGAGACCCTCCATCGGCGCCAAACCAAGGTCTTGAAAAAGTTCGATATTCCGCTGCCTGGGTGATCGTGGCGCTTGTTTCGCGGAAGCCCGTGGCGGTAGTATCGCCCCGTCCCATGGGAACCGGCCGGGGAAAGGCATGTTCAGCGCCGAACGCGGAATCAAGAAGAAGTTCTACCAGGATGGCGACGTCGTCTTCACGGAAGGCGATGCCGGCGACCGGGCCTGCATCATCGAGACCGGCGCCATCGGCATCTACAAGACCATCAACGGCGAGGAGATGCAGCTGGCGACCATGCGGGACGGCGAACTGTTCGGCGAGATGGCGATCATCGACGGCTCGCCGCGCATGGCCCACGCCCGGGCGGTTGAGGATACGGTGGTCATCCAGATCCCGAAGAAGGTGGTGGAATCGAAGATCCAGTCGTCGGAGCCCTTCTTCAAGGGCCTCATCCAGATCCTGGTGGATAACTTGCGCAACGTTCACCGGGTCTACATGCGCCGCCCGCGCAGCCTCAACGATTACCTGAGCAACGTCGCCTTTCAGACGGAGGGATTGCGAAGCTACCTGCAGTCGCGCAAGGATCCCGGCCCCTGGCAGGAAGGCTTGGCCTGCGTCAAAGTCATCGAAGCCTCGCTGGTGGAATTGAACCGCGTGTTCGCGGATCACCGGGATCGACGGGACGATTCCATCGGTGAATCGGACGTCACCCGCCAAAAGGCCGACCCGTGAGAAGACCGTCATGAGCGATGATCTGAAAATCCCGCGGGTGTTCAATCCCCGCATCCGCGAAGACATCAACGACCAGCAGCGGGAATGGCTGGACGTGCTGGACCGTGAGCTGCATCGCCTGTGGGGGCTGGGGCGCAACCTGATCCTCGTTTGGGCGGGGCGCGGCGCCGGCATGGACGTGCTGGTCATTCCCCACTACTCGATCAGCGATTTCGACCGCCAGGCCCGTGAGGAGGCGGAAGCCGCCGGCTCATCGGCGCTGGGTCTGAAGCCCGTCAACTTCATGGAGGAGGTGATCGCCAATGCGAAGCAGGTCACCCCGGGGGGCCTTGAGCACCTAGCGAAGATGACCGGCTACGATCCGGTGGCCATCGAGCTTCCCTTCGTGCCCGGCAGCGACCTGGCGCCCGAGGTCATCGAGACCGTGGTCCAGCGCTATTCCATCTCCTATGTGGAGGACCGGGCCGTGGCGCTGTTCGACATCGTCGGGTTCTCCCTGTTCTCGCCCCTGGAACAGGTGACCCAGCTCAACTCCTTGAGCTATTCCGTCAACTCGGCCTACTCGAAGATGCTGAGCCGGGACCTGGACATCAGTTTCGCCCGCACCACCACCGGCGACGGCTATTACATCTGGAACCGGGACCGCAGCGTCCAGGCCAACGTCAACCTGTATCACTTCATGCACCTGGTCTTGGCCGACAACGCCATCGCCCGGGCCAAATCCTCGCCCAACACGACGCCGCTCTTGCGGGCCTGCTTTCACATGGGCGGCCACTACGAGTTCTACCAGTCGGAGGGCTTGAACCCGACCGTCTACAGCTACATCGTCGGCGACGTGACCATCGAACTGGCCAGGATGATCGACCGGGCCCTGCCGGGGCAGATCCTGGTCGGCGATTTCGACGCGCCCATGCCGGACCGCCACACGGGGCGCTCGGAACTCATCGACACGGTGGAGTTCATCGAACGCACCCAGGGCACCCTTTCCAAGTTCGAGGGGCTGGAGCTTTCCGGCGACAGCATCGCCGACATCAAGTGCTACCTGACGGGCGCGCCCCGTGAGGACACGGCGGACGGCGAAGAGGCCTACGCCATCAAGCGCTACGCCATCGCCGACAAACACGGCCGCTCGCGCGACGTTTTCAACGCCAAGGTCAATATCTACCGAGAAGGCGCCGACCCCATCTTCCTGGGCGTCCAGACCGCCGAGTTGGAAGGCTTCAAGTACGACCGGGAAGAGTTCGTCTAGGAGGCGGACCGGCCATCGGTTTTCACGGTGATGCGTCCGGCGACGACGATGGCGGCGAGGACGAGGCCGCAGCCCGCGTACTGGACCGCCGTCAGCCGCTCGCCCAGGACGATGGCAGCGATGATCAAGGTCACCAGCGGTTCCAGGTTGGAGACCATGGAGACTGGCGCCGGGTCGGCCAGGCGCACGGCGACCATCTGCAGCACCAACCCGATCACGTAGGCGCCGGTGGCCACCGCCAGGCCGGTCCAGCCGATGCGGCTTGTGGGCATCACCGGGCCGCCGTCGAACAACATCACCGTGGCGACGATGGGCAGCCCCACCACTTGGGTGAAGTAGATCAAAACAATTGCGTCCATCTGGCGCGAGGCCCGCGTGCCGGCGAGAATGAACACGGTGCCGCCCAAGGTCGCCACCAGGGCCAGGGCGACGCCGCGCCAATCCAGCGACTCCAGCGACGGCCCCAGCGCCATGGCGAGCCCGGCGAAGGCGGTGGCGAAGGCGGCCATGGTCACGGCGCCGGGCATGCGCCTCGCGGTGGCGGCGCTGATCGCCAGGACGATCATCGGGAAAAGGTAGAAGATGAGGGCCGCCAGGCTGACCGGAATGAAGTAGACCGACGTCATGTAGCCGAAGGCGATCATCAAGGACCCGGTGGCCACCCCCAGCGCCGGCAACCGGGCGCCGCGGGGAAGCGTGACGGCGCGCCGCAGCAACAGGGCGAGGCCCAGGGTGACGCAAAGCCCGACGGCGACGCGGAAGGCGATCAACGTCGCCGGGCTCATGCCGCCGTCGTAGGCGAGGCGGACCCCGGTGGTCACCAAGCCTAGGCTGGACGCGCCGACGGCGGCGGCGATCAGGCCCGGGGTTTGGTTGCGCGGCGTAGGGGTCATGGCTCCGGTCTCGGGTTCGGCGATTGTCCGTTGGTGTTTTTTTGATCATGCTGTCGGCAAGGACGCAACGCAATCGGACAGGGAGGTTCGTTTTCCATGGCGCCACCGATCTTTCACAACTTCGCCGCCGCGCCGACCCATGTGGCGCCGTTCAGCCATGCCGTCGAATGCGACGGCTGGGTGCAACTCACGGGCCAGATGCCCACCGACCCGGACGACGATTCGAAACCGCTCCCCGAAGGCGTCGCGGCGCAGACCCGCCGGGTCATGGACAATTTGATCATCGTGCTTGGGGAACTGGGCCTGGGCCTGGAGCACGTGCTTTCCGTGCGCGTCTTCATCACCGATTTCAAGGGTGACTACGAAGCCATGAACGAGGCCTATAAGGCCTACTTCCCGGCCGACCGCCTGCCGGCCCGGACCTGCGTCGGGGTCACCGGGCTGGCCCGCGACGCGCTGGTGGAGATCAACATGATCGCCCGGCGGCCCGATTAGGCATGACCGTGATCGGGCTGGCCTTCAGGCCGCTGCCTGCCGGAATGCCGTTTGGCTCCGGCCATTCGCCGGGAATGGTTCTTTACCGGCTCGCCGCCATGTCTTTTAAGGAATGGTGACGATCATCTGGGAGAGCGCGTCGATGACCGAGCGGACCAATGAATTCGGCCAGCCCATCGGCTTCCCCGTGCCCGGCTGGACACCCCGCGAAACGCCGCCGCGGACCCCCATGGAGGGACGCGCTTGCCGCCTCGAGCCCTTGGACCCCGACCGCCACACCGCCGATCTGTTCGAGGCCATGTCCGCCGATTCGGACGGGCGGCTGTGGACCTACATGGCGCAGGGCCCGTTCACTGATGAGGCCGACTTGCGGTCATGGATGGAACCGGCGGCGCTCGGCGACGACCCCCTGTTTCACGCCATCATCGACACGGCGAGCGGACGGGCGCTCGGGCACGCCGCCTATCTTCGGATCGAGCCGGCCGTGGGCGTCATCGAGGTCGGCAATATCTTCTTCGCGCCGGCCCTGCAGCGCACCGTGGCGGCGACGGAATGCATGTACCTGATGATGCGCCGGGTGTTCGACGAATTGGGCTACCGGCGCTACGAATGGAAGTGCGACGCCCTCAACGCGCCGTCCAGGGCCGCCGCGCTTCGCCTGGGTTTCCGATACGAAGGCATCTTCCGCCAGGCGACCCTGTACAAGGGCCGCAACCGCGACACCGCCTGGTACGCCATCACCGATCAGGACTGGCCGGCGATCAGATCCGGTTTCGAGGGCTGGCTGGATGCGGCCAATTTCGATGCGGACGGACGCCAGCGGCAAAGCCTGTCGGCCTTCTTGCCCTAGAGCTTCGTCTGGGTTTCCGCCGATAGGGGTGCGGCCATGGCGGCGCCCGTCATGTCGATGAGATTCTCGACGAATGCCGGGAACTGGAGGCGGGGCGGCCGCTGGCCGTCCAGGCATTGGCGTTCCCAGTCCGCCAAGGTATAGACGACGTTGCGGACACTCATGGCGAACCGTTGACGGACAATGGCGACCGGAATGTCCGGCAGGGCGGCGGCGAACAGTTCGGCGACGTCCCTGAGGCTGTCGTCCGCATGACCGCGGGTGATCTCGTCCACATCCACCTCGGAACTGAAATAGACGCCGGCCAGGCACCGGATGTAATTCGACGCCCCGTCGCCGTGGTTCACCTGTTCGGCCAAGGGGGCGATCAGGGCGTCGGCGATTTGCCGCGGGTCCGATGGGTCGCCGGCGGCGATCAGTCGGTCAAGGACGCCGCGGCGCCGGGCGTTCACTTCCCCCATGCGCCGGTTGATGATCGCCGCCACCAACTCCAGGCGCGAGCCGAAGTGATAGTGCAGCGCCGAGGCGTTGCTTTGCCCGGCGGCCCGGTTGATGCGCCGCATGGAGACTCCGTCGACGCCTTCCTGGGCGAACAGAGCCTCCGCCGCGAGCAGCAGTTTCTCGCGGGTGCCGGCGGGAGATTTGGCGGCTGCAGCCGGGGTCGGGCCGGTGGGGGGCATGATGCGGCGTCCTTCCGTATCCAAGTCAGACGACTGGCGTCCTGCCGAGAATGATAAAGGCTCAATTCGCAAAACGAAGGCATGGCCTCGTCATCGCTGCCTCGAGGCAGGCTCTTGGCGATGGCTGGTCGCCGAGTTCGATGAGATGGAACCATCTGAGATAGCTGTCCAGGTACTTGGTGGCGATGCCGCGGAAGCCGCGCAGGAAGCCCTTGATCTGGCTG
>Ga0209568_1000746_pt1 | contig 11663 bp, 5 predicted proteins | sample WorMetOlspDAHAB2_FD_187406 | JGI IMG/M metagenome (GOLD analysis project Ga0209568, IMG submission 187406) | Marine gutless worms symbiont microbial communities from Max Planck institute for Marine Microbiology, Germany - Olavius sp. DAHAB.2... ...
TGTTTTGCCATGTGTACAGTTTCTGTACACCTTTTATTATTCTCTGTATAAGACGACAAAAATGACACGGACAAACGTGGACAACGATAACTATTAATGGCATATTGCTGCTGATGATCCCGTCATTTCCTTCCCCCTCCCTTACTTTTCCACATCATTTCCACCATCATCGACGATGCCAAACATTGCAGGCGACACAGAGGCATAAACAGCAATATTTTGAGAGATCTCCCCTGTTGAAACCTGCATGCAGTAGGCCTGTCTTTTGCGTTTGTCTGCATGACAGACCACACACGTGGCGGAAGTAATTGAATATTAAGAGCAGTACAAGTTAATGAATTGTAGTCACAACAAGAGGCACCGGTGTAAAACACGTCTGTGTATGTGTTCATGGCTGATGCTGTAAGGATGCAGTGATGAAACTGTTGTCGATATGTTGTGTAGGTTTTCCTGAAATGTTGTGGAGTGTGACGAGTTTGTGTCGGACTTGAGCATCGTGTGACGAATTTGTGATCCGCAATGTACTCTGTGTACCGTTGCGATCCTGAACATGTCGTCTGCAGATAGTTGCCGTCACAATGGTGATGTCGCTGGTAGCGATTGCGTCGCCATTGGCCAGCTGTCTGTTGCCGTCAGTAGCACGAGTCTAGTGACGGCTGACGATAGTTGTGGCCATGAAGCGAGAAGTGCAGGAGATGTTTCCGATTCCAGTTGGCGGACTACGGTCGATGGCACCTGTCAGCAAGAGTGTGAACTAGATTCGGGACAATGCTCAGTGCAGCCACGGACTGATGGTTTGTCAGCACTGGATGATATGATCGCAGTTGAATTACCAGCTGTTGTTGATAAAGATGAGACATATTGCACACAGTTGGATGGCGACCAGCAGCATTGTGTGTATGATGGCCAACGTCAGCTGAGCTCATCAATGTCAAGCAGTTGCGACTCAGTGACACAAGTTGTCTGTTCTCGTGACATCAATGCCATACAATCGTCAGCATCATCATATGTCGCTGCCGTCGCCAAAGATTTAGTGAATGGTTCGATTGTTGGAGATGCAGTAATTGGCAGCGACGATGATCTGGCGACCGAAACTGTGTTAACACTGCCTTGCAACGATGATCGTCCTGCGCCGTTATCAGAGACGTGCGATGTCGTTGCATCGGAGTGCATTGCTACCGACAAACTGTTGCGTAGCGAGTCACAGTTAGTGGCTAGTAATAACTGTTGTGCATCAACCAGTTTTAAGGCATGTCCTTCGCGTAATTTGGCTGAAGTTACTGCCGAATGTCCGCCAGAGGCCAGTGTACAGAGCCCTGTGAACAGAAACGGTGCTTCTGGACTGAGGCTGAATGAAAACACTTCAGCGTCTCACGATTCAGGTATGGTAGTGGATCCACTTTGTCTCACTAGTTCATCAGCTGACAATGCAAAGTTGTTTGGTGGAGATGAACGTTCAGGGTGGGTGGGCACTGCTGCCATTGTGAACAACAGTAGTGACAGCCAGTTGGTGTCTACTGAGCCTGTGAAGTATCCGCATACTCCAGACATTGGCAGCTGGACGTCAGTTGTTGGACTGAGAGAGTCCACCACAGTGGAAGAGGGAAGTGGCGACGCGCATAAGATAACATCTGTTATGTCGAAACATGGCTCTAGTGATGATGCTGTTGTAGTTAGTGTCACTGTTACAGATGCAACTAAGTCTGTTGAGAAGTTGAATCCACGTGGTGACGAATGTGCTTTGACACCAGAAGCGCAGGACGGAATTTCGTCTGTGAGTTGTCGTGCCGTCGGTAGTAATCAGCTGTCGTTATCGTCGGCAGGACGTATTGATGTCGAGCCACATATGCAAGCCGCAGTTGTGCTACAGCCACACACTGAGGCAAGTACAACAACAAACAAATGCCTCAGTGCCTCTGTTAGTGGTGTCCACCACTCTGTTGCTCAATCCAGCAATGCCACAACTGCTGCCACAGCATGCGCTGGCTATAGTCCTAGTAACAGTGACACAGTACTATGCAGCAGATTAAGCTACGTGCCCACATTGTCACAGGCCATCCAGCCAGTTATCCCTACACCATCGCTGTCTACCCAGCCACTCAAGTCGCTCGCAGATCTTGTGCATAAGGTGAGCATTTCTGCCTCGGGGGCGTCTTCAGGCACTGAACTTTCAGATCACGTGCTGAAGAAGAATGTCCCATCGACGTCGAATACAGAACTCGGCTATGATGCTGCTCTGTACTCAGACCGACTTGGCTACACGGCTGAGTGTCCTCCCGGTCGCAGTGGAAACAACGCATACACCACAGCAAACATTTCTGCATTGTCCGAGGTTGAGAAAGCATCTTCTTATGGTAGAAAAACTGACGAGATGTCACCGATTGAGTGTCGTGGTCCAGTCACTGGCTGTGATCGGAACAGCAGCAGTCTGGCAGTTGCTGATCGCATTGAGAATAATACTGCTGATGTGCATGATGTGTTGCCAGCTGTTAACAGCTTAAACAGCTTAGCTGACGCTTCTCCCGGTGGAAAGCTGGCACGTGGTGCTTCGTTCTGCAAGGCAAGGAAATCGCGGAAGAAGAGCAATGTCACAAAGTGCAAGGTTGATGCTGTTGATGTGAAATTCTTGACGGACCTTATTGTAGCCTGCAGTGGCGATGGCATTGTGACGGAAAACAAAATCGTGAAAAAGTCGGCAACCACAGTGACTGACATCTCACCACCCGTGGATAGCAAATGTCATGAAGATGTTCCTTGTCACCAAACAGCCATGCAGTGCGAGACTGTCGAGCCAAAACCACGTGCAAAACAGCCAAAGCCAAGAAAGGGCAATGCACTCCAGAAGAAAACAACGAAGCTTCTGAGTGATATAACGCTGATCGATGTTGCCGCTGTTAAGTCGTGTGTAGAGAAAGATTACTTGGAATTCATTAAGTCCATTCAGCAGACCGCCGTTAGTAACGCGTTAACACTGAGCGACTCGAAAAGCACAAAGAAGAAGAAGAGAACGAAGGTAACTTCGGAAAATATCGAGACGTTGACTGCCAATGTTGAGGTGAAGGGAAAGAGGCAAAGGTGGCGTTCAAAGGTCAAAGGTTCAAAGGTCAAGAAGAAAAACAACATTAGCGTTTCTGAGCAGCATGTGAAGAGAAGAACATCAAAAAAGAAACAGAATCCATCTCCAGGCGATCCCATTGTACTTATCGATAAATATCAGGAACTTCCAGTCACAAACACAGTTATTTCCGATGGCGTCCAGTGTCCAGTCACTGAAGCAACAGTCAGCACTCTTGCGCCAAACTGCTCTGTGCCACCGTCTACAAAGAAGACTCACCAAAAGAAGAAGAGAACCAGTTTGAGTGGAGTCAAAAGCGAATTGAACAGAATGGAAACCCATTCCCATCGTAAAGCAACGTCATCAAAGACAGCTACCCAGGAATCCATGCTTCAGTCGAGCATTCAAGCTGATGTCCCAGATATGTTGTCAGAAGGCGATCGAACAGTGCTGAATGGCGATGGAGATGTAACTTTGGAACATGGTACAAAGAAGTGCAGGTCACGAAAGAAGAAACCTCGCGGAGCATTGGAACCGTGTGCTGGTGCAGCTGGTGACGGTTTAGTACACCAAAATTCTAGTTGTTCTGGTCGCAAACGTAAGTCACATCATGTTGCGAGTGAGACTGTGTCACTGACAGAATGCAATAGTGCAGCGTTGTCAGATAATACTCCAGTGCTCACCACAGATGCTGTGGTGGATCAGGTGTGTCAGTCTTTGGCCGGTGTTGCTCAGAACAAACAGACCGAAGCTCAAGAAGGCGTTGTTGCAAAACGGAAGAAAGGCCAGCGGAAGAGTAAGAAGAAGACCGTTTGCTTGATGGAGGCAAAACTGCCGGCCAGTGAAACTATAGCTAATGCCGTCGCTCCTACTGGTCTCGTACCAGATGTGGAATCAAGCAGAAAAGAGTTGGAAGTCCCGTTGGTGAACGAATCAACAGTGGGTAGTAGTTTGATCCAGTCAGTTTCATCTGATCAGACTCGTGGCGTTGAGCAGACTCCGCAATGTGTATCCGTGTTAGATCCGACTGGCTTGGTGAGTGCAGCTGCCGAGGATGCGGTTAAAGGTGAGGACGTCGACAGCGAAACGAAGGTTTTTGCGTGTGCTCAGTGTAGCTACCGAGCACGCAAGAAGGGACAGCTGCGGAAGCATCTGAGCGTCCACAAACAGTTCAGCTGTGCCCACTGCGAGTTTTCCACCGACACGCAGACTGGTCTGGATGGTCACATGGCCGGCAAGCACCCAAGCCGATGTGGGCGTCGGCTGTGCAAACGCTGCCACATGCTCTTCCGTGCTGGGCAGGCGTTTGTCGACCACGTGGAACACTGCACTGGAGTGAAGCTTACGTGGCAGTGTTCAACGTGCGGCAAAAACTTCAAGTTCATCTCGGCGATGAGGACACATATGCGGCGCTGGCATGGTACTGGCGACAGCGTCACTGCTAGCAATACTCTGAATGTCAGCAGTTTGGACGCAACAGACGCCAGTGTAAATCTGTCGTCAACTGAAATTGTGGTTGAATCTGACGTGCCTGAACCAGCTGTCAGACCAGAACCCATAGTTGCAGCTGATGCATTTTTTGCCAGTAATTCGCCAACTTCAACATCAGTACCCGTATCATTAAACAGTACTGCCGAAGGTGATTCTGTGCTGCCAGTCAGCTTGACACTGTCCAACGATTCAACATCGCCTGGTAAACCCGAAGGGTTTGATGTAATGATGAATACTTCAGGTCATACAAAACCAGAGCCAGCTGTGGACCAGTCATCTATAGAACCAGCACCACATACTAGCCAACCATCACCTGTAAGTGGCAGTGTTGGCGACGGAACCAATAAACCAGCAGCTGCCACCGTAGATGGTGAACAGCGCTATGTGTGCGATCATTGTCCGAAGTCATTCAAAGCGAAGCGATCTATGGTGCATCATCGGCGCATGGTTCACGAAGGAGGTCGGCTGCAGAAGCGAACAGCAGCAGCTTCTGTAACTGATGCAGAGAAAATTTCAAAGACCGATGACGAGACAGGTCCAGCGGCGGAGAGGTTGCCTGTTGATGACGCTGACGGCACTGAGTCGTTGCAACCCACTGATGGCGGAGCAGAGATTAAATTGCCATCATCTTCTGCTGCTGCAATTCGTGTAGTGCATTCCTGCAGTTTTGCTGGCTGCTTGCAGACATTTAAACGCCAGGATCAGTTGATTCGTCACGAAGAGAGGAAACATGCTGGTCCAGGTCTGTGTTATACATGTCCACTCCTGTTGTCAGTGTGTAATCGTATGTTTTTTCCTGGTATTTTTTTTCATTTCGTGGTCTCGCACTGTATGCAACTGTGTGGCAACAAGTGAGTGCCGCATGTAAAAATTTTTGTGGGTTGGGGAAATGCATATTTTGATTTGCCAGTTGATTGGAACCCTGTGTTTGTTCCGAAACTGTTGAATAAGCCAACTTAATTTTCTCTCCGGGTGTCACTAAAGACGACATATCTTAGTAGCCTTTGTTGCTTTTGTTTTTTTTGTGCTTCTTCGTCACTTTCTTTCATATCTTCTTCTATAACTCTTATCTTTTCTTAATATTTCTAAAAAATTTCCTCACTGACAGTAACTATTTAACTAATCGGGTGAAGATGTTGTTTAATCCCAGCTAACCAGCATGACTGTAATAACATGCTCATGGGCGTCGCTGATCTCCGTTTCCATGGTAACATGCGAGTCAAAGTTTCAGGACTATGCACATGGGGCCTCACTGTTGCATGATGTGCCGGTTAACCTCTCAGCATAAACTTGTACCAAATTACATACTTGCTTGGTGACATATGCCATTATACATGTGCCTGAGCAGTTCACACGGAGCTGTACTCAGCCGTGGCATGGGTGAGAATTGACTGCTGTGTGTGTGTGTGATTGTGTGTGCAGATATTCGTAAGTTTGCGTGCGACTGGCCCGACTGTCGCAAGTCATTTCTGCACGAGGACAACCTTGTGTCGCATCGCCGGCAGCACACTGAACCGAAGCCATTCCGTTGCGAACTGTGTCCGCTTGGCTACTGGCAGAAGAGCTCGCTGCGAAGTCACCGCCTGAAGGCGCACCGACCGGCTACAACTGTTGGAAGCAGCTCTGTGGTCAGTGAAGCCGATGCAAATCAACTTGTGGATGGCATCATTAAGTCAGTTACTGCGAGTCTTCGAGATGCCGGTTCGAGACTTCCGGTGGCTGAGGCATCGTCAGTGGCTGAATTGTCCGAACTGCACGAGCCACCAACATCTGTTGGACTCACAGTGCTCACCCATGGTGTTGCGCCCTCCCACGGTATGGCTGACGAAATGGACGGTCAGCAGGATCAGGCGTCTGACGAGTCAGAATGGATGAGTGGTGAAGATGTGACACAGCGGGTCGCTAACATCATTGCCACAAATTCGGTCGCTGCTGAGGTTGTAGATACCCAGCCTTCGGAAGAGGCGCCTGTTGTTACAGCACATGAAATAGTGCTCAGTCCTGAACCATTGACCAACCAGGCGATCGTGCATAAGCAGCCTGAGACAATCAATGTTTACGAGTTCTGTGAGGATGAAGCTGTCAGCATCTGCCGTCCAAAGCCTCCTCGAGCATCGGTCGCGGCACCACGAACCAGCTCCGATGTGCAGTCAACCTACTCGGGAAATGCCGTCCCTGATAATGATGAGGATGACGATGACTTGATGGCTTTTGACGATGATCTGACACCGACGGTTGACCGCCTGGCTGAGACAGTCATCACTTATTCCAGGAAGAAGAAACCGACACCAGACGGAAAACCAGATGTCGGGTCTAGCAAGGTTCCGTCTCGGAGTGTGAAATCTGCGACCAAGAAGTCAGGTCGACAGAACCGGCCAGTTGCCGGACAAAGAAGGAAAAGAACTAGAACGACAGAAATTGAGCAGGTGCTTGAAGAACCAGTTAAGAAGAAGGCACGGCGGTCGAAAACAGTAGCAAGTCATGATGATGATGATGACAGCAGCAGTGGGTTGCAACGTGGTCAGCCAAGGCCTGCTGCAGCCGCACGAAACAAGAAAAAGTCGAGGAATGATAAGGCATCGGACGGTTACGACGGTAACAGATCAAAAAGATCATTGTTTGATGAGGTCTCTGCTAATGTGTCGCCGAATCAGTCGAGTGCCGATGACGCTGTGACGCGGCGTAAAAAGTCGGAAAAAGACCGTCGCAGTCGTAAGTCTTCAGAACGGCGAAAAACTGCAAAAGCTGGTGCAAAAAATGTGGATGTGCAAGATGATGGTTTAGAACGTGTGTGTTGTGAGGACGCTGTGGTATCGACAGAAGTGCCTGTGGGTGAGCGACCAAGAGCAAAAAAGGTTAAAGGGGTTAAAGGTCGGAAAACCAGAGCGACAGCGAGACAGATTATACTGAAGGATGATGCGGTGGATGATGTCAAGGAAAATGAGAGCAATGTTGAGTTGACAGAGCCACAGCACCTGATCCATGTTGAATCCACTGATGATAACCAGCTTCCGGATCCCATCCCAGTGAATGGTGTCACGGAACATAATGATGCGGGTCCAGCAGCAGCATTGGACTGCCTCTCGGACAACACAGAGATTCTGAGTCTGAATGAGAATGCGGATGATGATGATGGTGATCGTGATGGTGATGCTGATGGTGATGATGGCATTGGACAGTTCACTCGGAGATCTTCCCCAGCGTCTTACAAGTCGGAAGAACACGAACCAAGAGCAACGTTGACCGCAGACGACCAGCACGCAGAAGACAGTAGAGGTTGTTGTTGCACTTGTCTACAGTGTGTCCCCAAAAATATCCTCTGTTGACACTTTAGAATGGTTGGTGTTTTCGTGATATTGTCCCTTGTGAGCTTGGGAGCTGTGGAATAGACCCACGTTGATTCGTGTCCGAGTGTCATAAGAGGCAACTGGTCCAGTGTAGCATGTAGCTTCGTTGTGTTTTGTATGCTTACCATAGTTGCTTGAGCCCCAGAAGGGGCCACCTCATTTCCTGACCAAGGGTGAGGACGAGCGAATCAGTGTTAGCTTGTGTCTGTTGTGTTTAGTTGTGTATTTTTGTGTGTTGTTTAGTTTTGGTCGTTTGTACGTTAGTTAAGTGATTGGCTGGGAAGAGTTACTTAATAATATCTTTCGTGTTGAAGGGTTTCCCCTACAAAGACCAAATTGAAGAGTTATTTTTTGTAATGGTTGTATTTCATGTATTTCCAACATGTAACATTGTCAATTTTCTCATTAATTTAACTTTTTAAAGTGCAACATGCTTGTCAAAGGCACGATTTAGCCTATTTGTGCTGAAAATGCCGTTAGCACTCAATCAATTAGTAGGATTAGGATTTTGAAATGTTGATGCAAAAGACATGTGGTAGTAACAGTGGTATTGGTGAGAAGGTCCAGTTAAGTTATCGTTGCTCTTATGTTTATGCATCTGAAGAATAGGGTTTGCCTAACTTCTGTCAAGTATCTGTTGTTAAACGTTTTTTTGTCTGTCATTTGGCGTCCTGTTCTGCATTTGCTTACTGATCTTTATACCAAATGTGCGGTGTTGCAATAGGTTCATTGTTGGAGGAGAGTGAACAGGTGGACCAGTGTCATGTAGCAGCCACCACTTCCGACACAGCGGCTGGCTCTCCGGTGTATGCAAGAAGTCCTGATCCGATGTCTGATGCTGGAATGATGTACGGTGCTACTGACGTTGTTACACCATCAGCCGCTTCGAAGAATCCGGTCTCGGTCTCATACGGCGACGCAACTCTGGCAGTGACATCAGCACCGCTGGACATTTCCCACTCTGAAACAACATTCTCCCCAGTTGCTGTCGACAGCTTGCATGACTATCAGTCCACGGTTCACGTAACGCCGACAACGAGTTTTCATGAGAGCTCGTCGGCTGTTGACGACATGCGACTGTTTTATCAGTCGCCGCCACGTCACACCAGCATGGCAGAACCACAGTCAGCCAGCCGGCCAGGTTTTTCGTATGCTGCTGACGGACTAAGTGGGACTTATGCATTGCTGCCGAGGGCTGAGGGACCACTACAGTCGCTTGAGGGACTGGCTGCTGATGGTGCTTCGTACATGGCCGGTTCTGTTGCCTCATCGGGTTACTTTGCAGGTGCGTTATGGTCGACGCCGGTCGATTCTACCCCGTCGTACTCGATGTCACTGCCTCCGTACCCGAGCGCGGAAGTCGATCAGTCAAAAATGGCAGATAGGGTTCCGACATACTTGCCGTATGGTGCGCAGACGGCAGTCAACACTCCGCAGTCTACAGAGTCAGCGACGACGTTGTATGGTCGTTCGGTGCCGCATCCGCCTGCGTTTCCGTCTGATGCGTTCACAAAAGACTTTTTCGGTCAGTATCTACACGACTCTTCGCTACACTCTCGGCCCACTCATGATCCGCACGCTGCTGGGATACTCGGTGGCTACCAGCAGTCAGCGACATTGCCCACAGTGCCTCACGGCGGCAGCGGGTCCGAACTCTTTAGGCGGGCGTACTCTGGGGTGAGCGACAGCATATTTGCGGGGATGAAATCCCCGTCGCAGACGCCGCTCGGGGTGTCCCAGGCGCAGCACTGGATGGACACCCCACGACGCTGGAATCAGACCCCACCCGCCATGCACTCCGATGTGTCGCGGTACACCTATCCACCGGGACGGACGGAACTCGCCGACCAGTCCAAAACGCAGCTGCCGGCTCCGGCCCCGATGTCATCCAGACCAGACGAATTCCCGACGGTGTTTGCGTCGTCAAACATCTGCACGACGGCCTCACTTCACTACCCCCTGTCAGGCAACGTGTACAGTCCAACGGCGCCGGCTCCGTACCCGCACCCGTCTCTGCCGTCGGCTGGTCGACAGCTGGAGGATGCATACCGTCAGATGGCTGCGGCTGGCGACTATCGGTCGCTGGCTCATCATCGAACGCCGAGCGAAATGTACGGCTCAGCGCTGTCCAGTCTGGACCGCTACTACTATACCGCGAGGGATGCAATGTACAGATCGCAGCAGCTCGCAGCCGCAGCAATGCCTAACCCGTTTATGCCACAGACGAGCATATCGTCCCAGTATGGCGACCGCAGCTCTGGATACGGTCGCGAGAGCCTCCCTGCGTACGGACAGTGTCCTGCTCCGGCGTACGGTTTCATAGGCACAAACAGACAGTATCTTCCGCCGTCGTCGGCGTCGTCGGTCCGACCTGGCGATTACACGAGCTCGCAAGACTCGTATAGCAGACACTCGGTTATTTATAATGTTATGCCACGGTACTTTTGAGCAGCCGAAACTGGTGCTTGGTGGTGCCAGCAAGTACTGGAAGTTTTTAGAGACGAAATGTTTTGGGTGTTGTGTTGTGCTGAGCTGACTCTGGACGCACTGGTGGCGCTGAAACTTAATCAAATGAACCCCTTCATACCCCCCAAAAAAGAGGATGTTTTTCAGATCTATACCGTATTGGTTGTCTTGAAACCGTTCGTTGTTATGCCATTGTCAAATGTTTGGGTATTTGTGCCGTAAGTGACTGATGAAAACAGCAGTTTGGCTTGCCGTGAACAGTATTTGGGAGCGCGTCAGTAAAACTTGTCTTGCCAACCATTTTTGCTGCTGGAGAATCCTTTCATATCTGTCAGTCTTGTATATCATATGTCAGCGTTTGTAAAAAGAGTCTGCTGAATGTTGGAGTTTTTTTGTGTGCTGTGCGGTAACGACACAGCAAATGGCAGATGGGCATGCAGTCCTGACCTCCTCCTTGTACAGTGTTATCCTTATACTATTGCAGTATATCGGCCCATTATGATTATTGTCTGTCGGAGTGAGATGCGTGTATTGTTGATTCCAGAATATGCTACTGGTCTGTTTGCGATACAGTGTCGTAGCCTTTGCAGTTCATCTCGGCAAATACTTTAAAAGTTAGGCCCATGGATAACTGGACAAACCCAATTTATGGCCAGTAAATTCACAGACTGATCAACTCGTGGACTGGATGACATGCAAATCTGCGAGTTTTGCATAACTGCAAATAATGCCAATATTTTGAATGCAAATTTAGAGCGCTTATCAAATATTCCAATTTGCCGTGACAGTTTTAGCAATTGTCTCCGTAAGTCGACTTGTCCACAAATTGATTTGACCAGCTAACATTCTCATTCATAAACCAACATGAAGACAATCTGCTTTTCGAGTAGTAGACGGCTCTTGTAGAGTCCTGATAGGCAGGACTGGTAGAGTTCATAGTTCATTGAGTAGACACGTGCGTTGACAATTTGTACATATTGCTGTACATGTACGTAACACTGTTTTTGTCGAGGTGAGTGGCATGTCTGTTGACTGGTGACTTTGTTGATCTCATTTTGACGTGTTTCAATTGTTCTTTCTTTTGCATTGACTACTGCAATGCACTGCAGTTTTACCATGCTGCAGTCAGAACTCGAAAATTTGTGCATATAAATATGCATGTACACGTTTTTGTTCGTGTGTGTGTGTGTGTGTGTGTGTGTGGTTTTAAGTCTGACAATGTTTGAGATATCTGTAAAGATCGCACTTTGGTGTATTGATACGGTTGTATTTGCCAATGTACATTTCTTTTTTCGTAATGTTCT
>Ga0209568_1000747_pt1 | contig 11645 bp, 7 predicted proteins | sample WorMetOlspDAHAB2_FD_187406 | JGI IMG/M metagenome (GOLD analysis project Ga0209568, IMG submission 187406) | Marine gutless worms symbiont microbial communities from Max Planck institute for Marine Microbiology, Germany - Olavius sp. DAHAB.2... ...
ATTGGAAACTTTTTACACAGTTGTTAAAGGATGGTAATGAACCACACATTGTGAAGCTTCTCTCTTATTGGTATTCTAATCAAGCACTGTGTGTGTCTTGGCATATATGCCTCTCGGATACTGTTTTGACATAGGGGGTGCATAACCCCATAAGAGAAGTGTAACAGTGACTCCAAAGTTATTGTCCCACACACTTATTTTTTTAGTTCCTTCTCATGCAGTAACAGCATCTGGCAAAACTGAGTCAGCACCAGCATTTGCCATCCAGACACTCCTTGGGGGGGGGAATAATATCGCTCGGGGGAACTGTCTGGACACCACAGAGGCACACACTTGAACGCAAGTCAGTAAAGTTGATTCACTTAAAGCACAGAAATAAGCAAATTCGCCGACACGCCACATTACTGCATTATACAGCCACCCTCCCCATAAGCAAAAGTATGAGTAAACCCCTAACCCCCAAATTTTGAAAAGTTGGGGCTGCCCTCGGTACCTAAGATAAAGTACGCACGGAGAACAGAGATGGGGTAAACATGATCATGATTTTGAATAGCAAATGCTTCTTACTGATGACGACAGCAGATGGTCGAGTGGAGAGCTAAAAGAAATGGTTCAGGCCGCCCACTGCCAATTCACACAGCAGACAATCCTGGTTACAAATCGGCGCAGAACTGACAAACAGGTAGGCTATTTGTACATGCAACTCGTATGGCAATTGCAGTTGCTTCTGACACCAAGTCAATGATCAACGCTCTCATGCAGTAATAAGTGTGTGAGTTTAACTATGCCCCACCCGACACAATATACGTCATTTTGGAGGCGGACACACCTTGGCAGTGTTGTACAAATCCTATTCAGTAACCGATGACCAGCAACATAAATTGCCCCCTCATCTTGCATTGCCTTTGTTCACAATGGCCCTAAAAGGGATGAAGCCAGCTCCTACACCGAAGCTAACGGGAGGGAGCAAAAACTCAAAGTGGGCTCATTTAAGTTTGTAATGCCATTGCTAGCAAAACATGAAGGGAAACGACTCAACTGTCCAATGTAAAACAAAGCAGTAGCAAACATACACAAACTTAAGGCAACCTAAAACCATGAAAAGACAAACTCAAGGCCCAACCGGGCTGCATAAACTGTTTTTGTTAACTGTACCCATTAAAGAGGTAGCACATTAGAAATGTGCAAAGTACATCCTTCTTAACCACCACACAATGACCAACTAAATGTTCCCGAAACCAACACAGTCGGAGAAGGCAGTCGTCATGCGGTGATTAAACTCCTCCAGCTCGCATCCGACTGGCAGCCACAGTGTCAATCCACATGTTGACGCGTACGGAAGACGGCCGTCCTCTCCGCTGACAAAGTCGATCAGCAGTGGCTTGTCAGCAGACCTTACGTCGGCAATTGCCGGCGGCTGAAATCCCAACGGTGGGATGGAACTGGCACCGGTCCAGAACGACAGGATGCCTGGCAGGTTGACTGTTCGTGTTCGATCTGCAACAGTCCACAGTTACTGCCACATGCACTAAGTCTTAGTCAACACCTGACAACAGCAGGCGCAACATTTAGCCAACAACACCCAGGCCTTTTTTGATGTTAATATTACATCACCAAGCACACTAACTTAGTGCCAAGAGAAGCACAACGGCAGCCTCGGCAGGGTTACGTAATACAAAAGATCTTAAGACTGTCTGAAAAGGAACATTCAGGTAGGACTCATGTTTAACAGCAGGACATGGTATATGTATGAATTGACATCTACTCTCCTGAATGTTTTACCATCCAACATTTGACTCTCTCTAGTGCATTTGTGTGTCTGTATATTCTTCTACCCTTTGGTCCTCCATTGAAGTTGTCAGTCTTTTTGTGGTGGACGATACCCATATTGGTGCACACTAAATGTGACACTAGCATATAGATACTTAACGTTATTAACACGTGGCAACGTACAGTGGCGTCACGTAAGTAGTTACGTGCCACTGTACGTTGCCACGGCAACGTGTTAATAACGTTAAGTATCTATATTCAGGCTGCCCTAGTTTATTCCGGGAAACCTAAATCTTGGCTCCTGGAAAAACCGTGGATGGATCCCGACCCCCTCTATTAGATTAAAGCTAGCATCCATATAAGTCTTCCCACCAAACGGCAAGTTTATCCCTTTAGTCATCTTTGTGTAATATTGCTAACGGACAGACGCACGGTCACCATGCCACTTACGTTCACAGTCTGCCAGGTACATCTCGAAGAAGAACACCGTCTCCTCCTCTTCGTTCCTGCGATTGCTGCCGACCGGCGACCAGTTGATGGCATACAACCGTTTCAGCATAGCCAAGGACAACTGTGTCTGTGACTGCACGAGTAGAGGCTTGCAGGCGACAGGGTACAGACGGATCGTCTCACCAAGCTCGCCCAAACCCAGCAAGAATTGGTTCATCTCCGCTGCAACTCTAGACACAAAATGCACAAACTTCAGACCACAGAAATGAACTGAAACGCTGAAACTTTGCATACTATCTAAGTAAACACAGTTACGGTGGCGGTGATGTCATTACGAATTAATCATTGTATGGAGATCACGAACGAGTGGACATCTAAGTGATGCACTGTTGAAGAAATGTAAACGGCAAATTTTTCTGCAATGGCAAGTTAACAGTTGTCATGTAACCCAACCTTCATGGTCAGCAGTGCAGCCTGGTAACAACTTTATGCGACTTTTTTGTCGTGTTAAGTATAGCAATACCAAAAAACGGCATTTACCAAAAAAGAATGTCATTTTCCTTACAAAACTGTCATTACCTGTACATAAAGAAGTGGTCCAGCAGATTGCCTGCCACTTGTGTAGTGTTGTCCACAGTAATGGCATGTACTCTTGCAATGCCACAGTCCACGACATACGACATCCACTTATTGCGCCAGGCATCCAGTGTGGCTGTGTCCGTCACCTTTAAAAGCTACATGCACAAACAAGAGAAACAACTCTTTAGTTAACCAAGAAGTAAACATTAGTCTTCCACAGTGGATCTTGGTCACTCCATATTAAGTTGATGGACAATTCTCAGGAGAGCAATGATCACAAAGAGAAAGTACAATATAAGATGTAACGCTTTTGTTTTATAAAACAGTGCCCCCCAATGATTGTACAAACTACAAGCTATCTAATGCTAATTTGTGTAAACGTGACTGCATCAAAACCGACCATGTAGCAAACATGCTCAGCAACCCAGTGCAAAACGCAACTACATGTACTGCATAAGTGACAAGGCTGTCAACACAAGTACAAAGTAGAGCATGTTTACCCACCTCATCAACCACTTGGCACAGACATTGGTCTGTCACGTCGTGAATTGCCTGCTGAGGATCCGTAACACTACGACCCAGCAGGCTGTTGTAGGTGTACTGGGACAGAGGCAACCCTGGCCCTCCATTGCTGATGCTCCACTGGACGAGTTCCCCAGCCAATTTGTACTGGCCCGATTTCAGAAACTCTACGTTATGGCTGAACACCAGCCGCTCACCAGGTCCTTCAAGCACCAGCATTCGGTTTGCCACGCTATCCATCAGCAGTCTACAACAGTTAACAACATAGCAACACAAACTGCTAGTACAGAATACACCAAGAAAGCGAAGATCAGTTTTGACACAGCCATGGATGAGCAGCCGAATGATGTCCAGATTGATATGTGTAAATGCAATTCTGCAAGACTGTGAAGTGTGATAGCGTGTCTTCGAATGCTACTGTAGTTAACACGGTGTGTGGCACCATACCGGTTTTCAGCACGGTTAGAGTTCAGTAGGTTAAGTGGTGCAAGTGGACAATTACTGTATCCTCAAAATACACAATGTTGCTGTTTGATAACTTCAGTGCCCGCTGAGAGTGAGAAAAAGATGACAAGAACAGAAAACACACCGAAAGAATTCGCGACGAGGGCCACCGTCATCTATGGCGTCCTCTCCGGCAAAGTGGATCTGTGCTGGTCTGGTGAAAGAGAACTCTGGTCGACACATCGCCAACTGGACCGATCGCAGTACAGCTCGTCGACTGACCACTATATTTAATGGGTCACCAAAGATGCGGTCACACAACGGCTGCAGCACAGTTGCCACGTTCGCAGTAGATGAACTACAAAAATAATCCAAATCTGTGAAAGTATACAACAGATTAAACAACCTTGACATTATATGCATTTTTTGAAGCTGACAGACCTGCACGAGACAAGTTCTCAGTCTATGACATACATGTAAAATGTAATACAAGAAACGTACTGAAAACACTCACTTGGTCGTATGGTGTAACACGTGAATACAGATAAACGCTCTAATGCTCACGGGTTACTGTCAGGATGATGAAAAAAACATACAGTACAGCTTGTAAATGTCATGCACTGACCTGCTGTCTTCCACGGACATTTCCAACTGGCAGTCCATGCTTGCCTGAATCGCCTGCTGAAGCTCCTGATCCTCCTCACTGTCACTGCCAAGAACCTCTAAGTATGCATCATAAGCACCTGGCTTCTACACATTGCATCACAACATACAGAATTGACGTTGCTCGTTTAACTGTGGCAGTAACCACATTACAACCTTTACTACCAGTCTAAAACAGACAAGAAAACGAGGATTACGAACGAAATGAATGGGCAATATTGAAATGTGTAACCTGGCACTTAAAGGTCGCAACAGTGCCGAAGACCATGGTATGTTAGTAAGTAACATTAATGTAAAAAAGTGGTGAAAATTACGTTTTTTAAAAAATCAAATTCTGTATAACGAAAAACATGATTGTGACGACCATTTCCAGCGTCCACACGGTGTCATATGTGTCAATATGATCACACACTTGCGTATTCTCCGACAATTTATAATACAATAGGGTAAACAAACCTCAGTTGTTGCAGCAACATCAGACGACGATTCAGACGTGCCCGATGCAGGCGGAGCAATCAGGAGTGGTTTTGATATTCTGTACTGGATCTAAAAGTTACAATAACGTGCGATGTAAAACACAATAGTCAGAACAAAAACCTAGGCTAACGAAGCATGCAATATATGGTTAAATTCTGCGCTATGGGACATGCATTAGCAGACATGACAGAATAGTTTACGTTTAAACATGTTCTTACCGTTGGTGTGCCTAAATCAACGTAACTTGCAGTGGCTGTAGTGCCCTAAACACGAAGCACATTACAACACAGCTTTAACTACAAAAACATTGTCTAAAGAGCATAAAGGTTGGTTGGTCCACACAGTAAGGCTACATTGTTTATACACAACAGCTGTACAACAACAATAAATGAACCACTACAGTATACATCAACCACAATAATATGTATGATATTGATATATGTGTTTTTGTGTGTTTTTGGTAAGTCTGTACTCTGTAAGGTCACTGTGTTTGACGGTTTTGTTCAAAAAAGAAACTACTTACATACTTACTTAGGGCCTATAGGCTACACAGTCCAAAGCAAGTAATCACGATGACTATCATTAGTGAGCATACACTTGAATCTGCCACTCACAAGTGGTGCATCAAAGGAAACGTCCAAAAATGTCCATGCACATGGAGGTTATAAACTTCCCTATGACCCACAGTGTATCAAGTGGACCACCTGTCTACAACCAATGTTTAATTTTACTATACCAACTTCCCACCTACGCTTTCTTCAGTCACTTTCACTCCAGCATTGGTTCATCATTATCATCGGTTTCCCTTTTAGGATTTCCACTATTCATTACCTGTCGATGCCGGATTTTTCTTTTCAGTAGCAGACTAACAATGTAAGTGAAAAAAGCTACATATGTGAGCTTTGTCGCAGTACTACGCAGAATTATAATGCAGTATTAGTATGCCTTCAAACGGAACCATATGTGCATATGCAGCTTAACTATTCTGTTGAAGTCCAAAGTGATTATTAGTAAAACTTAATTAGTAAGCCTTAATAACTCACAACATCAGCAACGATATAAATTAATGAGCACTTTTTGCAGCAATGATGTCCACTACAACTGGTTGAACGTATTAACAGCCGACATTGGTGATTATACTGAGTTTTTTTGCAGTAAAATGTAAGCATGTCTTGTCGTAAATCAAATGAAATCCAAAACATCCAAAAAAATCCAGTGAATTCCAATTACAGGTGAAATATACTGCACACTGTGCTATTTCATTAGAAATATCTGAAATGTACAACAGAACAACGAAACATGGACAATACACTAAATTACCGCCTGGCAGTCATCGTCGTCAGACGAAACTACAAGTCACCGACAAAGATACAGCATAATTTAGACAATCTGAAGTCAATGTAGCTAATACAATGACCTGGTCTTCTGTAGTGGGTTCAAAACACACTGCAGATTCATATGCAGTTGGTTATCTACTGCATTATGAGCTCACCTCAACTTAATGATACTGTTAATGAACTGAGAAAGAAAAAGTTATTATAAACATAGCTTGCTACAGCCACAAGTGCTTGATAGCTTAATGACTACTACTAGCAGTGTAGCAAAAGGAATTGCTAATTACCAATCAAGTAACTGTGACAATTAATCACTCAAATATGAACATAAACCAATGCAATGAGATACAGCTGTATCCAAAAACCTGTACAGTTGGACATTGTGTCCCCATTTCCAAAGTACCATGCAAAAAAGGCATATACGCAAAATGTCTGATTAGCAGAAGTACACTGCAGGCACAAACGAAAAATGCCATAATGAGCACTTATGAACTACTAACCCAATTCGGAATCCTTCAAGAACAGTACTATTCGGTTGTATTCCTTCACCAAAATTTCCTTGTAACCCACGAGTCGAAACGGACGATCAGAACCCGGCAACTTGTCAGCCTGACGGCCGTCCGGGTAGTGCAAACAATAGGAGGCACGAGTCACGAATTGGAAGTTGAGCCGTGCCATCTGTTCCTGGGCTTTCTCCACTATTTCTGCAGCTCCACTGTCCTTGGACAGTCGGACACCAACGCGTGATCCGCGAACCTGTCGACCGTGGCTGTCCATAAGTCCAACTTGGATCTGCACAGCAGCAGCATGTAAAAGTGAAGCAGTCACTACAGTGATACATGCAACAAAAGTAAAAGTGAAAGAAAAAAGAAAACAGTATTTTGACTATATCCAGTGTGGAAACACACCTTGCTTGTCTCATTACCGGTCTGCAGTCACTACCAACACAGGCATGCACATGTGACTAGTGCTAAAAAAGTACCTGTTTCGAAACCGAAAACACGAGTAAACTATTTCAAAGTCTTACAGAAAAGATACTACCGGAAACTTGTAGTAAACCATATGACAGCTGTCAAATGCTAACATGCATGATTGCCTTGACTGACCCATAAATGCATCAGGTGAGTTTGTCACCAACAGCAGAGCTTTTTGTATTAATTTACAAACCTATTCGTCTTCCATACTAACAATGAGCAACAATAGAACTACGTCAATAAGACAGGGGCACAGTGACAATGGATACACAAGGGGGTCTACAGACAGGTAAAGAAATAATTTTACCATAACTGGTAAACATGGAAACTTTTTAGAGGATGAGATTTTTCAGAGTCCAAAATTGGGTACCCGGGTAATCATTTCAATAACCATCGGGTAAGCGGATTTCAAAACACCCGTAAGCTGAGCACTACATGTGACAGTAATTGGCAGACAGAGTTCAGTCGGAACAAATGCAATGCTGTTTACTGTAACTCAAACAGAAAGGTGTAACAAGTATTCTACAAAGTACCGAGGTTAAGTTTCTCTGAACCGGCAACAAAAACGGATTTAAAAGTCATTGCTTTATTCACATTGTAATTTTTATTCTAATGCCGTTAAAATGAAGGCATGAAACTCTAGACAACATATGCCATGTTTGCTGCAGAAGAATGTGATCATTTCTGTTCACTTTGCGTCAGAAATATGGCAATATTGCACATATTAATGGTAAATATTACATTGTTGTCAAAATGGGCAACTTATTGCTGTAAATTTCTTGTGGTATTTGCATTTCTGCAAATCAGTTCATTTCAGACAGTACTGTATTGGTCCTGCAACATATCAAATGTGACAGTTTCACTCATTTTTTTATATTTTTAAATAACATTATTTATTGAACCATATGAAAATTTGCATTATATGCTGCATGTGTGTCATGTAGACTATTAGCTATGTTGATTCATTAAATTCATTAAGACATAATTGCTGTAAGCACTAAAAGACGACAACAGGGTTAACTAAAGAACATCGCCGTAAAGTATATTGAAATATATTACGTTTACAACAAAGCAGCACAACACATACTTTTACGTCGTTTGCAGCAGCAGGTCTATTTTTCTTGCGCACGAAATGTGATTGTCTGTCTGCCGACTTCCCCCGGAATGTTGCCAGCCACTCTTCGTAGTTGAGTGGTGGAACATCACCTTTTTCACTCTGCAGATTATGAACAAAAATCCATGCTGGGGCTTACAAAGCAGCCAAGTGCAACGTAATTTCTCCGTGCAAGTGCAAATAATTCAATGGGCAACTTATGTCAGGTTTGTTATTGTTGTGACTAAACGCAACTTGCTGTGTATTCCTCTCTGTAAACTGATGACTGCATTGGTTTACAGATGATTCGCGCGAAGTACGATTCGCACACGCTTACAGGACAATTCGCGCAGGATGATTCACACAATAACGGGGAAGATTCGCGAATTTCTATGGATGATTCGTGCAAGCAAGCTGTATTATTATGTTATATATTATATTTCTTTCGAATTAAATTAAATTACCTTATTTACTGTAATCAAAATTCATCAACTACAAACATAACGGTACAGAATAACGGAAATACAAAAATATACACCTGTGAGTCTGAGACCAGAGCTAAATATAAGCTACTTGGAGTGAACAAAAAGCACGATACAATTAAAATAAGCCTAGACAGGCTATATAATATGTATATATAACATATAAAAATATACAAAATATACACAGTACGGACTTACGGAAATACATAATGTAGACGCTTAGATATAACCTACAGCGACCTTTAATGAGAAAAGCATAAAATGACAAACTGTTTTAGACAGGCCTATATGACACTATGGAAATATAAAACCAAACGCCTATAACCTAAGATAAACATGTTTTGTTTGAAAACAGTCCGAAAATACAAAATAGGCTTACAAATAGCTAGGCCTAGTTGTCGGCGGGTGACTTAACCTAGTACAGGGTGCAATAACATTATTTCATTTGTTACTTGCGTATTTGTGACTTGCCTAATAAAACATCACACAATTACAGTTGTGACGCTTTTTATTATTCAATTTAACAATTAAGCAGTGAACAATTATCATGTTGACTTCGGATGATTCGCACAATATAGGAGATGATTCGCGCATTTCTATGGATGATTTGCGCACTTGGGCAAATCATACTTTGTGCGAATCATCTGTTTCCCGACTGCAGTAATGCCAGTAACCACCAAAGAAAAGAATGTTTAACAATTGCAACTAAACCCATATGTTTTAGCCATTATTTACTGGAAGCAGTGTAAACATCTGCATAACATGTAGATGTTTAGAACTACAATTATGCACCAAACTTTTATCAGCATAAGCATCATTTGTTTCCACATGGTAACTGTGTACAGCCACATTATGTAATAAAAAAACCATTCACATAGGCATAGCTTGAGTTCAACATTATGCCACAATATCCATTTTGCGGCCATTCAAAAGGGTGCGGTTAACTTCATAATGGCAGGCCTAGTCAGTAGTAACTGTGTACGAGATACAGCAGCGTGTCAAAGGTCGATCTCTTCGAAATACACAAAAAGTTAGCAGCCCCTCGCTTCGCAATCCCAATCATAGCGCTAAATTTACGAACTTATAGAGGACGACATCACTCAAAGACGGAAATGACCAGCTTATTACAACACCATGTCATCGCAGCTACTCTCATCTGGACATAAATCCCAGCATACGACAGACAGAAAGATGAACAGACACTGAAAAAGTTATAAATAACAGCTTACTGTGTACTGTATAAATTATGTAATTATGGCGAAATCACAGCACAGTGGAGACAGACAATAATGCATCAATTACATGTGCAACTTTTTTTAAAGTCCAGATGCGAAGTGAACATCATATGTCACCAATTTCAGTTCTCCGATGCCACCAATTTCCGGTAAATAACTGGGACTGTCATTATCATGGTAACGTATAAGAGAGTGTAAAAGACAGTATAAAAAAAACCTGTGTGTTTCGCTCAGATGTTAATTGTGGAAGAACACATCCGCAAAAGTTGCAATTCTTTCCCGCGGATGTGTTCAAAGTGCCACAATGTGGGCAGAACATTGCGCCGGTGCCTGAAATAGCATGCATCATGTACTGAATGCTGGTATAATCCTTGGCCAAATGAAGCAAAACAGTAAGTAACCCTCATGGGCCATCGATCTGCACATATGAATGACTACAAGGCAGTGGGGAAAGACAACCGCATTGGTACACCCTGACAATGACAATCAAAAGTTGAACAAATATGTGTGCATAACTAACCAACTACACCAAATCTAATCCTAACCCTAACCCTACTACTAAACAGCACGCAATGGAGAACATTCAACTAAATGTAGTCGCATGTTTTAGGGATGTACCGATATGGTAGTCTTCCCGGCAGTGGTGTAATATTTCTTTTAACCATAAAAAAGCTTTCTTGCACTATGCAATGATGCAGCTCTAATACAAAACTGCACGTTATACTGGAAAATGACTCCTGTACCAGAGTTAATGAGTTATAATTAAACAAATGTAGATCTAGGAATGACCTATGCAAATAGAGTTGTCAACCTGTGGAACAGTGTGCTCTAGTTGGTAATTCACCGACAAACCAACTCGCGGTCAGTCAAGTCGCGGACTGGTCAACTCGCGGAATAGTCAACTCGCCGAAATGTTTGATTTTAATTTTGGAGCATATAATAGCTATAAGTATTATTTCGGACAGATTACACTTGTATGCACTGTCAGTATTCGATAGGGTTAGATTTAGGGTTAGGATTAGGTTTACTGTACATTTAAAAGATATTAATTCCATGATAATAAAAATTCGCTGTCAGCGACTTGACTAGTCCTCGAGTTGACCAGTCCGCGACTTGACTGACCGCGAGTTGGTTTGTCGGCGAATTGTCCTGTAGCCCTCTAGTTAGTCGGTAACAGGACAATTCGCTGACAAACCAACGCGTGGACTGGTCACCTCGCGGACTAGTCAACTTGACGAAGCGTTTGATTTAAAACTTGGAGTATATAATCGCTATAAATGTAATTATCAGTAGATTACTTTATTGAACACTTTCAACAGTCGATCGGGTTAGGGTTATGTTAGACTGGAATTTATTGTACAAGGAAATGTAGTCTCTTCATGGTTTAAAAATAAAAAAAACGATAGGTACGTCGAAAAACAACTTTATTCTACTCGACTGAAAAAATTTCCCTCCACTGACAACAACCAAAACTCAAAACATAGAATATGGAATATTACGAAAAAAATTGTACTGTCGAAAATGAAACTGCTATTTCCGTTGTGAATCGGGGGTAAGTGTCGTGAATTGCGGGGATGTGTCGTGAATCGGGGGTATGTGTCGTAAACTTTGGGGGTATGTGT
>Ga0209568_1000749_pt1 | contig 11639 bp, 10 predicted proteins | sample WorMetOlspDAHAB2_FD_187406 | JGI IMG/M metagenome (GOLD analysis project Ga0209568, IMG submission 187406) | Marine gutless worms symbiont microbial communities from Max Planck institute for Marine Microbiology, Germany - Olavius sp. DAHAB.2... ...
CATTTAAATTCATATTATTCCCATGTCTATTGATTAATTGAAATAGGAGGGAATCCTACATTTTAAATACTAGGAGGAAACAATGAGTGTTTTGATTAAAGGGGGAACGGTCGTCACCGCTGACCAAACACGGCGAGCTGACATATTGTGCGCAGACGGGAAGATTGTTCAAATCGCCGATAATATCGATCAACCCGGCGGAATAAAACTGATCGATGCCGGCGACCAGTATGTCATGCCGGGCGGCATCGATCCCCACACGCACATGCAGCTGCCGTTTATGGGAACCGTGGCTAGCGAAGATTTTTTCACCGGAACCGCTGCCGGGCTGGCCGGTGGAACGACGATGATTATCGATTTCGTGATACCCAATCCGCAGCAAAATCTCATGGAGGCCTACCGGCAGTGGCGTGAATGGGCCGAAAAATCGGTGTCGGATTATAGTTTTCATGTGGCGATAACCTGGTGGGACGACACCGTTCATCGTGATATGGAGACCCTGGTGCGCGAGCATGGTGTCAACAGTTTTAAGCATTTCATGGCATACAAAGGGGCGATCATGGCCACTGATGAGACCCTGGTAAACAGCTTCTCACGTGCTCTTGAACTCGGAGCGGTGCCGACTGTTCACGCGGAAAACGGTGAACTGGTTTATCGCCTGCAGAATGATTTATTTTCGCAGGGCATCACCGGACCGGAAGGACACCCGCTTTCCCGCCCGCCGGAAGTCGAGGGCGAAGCGGCATATCGTGCTATTCGAATTGCCGAAGTGATCGGGGTACCGGTATATATCGTCCATGTTTCCGCCAGGCAGGCATTGGAGGCTGTCATGCGGGCTCGTAGTGAAGGGCAGCGCGTTTTTGGCGAAGTTCTTGCTGGACACCTGTTGGTTGATGACTCAGTCTATCGCGATACGGATTGGGGCCGTTCCGCAGCTCACGTCATGAGTCCACCGTTTCGGCCTAAAGAGCATCAGGGAGCCTTGTGGAAGGGCCTGCAATCGGGAAATCTGCAAACCACGGCAACCGACCATTGCTGTTTCTGTCATGATCAGAAAGCCATGGGTCGTGAAGATTTTCGCAAAATTCCCAACGGCACGGCCGGTGTTGAAAACCGCATGGAAGTATTGTGGCACCACGGCGTTAATACCGGACGATTGACCATGAACGAATTTGTTCGGGTGACATCCACCAATGCAGCCCAGATCTTTAATATCTATCCGCGCAAGGGCAGCATTAGTGTCGGCGCCGATGCCGACCTGGTCGTGTGGGATCCGGAAGCCACCAAAACGATTTCGGCTAAAACGCACCATCAGAAAGTTGACTTCAATATCTTCGAAGGCATGACGGTCAAAGGTTGTGCGTCGCACACCATCAGCAACGGAGAACTGGTCTATGCCAACGGCGAGCTGAATGTGGAGAAGGGCGCCGGAAGCTATGTAAATCGACCACCGTATGCGCCTTTTTATGATGCTGTAAAAAAGCAGGCGCAGGCAAATGCGCCAACGCCTGTGAAACGATAACCATATGACATAATGAAAAATGGCTAAAATTACTAAATTGGCGAAAATGCCTAAAATCAAGTAAACACTTCCCTCTCACCTTTATCATTGAAGTAACAGAATACTACAATTTTAGCTCATTTTAGTTCATTCTAAATTTCAACGCGTTTTCTCAATAAATGTTCAATCTGCAATCTTCAATTTTCATTTCCGGCTTGCCCGGTCTAGGTTTCCAAGGACATGAACATGTCAAATCATGAAAAAAAATCCAAAAGCAAATCCACCCAAAAGCCGGGCGGCAAGCTGTCTGAGGAGCAGATAAAAGCAAATTTCACAGACATGCACCCACCGCTGACTGCGGCCCAGGCATACATTGAAGCGTGCCGATGTTATTTTTGTTTTGACGCACCCTGCACCGCAGCGTGCCCCACTGATATAGACATCCCCGAATTTATCAAACGGATTCAGTCCGGCAATATTAAGGGATCCGCACGCAAGATATTAGAGCAAAATATTATGGGAGGCATCTGTGCACGTGTGTGTCCGACCGAAGTATTATGTGAAGAGGCCTGCGTTCGCAATACGAATGAAAGCAAACCGGTGGCCATTGGCCTGCTGCAACGGTATGCAACCGATGAAGTTATTGAAAAAAAGGTGCCCCTGTTCGAACGGATATCCTCGACAGATAGAAGGATCGCTGTTATCGGTGCCGGCCCGGCCGGGCTGTCATGCGCTCATTGGCTGGCGTCTATGGGCCACAACGTGACGGTGTTCGATAAAAATAAAAAGGCCGGCGGACTGAATGAATATGGCATCGCTGCCTATAAGGTGTTGAATGACATTGCCCAAAAAGAGGTGGAATATATACTGGAAATCGGCGGAATCGAGATCAAATCGGAATTTCAATTCGGATTAGATTTTAGACTCGATAAATTACGAGATGAATATGACGCTATTTTTATAGCGATCGGTCTCACCGGAGTCAACCCGCATAAAATCCCGGGTGATGAGGTCGATGGCGTGATCGATGCGGTGAAATATATTCATGACCTGCGTCAAGTTGAGCGAATGTCCGAACTACCGGTGGGCGATAAAGTAGTCGTTATCGGCGGGGGAATGACAGCCATTGATATTGCGGTTCAATCCAAGAAGCTGGGGGCTTCTGAAGTTACCATCGCCTATCGGCGCGACCAAGCGAGCATGAAAGCCAGCATGCACGAACGGCACTATGCGCAGATCAATGACGTTAAACTGAGATACTGTTCCAGCCCCAAACGCGTGTTAAGTATAGATGGGCAGGTGACGGGCATCGAATTTGACATCACGGAGGTGGATCAAGACGGCAAGATTTCGAATACCGGCCAAACTTATCAGCTAGAAGCCGATGTAATTTTTAAGGCCATTGGCCAAACACTGCCGGCTGACCAACTGGCAATATCAGCCGGCGATCTGGCCATTGAAAACGGGCGGATTGCAGTTGACGATGAACGGAAGACATCGCTGGACAATGTCTGGGCCGGCGGCGACTGTGCATCCAGTGGAGAAAATTTAACCGTCTCTGCCGTCCAGGATGGAAAGCTGGCCGCCCGGTCGATCCATGAATATCTCCAATCTAATTAATCGCCCATGTGAATACCAAACTATATTCATAAGCTTTCAGAGAGCACATACAACTCTTTCGCCTGATCTTTTATTTATATGAGCAGAGCAATTACCAAAGGAAACATAATGGCTAATCTACAAACAAATTTTGTCGGCATTACTTCTCCAAACCCATTCTGGATTGCATCCGGTCCACCGTCAGACAAGGACTACAACGTCAATCGTGCTTTTGAATCGGGCTGGGGGGGAGTTGTCTGGAAAACGCTGGGCGAAGACCCCCACATCGTAAACGTGAACGGGCCCAGGTATGCCGTATTGCACGGGAATGACCGGCAGGTGATCGGCTTTAACAATATTGAGCTGATTACCGATCGGCCGCTGCAAACCAATCTGAAAGAGATGCGGCAGATCAAAAGGGATTGGCCTGATCGGCCGATAATTGCTTCGGTGATGCTTCCGATGAACGAGGCGTCTTGGGCTGAATATGTCCCGATGATCGAAGACACCGGGGCGGATGGTTTTGAGCTTAATTTCGGTTGCCCTCACGGCATGTCCGAAAGGGGAATGGGATCCGCTGTGGGACAGGTTCCGGAATATGTACAGATGGCCGCCGACTGGTGCAAGAAATACGCATCGATTCCGGTTATTGTCAAATTAACTCCCAATATCACCGACATACTCTATCCAGCCCGGGCTGCCAAAGCGGGAGGGGCTGATGCGGTCTCTTTAATCAATACGATCAATTCGATTATGCGCGTCGACTACGATTCGTTGACGATGTATCCAACCACTGACGGCATGGGGACCCACGGCGGATATTGTGGTGAGGCCGTTAAACCCATTGCGCTGAATATGGTGGCCGAAATTGCCCGTACGGCGGATACGAGTGATATTCCGATTTCAGGCATCGGCGGCGTTACCACCTGGCGAGATGCGGTGGATTTTATCGCCCTGGGGGCAACCACCGTGCAGGTTTGCACGGCGGCAATGGTTTACGGTTTCAAGATCGTGGAAGGCCTGATTGACGGATTGAGCGATTTTCTTGATGAAAAAGGGATGACTTCGGTTCATGACCTAGTGGGTCGAGCGGTACCCTCGGTGACGGACTGGAAATACCTGAACTTAAACTACATTGAAAAAGCTTATATCGACCAGGATTTATGTATAAAATGCGGCAAGTGCCACATTGCATGTGAAGATACTTCCCACCAGGCAATTACCCATACCGTCGATGGCGAGCGCAAATTTGTCGTCAAGGACGAAGAGTGCGTTGGCTGTAATCTGTGTGTGGGGGTTTGTCCCATAGAAAACTGCATCACCATGAAGCAGTTAACCGAAGGCGAAGACCCGCGCACCGGGCAGACTGTGAATCCGGAACCCGCCGACTGGACCACCCACCCCAATAATCCGATGAGAGAAGAGAAAATCTAATATGGCCTGCTACGAATTAATTACAACAGAATCGTCACAACCAGGTTTTATGGGTCCGGATTTTTAGCCAGCTTTCGTATCCACCCATATATGACCATAAATATCCCGAAGATCAAAGATATCCGTCCCAGATAATCTCCATGTAGCGCGAAAAATGTTTGCCCTCCGCGCAGATGAATTTTTCCTTTGAGGGTGGTTTTTTCCCACCAGGGGGTTTGGGCCATCACCTTGCCTTTGGCATTGATCAGCGCTGAAATTCCGGTATTGGCGACTCGAACGAAATCCCGCCGGTTTTCGATGGCTCGCACCGGACTGAAATTGAAGTGGTGCCGGTAGCCGGGCGTATTTTTCCACCATCCGTCGTTGGTGATCATGCTGATAAAGCCCTTTTCCGCCGGCAGGTTGCCGGCGCAGTAAGGGCCGAAGATGGATTCATAGCAGACTATCGGCACGATGCTGATTGATGCGTCAGGCCTTACAAACGTCAAGCTATCAGGACGATTGCTGTAGGTTCCGGTGTATCCGCCAAGCTCCAGGGAGTATTTCCCCAGAAATCGCAGATACTGCACAAAAGGCATACGTTCGAACAGAGGAACCAGCTTGGTTTTGTGGTAATACTGGGGTTTGGATGCCGGGCCGGGCGGCAGATAAAGCGCCGTGTTATACGCTTCGTAGTAAAAGTTTTCTTTTTGATTGAAACGACTGCCCGGAGGAATAACTTCACTGCTGAGTTTTTTGAAGCTGTGTACGCCGATAAGAATAGTCAGCTTCGGATATTTTTTTCGAAACGCCAATAAATTGCGGTAGTATATCGATGCTGAGGGATCGCTCTCGTCAATTTGCTCAACGATGAGAGTTTCGGGGCCCAGCAGGTATTGGGTTTCGCTATCGACAATCATTTCAGCCGTTCTGAAAAATTCCGCCACGTGTCGGGCATAATTCTCCGGATTGAACTTTTCCGTATACGGATCCAGGTTGGGTTGAATCAGGGCGATATTAACAGTGTCTCCTGTTTCTTCAACGTTCCGGAAAATAAGATAGGACCCAAGGGCGGGGATGAGCAAGAGCGCCATCAACAGCACGCCCGCCGATGCAATGGCAGTCGTGCCTTTATCGCGATAGGCATGGAACAAGTTGAGGGCCGCAAAGTTGATCATAATGATCCAAAACGTGCCCCCGCGGACCCCGGTATATTCATACCATTGGATAATTTCGGGTGCGGTAGCCAGGGCATTGCCCAGGTTTAGCCAGGGCCAGGCCAGGTCCCAGTTCAGGTGAAAATACTCGTACCCCATCCAAATCGCTAAAAGAGGGAACAGCAGGGGGATTTTCAGAATTGTTCGGGTTCGGCTTGCCAGCCAGAAAACGAGTGCCTGCACCAGTGAATTTGCGACAATGATAAAGATGGCACCCACAAATTGGGCACGGGTCACCCACCAGGTTCCCAGGATATTCCACAGCAGGAAGCTGACAAAAGCGTAATTGAAAATAACATAAGGATTTGGATGCTGATGGGTCTTTTCTTCCAGCAGCAAAAGAGGGATCCAGCCAATCAAAACCAGAAAGAACAATTCGGTGACAGACCATGGCAGTCCCAGCAGCAAGCCGCTGGACAGCGCCAGGAGTATGTATTTTCTGGAACTAATTTTCGTATCTTTCAGCCAATTTTTTTATACTGCCGCCAATCGATTTTCAAGCGCACTTTTTTTTAGGAGCTATCTTATTAAAATTTTGGTATATATCAACTATTATCACCCACAAGGTTTAAAAAAATTGCAATGCGAAAACACAATGGAAAACAGTTATACGGGATTCAAAAAGTTCTGACAACCATGAAAATGGGGATGAACAAGGAGCTTAAAAAATAAAAGTGTCATCCAAACCCGGGAAGGCCGGAAGCATTACCCCAAGCGCAGCTTAGGGTGATTTGCGGGGATAATTCAGGTATCAATATGGCCCGACCAGCAGGAGGTATTCATGTCGCGATATGAGATTTATGCCCTGAAATATGCCGGCCCGTTCACCAGAACCGGTGCCCACCTGATGTGGTACCGGGATTGGGAAAAGATTGAGCAGATCAATTATTATATCTGGTGTATCCGGGGGGAGGGTGTAACCGTGGTTGTGGATACCGGTGTCACGCCGCAAATGGCAGCAGCAAGAGAACTTGACGGATACGTAAATCCGGTTGAGGTTCTGGCCCGAATCGATGTCAAGGCAGATGACGTTCGTCATGTGATCATTACCCACATGCATTTTGACCATGCCGGTGGTGCAAGCCTTTTTCCACAGGCAACTTTTTATATTCAGCAAGATGAATACCGCTTCTGGCGCGAGGATCCGGTCGCCTCCCGACCGCCTTTCAAACATGTTTCGGATGCCACCTCCACCGGCTACCTGGCACAGATCGAAGGTACGGATCGCCTGGTCCTGCTCAAAGGTGATCGGCAGATTCTACCCGGCATCCAATGCCTCCTGTCTCCGGGCCACTCGGTCGCACTGCAAACAGTTGCAGTGAATACCGCCAGGGGGACGGCCATCGTCGGCTCCGACTGCGCCCATGTCTTTCGCAACTACCAGGAGGATTGGCCCAGTGCCCTGATTGTCGATCTGGTCGGCTGGATGAAATCATATGATAGGCTGAGGGAAAAGGTATCATCTCCAGACCTCTTGTTTCCCGGGCATGACCGGCTCCTGGTAGATAATTATCCGGAAGTTGCCGCAGATATTACGCGGTTGATTTAAGGATTAATCCGTTTCGGGATTTTAACGGTCAAGCGATGTGCAGATAAAACAGCTCCGGTTTCAAATCCGCCTGTCGATAAATGCGGGCCCAAAAGTTGGCGTCGGCAACGGCGATTGCCAGATCGAGGATACCCTGGTCATCATAGCCTGATTGCCTGAGCCTATCGATTGTTTGCTTAGTCGTTCGGTAGGCAAAGCGGGTGCCTACAAAAGCAAAGGCTTCAACGGGGTCATCGGGGACGGGATGGTTACCCTGGGCATCGATGACCGTTGCCGGAAGCGCTTTCTCCACCGTCGCGTGGATTTTTGCCAGAAGCTGCTTGTCGAGGCTGGACCGGCGGTCTCTTTCTTCTAAAAGCAATTGGAACACCTCAACCAGCTTGGGTCTTGGCTTGAACACAGCCAATTCGCTTTCCAACTCCATTTCCGATTCGCCTGCCAATTTGGATTTCAGGTTGGTCAATGCACCGTCATAAGTCAGACGATATTCCCGATTGGCCAGGTCCATTTTGGATAGTAAGGCCCCGGCTACCCGAAGTGTCAGCCGTCGCAGAAACTCGAATCGACGCAACGGTTGCGGAAGACCTTCCAACGGCACATCGAGCAGATCCGCGATGCGGTTAACAAAATGGAAACTGGCGATAACCAGCAGATAATCGAGGGCATCATCACCGACAATTTTGCGTATTGGATCCAGGTCGGATGGCTTTAACCTGGCCGGGATCTCAAAGTTCTTTTTGATCAGCGCTATCAATTCACGCTCCAGGGGCGTAACGTTGACCGCCGGACCGTTGATCAGTTCCGCAACCCGGCCCGCATGTCCTCCTGCAGCCTGCAGGAATGCTTCATGACCGTCGATTCAGTAGTGACAGTTATTGAAGCGCGAAACCGCCGCGGCTGCCAATTCACGTGATTGGCGCGGCACGCTTCCTTTCCACATTGCCAGCTCCCACTGCCGGATCATACGTTTCATTGATTCAGGCCGCAGGCTGAAGAATTGAACGATCTTCGCGACCATGTCGTGACCCGCAACTTCCGCCATATAATCGTATACCTCCCGGGTTTCTCCGGTAGCCTTGCCGGGGGGAATCGTTTTAATGAATGCCATTGGAACCTCCGTATACCCAGTTTAAGAAAGATCTGGCCTTGCATTGTGCCGAATCCAAATATCACAGCTTGAGCGCATTGTCATCAGGCAGTTTATACCGACGGACCATTTAAAAGGAGATTCAATTTTTTATGATCTTTTGAATAACCCATCCGCTCTCGACGAGTGACTTCACTTTTTTAGGATTGGTTCCTTGAGCTCCGGCCAGACAAACGTTGTCTGCTGCGGTTTGCTGACTGCAACAGTGAGAGACGGATCATCCTGGCGTGTCGAGGCGGATGGTTTTGCCGGGGGATGGCTTATCAGTTTCGTAATAATCTCGTTTTTCAAAAGATCAACCAGCTCAATCGCCTTCTGGTTTTCCGGATCGAGCCATTGTTGGTAGACTCGAGGTTTGAGGATGACCGGCATACGGTGATGAATCGTGCTGAATGATTGACTGGCCCGGGTGGTGATAATGGTGCAGGATTTGTAAATGACATCTTGACTGCCCTTTTTTTGCCAGGTTTCCCACAGTCCGGCGAATGCAAACGATTTGCGGTCCGGCAGCGTAATGAAAATGGGCTGCTTGTGCCCCGCACCCCTTTTCCATTCATAGAAGCCATCGGCGGGTATCAGGCAGCGGCGGCTTTTAAAAGCGTCGCGGAAGCTTGGTTTTTCAGCAATTGTCTCCGCGCGGGCGTTTATCAGCCTCTTTCCAATCGAGACATCCTTGGCCCAGAATGGAACCAGCCCCCAGTGAAATTTATCCAGCCGATTTTCACCGGCATACCGAATAATGGCCAGAACCTCCTGGTCCGGGGCAATATTGAGATTGGGCGTCACTTCACATGTCGCTTTATCGATGGGGAAAAAGGCTTTCAGCTCTTCTATATTTCGGAAACCAGAAAACTTGCCACTCATGATGATCCATACCCGGATAAATGCGTCATTTAATTTCGTGGTTGCCCCGCTAAAAAGCAGCGGGATGCAAGCAAAAACCGCCCCACATTTCTTGATCTAGTGCTTTCTATCTGATCAGATTATTATATTCCTGTATGATCAAATCTTGACCATAGTGTCTTTCAAGCCTGCGAATAATAAAATGACCCCTGGCCATATTTTGAAAATGATCGATAAAAATCGTGTTAATCATGGCTCCGCCTGCGGCACCGATCAGGGGTATAGCCTGGGCAGCCATTTTCTCGGACACAATTATGCCAAATCTAGACGCCAATGCGGCGATGAGTTTGACAACCGCCGGCGCACCTTCCCTTGCCAAACCGAGGTCCGCGATATAATTTGTTGCTTCAGATATTATCCGTGCTAAAGTAGCTCTGACAACAAAATAACCGGTTTCTGTTCCGTCATCGTTTTTTGACCTGCCGCCCAGGGCAAATACTTCTAAACATGCAACTTTTGTTTCCAATAAGCTGATTTGCTCACCTTCACTCCGTGCAATGTCAACGATAGAGCGGAGCATAATGGTTGTGGTAACAGGCAGTTCGATTGTCAATGCCGGCAGTCCAAAAGTTCCAGCCCCGGCGCCTGTTGCGAGCACGAGAATTTTATGAGTTTTGTCCGAAGAAACCGGTCTTGTTCTTTCATTCACTGTTCGAATGGCAAAATTAAGCGCTTTTCCAATTGATTTTTCGGTTGCTCGCTGGACAGCATCCTTCCATGATGCTGGCAGGTGCTCAAACCCTTTCTCTATAGGCGTTCCCAGCAGGTTGGAAACTCTGGCGGCCAGGCTGGGATTTTCAAGTAGAGTTTTGGCATACCTGAGATCATTGATATCATCTTTAGCTATATCCATTCAAATCCTCCTTTAATGCTTATTCCTGAATAGCAGTTAGTTCAATTCGTTCATCCGGGGCGGGTAATAGTGGAGCAATGGATTTCCAAAGATTCGCCGTTGGAGGGATGGAATTTGGGGTACATTCATTTTTCATCTGACAGTCATATCATCTATTCACATGAGTTTCAAAATCCAAATTTATTCTTCAGGCATACCCGCCAGTCAGCTCAGTCAATAGCATGCACGAGTTGGAGGCTTTCAAATTCTCATTAATTGACATGCAAAATTCAGTCATTAATTTTTCCTTGCAATCTGGTACGATGTGCCTTATATTCTGCGGCGATTCGTTTCGGATCGCAAACACCAACATAAATTTGTTTTGACGATTACCAATGGTAGCCCGACCGTTTTTGGTCGGGCGTTTTTGTTGCAACAGAGAGGCTCTTAATTGCTGGGTGGGTCGACTGTTGCCAGGCAACAGGCATATGACCCGCGAGGGTATGCGACCCGGAGTTTTTTTCAAAACACAGATAGGAGCTTCACGATGGCAACTGATTTTTGTAAATTTAACCTGCAGCCGCAGTTGGTGCAGACGATCACCGACCTCGGCTACGCCGCACCGACTCCGATCCAGTCCACCGTCATTCCGGCCATGCTTGCCGGGCAGGATGTGATTGGCCAATCCCAGACAGGATCCGGTAAAACAGCGGCGTTTTCTTTACCCATCCTGCATAACCTTAAGTCCGGTCGGCGCCATGTGCAAAGTCTGGTGGTAGCTCCTACCCGGGAGCTGGCTATCCAGGTGGCGGATGCCATGCACACTTACGGTCGGCAGATCGGTGTGCGTGTCCTGGCTGTTTATGGCGGCCAGCCTTATAATTTCCAGATAAGCCGTCTTAAGAAAGGCGTGGACGTTGTGGTCGGAACCCCCGGCCGCCTGCTTGACCTGATCCGTAAAAATGTGCTCAAACTTGACCGGGCGGCGACCGTTGTGCTTGATGAAGCCGATGAAATGTTGAGCATGGGTTTTATTGCGGACATTGAGGCCATTATGGATCAAACCGCATCCAGCCGTCAGACCGCCCTTTTTTCGGCCACCTTACCGCAGCGCATCCTCCGGTTGGCTGCCAAATACATGAACGCACCCCAATCTTTTAAGATCGGGAGCGAACAACTCACCGTGGATACCGTCGATCAACGCTATTGTCTGGTTAATGAAGCCGACAAACTGGCCGCTCTCACGCGCCTGCTTGAAATCGAGCCCATCACCAGTGCGCTGATCTTTGCCCGCACACGTCTCGGCACAACCGAACTGGGCAATGAACTGGCGCTGCGGGGATTTCCGGCCGAGGCCCTGAACGGGGACATGAGCCAGGAAGCCCGGGTGCAGGTACTCAACCGCTTTCGTGACAATAAGCTCAAAGTGCTGGTGGCCACCGATGTCGCCGCGCGCGGGCTTGACATCGACGATATAT
>Ga0209568_1000751_pt1 | contig 11633 bp, 9 predicted proteins | sample WorMetOlspDAHAB2_FD_187406 | JGI IMG/M metagenome (GOLD analysis project Ga0209568, IMG submission 187406) | Marine gutless worms symbiont microbial communities from Max Planck institute for Marine Microbiology, Germany - Olavius sp. DAHAB.2... ...
CGTCGCAAGTGAAGTCTGTGCGTAGGGGAATGCCGCGTGCCATGGAAAAACTCCTCTGTTTTCCATGTTGAATCACACCCCGCCTAACAGTCCCTTAATGAGTCAAACTTTTTACAGCTTGGTATTAAATAATCTTATAGATGTTAGCGCCCAATCATTCCGTTTCCGATATAATCTGATCCTCGCCGATGAATCGCCGCAGCAGCATCAGACCGGCCTCATGGCAGGCCGCGCCGCCGTGGCTGGCGCAGCAATCGGCGTGGACGACGGGGCGGATGCCCGCCTCGAACAGATCGACGGCGCATTTCAAAACGCAGTTGTCGGTGGCGATGCCGGCCAGGTGCACCGCGTCTGCACCCCATTCACCCAACGTGGCGAGGAAGGTGGCGTCGACGCAGGTGTAGGTCCGCTTGTCGAGGATGATGGCGTCGGCCGCCGGTTGGAAGGCCAACTCGACCTCCTCGGCGCCCGGCGCCATGCGCGACCAGCCGATCCAGTTCCGGTAGGGCGAGCCCGGCGGATTGAGGAAACGAGTGGCGACGACGTGCTCAAAGGCGTCCTGCAGGGCCTCGACCCGGGCCGGAATATGGGCCGTGGCGGGGCCGATGAAGCCCTTCTGCACATCGACGATCAGCAGCACCGACATGCCTTCCTCCTTTCCCAACGGGACCGGCGGCTCTATATACAAACTAGATCGGCTCACCTTTGGACGGAAATATCGTATTTCCGCCCAACGGTGTGAATCCGATCGGTATTATAAGGCCAGAGCAAAAACCAGCGATTGATCGGAATCACGTGAGTGATTCCGTTAAATCGTGATCTGCTCTGGATCCAAGGAGCCGGAAAATCCATGTCGCGCGCCGCCGTCCCGAAACCCCGCCAGATCATCGACCGCAAGGCCCTGAAGGCGGAGCTTGAGGATCTGGTCGGCTGGTCCGGCTACACGCCGAAGACGCAGGGCAAGATCCTGGAGATCTTCAAGGGCGCCTTTCGCGGCGGCTACGACGAGGTGCGCCGGCGCTTCGAAGAAGGCGAGGCCGGCGGCCCGGAAACCGTCCGCGCCCAGGCCTACCTCATGGACCAGTTGATCCGGCTGATCCACGAGTTCGCCCTGACCAGCGTCTACCCGACGGCCAACCCGACCACCGGCGAGCAGATGGCCTTGATGGCCACCGGCGGCTACGGGCGCGGCGAGCTGGCCCCCTATTCGGACATCGACCTGATGTTCCTGCTGCCCTACAAGTTGACCCCCCATTCCGAGCAGGTCGTCGAGTTCACCCTCTACACGCTCTGGGACTTAGGCCTGAAGGTGGGTCACGCGACCCGTTCCATCGACGAGACCCTGGCGCTGGCCGACGAAGACCTGACCATCCGCACCAGCCTCCTGGACGGCCGCTGGCTTTGGGGCAACCAGCCCCTATTCAAGGAGTTCCAAAAGAGGTTCTTCGACGAACTGGTGGCCGGCAGCGGGCCCAAGTTCGTCGAGGCGAAACTGGCCGAGCGGGACGAACGCCACGGCCGCATGGGCGATACCCGTTACGTGCTGGAGCCGAACCTGAAGGAAGGCAAGGGGGGGCTTCGCGACCTGCAGACCCTGTTCTGGATCGCCAAGTACCTCTACGGGGCGGACGACGCGGACGATTTGAAGGAAGCCGGGGTGCTGACCGCCGCCGAGGTCAAGACCTTCGCCAAGGCCGAGCAGTTCCTGTGGAACGTGCGCTGCCACCTGCATTACCTGGCCGGGCGGCCCGAGGAACGGCTGACCTTCAACGTCCAGGAGGAACTGGGCAACCGCATGGGCTACAAGGACCACGCCGGCACCCGCGGCGTCGAGCGGTTCATGAAGCACTACTTTCTCACCGCCAAGGACGTGGGCGACCTGACCCGGGTGCTCTGCGCGGTCCTGGAGGAGCAGCATAAGAAACGGCGCGGGCCGTCGTGGCTGACGGGCATCCGTTTCGGCAAGAAGGCGGTGGACGGGTTCCGCGTCGAGGGCGGCCGGCTGACCATCGCCAACGCCAAGGAGCTGAAGTCCGAACCCTTGAAGATGCTGCAGCTTTTCCACGCCGCCCAGCATCACCAATTGGATATCCACCCGAAGGCGCTCCGGCTGGTTTCCCAGAACCTGAAGCTGGTGGACGCGGACTTCCGCGAGGACGCGGAAGCCAACCGCCTGTTCACGGAGATTCTCACCGGTCCGGAGCCGCGCACGGCGCTCATGTGGCTCAACGAAGCCGGCGTGTTCGGGCGCTTCGTGCCCGACTTCGGCCGGGTCGTGGCGCAGATGCAGTACGACATGTACCACGTCTATACGGTGGACGAGCACACCATCCGGGCCATCGACATCCTGGACGGCATCCGCACCGGGCGCCTCGTCGAGGACCACCCCGTTTCCTGCGAGATTGTCCAGGAGGTGCAGTCGCTGAAGGCCCTCTATGTGGCGGTCCTGCTGCACGACATCGCCAAGGGCCGGGGCGGCGACCATTCGGTGATCGGCGCCGAGATCGCGCTCAAGCTGGGGCCGCGCCTGGGGCTCACGGAATGGGAGACGGAGACCGTCTCCTGGCTGGTCCGCCAGCATCTGTTGATGAGCCACACGGCCTTCAAGCGCGACCTGGACGACCCGAAGACGGTGGCCGATTTCGCCGCGGTGGTGCAGTCGCCGGAATGGCTGCGCATGCTACTGATCCTGACCGTGGCCGATATCCGGGCCGTCGGCCCCAACGTTTGGAACGCCTGGAAGGCCGGCCTGCTCAGGGAGCTCTATTGGCGGGCCCAGGAAGTGCTCAGCGGCGGCGCCCCAGGCGAACGCCGGTCCGAGCGGGTGGAGCGGGCCAAGGCGCATCTCCGTGAGCGGCTGGCCGATTGGAGCGAGGCGGAGATCGCCGCCCACATGGACCGCGGCCAGGCCTCCTATTGGCTCGGCGTCGATACGGACACCCTGGTCCGCCACGCCCAAGTGATCCGCGCCGCCGAGTCCGACGGCGAGCCGTTCCGCATCGAGACCTGCGACGAGCCGGAAAAGGGGATCTGCGAGGTTACCGTCTACGCGCCGGACCACCCGGGCCTGTTCGCCAACATCGCCGGCGCCCTGGCGCTTTCCCGGGCCTCCATCGTCGACGCCAAGATCAACACGCTCAACAACGGCATGGCCCTGGATACCTTCGCCATCCTCATCAACAAGGGAGACGGCTCGGCCCGGGCCGCCGATCAAAGCCGGTTGCGCCAGCGCATCGCCGACGCCATCCAGGGCAAGATCAAACCGTCCCGGGAATTCGCGGAGCGCCAGGAGACGGAGATCCGGAGCCGCACCCAGGTCTTCAAGGTGCCGCCCCGGGTGCTCATCGACAACAAGGCGTCGAACACCCACACGGTGATCGAGATCAACGGCCGCGACCGTCCGGGCTTCCTGCACGACGTGACGGCGGCGCTCACCGAAGAGGGCCTGCAGATTTCCAGCGCCCATATCGCCACCTTCGGCGAGCGGGTCGTCGACGTCTTCTACGTGAAGGACGTGTTCGGCCTGAAGATCGAGAGCGAATTGAAGACCGACGGGGTGCGCAAGCGGCTGCTGGCCGCCATCGAGGTCGCGGGCGACGCGGCCGCGGAAACGGCGGCCGCCGAGTGAACCGGGAAACCGCCGAGCCGGCGTACGGTTTCGACGCCGACGAGATCGCCGCCGACATCGCCCGATGGGCCGCCGTGGAAAGCCCCAGCACGGACCCCGCCGCCGTCAACCGGATGATGGACCTGGCCGCCGAGACCATGGCCGCGCTCGGCGCCGAGGTCGAACGGTTTACCGGGCTCATTGGGGTCGGCGACGCGGTGAAGGCGCATTTCGCCTGGGGCGAGGGACCCGGGATCATGGTGCTCGGGCACCTGGACACGGTGCACCTGGTGGGCACCGTGGCCGACGAATTGCCGGTGCGCCGCGAGGGTGACCGTCTCTACGGCCCGGGCGTCCTGGACATGAAGGGCGGCATGTATCTGGCGGCGCACGCCCTGGCGCGGGTGATCAAAGCGCGCGACCGGCTGGCCGTGCCGGTGACCTTCCTGTTCATCCCCGACGAGGAGATCGGCAGTCCTGCGAGCCGCGGCCTGATCGAGCGGGAGGCGGGGAAGTGCAAGTACGTCTTGGTCCCGGAACCGGGCAAGGAGACCTTCGTCACCGGCCGCCACGCGGTGCTTCGGTTCAATCTCGCGACCTTCGGCAAGCCGGCCCACGCCGGCCGCGCCCAGGGCCCCGGGCGCAGCGCCATCAGCGTGATGGCCCGGCTGATCACCGAGATCGAAGGGTTCTCCGATGTGGGCAAGGAAATCACCTACCGGGTCGGCAACATCGATGGCGGCACCTTCGTCAACGTGGTGCCGGCGGTTTGCCGCGCCGAGGTGCTTTGCGTGGCGCCGACGCACGAGGCCTTCGAGGAGATCAGGGGCCGCATGGGCGCGCTCACCTCGCCGGACCCGGACGTCCGCCTGGAGGTCACGCCGGGGCCCGTGCGGCCGTTGTTCCAGATCGATGCGGGCACCCGCGATCTCTGCGGGCTCGCCGGGCGCATCGCCCGCGATTTGGGCCTGGATTTGGGTGAGGGCCAATACGGCGGCGGCAGCGACGGTAATTTCACCGGCGCGCTGGGCATCCCCACCTTGGACGGCCTGGGCCCCACGGGCGACGGGGTGCATACCAAGCAGGAATACCTGGACGTCTCCTCCCTGGTGCCCCGGGCGCGGCTGCTGGCCGGGCTCTACGAGGCCCTGTCGGACCGCAACGATTAGCCGGCACCCCCCTTAACGGAATCACAAGGTGATTCGTCTTTAGTGGGCGAATCCGGTTCCAGTGCCTTTTCTTGGCCCCATTTGGAGGTTAGGCAGACCGTTCATGAACCTACTGAAGGCGATCACCACCGTCGGCGGCTACACCATGCTGAGCCGCGTCTTCGGTTTCATCCGCGATATCCTGATCGCCTCGGTGCTGGGGGCGGGGACGGTGGCGGACGCGTTCTTCGTCGCCTTCCGGTTCCCCAACCTGTTCCGCCGCCTGTTCGCCGAGGGCGCCTTCGCGGCGGCCTTCGTGCCCATCTTCTCGGGCGCCCTGGAGACGGAGGGCCGCGAGAAGGCCAAGCAGTTCGCCGACCAGGCGTTTTCCATGTTGTTCGTGATCCTGGCCTTGTTCGTGGCGCTCATGGAACTGGCCATGCCCTGGGCCATGTGGGTGCTCGCGCCGGGCTTCGACGCCGTCGAGGGCAAGATGGAACTGGCCACGGAGCTGTCGCGCATCGCCTTTCCCTACTTGCTGTTCATCTCCTTGGTGTCGCTGCAGTCCGGTGTCTTGAATTCGCTGCACCGGTTCGCCGCCGCCGCCGCCGCGCCGGTGCTGCTGAACCTGGTGTTGATCGCCGCCCTCTTGGGTTTCGCCGACACCCTGGCGACGCCCGGCCACACGCTCGCCTGGGCGGTGTTCGCCGCCGGCGTCGTGCAGTTCGGGTGGCTGGTCTATCACTGCCGGCGGGAAGGCCTGCCCGTGTCGTTCCGCCGCCCGGTGCTGTCGGAGCGGGTGCGGCTTTTGGGGCGGCGCATCCTGCCCGTGGTGTTCGGCGCCAGCCTCTACCAGATCAACCTTTTGATCGGCACCATCCTGGCCTCCTTGGTGGCCGACGGGGCGGTCTCCTATCTCTACTACGCGGACCGGGTGACGCAGTTGCCCTTGGGCGTGGTCGGCGTCGCCGTCGGCACGGCGCTGCTGCCGACCCTTTCCAGGCAACTGGCCGCCGGCGACGACGCCGCGGCGCTCAACAGCCAGAACCGGGGTCTGGAGTTCGCCCTGCTGCTGACCGTCCCGGCGGCGGCGGCGCTTCTGGTCATCGCGCTGCCCATCGTCACCGTGCTGTTCGAGCGCGGCGCCTTCGGCGCCACCGATACGGTCCAGACGGCCCGCGCCCTGATGGCCTACGCCACGGGGCTGCCGGCCTACGTGCTGATCCGGGTGCTGACGCCGGGGTTCTTCGCCCGCGAGGACACCAAGACGCCGGTCAAGATCGCCGCCTGGTCGATGCTCGCCAACATCGTCCTCAACCTGATCCTCATGCAGGTCTGGGGGCACGTGGGGATCGCGCTCGCGTCGTCCCTGGCGGCCTGGATCAACGCCGCCGCCCTGGCCGTGGTCTTGCGGCGGCGCGGTCAGTTGGCGGCGGACCCGCGCCTGGCGGCCCGGGGCCCGAAGATCGCCCTCGCCAGCGCCGGCATGGCGGCCGGCCTGTTCGCCGCGGAACGCCTGCTGGCGCCCGCCTGCGCCGGGCCCTGCGTGGAACAGATTCCGGCCCTGATCGCGCTCATCATCGGCGGCCTGGTGCTTTACGGGGTGCTGGCCCAGGTGCTCGGCGCCGCCAGTTGGCGCGACGTCAAGGGCATGCTGCGGCGCCAGCCGGAACATTCCAGCGAGCCTTGACCCCCCTCGGCGAAGCCGCCATAAAGCGGCCGGTCACATGGGGAACCCAAACCATGAAGCGAATCTTCTCCGGCGTTCAGCCGACCGGCAATCTGCACCTCGGCAATTACCTGGGCGCCATCCGCAACTGGGTGCGCCTGCAGGATGATTTCGACGATTGCCTGTTCTGCGTCGTCGATTTGCACGCCATCACCGTGTGGCAGGAACCGGCGGCGCTCCGGGCCAACACCCGGGAGACGGCGGCGGCGATGATCGCCGCGGGCGTCGAGCCTGAGCGCAACATCATCTTCAACCAGAGCCAGGTGACGGCGCACGCGGAACTGGCCTGGATCTTCAATTGCGTGGCGCGGCTCGGCTGGCTTGAGCGCATGACCCAGTTCAAGGAGAAGGCCGGCAAGGACAAGGAGCGGGCTTCCGTCGGGCTCTACGCCTACCCCAACCTGATGGCCGCCGACATCCTGGCCTATCGCGGCACCCACGTGCCCGTGGGCGAGGACCAGAAGCAGCACCTGGAACTGGCCCGGGACATCGCGGCCAAGTTCAACCACGATTACGGGACCGAGTTCTTCCCCATCGTCGAGCCGTTGATCTTCGGTTCCGCCACCCGGGTCATGTCCCTGAAGGACGGCGCCAAGAAGATGTCCAAGTCGGACCCGTCGGACAACTCGCGCATCAACATGACCGACGACGTGGACACCATCGCCAGGAAGATCCGCAAAGCGCGTACGGACCCGGAGCCCCTGCCCGGCGACGAAAAGGGCCTCGGCGAGCGGCCCGAGGCGGCCAACCTGGTGGGCATCTATGCGGGCCTCGCCGATACGGACGTGGCCCAAGTGCTGGCCGAGTTCGGCGGTCAGGGCTTCGGCGCCTTCAAGCCGGCCCTGGCCGATCTGGCGGTCGACAAGCTGAGCCCCATCCAGGACGAGATGCGCCGCCTCATGGACGCCCCCGACCACGTGGACGGAATCCTCCGCGACGGTGCGGAGAAGGCGGCGGCCCTTTCCGCGCCCATCATGGCCGAGGTCCAGGAACTGGTGGGCTTCCTCAGGCCCTAGGGGCCGGGAGCGGGCCATGTCCTCCGATTCCGAAACCATCCGGGCCTACGATGAGGGTGCCGCCGGCTTCGCCCGGGAATGGGAGGACGACCAGGCCCCGCCCGACGACTTGCGCGAGACGGTGGGCCGCTTCTTCTCCGCGGGGCCGACCATCGACGTCGGCTGCGGCAGCGGCCGGGATACGGCCTGGCTGGCCGAACAGGGCTTCGATGTGATCGGCGTGGACGCCGCCGCCGGCCTGCTGGCGGAAGCCCGCCGGCGGCACCCGGGGGTGCGGTTCGAAAAAGACGCGTTGCCGGGTCTCGAGACCCTGGCCGCGGGCGCCTTCGCCAACGTGCTCTGTGAAACGGTCATCATGCACCTGCCGCCCGAGCTCATTCCCGGCGCCGTCGGGCGGCTCATGGAGCTGCTGCGGCCCAAGGGCGTGCTGTATCTCAGTTGGCGGGTGACGGAGGGCGCGTCGAAGCGCGACGCGGCCGGCCGCCTGTACGCCGCCTTCGAGCCGGCGACGGTCACCGATGCCCTTTCCGGCGCCGAGGTTTTGTTCGACGAGCGCCGGGTCAGCGCGTCTTCGAAGAAGGTCGTGCACCGCATCGTGGCCAGGCGGCCTTGAGCGCCGGGCCGCTTGGTCGGGGGTCCCGATTCCGGTATAATAGGCATCACAAGAATGCGAAGCGGGCGCGCCGCCCTTGACCCCGCACCCGGCCGTGCCCACATTCAGGTCCCCAAGGAGAAAACGAGGACAATCCATGTTTATCCAGACGGAAAGCACGCCCAACCCGGCGACCTTGAAATTCCTGCCCGGCCTCGCCGTGATGGACAAGGGCACGGCGAACTTCGCCGCCCCGGACGAGGCCGGCGCCTCGCCCCTGGCCCAGTCCCTGTTCGCCACGGAAGGCGTCATCGGCGTCTTCCTGGGGGCCGACTTCGTCACCGTGACGAAATCCGGCGACAAGGACTGGGAGGTCATGAAGCCCCTGATCCTGGGCGCCATCATGGAGCACTTCCAGTCGGGCCGGCCGGTGATCGAGGGCGGTGCGGCGGACGCCGCGGATGCCAACGGCGACGACGACGAGGTGGTCGTCCAGATCCGCGAGCTCATCGATACCCGCGTGCGCCCGGCCGTCGCCCAGGACGGCGGCGACATCATCTACAAGGGTTTCGAGGACGGCATTGTCTATTTGCACATGCAGGGAGCCTGCGCCGGTTGCCCCAGTTCCACGGCGACCTTGAAACACGGCATTGAGAACATGCTCCGCTATTACGTGCCCGAGGTCCAGGAGGTCCGGGCGGTCGAATAACGGAAGAAATATATCGAAAGATCGGCTTGACTGTTTGCTGCAGCGCAACATATTATGTTGCATTGCACAACGGCGCCGGATCGATCACAAATATGATGAAATTCGGCGGCGGTTATGCTAAACGCTGTCGCCAATCTTAGCCGGCCAAAGGTTCCGATTCGTCCCAACACGGGGAGAAAAACGGACGGACCAAATCCCAGGGAAGATCATGCGATCGGGCGACGGTGAAAACCGCCGTGGCGTGCTTTTGTTGAGGCTGTAAGCCGGAAGGGATCATGACGGGTAAATTTGAACGCGGCATTCTGTTCGCCGCAGGTGGATTGGTTGCCGGCCTGGTCGGCTTGGCGGTGATGGAGCCGCCGCGCTCCGAGACCGGCATCCCGAAGGCGGTGCTCGAGTATCCGGAAACCGATTTTGAGACCGCCGCCGGGCCGGCCCTGCCGGCCGGCCTGGTGCAGGTGAAGGCGGCCGGCACGGCGGCCGAGTCGCTCGTCGGCGGCGTCGACGTACGCGCCCTGGATCGCGGCCATCGGGCCGTCACCCTGCATACGGCGGAAGCCCTGGCCAAGACCTTCCGGCGCATGGGCTACGACCTGGACGGGGTCAAGACCGGCGGCGCCCAGGTGCCGCGCCTGTTCCTGGCCAGCCTTCCCACGGACCTGGACAAGGTCCGCGAGGCCAAGCAGCGCAAGGCCATCTTCTTCAAGTCCGTGCTGCCGCTGGTCCTGCAGGTCAACGACGAGATCCGCGCCGACCGCCGCCGGCTCTGGGATCTGAGCGCGAGGGTCAAGAAGGGCGAGCACCTGCCCGCCGTCGACCGGCTCTGGCTGATCGTCATGGCCGAGCGCTACAAGGTGAAGCGCGGCAACCTGGGCGAGTTGATGCGCCGGGTCGACGTGGTGCCGCCGTCCATGGCCTTGGCCCAGGCGGCCGAGGAAAGCGGCTGGGGCACTTCTAGGTTCTCGCGCGAAGGCAACGCCATCTTCGGCGAATGGACCTTCTCCAGCGCCGAGGGCCTGGTGCCCCGCAAGCGCGAAGCCGGCAAGATCCACCGGGTGCGGGCCTTCAAGAGCCTGCTCCATTCGGTCCGCGCCTATGCCCGCAACCTGAACACCCACCGGGCCTATCGCGGGTTCCGCAAGATGCGCCAGGAGATGCGCCGGGGCGGCCAGGACCTGCGCGGCGCCAAGCTGATCGAGACCCTGACCAGCTATTCGGAGCGGGGCGGCGACTACGTGAAGACCTTGCGGTCCATCATGGTGGTCAACAAATTGAGCCGCCTCGACGGGGCTCGGCTGATCCGCCGAATGACCGCCGACCGTCCGCTCATCTAATTATCCAAGCGGCGATTCCATGAAAACTCACGGGCGGTAGAACTGCCGTCCGTACCAGCGCCAGCGCCCGCCGGCCGTCGGCATGGTGCAGTTGAGGCGCGTCCGGCCCTTCGGAAACACCGCCTCGGTCCTGACCTCGATGCGCTTGCCCAGGCGGACCACCTTGCCGCGGCCCGCGTGCGAGAGGAAACAGGCCAGCGCCGCGGTGGAGCCGATGTCTTCGCTGATGGTGAAGCCCATGGAAGGCGGGTTGACCTCGCCGATCAGATGGTCCGGCGGGGTCACGTCGGTGACCGGCAGGGGCCGCGCGTTGGCGGCCAGCTTGAGCCTGGAAAGATCGCCGTAGGTTTCGTTCATGGCGAAGCGCGGCAGGTAGAACATGTCCCCCACCGACCCGATGACGCCCGAGTGCTGGCCGAAGGCGGCGGCGAAGCCGGCCTTCTTGATGGTCGCCGCGACGCGCAGGCTGGCCTCCCCGTAGGGATAGGCGAACAGCCCCGGTTGCTGGCCCAACTCCGCCTCGTAGCGGGCGTGGGCGCCGGTGATCTCGTCTTCGATGCGCTTATCGTCGGCCTTCGGCATGTGCAGGTGGGAGACCGTGTGGTGGCCGATGGTGACGCCGGCGTCCCGCATCTCCCGGATCTGGTCCCAGCTCAGGTGCTTCGAAGAGCCCTGGTCGATGTGGCCCGTGGCGACGAAAATGGTGAACGGCAGGCCGGCGGCCCGGAACTTCGGCCAGGCCACGTCATAGATGGACTTGTAGCCGTCGTCGATGCTGATCCCGACGGTGCGGTCCGGCAGGGGCTGGCCCGAGTTCAGGCGGCCGACGATGCGCGGCAGCGACATGACCGTGTAGCCCCCGGTGGTCAGTTCCTGGATGTGGATGTCCAATTGCTCGGCCGTGGTGTTGGTGGCCGGGTACTCGGATTCGCCGAACCGGTGATACATGAGGACCACCGCCGAGGACGCCGCCTCGACGGCCGACGCGAACACGCCGGCCCCCAGGGCCATCACCCCGAAAACAACCGCCGCATACCTTGTGGTTCGCATGACCATCCGTCGATTATTGCGATTCATTCAGCAAACACAAGACGTTAACCCGGCGAAGCCGGCAAATCCCCGGCCCGCCGGGCGCCCCCAGAGCGCTTAAAGTCCAGATGGAATCGTCTGAGATCGGTTTTGCGGCCTGCCGGCTAGGAGAGGACGCGAAAGCGATGCGGGGCCATCGGTGAGTGTCCTCGACGACGCGGGCGGGCCGCAAAACCGACCGAAGGCGCCCTCACCGGCTCCCCGGACGGCGTCGCGTTCCGCTTCCGATGCACCGCATCGCCGCGCGAAACGCTCCTGGCCAGGAAGCCGGTGAGGACGTCTCATGAGACCTGTGTGCGGATAGCGGTTTACATGGATCGCGGATTTTGATTCTCTCGTTTCTGGAATTTGAACGGGAGGCTTGGAGATGGCGCGGCGGACGATTGGGCAGGAAGGTTTTTCCTTTTCG
>Ga0209568_1000752_pt1 | contig 11632 bp, 14 predicted proteins | sample WorMetOlspDAHAB2_FD_187406 | JGI IMG/M metagenome (GOLD analysis project Ga0209568, IMG submission 187406) | Marine gutless worms symbiont microbial communities from Max Planck institute for Marine Microbiology, Germany - Olavius sp. DAHAB.2... ...
GTATATATATATCGATCTGAGCTGTCATTTTATGTTAGTCAGCGGTATTGTTTGCTCTGTGTGAGCTTATTGTTTTCTCAACTTGAGTTTTTCTAGTTATAATGTGACGGAGCCGGGCCCAGCGTATTGTCCAGGGACCATCACGTGACCTCTTGGCGGGAGAGACAGTTAGTCGTGTTGCGACTTGCGAATTGCGAGTTGAGTAGAGTGTGTGTTGACAGTGAGTGGTTGCGAGTGGTTGCGAGTTAATCAGTTGCGCGTTAGTCAGTCTACAGTAGTTCAGTCGAGTTGACATTGAACATTTAGCTAGTCAGTTAGTGTGTAGTGAGTTGAGTAGAGCGCGTGACTGAGAGAACAGTTTGTGTAGTTAGTGTTTAGTAGTAGAGTTGCGTGTTCAGCTAGTTAGTGGAGTTATAGTGTTGATTGTAAATAGTGTGTAAATGTGGATGGTGTCATACAAGAAAACTTTAAAGAAAACGTTGTGTCGCTGATCGTTGCTGCCGAGAGACGGAAATATTGATAACGAGCTGCAATAGCCCCCCACGGTCTCCGGGAAGAAGAAAAGTTCGTTGCACTGGCGCCCAACGTCAAGGGCAGGAGATCAACGAGAGATTCCACGACACTCTTCTACTGAGCCAGCCTCGCCGAACACACGGTAAGTGCTGAAAGTACATTTATTATAGAAGATTGTATGGCGGGGACAGCGCGGGTCCCATTCAGGACCCGCACTTTTTGAGCCAGAGCAGCACGTGTCCTTCCGGGCCTGCAGGACCGCCTGTAGGGCCACAGCCTGTAGCTGCACACTGCACCGGCTTTCTCGAAAATTCTGAGCCACGTAGCGCGAGTCCTTTCAGGTCTGCTGGGCCGCGCCGCACGGGCCTCATCGGGCAGTCTGAACCGTACAGCGCGGGTCCCGAGGAACGCGCTGGTGCTCACCGCGCGGGTCTTAGCGAACACTCACTACGGACGGGAATGTTTTCGGAGCTGTTGTTGTCGGATCTAAGGGGCATGTCGGAAGAATGGGTGCCATTGCTCTCCGGAACTGTCCACGGACGGCCGACAGGATCGCTATCCCGATCGGCAATTCTTTCTTCGGGTGGTGCACCGGGCGTACAGCGGCCGCTGGGAGCTTTTGAGCCTCATATGTGGCCACATATGGGAACAACGGCCGGATTATCAACTACTCGTGCTTCGACAACCGTTTCTCGTCGGGAATCGGCAAGCGAATCAGCGTCGTCTGATCAACGGTCTGCCGCGGGTCTTACCCAGGCCGGACCCGCACTTTAGGAGTCAGAATAGCGCGGCTTCGCAGAGTAACGCGGGTCCTAGTAGCGCGGGTCCTCTGAATGGCGCGGGTTTTTTACAGGACCTGTACCGCGCGAGCTTTTCTGACAGCACAACGAGTCGAAGCCGGTTGTTGGCTGGCCCGGGACCGCCTGGCGACGGTTCAGCGGGACGCTTTTCTGCGTTAGCAAGAGACGTTTCGCCCTTCCAGCGACAACATTCCGTCGTTCGTCGCTCGCGGCACGTGTCGCCGTCGGCGCCGCTCATCGTTCTCGACGATGCGGACCAACCTGATGCGGTCGCGCACCGGGGCAGTCACCGGAAGTTCCAGAGGTACGTCTCGACCGGGTCTGGGAGAGGACCCCCGTGCGCTGTCGACCTCGGTCAAGTCGTCGTGTCTCGTCACGACGACGTCATAGACGCCGTCAGGATTCTTCGGAGTTGTCGGACTCTGACGACGATCGTCGACCTAGGGCGAGGTAGTCTACCGCCTTGGCGACGGTACCTCGTCACGAACGCGAACGAGACCCCGAACATGGACCTGTGTCTTCGCGACGTTCTGCGACCTGGGACCATGCTCCACCGCGGGTCAGAGGCTTTCCTGCCACACTGATGACCGATCAACTACCTGTCGATTTCGTCGACTACGAAGACAGGGTAAACATGCGGATGGGACCTCGTTTCACTTTCGAGACGGATCGGTCTCGAGAGTTTGTTAGTGGTGTACCGGGTGTACGAGGACATTACTTTTCCGATGGTTTGACCGCACAAGTGACGAGTTCGCGGCCAGCCGTCGTGACAGGCCAGCGAACCGCCCCAGTGACGTGTCCTCCGAACAGGGGAACACCAGCTGGCATGTATACCGTGCACTCGGATGGAGATAGTGCTGGTTCTCTCTACGAACCTCCTCAGCGCTATCAACGAAGTACGGGACAGCATTCGACGACGTATGACCGTGGGAATGGTTATCCGAGTGGAAGGCCGCTGTCTGCGGGTCAACCTCCTGCAGTCGATAACGTGCCGCCAGCCAGCGTCGCCGAACCGTCCACAGAGAAAGCGACCGCAGCCGATATGGCCGCAAGACGCCATATTGCTAACGTCGGAGTGAAGTTGGGTACGTACGATGGCAACAGTTGTCTTGAAACTTTTCTTGCCAGTCTGCGTAACTTTGCTACGTATTTTAAATGGAACGAGGAAGATGAACTCTTCCATTTACGAGCTAGCCTTAAGGGTCCAGCCGGATAGTTGTTATAGGATTTAGGGCCCAATGTTACCTTAACAAACTTGTCCGTCTGTTGCGTAACCGTTTCGGAACGTCCAATCAGGCCGAACGTTTTCGTGCAGAGCTCCACACGCGCAAGCGTCGGCCAGGGGAACAGCTCCAAAAGTTGTACAATGATATATGCCGTCTCATGTCGTTGGCCTATCCAGGCCCGTCTTCCGAGATCGTTAACGTTGTCGGCAGAGAAGCTTTCCTCGAGGCGCTTGGCGATCCGGGTCTGCGAATACGTGTACTGGACAAGGAGCCGACGAACATGGAGGAAGCGCTCCGTATCGCCTTGAATCTGGAGGCGCTGGACAAGAGTAAGGAAGTGGAGTCCGCTGCTATCTCTGAGAAGTACAGCAAGAAAGAGGAGTTTGTCAATATGGCCTCTTAACTCGAACCTGCTTGTTCTGACGTCGGCCAACCGTTGCCTGACGAGGCCATCAAACAGCTTCGGGAAAGCATTTAGCAGTGCTGCTCTCAGATGGCTCAGATGCAGCAGGACGTGGCGGATTTGAAACAGCGACCAACAGCGCCTGCTAATCCATTCGCTGCGTTTGATCAGCATGGTTCCTTCCACGGTTACCAGTATCCTGCGGCGTGGGAATACCCTGTGCAGTACGGGCCTCACTCAATGGGCCAACCTGGTCACTCAACTGGTCAGTGTTATCCAACTGGGACAGTTGGACCTACACCACAACAGCTCTGGGAAGGGGGTCGCAGTCTCACGTGGCAGCTTCCGCCGAGGCGCCTCCACAGAGGACGAATCAATCGAGTAACGTGGAAGTGAATGACGGAAACTTTTCCGCACGGAGTGGCTGCACTGGTGCCACGCCACAGAGGGGCGAGTTGGCACAACGAGTGACCACAAGAGGTCGGGGACCTTGTCGTCGGTGTGGTCAGCAAGGACATTTCGCGAGAAATTGTCAGAATTCTAGTCAGGGGCCTAACGCACATGTTCAACAGGGCCCAGCCAAGATTCAAGTAGTTACCGATAGGAACAGCAAAAGGGACGTGTACTTGCCCGTCAATCTATTCGGCAGAAGAACTGTTGCGTTACTTGACACTTGATACGTCAATCGTCGGAAGCAGGATGTTAACTAAAAATGTGCAGCTGCAGACAAGCGCAACTCATCTGCTGGCAGCGAATGGGACCTAGATTCCACTTCTGGGCGAGCTGGAAGTAAAATTCCGCGTTGCAGGAAGACAGTATTCCCTTGTTGTTGCTGTGTCAGAAGCTGTTGATGAATTTATAATAAGCATCGACTTTTTGTCGGCAGAAGCTTGTCAGTGGGATTTTGGTGGTGGATGCATCTTGCTGGGCAGCAGTTTGGTCCGCTTACAGAAGCAGGACTCAGGGAACCAAGTCAGGCGTATCTATGTTGCTGAGGACTACCACGTGCCACCTGGCGTGCAGTCTGGTGTACCCGTGTCGGTTACCTGGCCAAACTTACGGACCGGATCGAACGACTGGGTCGCTGAGCCGAAGAAAATGGCCGACGGAGTCATTGCTGCACGTACGTTATTTTCTGGCGAAGCTTTACAATCAGTTATGCGAGTTATAAATTTGTCCGATGAACCTTACAATCTCCGGAAGAACGAGCAACTGGGCGAAGCTACACAGGCCGAAATATGGACGTCTGGTTTCGGTACGGCCACCATGACGGTTCCATCGCGCTACGCCGGTCTTGCGGACCGCGCGAGTCCTGACACGGGTCCTTCGCAACGTGAGCTGTTTTTCCGTGCACACTAATGACCCAGAGAGCAATGATGTGTGCGCACATGTGCAGTGTCTCGTCGACAATCTGCCTGTTAAGTTGACTGACCATCAACGTGAAGAAGCGGTTCAATTTATACGAGATAACGCGGCCGTATTCTCGAAGTCTGAATACGACCTGGGTCATACCGATCTTATCGAGCACTAGATCGACACAGGTGACAACCGTTTAGTTCGTCAAGCCCTGCGTCGACATCCGGCCGCCTATCTTCCGCTCATCGATCAGCATGTAAGTGAAATGATGGAAAACAATATCATCGAACCGAGATCCGGTTGCGAGTGTATCTCCAACGTAGTGCTAGTAAGGAAGAAGAACGGTAGCCTTCGCCACTGCATCGATTACCGTGGACTCAATGCCGTCACTCAAAAGGCGAACTACCCGTTGCCGCGCATCGATGCTTGTCATGATTCGTTGGGTGGAAATACGCTGTTTTTCTGTCTTGATATGCGAAGCTCGTATTGGCAAGTGAAGGTCAAAGATGAGGACGTGGACAAAACATGCTTCGTAACTCGCAAGGGGATCTACGGTTACAAGGTCCTTCCATTTGGCCTGTGCAATGCTCCATCGACGTTCCAACGTCTGGTTCCCTTGGTTCTGGCAGGTCTTACGTGGGAGGTATGTCTAATCTTCCTCGACGACCTTATTGTGTTCTCAAGGACGTTTGACGAGCACCTTGATCGTCTGCAACTTGTGTTCAACCGTCCGAAAAAAAGAAAATCTGAAGCTCAAACCGTCCAAGTGTTCTCTGTTTCAAGAGCGGGTGAAGTTCCTCGGCAGCATTATTTCGACCGACGGCATACGGCCTGACCCGGATAAGGTGCAAGCAGTCGGCGAGTGGCCTCGACCACGGAACCTTACGGAGGTCCGCTCCTTCGTCGCTCCTGCGAGCTATCACAGACGACACATTCGATCGTTGGCTGAGATCGCTCGACCTCTACACGAGCTCACGAAGAAACACGCTCGTTTCGATTGGGGTCCGCGACAGGAGGACTTTTTTCTGTCGTTCAAGTACAGTTTGACCAATGCGCCGGTCCTGGCGCATTGGCGCCTTTGGACACTGACGCGAACCAGTTCTCAATGGGCTGCGTGCTCCAGCAAGGGCAGAATGGTGTTCTGAAGGTCATCGGCTACTCCAGCAAAACGTTCTCCGAAGCTGAGCTGAGGTACTGTACTACGCGTCGCGAATTGTCCGCGGTCATGTACGGCTTGAAATGTTATCGTCATTTCTTGCTTGGATTTCCGTTTGTATAGCGTACCCGATCATGCTGCGCTACACATCTCGTACGAACGCCGAATCCAGTTGCGCAGTCGGCGCGCTACCTGGATACTCATGCGGAATATCAGTTTACGCTGCAATACCGACCTGGATCGTCTTATAAAAATGCAGACGCGATGAGTCGACACCCATGCAACCGAGAGCTCCACGAACCACTATGTAAACAGTGCGGGCCGATTCACGGGCTTTTGGGGGCTGAGGACGACTCGTCGGATGTCGGATCGGCAGCGGAAGACGACGCATCGCTCCTGGAAGAAGTTGATACCCCCGGTGTAGTCGACGAACGACTTGGGTCGGGGCTACGGGCGGTGAGTCCCGAAACATTGGCTCTGTGCACAGCGGACCTTTCTCTAGGACCCGCTCATCACGGACTCTCGGAAGACGAGAATAACTCATCGGAAGTTGAGTCAGAAACGGAAGATGGCACATCGTTTCAGAATATTGATGATCACCAGAACTTAGTTGACGAGCAACCTCACTCGGGACCGCAGATCGCGAGGCCAGTTTCCTCGTCGGGTCAAGAACTACGCTTTGCGGGTCCTAGCAGCGCGGGTACTCAGAGCAGCGCGCCGTCTCTAAACAGCGCGGGTCCTCTGAGCAGCGCAGGTCCTGCTAGCAGCGCGGGTCCTAAGAGCAGCGCGCCGTCTCTAAACAGCGCGGGTCCTGCTAGCAGCGCGGGCCCTCTGATGGATCGCCACCTTGGCGATCGTCCTCAGCTCAGCCAGCCACCGAGACGGGTTAGCGCCTGTCCCAGCACCGGCGAAGAATCTTCTGAGCAGCGTGGGTACTCCGATCGACGGCGCGGGTCCTACGGCAACAGCGAGGGTCCTCCGACCGACCGCGCGAGTCCTGTGTGCGACGCGGGCCGCCCGGCCAGCGCAGGCCTATCGAGCAGCACAAACCGGCGTCATCGCATCGACAGCGAGACCGGAGCCAGCTGCCGGCCACGGGACGGGTGCGGCGTGGCCCGGAGGGCAACCGTGACCTGGACAAGACGGGTCTCAGAGCCCGCCGCCAATCGAGACGGTTGGCGTCTTCAAGCGTCGCAAGGCGAATCTCCTCAGCTTCACGTAACCAGGCATCTCGAGCGGAGACCGCCTCCGCGACAGTCCGTTCTGAGGCCGCCACCCTGGGCCGACCGTCCAGCCAGTCGTCGCGGTGAGATGTCGTCGTCGAGTGCAGAAGACCTGCCGACCGGCATCGCCGATCTGATGTACACGGAGACGACGAACTGCTAACTACACGCCGGTGTCCCGGACCGCCTCCTCCCGCCGTGGCCACAACGACCCGGGTTTAGATTAAACGCTGCCCGAGGACGACAGAGTTGTGGAATCTGGGAGGTTGTGACGGAGCCGGGCCCAGCCGTATTGTCCAGGGACCATCACGTGACCTCTTGGCGGGAGAGACAATCGTGTTGCGAGTTGCGAGTTGAGTAGAGTGTGTTGACAGTGAGTGGTTGCGAGTGGTTGCGAGTTAGTCAGTTGCGTGTTAGTCAGTCTACAGTAGTTCAGTCGAGTTGACATTGCACATTTAGCTAGTCAGTTAGTGTGTAGTGAGTTGAGTAGAGCGCGTGAGTGAGAGAACAGTTTGTGTAGTTAGTGTGTAGTAGTAGAGTTGCGTGTTCAGGTAGTTAGTGGAGTTACAGTGTTGATTGTAAATAGTGTGTAAATGTGGATGGTGTCATACAAGAAAACTTTAAAGAAAACGTTGTGCCGCTGATCGTTGCTGCCGAGAGACGGAAATATTGATAACGAGCTACAATAGCCCCCCACGAACTCCGGGAAGAAGAAAAGTTCGTTACAATAACAATAAATGTAAAAAAAACTTAACAGTTTAAAAAAAGTCTAACAGCAAGACGGCCTACATCACACATGCGTATTGATGTTCGACGTTTTCCACGGAACAGCGCCCGGTTACTTGGCTGACTTGTGCAGCCGGTGCAACGACCACCGTCTCCGATCATCAGTACGCGGTGATTTCACTGTACGACACACTTTGCTGAGGGCTCATTCGCTGTTGCAGGACCTGCTGCTTGGAACTCACTTTCAACCCACATCAGGAACATTCACACATACGCTGCTTTCTGTCGCCACCTGAAAACTTATTTGTTTAGTATCCCTGGATGATTAACTCTAATTACCACCAGCTACTATGACATTGTTATATTGTAAGGCGCTACCGAACACCGACTGAGCGGCGCCATAGTAAATTCTGATGATGATGATGATGATGATGATGATGATGATGATATACTAAAACAGCAACAATCAAAAATTGCAGCTCCTCGCCATAATTGCAACGTGCTCCTAAGCACAGTTGTGATTTCTGCGGTTTTTCTTGAGGGTAACAGTACAGAAATGCTTCGCCACCCGAGATTTGACGCTTATTCAGCAGAACAAGTTCTACTGAATAAGCAACAGATCTGGGGTGGCGGAGCTTGTCTGCACTCTTACCTACTTGTGTGATGTAGACCGTGTCGCCGTTACAGACTTTTTAAACCGTGACGTTTGTACATTTATATTTGCTGACCATACTCAGCAGATCTCCCACAACGGTCAACTATCGGCGATGCTGGACGTTCTTTTCGGAGTGCCACAGTCTTATTATGTGACGTCGATTGTACGTGACCGCAAACCTGTAATATGGGCGTAGTTGATGTTATCGACCTGAGCGCTCCCTATATTCCATCAGTGTGCGCCTTCGCAATTATGGATTAATCCACTGCTAGGCCATCCTTTAAATAGATTCTTCCGTCCCACATATTTCGTTTTCTCATTCTCATACCTGATTTTATCATCTACATTTAATTTGCCCCTAACACAGTATCAGCACAGTAGTTGATGACGTCACAAATTAGGTCCGCATACAATAGATTACCTATTCTACATTCACATTGGACGAAAAAATCTAGCTTCATTGGCACATTTTAATTATGATTTCATATGCCCCAGGGCTCAGTGCTGTTGTACATTATGTACACAGCGGACATCGCCTATGTCGTTGCCAAACATGGTCTCTGCGTCAGTACGCCAACGACTGTCAACTTCATATGAGCGTGCCAGTTGACGTCGCCCAAGCTGCAGTCGATAAGCTCTCAACATGCCTAGTGGATGTCGAGGTCTGGCCAAAAGCCAGTCATCTCCGTTTCAATCCGGCAAAATCACAGGTCGTCAGAGATGGGTTCGACGACAGCATGTTCGAGGCCAAGGCCAAGGCCAAGGCCGGAGGTTTTCGAGCTAAGGCCAGCTTTCGGCCTACGATTTGCGTTTTTATGTAGATACAGAAGCCCGTTAACAAATGCATTTAATAATAATGGCATTAATAATAATAAAACTCTTCCATGCCAATGATAAGATTCAGACTCAATTTCAGTATTCACAAGCAGTGAGTCTTTCCTAGTCTGCTACAGAAAAGTCACAAGTGACTGTTGTACTTGAGAAACACTAGCTGACAAAGCAGTTTTTCCCAAGTCTAGCACGGTTAGGGCGCATGATCATGCCACTCTGGCTGAACACCCAGTTATTTTATCGTTGCAGTGCATGCAAGTTGCCTTCCACTTTAGTTTTTCTTGGACATTAAACAACTCAAAATCCTTAAAAGCAAACTTTACAACAACAGGAACACAGACATAATCCATCAAATTAGAGATGCAACATCAAAATAGAGATGTGTGTAGTCGAAATTTGGTACTGAACGTATACCCAAGAATGGGCGAGGCCCCTTGGTCCTTACCGCTAATTGCAACTTACAACTGACTTGAGGCAAGGGCCAAAGCCAAGGCCAATGGTCTTCGAGGTCAAGGCCATGATTTTTTGTCCTCGAGCTGTCCTCGAGGTCGAGGACAGTCCTCGAGGACCCCATCCCTGCAGGTCCTGTGGCTTGGCTCTCAACATCTGCTATCCAGACTTAACATAGTCCACGTACCCATCTTGTCATCATGCATCCGAGTCCAAGAGACAGCGCGTGACCTATGCGTTGTTATCGACAGCCGGCTGTCTCTAGGCGAGCATGTCGCATCAGTTTCTCGCAGCGGCTACTACCAACTGCGACATTTGCGGCCTGTGGTCCGGTTTGTCGGAGGATGCCACCAAGACGTTAGTCCAGGCTTTCATTGCCAGTCGCCTGGACTATTGTGTGCTCTGTTTTTGGCATCACGAACGAACTGTTCTGTCTGTTCGTAGAGAACGCTGCCGCCAGGTCGGTAACGGGCGCTAAGAAATCCGACCATATTTCACCAGTGCTTCGTCAGCTTCACTGGTTACCGGTCCGGCAGCGCGTTGTGTTCAAGATAGCGACGCTCGTGTACATCAGGTCCTTGTCCGGTCATGCCCCGGGATACCTTGCCGATGATTGCCAGCTAGTCACCGACGCTCGCGCAAGACTACTGCGTTCCGCTGACACGAGGACGCTGACTGTCCACCGAACATACAGCTGTTTCCAGGACAGGACCTTTTCTGCTGCTGCCACAAGAGTTGGAACAGTTTGCTGTCAGACTTACAAAAAGCAGAGTTATCATACTCCCGGTTAAGGCGGTCGCTCAAGACATTTTTATTTGCACAGTCCGACCACGGCGCATTGTGTACTTTTTTAACTGCGCGTGTAGAAATATTCTTACTTACTTACTTACTTACGTACTTAAGTCGAATAGGAAGTCGGGTACGACATATCGATTGCGCATGTTTCCGCCATATTTCTACTTCCGGTTTTCGAGAAATGTGGCATTTTCAGTGCTTTTTTCAGCTATTATACACGGTATAGACCCACGAGAATGTGGTAATACGGTTTTGTGTCACGGAAAGGCTCGGAGACGGACAAATGATGACAGCATGACGTGTCGGTACCCTTGGAAACACCCTTTCGCGTGCTAACTTGGGCCGCGCCAAAATTTAGCTCACAGGCCTCGCAATTCGTTCCCGTTCCCCCACAAAAAACGACACCCAAAATTTCGGCTCGGCCCTGTGGGCCCCGTCCTTCGGCCATGCGGGCTTCAGTGTGAAGACTATGTCACGTTGGCTTGATGAAACGCCCTCGCGCCTTTTTTCGTAATTGTCCAGCGCAAGACAGCCCATGCGTACCCGCTGGAAGCGCTCCTCGGTGATCCTGGGATACGAGATGCAGAGCAATGTCGGCATTCGTTGCGAATGTACTGCCGACTATTATCACTTTTTTTCTGCGGTTTTGTTATTAATATTTGCTCTTGTACTGGCCATTTCCGCTCACTTACCCAGACGCTCCATAACGCTCCAACAAGTATACCCCAAAATTTCGGCTTCGATATTCAGCCCCTGGGCCTCAGCCAGCTTGGAGTCACCACACCCACGAAATCGCCTCTGTCCCCTTTCTAATAGCCCTTACACTCATCGCTAGTCGCTGCTTTACCACAGTCCACATCCCAGGATTCCATCACATTGCCACGTCGGTACTGCTTTAACCGTCTGTTCGATGGTTGAAAATGCGCTCGAGCCGGATATTTCACTCTCCCCTCCGTGATCAAAAATTGAATGTGCATGTTTCCGTCATATATCTCCTTACGGTTTTCAAGATATTTTTAGCTTTAAAAGCGTATTTTTCCGATTTCCCAGGTCATTTAGTATGAAATGCGTCGAGAAATGTTCGCCGTTTGTAGACCTTACACATGAGACTCTATTGATAAAAAATAAAGACAGTTATACAGAAAACCTCCGTTGTATGAGCAATCAATCCCCCGTGATCCCCACCTAGCCCAATCAGTGTCAATTGACACCACCCTCCCTCAAGAACCCAAACCTTATCTTCGAGTTGGCCCTTCGAGCCTCGTCTGTCGTATAGACAGTTGTGCTTGCTTTGTTATACTGGTGGCAGACAACTCGTCACCGAAACAAGTCGGCCCAACTGACCGACTCCGAATACGCAGAGTGTAGCGAAGTATATAAGTAGTGATACCTGAGAGTTGTGACGCAAACAAAGGGATCACTCATGCGTGACGCACGGTGACCACCTGTCAATCATTTGACCTTTGACACCTGTCAATCAAAATTTCTGAGGGACCGA